>JAABUQ010001645.1_pt1 | contig 47235 bp, 51 predicted proteins | sample 5560001 | NCBI WGS metagenome assembly JAABUQ01 (sample SAMN10711888, study PRJNA513371) | rock metagenome | isolation source: Antarctica rocks | place: Antarctica: Victoria Land, Finger Mt nord | collected 2015-12-18
GGCTCCTACGCGCCGCTGGTCGGTCAGCCGGTCTCCGAGGCCTTCGTCTCCACCGTCAACCTCTCGCTCGACATCCCCGCCGGCCTCCTGCTGCGCCAGGCCCACCATTGGGCGGCGGACCTCTTCATCGCGGCGATCGCGATCCACCTCATGCGGATCTTCTTCACCGGCGCCTTTCGCAAGCCGCGCGACTTCAACTACTTCATAGGCCTGAGCATGCTCGGCCTGGGGCTTCTCGAGGGCTTCTGCGGCTACTCCCTGCCCGACGACCTGCTCTCGGGGATGGGGCTCGCCATCTTCTACGGCGTGGTGATGGCGATCCCCCTCCTGGGGGGAAAGATCGCCTTCCTCATCTGGGGGGGACAGTTCCCCGGCACCGGCGGATTCGAGTCGCGGCTCTACATCGCCCACGTCTTCATCCTTCCGGCCATCCTCGGCCTGATGATCGCCGTGCACCTGGCCCTCATCATGCGCCAGCACCACGCGCAGTTCCGGGGGCCCGGGCGCAAGGAGGGCAACGTGGTGGGCACCCCGATGTGGCCGGGCTACGCCCTGCGCTCGCTCGGCCTCTTCGCGGCGGTGGCCGCCGTGCTCGTGCTCCTCGGCGGGCTCATCCAGATCAACCCGATCTGGCAGTGGGGGGCCTACGACCCGTGGCAGGGGACCAACGGCGCGCAGCCCGACTGGTACCTGGGCTGGCTCATCGGCGCCCTGCGTCTCATGCCCGGCGTCGAGCCCCAGATATTCGGCAAGACGATCATCCCCAACCCGTTCTTCGGTGGCATCCTCTTCCCGAGCTTCGTCTTCGCCGCGCTCTACTCGTGGCCGTGGCTCGAGCGCAGGATCACCCGGGATCGCCGCCGGCACGAGCTGCTCGACCGCCCGCGCGACAACCCCTGGCGCACCGGCGTCGGAGCCGCGTTCCTGACGTGGGTGATCACGATCTTCGTGGCCGGTTCGGGCGATCGGATGCTCGTGCGGGTCGGCTTCCCCTACGAGAGCCAGATCCCGTTCTTCCGCGTCTTCGCGCTCGTCGCCCCGATCGTGGTCTTCCTCGTCGTGCGGCGGATCTGCCGCGAGCTGCTGGCCTCGGAGTCACATCCCCTGCGGGGCTGGAGCGGGACGGTGGTGCGCCGCACGCCGGCGGGCGGGTTCACGACGCTCGAGCCGGGCGCCAACGGCGCCGGGGATGAGCGGCCGGCCGAGGTACCCGCCTCCCCGCGCTGAGCGCTTGCCCACGTCCGCCCGCGGGAGAGCGATCTGAGCGTTCCCGATCGCGAGCCCCGAGCGGACCGGCGCCTATCGGCTCGCCGGTCCGCCGGGGTCGCGACGCAAGTGGCGTCCTAGTGCCCCTTCCCGCAATTACGGTCGGTCCTCGCCGCCGCAGGACGTCGGCTGACGGCGTCCTCAGCTTCCCCTTTGCCACCAGCAAAGGGGAGCCTGCGTCCTGGTCACCCGCCGCCCGCGACAGCGAGCCCACGACCGTACTTGCGTTCAGGGGCACTAGCCGCCGAGCATGGGCGTGGGGAGGTCGCGCACGGGAGCGCCGCTCGTGGCGCTCTGTCGCCCGATGTTCGTGATGTCGGTGTTGGCGGAGTTGATCTGAGAGGAGTCCGCGCGCCCGCCGCGGAACGAGGTGCGCAGGCCGGCCACCTTGCGCTCGAGCGCCGCGAGGGGGCTGAAGAGCTTGGTGAGCAGCGGACTCGACTGCACGTCGGTGCGTGCGACCTTCACCTCGTGCACGATGAACAGCGCGGCGACGGCCGCCTTGAGCAGCGCCTTCTTGTGGCTCAGGGGCCGGCTGAACGCGCCGGCGCGGAAGGGCTTGTAGATGTAGCGGTGAAACGCACCGAAGGCGAGGCCGGCGTGCAGGACGAACTTGGTCTTGGCGAAGCGCACCTTCTTCGCCGGCGGGCTCGTCTGGCTGCCGCTCGAGCCCCCCTGGCTCGTGCTTCCGCTCGACGACTTGCTGCCGCATCCCGCTCCGAGCAGGACGAAGGCGGTGAGCAGCATGAGGGCTGCGGCTCTGATGGCGATGCGTCGCATGGATCTACCTCCTGTGTGCGGGACAGACCGACAGGCTTGGACGTCGGTGTCGGGGTGGACTCCTCATACCCTCGAGCAACGTGTCTCCTGTGGCGTTCCGTTAGTGACCTTCCTGGTGTGGCTGACCTCCGAGCGGCAGCGCGGCCGCGAGCTCGACGCCGGGGTCTCCGGCGCCGAGCGCGAGATGCAGCTCGAACCGCAGCGAGCCAAAGACCCCCAAGACGACGTAGGGCCGCCGGCGGTGCCGCCCCAGGCTCAGCCCGGCGGGTCCGCCCAGTCCAGCGGCACGTCGGCGAGCTTCGTGGTGACGAACATGACGTAGTGCAGCGGCTCGCCGGTGATGGAGCGACGGTGGCGGTGGAGCCGGCGGGCCCGGGGCTCGATCACGCCACTCTCGATCATGCGGCGCAGAAAGGCCCCGAAGCCGGTGGAGTCCTCTTCGCCGACGAACTCCTCCTTGACGTTGAAGGCGATCCAGCCTCCGTTGGGGATGAGGTTGTGGGCGACCGCGAACGCCCGCGGCGGCATGTCGTCGAACCCCAGCGAGGCCACGGTGACGAGCGCGTTGCACTCGTGCCGCGCGAGGCGGGCGTGCTCCTCGGGAGTCGGCTCGGACAGGTCCGCGACCAGGTAGTCGTCGTAGACCTCAGGGCGGTCGCGCTCGGCTGCGGCTGCCGCGCCCTCGATGATGTCCACGCCGACCACGCTGCTCACGCCCAGGCGCTTGAGCTCCTCGCCGACCATGCCGTTGCCCGCCCCGAGGTCGAGGACGCGCAGCTTGGCCGGATCGGTGCCATCCGCCTCGAGCTGCTCGGCGAGGAGCTCGCAGACCACCTCGGGGGAGCGGGCCCCGAGCTCCTCGCGGAAGAGGCGCTCGTAGAGGCCGGGGACCTCGTAGACCCGCTCGTAGTCGTGGAAGCGGATGCGGCGGACAGCGCCGTCGACCTCGACCTCGCAGCACTCCTCGTCCTGGCTTGGACTGGCGCCGTCGAGGGAGGGAAAGGAGATGGCGCCGAGCCGCTCGTCGCGCGCGCTCGGGCGGCGTGACGACGGGTGAGACGAACCGTGTTGCTGGGTGTCAGGCGGGCAAATGGCGAAGCCTCCAGTAAAAGGGGAAACGGACGACCGACACCGCAGACCCTACCGAGTGGCGGGGGGCTGGGCCGACGCTGAGAGCCCTCAGGTGGGCGCCGGGGCACCCCGGGCGGATGCTTCTGCCGCTTCAACGGTGGCGCGCCGGGTAGCATCCGGGCATGCGCTTCGCCCTGTTCGGTCTCCTCCTGGCCGCGGCCATCTTCCTCCTCTCCGGCGGGCACACGCTCTTCCTGCCGCTGTTCTTCGTGCTGCCCCTGGGCGGCCTCTTCACCCACCGCCGACGGCGGCGGTGGTAGCGGCCGTGCGCGCGAGGTCGATCAGCGCAGCGCTGGTCCTCGGCGTCGTGGCGGCGCTGCTCCTCCTCCCGGCCGGGTCGGGGATGGCGGCGTCGCCCGGCGCGTCCTCGACGACCAGCTTCGCCCGCTTCGGCGGAGGACACAGCTTTGGCGGGGGTGGAGGCCTCGGACGCAGCCACGGCTTCTTCGGCGGCTCGCGGCCGCGCCGCGGCTTCGGCTCGCGGCCCCGTCGCTCCCACGGCATCCTGCGGCGAATCGCCGCCGCCCTCGCGTTCGCCTACCTCTTCCACCTCCTGTTCAGCGGGGGGCACGGGATCATCCTGATCCTGCTGATCGTGGGCGCCGTCGCCCTGCTCGTCCGCCGGCGCCGGCGCCGGACCGCGCAGTTCGGGTAGCTAAAGGCTCAGATGCGGGCGAGCTTGGGCGAGCTCCACGGCGCCCGCAGGCGCCGCTCGAGCTCATCGCCGAGCTCGGCGATCGGCACGCGCTCCTGCTCGAGTGAGTCGCGCTCGCGCACGGTCACCGTGCGGTCCTCGAGGGTCTGGTGGTCGACGGTGACGCCGAACGGCGTGCCGATCTCGTCCTGGCGGCGGTAGCGGCGGCCGATCGCGCCGCCCTCGTCGTACTCCGCCGACATGCGGGCGCGCAGCTCGCGGTGGATCTGGGCCGCGACCTCGGGTTGGCCGTCCTTCTTGACCAGCGGGAGCACCGCGACCTTGACGGGCGCGAGGCGGGGGTGCAGGCGCAGCACGGTGCGGGGCTCTCCGCCCACGTCGTCCTCGTCGTAGGCGTCCACGAGGAACGCGAGCGCGGCCCGGTCGGCGCCGGCGGCGGGCTCGATGACGTGGGGGACGTAGCGCTCGCCGCTCGCGGTGTCGACGTACTCGAGCTTCTGGCCGGAGAACTCGGCGTGCTGGGAGAGGTCGAAGTCGCCCCGGTTGGCCACACCCTCGAGCTCGGACCAGCCGATGGGGAAGAGGTACTCCACGTCGCTGGTGGCCGAGGAGTAATGCGAGAGCTCGTCCTCCGCGTGGGCGCGCAGGCGCAGGTGGTCGGGTCGCAGGCCGAGCTCGGTGTACCAGCTCATCCGCTGCTCGAGCCAGTGCTCGAACCACGTGGGCGCCTCGTCGGGAGGCACGAAGAACTCCATCTCCATCTGCTCGAACTCGCGCGTGCGGAAGACGAAGTTCCCCGGGGTGATCTCGTTGCGGAACGACTTGCCGATCTGCGCGATTCCGAACGGCGGCTTCTTGCGCGAGAACTGCAGGTAGTTCTTGAAGTTGACGAAGATCCCCTGCGCGGTCTCCGGGCGCAGGTAGACGGTCGTGCCGTCCTCCTTCACCGGCCCGAGCGTGGTCTCGAACATGAGGTTGAAGTCCCGCGCGTCGGTCAGGTCGCAGTCCGGGGTCTCGCCCGGGGCCTTCGAGGGCTTGCGCCCGCACGCGGACTGCTCCATGTGGTCGGCGCGGAAGCGCAGCTTGCAGGTGCGGCAGTCCACGAGCGGATCGGTGAAGCCCTCGAGGTGGCCGCTCGCCTCCCAGGTGCGGGGGTGCATGAGGATCGCGGCGTCGAGCGCGACGATGTCGTCGCGCTCCCGGAGCATCGCGCGCCACCACTCGCCCTTGACGTTCTGCTTGAGCAGCACGCCGTAGTGCCCGTAGTCGTAGGTCGACCCCAGGCCGCCGTAGATCTCCGAGGAGGGGAAGACGAACCCGCGCCGCTTGCAGAGCGAGACGATCTTCTCCATCGACACGGCGTCGGGCACGGCGCGGACTGTAGGTCATGCGGCCCCTCGCGACGGCCGAGGGTGCCCCGGGGCGCTCCTATACTGGCCCGCCATGCCGATCTACGAGTACCGCTGCGAGCAGGGCCACACCTTCGAGGTCATGCAGCGGATGAGCGACGACCGGATCTCGGTGTGTGAGACCTGCTCGGCTCCGGCCCAGCAGGTCTTCCACCCGATCGCGGTGCACTTCAAGGGCTCGGGGTTCTACAACACCGACTACGGCACGAAGAAGCGCTCCCAGGAGCTCAAGGACGCCGGCGAGGGCACGGGCAAGTACGAGAAGGCCGACTCCGGCTCGAGCACGGGCGGCGACTCCAAGTCGGGCTCCTCGGGCGGTGGCGACGGCGACGGCGGCGGCAAGGGGAAGAGCGAGAGCTCGACCTCGAGCGGCGGTGACGGCGCCTCGGGGGCGAGCAAGAAGGAAGCGGCCGCCAAGAAGAGCGAGTGAGCGCCCGCCACGCGGGACTGCTCGGGGTCCTCGCCGCCCTCTGGGGCTCCTCATACCTGCTCATCAAGTACGCCCTGGCGGGGTTCTCTCCCCTCGAGGTGGTCTTCGGCCGCGCCACCCTGGCGGCGATCGTGCTCTTGCTCGCGTGTCGCCTGCAGGGGGGCGCCGCCTGGACGGCGCTCGCCGGCGCCCGCCGCCGGCCCGGGCCGGCGCTCGCGCTCGGCGCGCTGTCGGTCGCGGTCCCGTTCACCCTCATCTCCGTCGGCGAGCTCGAGGTGCCCTCGGGGCTGACCGCGATCCTCATCGCCCCCTCGCCGCTGTGGGTGGCGGTGCTCGCTCCACTGCTCGACCCGAGCGAAGCGCTCGCCTCGCGCGGGTGGCTCGGGCTCGCCGCCGGCCTGGGTGGGATCGCGCTCGTCGTGGGCGTGGAGACGATCCACACCACCGCGCAGTTCCTCGCCGCCCTCGGCATCCTCGCCGCCGCGGCGTGCTACGCGGGCGGCTCCTACCTGGTCAAGGGCGCCTATCGCGGCGATCCCTCGCTGGCCACGAGCGCGATCGCGGTGAGCGTCGCCGCCGTGCTCACCGCGGCGCCGGCGGCGGCCACCGCGCCGACCGGTGGCCCCGGCGCCGGTGCGCTCGCCGCGCTGCTCGCCCTCGGCGTCACCCACACCGCCCTGGCCTTCGTGATCTTCTACAAGCTGATCGGGGAGATCGGCGCCGGCCGGGCGAACCTCGTGAGCTACCTCACCCCGGCGGTGGCGCTGGCCTACGGGGCGCTGCTCCGCTCCGAGCCGGTCACCCCCGTCGACGTGCTCGGGCTGCTCCTCATCCTCGGCGGCGTGGCGCTCGCCTCGCGTGCCGCCCGCGCCCCAGCCCCCGTCAGCCCCTGAGGAAGCGCGCGACGTCGCGGCGCTTGGCTGCGTCGGAGATGGCCAAGCCCTGCTCTCCGTCGGGCAGGGTGGTCAGGCCGTCGGGCTTGAGGATCCGCACGGGCGGCGTCCCGGCGGTGGCCATGGCGCCGAACATCCCGAGCAGCGTGAGTCCGCCCATGTCGGTGCGGATGGCCTGGGGACCGGTCCACGAGACCCACGGCAGGCGGAGGAACGCGCCCGGCGAGGTGAGCTGGCCCTTGATCCCCTGGAGGATCTGCTGCTGGCGCCGGACCCGGGTGAGGTCGCCCTCGTTGGCGGCGCCGCGGCACCTGTTCTTGCGCGTGCGCGCGAGGGCGAGGGCCTGCTTTCCGCTCAGGTGATGGCTTCCGGGGCGCAGGCGCAGCGTGTAGCCGCCGTTCATCGTGCCGCCGTTGATGAGCGAGAGGACGCACCCGGTCTTCACGCCCACGCCGCCGAGCGAGTCGATGAACTTCGGAAAGTTCGCGAAGTTCACCTCGACGAGGTGGTTGACCCGGACGTCGAGGAAGCGGTCGACCGTGCGGATGGCGAGAGCCGGCCCGCCGAAGGCGTAGGCCGCGTTGATCTTGGCGCGGCCGTGCCCCGGGATGTCGACCACCGTGTCGCGCGGTATGGACAGTCGCGCGGAGTGCCCGCCACCCACCCGGAGGAGCAGCATCGTGTCCGAGCGGCTCGGCCCGTTCACGTTGGCGCCGGGCTCCTTGGTTCCCTTCACCCGCTGGTCGGAGCCGAGGACGAGGACGGTGTTGGCCGAGGTGGGCAGCGCTCCCGCCGAGGAGAGGGCGCGCACGGCGCGCGGTGAGACGTGGCTCTGCTCGATCTGGGCCGAGGTCACGAACAGCAGGAAGCTCAGCAGCAGCCATCCGAGCAGCGCGAGCAGCGTGTACCCCACGGCGCGCCCGATGGTGATCCCGCGCTGGCCGCCGCCGGCGTGAGCTCCGCCGCGCCGCCCGCCGGCGCCGTCGCCTGCGCCGACGGCGTCGAGCGAGTCCTCGCCCGGGCGCAGGCGCGAGAGGAGGCCCCGTGGCCGAGCGCGATAGACGCGGTAGTCGGGCGGTGGGGCGCCCTCGCCGGAGCCGCCATCGCCCGGTCCCTCGCGGCGCGCGCGGCGCGGCCGGCCGCCGCCGTACACGCGGTACTCGGGAGGGCCCTGACGGGAGTCGGGTGGGTCCGGATCGTCGCTCATGGGCCCTATCTATAGTGGCCGACATGGCCGTCGGCTGCGTTATCGGCGTCGACCTCGGCGGCACGAAGCTCCTGGCCGGAACGGTCGATCGCGACCTCGGAGTACGCCATCGTGCGCTGCGTCCGGCTCTCGGCGTGCCGGCTGCGGCGCTGCTCGACCTCGTGGTCGACGCCGTGGAGGAGGCGCGCCTCGCGTCCCCGGATCCGGTCGAAGCCGTCGGCTTCGGGATTCCCTGCCTGATCGACCAGCAGAGGGGCATGGCGGTGATGGCGGTCAACCTGCCGCTCGTCGACGTGCCCTTCCGCGAGATCATGGCCGAGCGGCTCGGGCTGCCGGTGTTCATCGACAACGACGCGAATGCGGCCGCGCTCGCCGAGCACCGCTTCGGCGCGGCGCGCGGCGCCCGTCACGCGGTGATGCTGACGATCGGGACCGGCGTCGGCGGCGGCCTCGTCCTCGACGGAGGGCTCTTTCGCGGCTCGATGGGAGCCGGGGCGGAGCTCGGGCACATGGTCGTCGACCTCGACGGTCCCCCGTGCCAGGGGAACTGCCCCAATCGCGGCTGCCTGGAGGCGGTGGCCTCGGGCACCGCACTCGCGCGTGAGGCCCGCCGCCTGGGCGAGGAGCGCCCCGAGTCGGCGCTCGGGGCGGCCCTCGCCGCCGGCCGCGAGATCACGGGTCTGCTGACCACGGAGCTCGCCCACGACGGCGACGCGTCGGCGCGGGAGGCGCTCGCGGTGATTGGGCGGCGGCTCGGAGTGGGCATCGCGAACTTCGTCAACCTGTTCAACCCGGAGGTGGTCGTGGTGGGCGGCGGGGTGCTCGCCGCCGGGGAGCTCCTGCTCGAGCCCGCCCGGGCGGAGGTGGCCGCCCGCGCGTTGCGGCCCTCGCGCGACCTCGTGCGCATAGTGCCGGCACGCTTCGCGCACGAGGCGGGCATGATCGGCGCCGCCGCCCTCGCCTTCGACGGCCTGGGCGGGCGGCCGTGAGCGCCGGTCGCCTCGTCGTCTGTCCGACGCCGATCGGCAACCTCGAGGACGTGACGCTGCGGGTCCTGGCCGCTCTGCGCGAGGCCGACGTGGTCGCGTGCGAGGACACGCGACGCACGCGCGTGCTGCTCGAGCGCTACGGGGTCTCGGCGACGCTCGTGAGCTATCACGAGCACAACGAGCGCGACCGCGCCGCCGAGCTCGTGGAGCGCATGCGGCGGGGTGACGTGGTCGCCCTGGTCAGCGACGCGGGGACGCCGCTGGTGAGCGACCCGGGCTTCGTCCTCGTGCGCGCGTGCGTCGGCGCCGGTCTGGCGGTCGAGGTCCTGCCCGGACCGTCGGCGGCGGTGGCGGCGCTCGTCGCCTCGGCGCTGCCCGCCGAGCGCTGGCGGTTCGTGGGCTATCTGCCGCGCCGGCGCGGGGACCTGGGGGAGGTCTTCGACTCCGCGCGCGAGACGCTGGTGGCCTTCGAGTCGCCGCACCGGCTGGCCGCCTCGCTCGTCGTGCTCGCCGAGCGGGATCCGGGCCGCCCCGTGGCGGTGTGCCGCGAGCTCACCAAGCTCCACGAGGAGGTGGTGCGGGGTCCCGCGGCGGAGGTGGCCGAGCGCTTCTCCCGCACCCCGCCGCGCGGCGAGGTCGCGGTGGTGGTGGGCGCCGCGCCGGCGCGCGAGCCGGAGCTCTCGGCCGCACTCGAGGCGCTCCGGCGCCTCGTGGCGGCCGGGGCCAAGCCCCGGCCGGCGGCCGCCGTGGTGGCCGAGCTCACGGGTGCGGGAGCCAACGCGCTCTACCGCGCGCTCGCCGAAGAGCGCCACTCTGCGTCGTAGCCTCGGGCTCTTCGTGCCGTTTCACGCGCGGTGCGCGGCCAGAGGAGGGGAGGGCCCTAGCGTGCGACTCCGATGGCCCGTCGCCTCGTCCTGTCGCTCACCGTCGCCTGCCTGGCCGCCGCGTCTCCGGCGGCGGCCCGCGAGCGCTGGGTCTGGCCCGTGCGCGGGGCGGTCATCGGCCGCTTCCACGTCGGGCTCGACCGCTTCGCGGCCGGGCAGCGGCGGGGCATCGATATCGCCGCCCCGGTCGGAGCTCCGGTGCGGGCGGCGTGCTCGGGGCGGGTGAGCTTCGCGGGGACGGTCGGTGCCTCGGGCCGCGTGGTGGCCGTCACGTGCGGACCGCTCAGCTCGACCTATCTCCACCTCGGGCACGTCGCCGTGCGCCGGGGCGCCTTCGTGGTGGCGGGTGAGTCGATCGCCACGGTGGGGAGCTCCGGGCGCTCGGGTGAACCCGTGGCGTACCTCGCGCTCGGCGCGCGCATCCTCGCCCGGCCGCGGGGCGAGGGCTACGTCGATCCGCGGCGCCTGCTCGGAGAGGAGCCGCCGGGGGGGCCGTCGGCGCTGCCCGCGGGGCGGCCAGGGAGGCCGCCCGCGGTCGCGCCGGCGGGCACGCCGGAGCCCGCGCTCGTGCCGATGGTCCGGCTGGCGCCGGCTCCCGCGCCGGTCCACGCTCCGGCGCAACTGACAGCGCCGCGCGCGACCGGCTCGCCGGTCCCCCGGGCGGGCCTGCCGCTCGCCGCCCTCTGGCTCCCGGCCGGCTTCGCGCTGCTCATCGGCGCCGTTGCGCTCACCGCCACGCGCCGGTTGCGAGCGGACCTCGATCGCGCCCGGTACGCCCGCCGTCAGGCGTGGCGGGAGCGTCTTCGCGTCGCGACCCGTCGATGATCCGCTCTCCCCGCCGCCGCGGCGTGACCCTGTCGGCTGCCCACGGCGCGCCGCCGCTCCAGCCCCTCCGCACGCGCTCCCGGAGTGAACGGCTTGCCGCGGGGGAGGCACTGAGGCTACTGTGACCGGAACGATGATCGAGGTTCGCGTCATCTACCACCGCGACGAAGAGACGTGGGTCGCGCGATCCCCCGATCTCCCCCGCTGGACGGCTGAGGCCGGCACCTACGCCGAGTGCCGCCGGCTCGCGGAGGAGGGCGTCCGCTTCACGCTCGACCGCGCCGACGTCGGCGTCGAGCACTTCGTGGCCGAGAGCGAGCTCGCCTCGCTGCCCGAGTAGCTCGCGTCGCTCGCTCAACCCCTGGACGTCCGCTGCCGATAGGGCGGCATGAGCGTCTCTCCTTCCGCGATCACGCCCAACCAGCACAGGCACCGGCGCCACGAGCGGGTGATCGTCGAGACCGAGCGCTACCGGTTCGTCGGAACCCTGACCCTGCCCGCCGAGGGCTACCGCACGCGGGTGAGCGACCTCTTCAACACGACCGACCGCGAGTTCATCGTGCTCTCCGACGTCGAGATCACCGCCCACGGCATCGCCGACGAGATCGGTCGCCGCCCGTTCGCGGCGATCAGCCGCTCGCGCATCGTCTTCGTGACCGACCTCGCGGACTGACCCGCTCGACGCCGCGCGGCCCCGCCGTGGGCCGCCGCTAGCCTCCGGGCGTCCATGCCGTTCTACGTCACGACGCCGATCTACTACGTAAACGCCGCGCCCCATCTCGGGCACGCCTACACGACGATCGCCGCCGACGTCATCGCCCGCCACATGCGCCAGCGCGGAGAGGAGGTCTTCTTCCTCACCGGCACCGACGAGCACGGAGAGCCGGTGGCCGAGGCCGCCGAGCGCGAGGGCGTCACGCCGCAGGAGCTCGCCGACCGCAACGCGGAGCGCTTTCGCGCGCTCATGCCCCGGCTCGGGGTCTCCAACGACTACTTCATCCGCACCTCCGACCCGCGGCACGTCGCTCGCGTCCAGGAGATCATGCAGCGCGTCCACGACAACGGCCACGTCTACCCGGGCACCTACGAAGGCTGGTACTGCCCGCGCTGCGCGGACTTCAAGACCGAGAACGAGGTGGGACCGGGGAACACGTGTCCGATCCACGAGATCCCGCTCACTCGCGAGAAGGAGGAGAACTGGTTCTTTCGGCTCTCGACCTTCCAGGAGTCGCTCGAACGCCTCTACCGCGAGCGCGAGGACTTCGTGCTCCCGCGAATCCGGGCCAACGAGGCACGCTCCTTCGTCGCGGGCGGCTTGCAGGACGTCTCGCTCTCGCGCGCGAACCTGCGCTGGGGCGTGCCCGTGCCCTGGGATCGCGAGCAGGTCTTCTACGTCTGGTTCGACGCGCTTCTCAACTACGTGACCGCGCTCGGCTTCGCCCGTGACGGCGAGGATCTCACCTCGACCTTCTGGCCGGCGAGCCTTCACCTCATCGGCAAGGACATCCTCAAGTTCCACGCGGTGATCTGGCCCGCGCTGCTCCTCGCCGCCGGGCTCGAGCTGCCCGAGCACCTGCTCATCCACGGCTACCTGCTCATGAACGACCGGAAGATGTCGAAGTCGCTGGGCAACGTCCTCGACCCGTTCGCGGTGATGGAGCGCTTCGGCACCGACGCGCTGCGCTACTACTGCCTGCGCGAGGTCTCCTTCGGACAGGACGGGAACGTCTCGCCCGCCGACTTCGAGGTGCGCTACGAGACCGAGCTGGCCAACGAGCTCGGGAACCTCGCGAGCCGGACGCTGGCGATGGTCGGCCGCTATCGCGACGGGGTGGTGCCCGGCGCCGAGCTCGATCCCGTGCTCGCCGCCGACTTCGACGGCCTCGCCGAGCAGGTCGCGGCCCTGATCGACCGGGGGGAGCTCACCCAGGCGCTCGAGCGGATCTGGCAGCGTGTGCGCCGCCTGAACCGCTACGTCGAGGAGCGTGCGCCGTGGCGGCTCGCCCAGGACCCGGACTCCGCTCCCGAGCTCGATGCGACCCTGCGCTCGCTCTGCGAGGGCCTGCGCTGCGTCACCGTCCTCCTGCACCCCTACCTGCCGAGCACGGCGCATACGCTGCTGGGCGCGCTCGGGGCGCCGGCGACCGAGCTCTCCGCCGCGCGGTTCGGCGCCGGGTCCGGCGGCGCGGGCGTCAGCGCCCTCGCGCCTCTCTTTCCCAAGCGATGATCGACTCCCACGCCCACCTCGACTCCTGCGAGCCGCCGAACTCCGAGCTCGTCGCCGCGGCCGAGGCCGCGGGGGTGCGGCGGATCCTGACGGTGGGGATGACCGGGGAGTCCTGCCGCTCGGCGCTCGCCGCGGCCGAGGCCTTCCCCCAGGTGTGGGCGGCGATCGGGCGCCATCCCAACGAGGCGGCGGGCTTCGACGACGCCGACCTGGCCGAGCTCGAGGCGCTCGCGGCCCACCAGAGGTGCGCGGCGATCGGCGAGACCGGGCTCGACTTCTACCGCGACGGCGCCCCCCGCGCCGACCAGGAGCGCGCCTTCCACGGCCAGATCGACCTCGCGCGCACGAGCGGCAAGCCCCTCGTCATCCACACGCGCGCGGCCGACGAGGACACGCTCGGGATCCTGCGCGAGCGCGCCGCCGACCTGCCCGTGGTCCTGCACTGCTTCTCGATGCCCGATCGCCTCAAGGAGGTGCTCGCGTGCGAGCGGTGGCACCTCTCCTTCGCCGGGAACGTCACCTATCCCCAGGCGTCCGAGCTCCGGGCCGCCGCCGCGCGGGTGCCCGCCGAGCGCCTGCTGGTGGAGACCGACGCTCCCTACCTCAGCCCCCAGCCGGTGCGCGGCCGGCGCAACGAGCCCGCCTGCGTCGTGCACACCGCCGACGCGGTGGCCGCGGCGCGCGGCGTCGAGCGCGCCGAGCTCGAGGACGAGGTGGAGCGCACCGCTGCACGGCTCTTCGGCTGGTGAGCGCCGAGCTGCCCACCCAGCCGAGCCTGCGACGGCTGCGCGCACACGGGGTGCGGCCGAAGCGCGCCCTGGGCCAGAACTTCCTCATCGACTCGAACCTGCTCGACGTGATCGCGCGCGCGGCGCGGCTCGAGGGCGAGGACGTCGTGCTCGAGATCGGCGGCGGGCTCGGAGTGCTCTCCGAAGCCCTGGCGGCGCGGGCCGGGCACGTGCACGTGATCGAGATCGATCCCCGCCTCGAGCCGGCGCTCCGCGAGGCGCTCGCTCCCCATCCGAACGCCACCCTGCACATCGGCGACGCGCTCGAGCTGCCGTTCGCGCCGCTCCGGCCCGCGCCGACCAAGGTGGTGGCCAACCTCCCCTACGGCGTCGCCGCGAGCGCCCTGCTGCGCACGGTCGAGGAGCTCCCGGGCGTACTGCTCTGGGTCGCCATGGTCCAGCGCGAGGTCGGCGAACGGCTCGCGGCGGCGCCCGGGGGCGCGGGGTACGGCGTGCCCTCGGTCCTCGCGCAGATCGCCTGCACGGTTCGCGTCATCCGCCCGGTCGCGCGGACGGTCTTCCACCCCGTCCCGAACGTCGACTCGGTGCTCGTGGGGCTCGAGCGCCGCGGCCCGGCGGCGCCCCCGGCGCTCCGAGCGCTCGTGCAGCAGGCCTTCGCGCACCGGCGCAAGGCGCTCGCGCGCTCGCTCGCGCTCGCCTCCGGCGCGCGGCCCGACGCGCGCGAGGCCGCGCGCCGGGCGCTCGAGGAGCTCGGCTTCCCGGCCGATGTGCGCGCCGAGCGGCTCGCCCCCGAGGACTTCCGGGCCCTGGCGTCGCGGCTGGGCGCGGGGGCGGCTCGGTGAGCGCCGGCCGCCTCTGCGCGCTCGCGCCCGGCAAGGTCAACCTCTGCCTCTTCATCGGACCGGTCCGTGCGTCCGACGGACGCCACGAGCTCGTCTCGCTCGTCGAGTCGGTCTCCCTCGCCGACGAGCTGACGCTCGAGCCGGCGGACCCCTCCACCCGGGCCGACGAGGTGCTGTGTCCCGGGGTGGAGGAGCCCAATCTCGCCGCCGCCGCCCTCGCCGCCTACCGGACCGCCGCGAGCTGGGACGCGCCCCCGGTGCGCCTGAGCATCGAGAAGCGGGTGCCGGTGGCGGCGGGCATGGGCGGCGGCTCGGGCGACGCGGCGGCGGCCCTCCGGCTCGCCGCCCACGCCGCCGGCCGTCCCGGTGACCCGCGCCTGGCCGAGCTCGCCCCGGCGCTCGGCGCCGACGTGCCGAGCCAGCTCGCGCCGGGACCGGCGCTCGTGACCGGTGCGGGCGAGCGCGTCGAGCCGCTCGCGCCCCGGGAGCCCCACGGGCTGCTGATCCTGCCCTCGGCCGAGCGCCTGGCGACCGCCGCCGTCTACCGCGAGGCCGACCGCCTGGGCCGCCCGCGTTCTCGCGGCGAGCTCGGGGAGCGGCTCGCCGCTCTGCGCATCACGCTGGACCAGAGCGATGCCCTGCCGCCCCAGGAGCTCCTCGTCAACGATCTCGAGGCCGCCGCCCGCTCGCTGTGCCCGTCGATCGGGCTCGCTCTGCATGCCGCCCGCGCCGTCGGGGCGGAGCGCTCGCTGGTGAGCGGCTCGGGGCCGACCGTGTTCGGGCTCTTCGCGGGCCGCGATGGCGCCGCCGCGGCCGCCGCGGGCGCGCGGGAGCTCGCCGCCCGCTTCCCGGCCGCTCGAGCCGCCGTCCCGGTGGGCCCCGACGCCGGCCTCCCGCGCGCCTCGTGAAGGTCGTCCCGCTCGCCGCCGCCGCGCTCCTCCTCGGCGAGCTGGCGCTGCGGGCTCGCCGCGGCCAGCTCGGGCGCGGAGGCGCCGCGCTGCGCCTCCTCGTCCTCGCCGGCCTCGTCGCCTACGGCCTCGGGCTCGTGCACCCGCCGAACCTCGAGCGCGTGCTCACCGACCTCGGCCGGCGGCTCGGGCCCTGGACCTACGGGCTCGTCGGCCTCCTCGCCTTTTTGGAGACCGGCGCGTTCGTGGGGCTGATCGCCCCCGGGGAGCTGACGATCCTCGTCGGCGGTGTCGTCGCCGGCCAGGGGAGGATCTCCATCGTCGCCCTCCTCGCGGTCGTCTGGGCCTGCGCGGTGGGCGGCGACCTCGCGTCCTTCTACCTCGGACGCCGGCTCGGGCGGGAGTTCCTCGTCCGCCACGGCCCGCGCGTGCGGATCACCCACGAGCGCCTGGAGAAGGTCGAAGGCTTCTTCGAGCGCCACGGCGGGGCGGCGATCTTCCTCGGGCGCTTCGTCGGGCTGGTGCGGGCGGTCGCGCCCTTCACGGCCGGGGCCTCGAAGATGCCGCTGCGCCGCTTCCTTCCCTTCGACGTGGTGGGAGCGGGCATCTGGGGCTGCGGCCTCGCACTGCTCGGCTACGCCTTCTGGGCGAGCTTCCACGAGCTCGCCGCGGCGGCCAAGAAGGGCGCGCTCGCCCTCGGGCTCGTCATCGCCCTTCTCGTCGGGCTGATCGCCGGCTACCGCTGGCTGCGCCGCGAGGAGAATCGCCGGCGTGTGCGGGCGTGGGCCGAGCGCCAGCCCGTGCTCGGCGTGGCGCTGCGCCGGGCGCCGGCGGCGCCCACCCTGGAGGGCATCACGCTCGTGGCGCTCGCGCTCGTCGGCGGCTTCGCGTTCTTCGCGCTGGCCGCGCAGGTCGATCCCCCCGCGCGCCCCCCGCTGCTCGACCGGGAGGCGGCGGGCCTCGCCGCCCGCCTGCGCACGGGCCCGGCGGTGAGCCTCCTTCGCGTCCTCACCGACATCGGCTCGAGCCCGGTGACGGGCCTTGCCGTGCTCGCCGCCGCGGCCGGGCTCGGATGGCGGCGACGCCGGCTGCCCGAGGCCGCGGCGCTCCTCACCGGAGCGATCCTGACCTTCGTGGCGGTGAGCGTCGCTAAGGCGGCCGCAGGCCGTGCCCGCCCGTCCGGCTCCCTGATCGGCACGATCCACTCCGCGAGCTACCCGTCGGGACACGCCGCCTACTCGGTGGCCTTCGTCGCGGTCGCGGTGGCCGTCTCCCCGGCGCTCCCGCGCCTGGCGGCGCGGATCTCGCTCGTCGGCGTCGGGGTCGCGCTCGCCGTGTTCGTGGGCCTCAGCCGGGTCTACCTGCGCGCGCACTACCTGACCGACGTGCTCGGTGGATGGGGCCTGGCCGCGGCCCTGTTCGCCCTCGGCGGCCTCGGGGCGCTGGCCGTCGCGCGCGTGCGGCACAATGGGCGCCGGTGACCAACGAGGCGATCACCTACCTCGTGGGGTCGTGCGCCGGCGTCTTCGGCCTGGCCGCCTTCGTCGGCCTGGTCGCCTTCCCCGCCGTCCAGGCCTACGGCCGCCTGTGGGAACGGGCCGCCGCAGCGTTCCTGTCGCTCTACGTCCTCGCCGCCTTTTTGGTCATCGGCGCCCTCCTCGGCCTCCTCGTGGTCTACGAGTGGGGCCGGATCTTCTGAGCTTCGGACCCGTCCTAGAATCCCTCTCATGCCCTCGTCAAACGGCAGCGAGGGACCGAGCGCGGGCCTGGAGGCTCTGGCGGCGATCACCGACGCCGTCGAGTCGGGAGCCGGACTGCCCGCGGTCGTGCGGGCGGCGGCCGGCGTCCTGAACGCGAGCCTCGCCCTCATCGACCGCTCGAGCGCCGTGCTCGCTGCCGCCGCGCGCTCGGAGGCCGACGAGCGCTCGCTCACGAGCGACGCTCCCGACGTGGAGACGCTCGAGCTCAAGGTCGCCGACCGCACCGTGGGACGCCTGCGCATGCGGGCCCGCAGCGAGCCCTCGCCCGCCCTGCTGCGTCTGGTGACCACGCTCGTGGCCTCGGAGGTCGAGCGCCTGCGCGCGCCCGAGCGCGCCTCCGAGGAGGCGGCGCGCTCCTTCTTGCGAGCGGTCCTCGCGCGGCAGGTGCCCGACGCCGGCGAGCTCGTCGCCCGCGGTCGGGAGCTCGGCAGCGACCTCGCGGGTGGGGGAAGCGTGGTCGTGGTCCGCGCCCACCCGCGCGCGCCCGTCGGCGGCGACTGGCGCGCGCGCCTGCTCCTCGTCGCCGAGCGCACGGCGCGCGCCACGGCGTCCGGCACCATCGCCGCTCCCGCCGAGGGTCGCGGGGAGGAGATCGTCCTGCTCGTGCCCGACGCCGACCGCGAGGCCGGGCGCCGCGTGTCCGAGCTCGTCCTGCGCGAGCTCGAGGCGAGCCTTCCCGGGTTCCACTTCGCGGTCGGCCGCAGCCGCGCGGCGGGCGATCCCACCGACCTGCACCGGGCCGGGCACGAGGCGCTGCTCGCCGCGAACGTCGCCGAGGGGGAGCCGGGCCGCTCGCCGCTCGCCTACGAGGAGACCGGCACCTACCGGATCCTCCTTCCCTACCTCAGTGAGGATCCGCGCGAGCTCGAGCGCTTCTACGCGGAGACGATCGAGCCCTTGCGCGCCTACGACGAGCAGTATCAGACCGACCTGGTGGGGACGCTCACGACGTTCCTCGAGTGCGACGCCAACGTGGGCGCCACGGCGGCCCGGCTCATCACCCACCGCCACACGGTGCGCTACCGCCTCGAGCGCGTACGTGAGCTCTCCGGACACGACGTGGGTCTGAGCGACGGACGCGAGAAGCTCTCGCTCGGGCTCAAGGCCATGCGCGTGCTGGGGATGGCACCCCCGCGCGGGCCGGCGAGCGAGCGCGGGACGGGCGCGGGACGCGTGCCCCGCGACGGGTGAGCGTGGGCATCCGTCCGGGAGACCGCGCGCCGCAGGCGCCGCTGCTCGACGCGGGCGGACGCGAGACCTCGCTCATGGCCTTCCGCGGCGAGGCCGTCGTGCTCGTCTACCTGCGCCACCTCGGCTGACTGCCCTGCCGCGAGCACCTGGTCGAGGTCGCCGAGCACAGAGAGGAGCTGGCCGCGCGCATCGTGTGTGTCACCTTTGCCGCACCGCCGCTGCTCGGCGCCTTCGCGCGCGAGCTCGGACTGGAGGGCGTGAGCCTCCTGGGCGACCCCGGGCGCGCCACCTACGCTGCCTTCGGCTTCGAGCGCGCGTCGTGGGCCAGGGTGTGGCTCGACCCGCGCGTCTGGGCGCGATACGCGAGCCTCCTCGCGCGCGGGCGTCGCCCGCGGGCGCCCGGAGAGGACACGCTCCAGCTCGGCGGCGACGTCGTCCTCGACGGCGAGGGGCGCGTCGCGTGGATCTACCGCAGCGCCGGCCCCGAGGACCGCCCGGCGCTCGCCGAGCTCCGAGCCGCGCGTGCGAGGATCCCCGCCTCGTGAGGCTCGTCGGGCGGGAGCGCCGGACCGGCGCGGGTGGTGGGGATGGTGCCCGCTACCGCACCGCCTCCTCGGCGCGCCGCGGGTCGGGCGCGACCATGAGGCGCGGCTCGGCGAGCGCTCCGTCGGTGCGCGGGCTCGGCTTCGTCCGTGACACCGGCCGCGAGCACACGGCCGCCCAGATCACCAGGGGCACGACCGGCACGAGCATGCGCGGGTCGGCGGAGACCGGCAGGTGGACGGCCACGGCCCCAACCCCCAGCAGGGCGAACGGCCCCGCTCCCCGCGCGAGCCGACGGCGCCCGCGCGCGCACGTCGCCGTGAGCCAGCCGAGCAGCGCGAGCAGCGCGCCCCCGAAGGTGGCGTAGAGCCCCCAAGCCGGACCGAGCCCGCCCGAGAACGAGTACGGCAGGCCCAGCCACAGGCGCGTGGAGTTGGCGGCCAGCCGCTTGGCGTAGGCCACGGGATGGGCGGCGATGTTGCGGGTGGCCACCCGCTGCAGGGTGGCGTCGCGCGCCGGGGCGCCCAGACGCTCGAGCCGGCGGAAGAACGGGCGGTGGCGGGCCAGGCGCGGGTCGCGGAACACGGTGTGGAGGGCGTGCCAGTCGCCGAGCTCGGCTCGGTCCGCCGTGCTCATCCAGTAGAGCGAGAGGCCGCCTGAGGTCGCCCAGTACAGCGGGCGGCCGGTCTTCGCGTAGGTGAGCGCCAGCCAGGGCGTGCAGACGGCGAGCGCGACGGCGATCACCGTGGCGAAGCGGCGCGGCGCGGCGCTCTGGCGCTGCGCGCATGCCCACGCCGCGGTGCCCAGGAGCGCGAGGAGCAGAACCCATCCGAACTCGAGGCGGGTGAGCACGAGCCCGCCGAGCGCGAGCCCGCCGAGCACCGCCGCCCGGCGGCGCCCCGTGCGGCCATGCACGGTGGCGCCGTACAGGCCGCCGATGAGCAGCAGCAGCGCGAGCGGCTCCTTGTGGAGCGAGGGGACGAGCAGCGAGAGCGGTGCGTAGAGCCCGAGCGCGAGCGCCCCGAGCAGCGCGCGCCGCGGCGAGACCCACAGTCGCAGCAACCGCTCGAAGAGCAGCACGGCGGCCCACAGCAGCGCGGGACCGAGCAGACGCACCGCCCACAGCGGCGCGTGCAGCGCCACGAGCGGCGCGAGCGCGGCGGGCAACCCGGGCCCGTGCCAGAGGAAGAGGGTCGCGTCGGGCTTGGAGGAGAGCGCGTAGCGCCCGTGGAGGAGCGCGTGGGCGAGGCGCAAGAAGGACGGCTCGTCCCCGATCGCCCGGTCTCCCGGCGCGAAGAGAAGCCCGACGCCCACGTAGACGGCGAGGAGCGCGAGGAGGCTCCCCGCGCGCAGATGGCGAAGCCGCACCCTCACGCCGGAACGAGCGGGAGCAGTTCCTGGAGCCTCAGGTTCTCCTGCGGGTCGAGCACGGAGTGCTGGACGCAGGCAGGCACGAGCTCGTCCGAGTCGGGGTGGGCCATGGCGTAGGAGCAGGCCTGGAGGCGCTCCTGGGTGGCGCGGATCCGGGCGTCCTCGCTCAGCTCACCGCGCCGGAGCCCTTCCCAGGCGGGCCGGACGTCACGGGCGTCCATGAAGGAGTGCATGACGAGGGTGAGCGCCCGCGGCGGCTCGCGACGGAGCGCACGCAGGCCCCCCGCCCGGCGCGTGAAGCGAGCCGCCCAGGAGAGCGCCCCGGCGAGCATCGCCGGGTGGCGGGCGAAGACCCGCGCCAGCTTGGCGGCGAGCACCGCGGGCGCGACGTCGAAGTCCATGCCGCCGAAGGTGGCGAAGAAGCGATCGCGCACCGCGTGGTCGGCGGCCACCCGGTCGTCGAGGATCGGCACCCAGCGCTCGCCCACGAGCGCTCCGTAGGCGGTGCGGTTGCAGCGCTCGTCGCCGATCTGCAGCACCTTGTAGGGCAGCCGCGCGCCGAGTCCGCGCTCGAGCTCCGCCCACACCTCCTCGCCCGAGAAGTCTCGGTAGGAGTCCTTCCACCGGTTCGTGTTCCCCACGTACGCCGCCGGCTGGAAGGAGAACATGCGAAAGCCCATGTCGCGGCAGTCGGCGAGCACCTGCGCGATCTGGTCCACGTTGCGCGGCGTCACGGTCATGTTGTGGGCGAGGTAGTGCGTCACCCCGTGCTCGCGCTCGAGGCGCTCGAACATCGCGCAGAACCGCCGGCGGTGCTCGTTCAGCTCCTCCTCGCGCTCGACGCGCTTGATCCCGCGACGACCGAACATCATCGAGTCGAAGTGGCCGGCGAAGGAGACGTGGGGGAGGCGGACCGTGCCCTCGGCGTCGAGCACGAGGCGCTCGAGGTAGTCGTAGTCGAAGTCGCCGTGGGTCATGCTCATCGGCTTGCGGCCGTGGCGACGCATCGCGAGTAGCGCCTCGGCATGGTCGTCGGGATCGAGCAGCGTGACCTCGCCCCCGATCAGCTGGGCATTCTGTCCCGGCCCGCGCTGCGCGCTCAGGTAGGCCATCTGGCGCTCGACCTCCGAGGCGGTGTGCGCACCGTCCGTGCGCACGCGGTTGGCCTCGCGCGAGTGGTAGCACGGCGTGCACGCGAGGTTGCACCGCGGGAAGACCCCGTGGGTGCCCTCGCATCCCGCCGTGCGCCGGCCGAGCGCCTGGGCCGGGGTCTTCACGTGCCCCGGAAGCGCCTCCCAGCGCCGCGCGAGCGCGGCCTCGAGCTCTGGCGCCACGGGACGCGTCGCGCGCTCGAACCGCTGCCAGCGGCCGGCGAGGCTCACGCGGCGCTCGCCCCCAACAGGCCGAAGACGTCGTCGACCTGCTCCCACCCGATGCGCAGGAGGAACTGCGAGTTGCGCCCGTAGGACTTGGCGCCGAGGATGAAGAAGCCGGGCTCGGGGTTCGTGAGGGTCTCGGCGCCGTGGCTCGCCTGGGCCAGGCAGTCTGCGCCGCCACCGGCGCTCGCGAGCAGGGCGGCGGCGAGCTTTATGGGCCCGGCGGTCGCGTAGCACTCGTGCACCTGGAGCTGCCGGTAGATCCCGAAGTCGCCGACGCTCCCGTTCAGCGCGAGCACGCGGTCGACCACCACCTCCTCGGCTTCGCCGTTGCGGAGCGTCACGGTCACTGCACCGTCGCGTCCCGCAAGCCGCTCGGTGACCCGGCCGGGGAGCACCTCGATCGCCGGCGAGGCGCCGCCCGCCAGCTCGCCGGCCGCCGCGTTCAGCGCCGCGCGCTCGGGCAGCGGGTCCTCGGCGACGGCGCCCCAGGCGGGCTCGGGCGCGCGCACCGCCCACAGCACCCGCGTCCCGGGCGCGTCGCGGGCGAAGGTGGCGAGCTGCCGCGCGGCGGTCTGGGCGCAGTGCCCGGCGCCGGTGAGGAGGATCCGCCGCCCCGCCCACGCCTCGGGGTCGTCGCCGAAGCGCGGGAGCCGGCGCTCGATCCTCCCGGCCAGGGCCCGCTCGCCGGGTGCGGGGATCCCGCCGTCGCCGAGCGAGTTGGGCTGCCCGTAGGTGCCCGTGCAGTCGAGCACCGCGTCCGCGTGCTCGACGCTCTCCTCGCCGTCGGGACCGGCGAGCAGGAGGCGGAACGGATGCTCGCGGCGGCGACCCGTCCCGATCTCCTCGTGCTTGAGCATCCCCTGCCGCGAGATCGCGAGCACGCGGTGCCCGAGCCGTAGGTGCGGCGCGACCGCGGGCAGGGAGGCCACCGGTTCGTAGAGGCGTCCGGCGAGCTCGTCGCCGGTGGGCAGATCCTCTCCGGCCGGCGCCTCCGGCCCGAGCGCGGCCCGCATGCGCGGGGAGACGCTCATCTCCCACGGAGTGAAGAGCCGGACGTGGCCCCACTCGCGCACGTGCGCGGCGGGTGTCGCCCCCACCTCGTAGAGCGTGAAGCTCCAGCCGCCCTCCGCGGCCGCGAGCGCCGCCTCGAGCCCGATCGGACCGGCACCGAGGATCGCGAGGCGGGGCGAGGTGGCGGTCAAGGGGTTCTTCCGGGCTCCGGGGCAGAGAACACGTCCGCGAGCGAGCGCCTCGCGTATTCGTACCGTACCCGTTGGCTAGCCTCGAGACCACCGTGCTCCGCGCTTCACTCTGCGTTCCTAACTCGCGCCCGCTCGATCCGGCGCGGAGCGCGCGTTGACGCGTCTGGCGGTCTGCGGCGGCGTCTACGCCAACCCGCACGCGCTGCGCGCCTGGGTGGACGACGCGCGCCGGCGCGGCTGCCAGAGGCTCGTGTGCCTCGGCGACCTCGGCGGCTTCGGGGCGGAGTGCGACGCGATCTGGCCGCTCCTCGTCGAGCACGACGTGGAGTGCGTCGCGGGCAACTACGACATCGCCATCGGGCGCGGCGACGAGGACTGCGGCTGTGGCTACGCCGACCCCCGCGACAACCACTTCGCCCAGCTCATGTACGACTACACGAAGGCCAGCACGGGCGCCGGGTTCGCCGCGTGGATGCGCGAGCTGCCCGGCGAGCGGCGGGAGTCGATCGGCGGCCTCGACGTGCACATGGTGCACGGCTCGCCGCTCGCGGTGAACGACTTCCTGTGGGAGTCGCTCGACGAGGAGGAACTGGGCATGCGCCTCGCCCTCTCCGGCGCCGACGTGCTCCTGTGCACGCACACCGGACTCCCGTGGCAGCGGCGCGTCGGGCCCACGCTGGTGGTCAACGTGGGCGCCGTGGGCCGGCCGGCGAACGACGGGCGCACGGAGACGCGCTACGCCGTGGTCGAGATCGAGGACGGCGCGGCACGCGCGGAGCTCGTCGAGCTCCGCTACGACTGGCGCGCCCACGCCGCCGCGATGCGCGCCGCCGGACTGCCCGAGCCGTTCGTGGAGACGGTGGAGACCGGGTGGTGGACCACGTGCCTCGAGATCGTGCCTGCGCGCGAGCGCTCGCGCGGCCGCTACCACGTCTATCGCGACGCGATGCCCTCCGGCTTCGCCGCCGAGGGCGTCGGCTGGGCCGACGCGCCCGCGGAGGAGCAGAGCGAGCGCCCCGTCGTGCCGCTCTTCGGCTCGGCCGTGTTCCCCCCGCGGCTCTGGGTCTACTCGAACTTCCACTGCAACCTCTCCTGCGACTACTGCGTGGTGGCCTCCTCGCCCCGCGCGCGCCCGCGCTCGCTCGGGCTCGAGCGCTTCTGCGCCCTCGTCGACGAGGCGGTCTGCGAGGGCTTCGAGGAGCTCTACCTGACCGGGGGCGAGCCGTTCATCGAGCCCGACATCGTCTCCATGCTCCTCTACGCGTCGGACCGGCTCGAGACGGTCTGCCTCACGAACGCGATGCTCTTCGCGCACGGGCGCCGGCGGCGCGAGCTCGAGGCGCTGGTCGGGCGCGAGCGACTCGTCCTTCAGAGCTCGGTGGACGGCGCGCGCCCCGAGACCCACGACGCGCACCGCGGAGCCGGCTCGTGGCGCACGGCGATGGAGGGCATCGCGCTGGCGCGCGAGCTCGGGCTGCCGGTACGCGTGGCGCTGACCGAGACGCCCGAGAACGCCGGCGAAGTGGAGGAGCTCCGCACGCTGCTCGACGGGATGGGCGTCGTCGGGGATGACTTCGCGGTGCGCCCGCTCGTGCAGCGGGGGCTCTCCGCGGGCGGGATGGCGGTCACCGACGCGGTCATGGTCCCCGAGCTCACCATCACCGCCGACGGCGCCCACTGGCACCCGATCGGCGGCGACATCGCCTCGAGCCCCGACTTCGTGGTCGCTCGCGGCGAGGTGGCGCTCGCCGAGGCCAAGCGCCGGGTCATCGAGCGCTTCCTCGTCCTGCGCCAGGAGGACGGCTCGCTGCCCGCCGCCTTCCACTGCGCGGTGTAGGAGCCCTACGCGGATGGCCATCGCGATCATCACCGGGTCGGGGAGCTACTCCCTGCCGGATTTCGAGGAGGCGGAGCCGCTCGCGGAGGACACCCCGTACGGACCGGCGCGCTTGACGCGGGGGCGCTTCGCCGGGGAGGACGTGCTCCACGTCTCGCGGCACGGCGAGGGCCACGCGCGGCTCTCCAACCACGTGAGCTTCCAAGCGAACGTGTGGGCGCTGGCGGAGCACGGCGCGCGCGCGGTCATCGGGTGCACGGCGTGCGGCGCGGTCGACCCCGAAGTGCCGCTCGGCTCGCTCGTGGTCTTCGACGACCTGCACTTCCTGGGCAACCGCCTGCCCGACGGCTCGCTGTGCACGTTCTTCGGAGAGGCCGGCGACCCGGCGCGCGGCCACTGGATCTACGACCGGCCGTACTCGGCCGAGCTCCGCGCGGCGCTCGTGGCCGGTGCGCGCGATGCCGGCCATCCCGTCCGCGACGGCGGCTGCTACGGCCACGTGGACGGGCCCCGCTTTAACACGCGTGCGGAGATCCGCGGGCTGGCGGCGTGCGGCGTGACCGCGGTGAGCCAGACCGGCGGCCCGGAGAGCGTGCTGTGTGGCGAGCTCGAGCTGCCCTTCGCGCTCGTGGGCTTCGCCACGGACTACGCCAACGGCGTGAGGCCCGAGGAGCCAACTCCGGTGCAGGAGCTCGTGCGGCTGATGGCGCAGAGCACCGAGGTCTTCGCCCGCGCGCTGGCCGCTGCCCTGCCCCGGCTGGGCGAGCGTACGCCGGGGCGGGCGGGGGTCGTCTACCGCTTCGAGCCGGCGTGAGCGCGGCGGCGGTCGCCGCCGCGCTCGTCATGGCTCGAGCCCCGATCCCCGGCCGCTGCAAGACGCGCCTCGAGCCGTTGCTCGGCCCGGAGGGCTGCGCGCGGCTCCAGGCTGGGCTCATCCGCCGCGCCGCGGCGTGGGCGCACGAGGTCGCGCCGGGGGGCGCGTGGGTGGCCTTCGATCCGCCCGGGCGCGAGGAGGAGGTGCGGGCGCTCGTCCCGGCGGGGACGCGGCTCTTCGCCCAGGAGGGCGGCGACCTCGGCGAGCGGCTCACCGCCGCCAGCGCCCGGGTGCTCGCCGAGCACCCCGGGCCGCTGCTCGTCGCCGGCACCGACCTGCCCCGCCTGAGCGCCCGTCACGCCGCCGCCGCCCTCTCCGACCTCGCCGCGGGCTGCGACGTCTCCCTCGGTCCGGCGCTCGACGGCGGCTGGTATCTCATGGGAGTGCGGGAGCCGCAACCCGCGCTGTTCGCGCTGCCCTCCGAGGCCTGGGGTGGGCCCGAGGTGTGGACCCTCACGCTCGCCGCCGCCGAGGCTCAGGGCCTCGGGCTCGGGCTGCTGCGCGCCGAGCGCGACCTCGACACTCCGGAGGACGCGCGCGCGATGCTCGCCGATCCCGCGCTGCCGCCCGAGGTCGCCGAGCTGCTCCACCCGGGGTGAGCGCGCCGCTGGTCTCCGTCGTCGTCCCCGTCCTCGACGAGGCGGCGGCGCTGCCCGCGCTGCTCGATCATCTGGATGACCTGCCGGGCCGCTTCGAGGTCCTGATCGTCGACGGCGGCTCGGCCGACGGGACGCCGGGGCTCGCGGCTGCGCACCCCTCGCGCCCGCGGGTGATCCGCTCGGCGCCCGGCCGCGCCGGGCAGATGAACGCCGGAGCGCGCGAGGCCGCCGGCGAGATCCTCCTCTTCCTCCACGCCGACACGCGCCTGCCCGCCGGCGCCTACTCCTCCCTGCGCGCCGCCCTGGCGGACTTCGCGCTGCTCGGGGGCAACTTCGCGCTGCGCTTCGACGGCGAGGACCGCTTCTCGCGCGCGCTCGGCGGGTGGTACGCGCTCCAGCGCCGGGCCGGCGTCTACTACGGCGACTCCGCGCCGTGGCTCCGGGCGTCCGCCTTCGCCGCGCTCGGCGGCTACGCAGAGCTGCCGATCATGGAGGACTACGACCTCGTGCGGCGCCTCGAGCGGAGCGGGCGGACCGCCTGCCTACCCGGCCCTGCCGTGACCTCGAGCCGGCGCTGGCGGGCGTTCGGGGTGACGCGCACGGTGGGCTCCTGGGTGGTCATCCGCTGGCTCTTCCTCGCCGGTGTGCCCGGGGAGCGCCTCGCGCGGCTCTACCGTCACGCGCGCTGAGCGCCCGCGCTCGCACGCGTTCAGGTTCCTCTCATGAGGGGGGCGGTAGGGTCGCCGCCGATGAGCCCCACCCCCTCTCGATTCCCGTCGCGATCCTCCCGGAGCCGCCCGCGACGGCGCAGGTCGCCCGCCGCGCGGGCGCGGATCCGGCGCCGGCGCGCGGTGGCGCTGCTCTGCCTCGTGATGACGCTGTGCGCGGCGGTCGCCTACGCGGCCGACGACGGGCCGCCGCCCGCGGGGCACGCCGTGCCGGCACTCCGGGCGCTCACTCCGGCGCCTCTGCCGCCGATCCCGGGCGCCGCGCCCGCTTCGTACCGCGTGCCCTCTCCGCTCGATCCCCGCGACGTCTACGCGGCCGACCGTCCCGGAGCGCTGTCGCCGGTCGTGCGCGCCGATCCGCCGCGGATCTACGTGCCGAACTCGACCAGCGACACGGTCGACGTCATCGACCCGGCCACCTACAGGGTCGTCGATCACTTCGCGGTCGACGCCCAGCCCCAGCACGTGACCCCGTCCTACGACCTGAAGACGCTGTGGGTGGACAACGACAAGGGCAACTCTCTGACCCCGATCGACCCGCGCACCGGGCGCCACGGTGCGCCCGTCCCGGTGGCCGACCCCTACAACCTCTACTTCGCACCGGACGGGCGCCACGCCATCGTGGTGGCCGAGCAGCTCCAGCGCCTGGACTTCCGCGACCCGCACTCCATGCGGCTGACGCACTCGCTGCCCGTGCACTGCGCCGGCGTGGACCACATGGACTTCACCGCCGACGGTCGCCTCGCTCTCGCCTCGTGCGAGTTCTCCGGCCAGATGCTCGTGGTCGACATCGCGGCTCAGCGAGTCGTGGGCCGGGTGCCCCTCCGGCCCGGAGGGATGCCGCAGGACGTCAAGCTCTCGCCGGACGGCCGCACCTTCTACGTCGCCGACATGGCCTCGAACGGAGTCTGGGTGATCGACGCGCGCTCCTTCGCGGTGCAGCGGCTCATGCCGACCGGCGCCGGGGCGCACGGCCTCTACGCGAGCCGGGACTCGAAGGTCCTCTACGTCTCCAACCGCATGGAGGGCTCGATCTCGCTCATCTCCTTCGCGACGCAGCAGGTGGTGAGAAAGTGGCGCCTGCCCGGAGGCGGCTCGCCCGACATGGGCGGCGTCTCCGCCGACGGGCGCGTCCTGTGGCTCACCGGCCGCTACAACGCCGAGGTCTACGCCATCGACACCGCGTCCGGCCGTCTCCTGGCCCGGATACCCGTCGGTCAGGGCCCCCACGGCCTGAGCGTCTTTCCCCAACCCGGCCGCTATTCGCTCGGGCATACAGGAGTCTTTCGCTGAGGATGCGCCAGCTGACGGTCGTGCCGGGGCCGCGCGGCGGGTGGCTCGTGAGAGACATCACCGCGAGGCGGCCGCCGTCCTCCTACCGCAGCATCGAGCACGCCGAGGCGGAGGCTCGCGTGTACCTCGAAGCGCGCGGCGGAGGCGAGATCATCGTTCGGGAGGGAGCGCGGACGATCAGTCGGATCCTCGTCGGATCGTGAGAGAGGCCACTCATGATCATCGCCTCCGCCCTCATCTCACCGGTCGTCATCGTGATCGCCGTCGCCGCGTTCCTTCTCGTCGTGGCGCTCCTCGCCGCGGCGATGGTGGTCAGCTACCGCCTCCGAATGGCTGCGCCCGCCCAGGCTCCGCGCGCGGATCGCGGTGTGCCCGATCCTCGACGACTCCCGAGGCGCGTCCCTCACCCGCGCTCGCGCGGAGCGTGCGCTCGGGCCCGAGGTCGGTCGATGACGGAACGGGCGCGACGATCAGGACCTCGATAGGCCGGGCTCACGAGAGGAGCGCCCGTCCTCAGCGTGTAGAGGGACGGCACCCGACGGAAGACCGGTCGAGAGACCTTCCGCTTGCCGCGAAGAATTCGAGCGTGGCGCGGCGCGCCGCGAGGCGCATCCGCAGCGCCCCGTCGACGGAGTCGTTGGCGAAGGCGAGGCGTGCGTCGCCCGAATCGATGCCGTAGCGCCCGTGGCCGCCGGCGCCGACCACCACCGTGACGATCCCGCGCTCGGGGCGAAGCCGCTGGAGGTCGTGGTCGTGGCCATTGAGCACGAGGGCGGCGTGTCCGACGAGTGCATCCTCCAGCGGCGCGACGTCGCGCTGGTCACCGTGCCGCCCGGCGCTTCGGAGCGGACGGTGCCAGAAGGCGAGGCGGCAGGTCCCGCCGCGCGAGCGCAGCCGCGCGCGCAGCCAGCGCAGCTGCGCTGACCCTGCTCCATGCGGTGCCTCGGAGTTCAAGCTCAGCACCTCCCACCCGCCGATCCGGAAGGCGTACCACGGCGGGGTGGCGGCTCCGGTGACCGATCGCCAGTAGGGGTCATACCCGCGATCGTGGTTCGGCCAGTCGTGGTTGCCGGGCGTCGGGGCGGTCCGACGGGCGAGAGACCCGTAGACGGTCGCGAACCGTTCGCGGAAGTCAGACGCCGTGCCGTCGGGATAGACGTCGCCCAAGAAGAGCAGACGGTCGGGCCGGCCGGCCGTGATGCGGCGCGCCACCGCACGCGCAGCCTGGCTTCCGTCGGCACCGTCGCCCACCGCCCACACCGTGGCCGGGGCGTCGGGCCGCTTCGCCGTCCGGAACGCTTGGTTCGCCACCGGCCGCGGGGGCGGCGCGGGGCGGCGTGCGAAGGCGATCACCGCGCCGGCGACCCCGACGAGCAGGGCCGCCACCCACGGCCAGCGCGCGTGCGCTCTGCTCGACCTTCCAAACCGCGGGCGTCGCCGACGCATGCCCTTCATCCGCTCGACGCGGGCGTCGCGCCCCGGACGGTCGGTAGCAGCCGGCCGCCGGCCCGAAGCCGGGCACGCGAGGCCGAGGACGGGGTCAGCACGCGCCCAATATCCCGGCTGCGGTGAGCCCGTCATGAGAGGGTGGGCAAGGTCTCATCGCGAGCTCACCGTCTCACCGCGGGCTCACCGACGCGTCGTAGCTTGCCTGTCGCTTGGTCAAACCCAACCGAAGGGAGCAGTACATGCTCAAGCGCATCAAGACCAGCCTGGGCGCCGTCGCGGCGCTCGGGGTCCTCGCACTCGGTGGCTCCGCCATCGCCAGCGCGGCGTCTTCTCACCACAAGGTGAGCCACAAGGCCCACCACTCGGCCACCCACAAGTCGACGCGCGCCGGCGAGCCGACCGGACCCGATCGCGACAACGTCCAGAGCGGCGACCAGAGCACTCCGGACGTCAAGGGCTCGAAGAGCTCGGAGAGCTCGCGAGAGAACGCACCGGAGAGCTCGGGTGAGTCCACGAAGAGCGACGGGCCCGGCGGTCACGCCGACGCGCCCGGCAACTCCAACGCCGACCACCAGTTCCAGGGCCAGGAGTAACCACTCCCCTGACCGATCGGCGAGAGGCCCCGCCCGACGATCGTCGGGCGGGGCCTTTGTCGTTCCGGCTTGCCCACTAGGTCGATTGGCAGGCGTCGGGATTGCCGCCGTCGCTACGCAGCCGATACCCAGCACCGCGAACCGTCTCGATCGACTCCACGTCGAACGGGCGATCGACCTTGTCGCGGAGATAGCGGACGTAGACGTCCACGACGTTCGAGCGGTTCTCGTAGTCGTGGTCCCAGGCGTGCTCCAGAAGCTGGAAGCGGTCTAGCACCGCTCCGGGCCGGCGCAGGAACGTCTCGAGGAGGGCGAACTCCTTCGCCGAGAGCGAGATCTCCGTTGCGCCGCGCCAGACGCGCTTGGACGCAGGGTCGAGGTGGAGATCACCGGCTTGAAGCACGGTCGCGCGCTCCAAGCGTCCGCGGCGCACGAGCGCACGCAGGCGGGCGGTGAGCTCGGCGAAGGAGAACGGCTTCAACAGGTAGTCGTCGGCTCCCTTGTCTAAGCCCTCGACCCGGTCATCCACCGCGTCGCGCGCGGTCAGCATCAGCACGGGCGCCCAGACGCCGTCGGCCCGCAATCGCTCGCACGCCTCGAAGCCGTCGATCCCGGGCAGCATGACGTCGAGCACGATCGCGTCGTACTCGGTCGCTCCGGCCATCCACAGGGCATCCTCACCCGTGACCGCCACGTCGGCCGCCATGCCGTCGGCCCGGAGGCCGCGGCGGACGAGGCTGGCCATTTTCACTTCGTCTTCGACGACGAGGACGCGCACGACACCGAGCGTCACTCTCGCGGATGAACGTCAGATGAAGAACGACGCCCAGGCGCCGTCGCTCCCCTCTGGGCGCCATTCGCCCCAGCACGCAGCCCACCCGGAAGCGTCAGCCAGACGTCGGCGCCTCCGTCCGGCCGGTTGCCAACCCGGGCGGTTCCCCCGTGCGCCTCGGCGATCGCGACCACGATCGCCATGCCCAGCCCGGTACCGCCTGGTCCGCGGGCGGAGGCCCCCCGCGTGAAGCGCTCGAAGGCGATCTCGCGCAGCGCAGCGGGAAAGCCGGGACCGCGGTCACGGACGTGGAGCTCGACGTCGCCGTCGACGGCGACGGCCTCCAGCTCCACGGGTCCGCGGCCGTGCCGGAAGGCGTTCTCGACCAGGTTGCCCACCGCCTGCTCGAGACGAAGACGATCCGCGCGCAGCCCGAGGTCGGACGGGGCATGGAACGTCAGGCTGGTGTGCTCCTCCTCGGCGCGGCGGGCGTAGCGCCGGGCGACGCCTTCGAGCAGCTCCCGAGCCTCGATCGGCGATGGGCGAACGGGTAGGCGGCCCTGCTCGAGGCGGGCGAGCACGAGGAGGTCCTCGGCGAGCTCGACGAGCCGATCGGTCTCCTCCGCGGCGGAGCCCACCGCTGCGCGCATCTCCGCCAGCGACTTCTCCGGGTGAAGCCCAAGCTCGAGCTCGCCCTTGAGGATCGCCAGAGGCGTGCGCAGCTCGTGGCTCGCGTCGGCCACGAACCGCCGCTCGCGTGCCAGGGCGTCCTCCAGACGCTCGAGCATTTCGTTGAGGGTCTGGCCCAGGCGTGCGACCTCGTCGTCCGACGGGGGGACGGGGAGCCGGCGGCCCGGGAGGCCGGCGTTGACCTCCCGAGCCCGCCGGCGCATCGAGTCCACCGGTCGCAGGGCTCCCGCGGCCGCCCCGTACCCCGCCAGGGAGGCGAGGAGCAGGGCGATGGGACCGCCTAGGAGCAACAACCCCCGCAACTTTCCCAGCGCGTCCTCACGAGGTTGGAGGGAAGCGCCCACGACGACGATCAGGTGGCGGTCCTGGGCGATCACGGGGGTCGCGAGCAGGCGGATCGGCTCCCCGTTGAGGGGAGAGTGGGGGTGGTTGACGAAGATCGTGTGCGAAGCCGCCCGTCGCCGCTCCGCACCGGTCAGCAGCGGCGGCCGGCGCAGAGGCGGCGGGGCGTCGACCACGTGACCCGAGAGATCGGAGATCTGAGCGAGGTTCTCGCCGCGCTTGGTGAGCGGGCTTCGTCCCGCCTGGGCCAGGCCCGAATCCGCCTGACTCACCAGGGCGATCACGTCGCCGGCGCGCGACTGGAGTCCTCGGTCGAGGGTGGCGCCCAGCTCGCCGGCCAGGCGCAGGTAGAGGAACGAGCCGGTGGCGGCGAGGAGCACGGCCATGGCCGCGGTGAACGCAAGCGTCACCCGCACGCGGATGGGAACGCGATCCAGCCCGAGAAACGGCGGCATGAGCTCGCACCGTAGGGCAGCGGCGTGAGCCCGTCCTGAGTCGAGGCGTGCCGGCGCGAGGCGTACCTTCGGTGCGTGTCATCCGGACGGCGGAGCCGAAGGTGGATCGGGGCCCTCGCCCTCACCCTGCTGGCGGCGGGAGCGATCCTGCTGGTGGGGGCCGCTCTGGACATGGGCTCGGGTCCCGGGCCTCGGCCGCCACTCTCGGGCCCGCGAGCGGCACGGGCCGACCGCCGCCCTCGTGCGCCGCGTCCGCGGTCCTGCCCCGGCCGAGAGCTCGTGGTGGGGCGGTCGCTGCAGGGTCGGCCGATCCGGGTGACCGTCGTGGGCGACTCACGCGCCGCACGTCCCCTCCTCGTGGTGGGCGCGATCCACGGCGACGAGTCCGCCGGCCTGCGCGTGGTGCGAGCGCTCGGCGGTATCCGTCCGCCGGCCCAGCGAGCGATCTGGATGCTGGCTGACCTCAATCCCGACGGGGTCGCCGCCGGGACGCGCCAGAACGCTCGCGGGGTCGATCTCAACCGCAACTTCCCGCTGGGGTGGCGCCCGATCGGCCACCGCGGGGACCAGCAGTACGCGGGAGCCCGGGCGCTGTCCGAGCCGGAGTCCCGAGCGGCCTACCGGCTGATCCTGCGGATCCGGCCCCACATCGCGATCTGGTTCCACCAGCCGCTGGGCGTGGTCGACGAGTCCGGCGGCGCGTCGGCCGTCGAGCGGCGCTTCGCCCGGCTGGCCGCCCTCCCGTTTCGACGCCTGACGCGCTACCCCGGAAGCGCGACGGGCTGGGAGAACCATCGGATTCCCGGCTCCACCGCGTTCGTGGTCGAGCTCCCCGCCGGACGGCTGAGCGCTTCCCGCGCCGCGCGACTCGCCGGCGACGTCCGGCGTCTCGCCGATTCTCGCGTCGGCGCGGGAGCTTCTCGCCGTCCCGACGCCCGCTGCTGAGGAGCTCCTCGCGCGTTCAGGAGACGTTCAGGGCGCTGAGAGGAGCATGCGCCCATGTCCGTCAAGCGAACCCTCCTGCCGACGGTCCTCGCGCTCGCCGCGCTCGCGGTCGGATGCGGCGGCTCGTCGGGGTCCGGGCGGGGGTCGGCCTCCGGGTCCGGGTCGACGTCGGGGGCGAGCTCCGGCGCCCTCTCCGCCGACGCCAAGTCCGCCGCCACCGGCGACATCCCCGACAACCAGAACTTCCTGACCTACGCCGACCGCTCGGCGGGCTACTCCATGGTCTATCCCGAGGGCTGGGCCCAGCGCGGCGGCGGACGCGACGTCACCTTCCAGGACAAGAACAACCTCGTCCACATCGTAGTCGCCTCGGGCTCGGCTCCGACGCCGACCAGCGTCGCCACCCAGCTCAACCGGCTCAGGACGTCGAGTCCCTCGCTCCAGGCGGGCACGCCCAGGGCCGTGAACCTCAAGAGCGGCCATGCGGTCAAGGTCTCCTACTCGACGCAGAGCGCCCCGAACCCGGTGACCGGCAAGCGCGTCACGCTCATCGTCGACCGCTACGTGCTCTCCCACGCCGGCAAGCTCGCCACCGTCGACCTCGGCACCGCGAAGGGCGTGGACAACGTCGACGCCTACAAGATGATGATCGGGAGCTTCCGGTGGAAGTGAGGAGCCTCTACGTCGAGCCCGAGCGCGGGGCGGCTCCGCTCCGGTGGCCGGCGCTCGAGTGCCACGACGTGTTCAAGATCTACCGCTCGGGTCCGGTGGAGACCGTCGCGCTGCGCGGTCTCGACCTCCGGATCGAGCGGGGAGAGATCGTCGCCGTGCTCGGTCCCTCGGGGTGCGGCAAGAGCACGTTCCTCGCGCTCGCGGCGGGCCTGGATGAGCCCTCCGCCGGCGAGGTGCGCGCCTTCGGCCGCTCGCTCGGACGCCTCGACGAGGCCGAGCTCGCGGACTACCGGGCGAGGGAGCTGGCCGTGATCTTCCAGAGCGACAACCTCTGGCCGGCGCTCTCGGCCCAGGAGAACGTGGCCATCGGACTGCGCATCGCCCATCGCGAGGATCCGGAGGGAGCGGCCGCCTCGGCGCTCGACGCCTTCGGCCTGCGCGAGCGACGCGGCAACCGCGCGGCCGCGCTCTCGGGCGGCGAGCAGCAACGGGTGGCGATCGCCGCCGCGGCCGCGCGCCGCGCGCCGCTCGTCCTCGCCGACGAGCCGACGGGCGAGCTCGATGAGGGCAACGAGCGCATCGTGCTCGACGCGCTCCAGGGGCTGCGCGCCGACTACGGCAGCGCGATCGCCGTGGTCACGCACTCCGAGCGGGTGGCCGCCGGCGCCGACCGCGTGGTCGAGATGCGCGACGGGCGGGTTGCCGGATGACCGCCTCGGCGGTGGGCACGAGCGCGCTCGCGACCGGCGAGGGCGTGAGCGTCGTCTACGGGAGCGGTGACTCCGAGGTGCGGGCGCTCGACGAGGTCGACCTGGCGGTCCACAGCGGCGAGAGCCTCGCGCTGTGGGGACGCTCGGGATCGGGCAAGACGACGCTCCTCCACGTCCTCGGCGGCCTCGTCGTCCCCACCTCGGGCACAGTGAGCTGGCGCGGTGAGCCGCTCTCCTCGCTCGACGCCGCGGCGCGCGGGCGCGCCCGCGCCCAGGGGATCGCCTACGTCTTTCAGGGCGCGAACCTCCTGCCCCACTTCACCGCCTACGAGAACATCGCCTACGCGCTGCGCGCCGCCGGTGCCCAGGCAGGCGCCAGGCGGACGCCCGAGGAGCTCCTGAACCTCGTCGGCCTCGGCGCCAAGCTCGACTCCCTGCCCTCCGAGCTCTCGGGCGGCGAGGCTCAGCGCGTGGCGATCGCCCGCGCCCTCGGCCAGTCGCCGGAGCTGCTGCTCTGCGACGAGCCCACCGGGCACCTCGACTCGGACACCGGCGCCCGCGTGCTCGACCTCATCGACGCGCTGCAAGCGGAGTTCGGCTTCGCCCTCGTCACCGCCACCCACGACGCGGACGTCGCCGCGCGCGCCGCGCGCATGGTCGAGCTGGTCGACGGGCGCGTCCGCGGGGAGCACACCCTCGGGTGACCGCTCTGCGTCTCGCCACCGCCGGCCTGCTCCGCGCGCCGGGCAAGACCCTGACCCGGGTCGTCGTGCTCGCCGCCTCGGTCGCGCTGCTCGGCGGGATGCTGCTCTTCGTCGGGAACAGCCTGCGGACCGTGAGCGGCAGCGCGGTGCGCGAGGTCCCGCTCGACCTGCAGGGCCCGATCTCCTCCTACGCGGCCGACCAGCGCGTGGCGAGCGGCGTCGCTCGCCAGCCCGGAGTGCTCCAGGCCTCGGCCACGGCCACGGCGCCGCTCAGCACCGCGACCCACCGCGGCCCGGCGGGCAACACGAGCGCGGGCAACGGGGCGATCCTCGCCGTGCCGCCCGACTACCTCGCCCACATCCGCACGTTTCGCGTGCTGCAGGGCGGCCTGCGGGAGGGCGCAGTGCTCCTCGACCAGCAGATGGCGGCGACGCTGCAGGCGCGCGTCGGCGACACGGTGACGCTGAGGACGCGTCCGGGGGCGCCGCCCCGGACGTTCACCGTCTCGGGCGTCGCGATCGTGACCGCCCCCGACAAGCTCTTCCAGCCGCTGAACCCCCAGCTCGGCCCCGCACCGGCGCAGCCGCCGGCGAACATCGCGATCGTCCCGCTCGCCACCTTCGCCAAGACCCTCGCTCCGGGGCTGCGCGCGATCACCGCCGCCAACGTCGGCTCGAGCGCCCAGCCTGGCGCGCTCGACGGGGTCCAGTGGCAGGTCCAGGCCCAGCTCGACCCCGCCGCCCTGAGCGGCGGGAGCCCGAGCGCCGCGCTCACGCGCGCCACCCGGACGCGCAACCGGATCGAGCGCAGCCTCCCCGGCCAGGTCCAGTTCGTCGACAACCTCTCGGACTCCCTCACGACGGCGGCGGGCGACGCGCTCTACGCCGAGACGCTCTACATCATGCTCGCGGTGCCCGGAGCGCTCATCGCGCTCGGGCTCGCCTACCTCGCGGCCCTGGGGACGGTGGAGCGCGACCGGCGCGATCTCGCCCTGCTCCGCGCCCGCGGGTCCACGCGCCGCGCCCTGTTCGTCCTCGCCGGCGTGGAGAGCCTCGTCGTCGGGCTGATCGCCGGCCTGCTCGGCGCGGGGGCCGCGTTCGGCGCCGTTGAGCTGCTCGTCAAGGGGGGAGCGCACCTGACTCCCGGTCGCGCCCTGGTCACGATCGGCGTGTGCGTCCTTCTCGCCGTCGCCGGCGCCGCCGTCGCCCGGATCGGGGCGAGCCTCTCCTCGCTGCGGGCGAGCGTCAGCGAGGGGCGCCGCGGCGCCCGGCGCGAGCGCACTCCGCTCTGGCAGAAGCTCTACCTCGACGTGATCGCGCTCGTGCTCAGCGGCCTCATCTACTGGCTCACGGCCCGCACGGGGTTCTCGGCGGTCGTCAACCCGGACTCCAACCCGACGCTCTCCCTGTCGGTCTACATGTTCTTCGCTCCCGCGCTCCTGTGGATCGGCGCGACGCTCCTGCTCGTGCGCCTGCGCGGACGGGCGCTGGCCGCCCTTGCGCGCCGCGCCGCGGGGGGCCGGGCCGACTCGCGGCGAGGGTTCCTGCTCGTCAGCGCCGGGCGCCGTGGCGCGGCGATCAACCGCGGGCTCCTCGTCGTCGGGCTCCTGCTCGCCTTCGGGGTGAACCTGGGCGTCTTCGCCGCCACCTACGACCAGCAGGCGCTCGTCGACGCCCAGCTAACGCTCGGGGCCGACGTCACGGCGACGGCGGCGCCCGGCGTCGCCGCGCGCCGTGACCTGGCCGGGAGGATCGCTCGGGTGCCGGGCGTGGAGGCGACCACCGCGCTCGACCACTCCTACTCCTATGTCGGCCCCGACCTCCAGGACACCTACGGGATCGACCCGGCGAGCTTCACCAAGGCGACCTCGCTGCGGGACTCCTACTTCCTCGGGAGCACCGCGGCGCAGACCATCGCGCGGCTGAAGTCCACGCCCGACGGGATCGTCGTCTCCAAGGAGACGATCAAGGACTTCTCGCTGAAGCCCGGCGACCTGCTCAACCTCCGGGTGCTCGACCGCTCCAGCGGCAAGTTCAAGGTCGCGCCGTTCCACGTCGCCGGCGTCGTGCAGGAGTTCCCCTCGGCGCCCAAGGACTCGTTCATGGTCGCGAACCTCCCCTACCTCGAGAAGGTCACGAGCGCGCCCGGGCCGAACGCCGTCTTCGCCAAGGCCTCCGGCGACCCGGTGGCGGTCGCCCATCGCGTGGCGGCGGCGACGCGGGCCGATGGCACCGAGGTGAAGAACATCAAGGAGCAGAACGCCCAGACCGCGAGCTCGATCACCACGGTCGATCTCACCGGCATCAGCCGCATCGAGCAGGCCTTCGCGATCCTGCTCGCCGCCGGGGCGATGGCCCTCTTCGTCGCCCTCGGCATCTCCGAGCGCCGCCAGGAGTTCGCCACGATGGCCGCCGTCGGTGCGCCGCTGCGCAACATCTCCGCCTTCTTGTGGACCGAGGCGGGGATCGTGCTCGGGGCAGGGCTCCTCCTCGCCGGAGTGCTCGGATGGTTGCTCTCCGAGATGCTCGTGGCGATGCTCCAGCACGTCTTCGACCCACCCCCGGACGCCCTGGCGATCCCCTGGGCCTTCCTCGCGGCGCTCGCGGGGGCGGCACTCCTCGCCACGCTGATCGCCACGGCGCTGGCAGCACGGGGCTTGCGGCGACTGCCGATCGGAGCGATCCTGCGCGAGCAGTGAGCGGGCGGCCGCTCGTCGCTGTGGATACCGTAGTCCCGACGTGAGCACCCCGGCGATCCTCGTCGTCGAAGACGATCCCGACCTGCGCGGGCTCCTGCGGCGCGGTCTCGGCGAGGAGGGCTTCGCCGTCGAGGCGGTCGCCACGGGCGCGGAGGCGATCGCGTCGGTGGACCGGGCGGCCCCGGACCTTCTCGTCGTCGACATCGGCCTTCCCGACGCCGACGGCCGCGACGTCTGCCAGGCGCTGCGAGCGCGGGGCGTCCACGCCCCGGTCCTCTTTCTCACCGCCCGCGACGCGGTCGTCGACCGGGTGGCCGGGTTCACCGCCGGCGCGGACGACTACGTGACCAAGCCGTTCGCGTTCGCCGAGCTCGTCGTGCGCTTGCGGGCGCTCCTGCGGCGAGGCGCTCCCGAGGCCGGCGCCGAGCTCGCGGGCGTCCGGCTCGATCCCGTCAGCCACGCGGTGACGGGGGGAGCGACCACGGTCCCCCTCACCCCGACCGAGTTCCGCCTGCTCGCGCCGCTCGCCTCCCGGCCGGGGGCGACGGTGCGCCGCAGGGAGCTCGTCGCCGCCGCGTGGCCGGACGGCGCGATCGTGCACGACAACACGCTCGACGTCTACGTCGCCCGCCTGCGGCGCAAGCTCGAGCAACTGCCCGCACCACCACGAATCGTCACCGCGCACGGCGTGGGCTACCGGCTGGAATGAGCCGGCTGCCCCCTCGGGCCCTGCGGACCCGGCTGCTCGTCGTGGTGCTCGTGGGTGCGCTGGCGACGCTCGCCGCGCTCACCGCGGGCTTCAACCTGTTCCTCGACCATCGGCTCGGCCGCGACGCCGACAACCTGCTGCGCACGCGGGCCGCCGCCGAGCTCGCGACCCTCTCCACCGTGAACGGACGCCTGCGCGTGGGCGAGGCCCCCGACGCGGCGGCGCTCGACAGCCAGGTGTGGCTCTACGCCGGCCGCCGCGCCCTGGAGCGGCCCCGGGCGTCGACGCGCGACCAGGCCGTGGCGGACTCGCTGGCCGGCGGTCCGCGGCGCTTTGCCTCGAGCGCGGCAAGCGACACGCGGCTCTACGCGGTCCCCATCGTGAGCGCCCGAGGTCGCCTCGGCACGGTGGTTCTCGGCGCCTCGCTCGTGCCCTACGAGCGCACCGCGCAGGCCGCGCTCGTCGGCTCGCTCATCTTCGCCGCCCTCGTCTTCGTCTTGGTCGGCCTGGCCGCCCGCGGGGTGATCGGAGGGGCGCTGCGGCCCGTGGCCCGGATGACGAGCGCCGCGGCCGAGTGGGGCGAGCATGACATCGATCACCGCTTCGCGCTCGGGCCACCCCGCGACGAGCTCACCCGGCTGGCCGCCACCTTCGACGGACTGCTCGACCGCCTCGCGGCGAGCCTGCGCCACGAGCAGCGCTTCTCGGCCGAGCTCTCCCACGAGCTGCGCACTCCGCTGGCCAAGGTCATAGCCGAGACCGACCTCGCCCTGCGCCGCGTGCGCTCCCCGGCGGAGTACCGCGAAGCACTGCTGGCGGTGCGCGCGGCGGCGGGGCAGCTCGACCGCACGCTCGAGACGCTGCTGCTGGCCGCGCGGGCGGACGCCGCCCTCCTGCCCGGGTCCGGCGACGCGACTTCGGCTGCGTCGCGGGCGGCCGAGGCCTGCGCGGCGCTCGCCTCCGAGCGCGACGTGCACGTGAGCGTCGAGGGCCCCCCCGCGCCCCTGCGGGTGGGCGCCGACGTCGACCTCGCGGAGCGCGTGCTCGCGCCACTGGTCGAGAACGCGTGTCGCTACGGGCGGCGCAGCGTGCGGGTGAGCGTCGCCGCCGAGGACGGAGCGGTCGAGTTCACCGTGCGCGACGACGGCCCGGGCGTGCCCGCGGAGGAGCGCGAGCGGATCTTCGAGCCGGGGGTGGGTGGCGGCGACCCGGGAGGAGGCGCCGGCCTCGGCCTCGCGCTCTCGCGCCGGCTGGCTCGCGCGGCCCGGGGCGACGTGGTCTGCCTTCCGAGCACGGAGGGAGGCGCGTTCCGCGCCCGGCTGCCGGGCGCGTGAAGCGGGGGCTCAGGTCCGGCGGGCTACGCCGAGTGTGCGCACCGAGGAGCTGGGGAGCCAGGATTTGAACCTGGACCTAGAGCTTCAAAGGCTCGCGTGCTAGCCATTACACCACTCCCCAGGGACGGTGGATTCTAGGCCGCGGCTAGCATCGAGCTCGTGAGCGCGCCGGTCATCGTCATCCTCGCCGCGGGACGCGGCACGCGCATGCGCTCGGCCCTGCCCAAGGTCCTGCATCCCGTGTGCGGCCGGCCAATGCTGCTCTGGGTGATCGCCGCCGCGCAGGCGGCGGGCGCGGGTCGCGTCGTCGTCGTCGATGCCCCCGACCGGGCGCTCGCGGCGGCACTCCCCCCCGGCGTCGAGCTGGCGATCCAGGCCGAGCCGAAGGGCACCGGCGACGCGGTGCGCGCGGCCGCCGGGCACTTCTCGCCGGACGCCCCGGTCCTCGTGCTCTCGGGCGACGTCCCGCTCCTCACCGCCGGGGCGATCGAGGAGCTCGCCGCCACCCACGCCGCCGCCCACGCCGGCGCGACGCTCGTCACCTCCCGGCTCGCCGACCCGACGGGCTACGGCCGCGTCGTGCGCGCCGCCGACGGGAGCGTCGAGCGGGTGGTGGAGACCAAGCTCGCCGGTGACGCCACCGCGGCGGAGCTCGCCATCGACGAGATCAACGCCGGTATCTACGCCTTCGACTCCGAGCCGCTGCGCGACGCGCTCGCCCGGCTCGAGTCCGATAACGCCCAGGGGGAGCTCTACCTGCCCGATGTCCTGCCGCTGCTGCGCGACGGAGAGGGCACCGTCGCCGCCATGGAGCTCGCCGACCCCGCGCTCACGCTCGGCGTCAACGACCGCGCGGACCTCGCCGAGGTCAGCGCCCACGCCCAGCGCCGGATCCACGCCGCTCACCAGCGCGCCGGCGTCACGATCCTCGACCCCGGCTCGACGCTCATCGACGCCGGAGTGGAGATCGAGGCCGACGTGGTAATCGCGCCCTTCACCTGCCTGCACGGGACGACGCGCGTCGGGGCTCGCTGTTCCATCGGCCCGTCCTCCACCCTCATCGACGCCACGCTCGCGGAGGACGTGCGTGTGCCCCACTCCTACCTCACCGGCTGCGAGGTCGAGGCCGGTGCGACGGTCGGGCCGTTCGCCTACCTCCGTCCCGGCGCCGTCCTGCGCGAGCGCGCGAAGGCCGGCACCTTCGTCGAGATCAAGAACGCGGAGATCGGAGCGGACGCCAAGGTTCCCCACCTCTCCTACATCGGCGACGCCGACGTGGGAGAGGGCAGCAACCTGGGCGCGGCGACGATCACCGCGAACTACGACGGACAGGCCAAGCACCGGACGCGCATCGGCGCCGGCGTGCGCACGGGGGTCGACACAACGCTCGTCGCGCCGGTCACCCTGGCCGACGGCGCCTACACCGGCGCCGGGTCGGTCCTCACCGAGGACGTCCCTCCCGGTGCCCTGGGCGTCGCCCGCGCTCCCCAGCGCAACGTCGAGGGCTACGCCGAGCGGCGAGCGGGCAAGCCGCGAACGTGACGTCCCTGCCCTTCCGTAGACTCGACCGCAGATGAGCGCGCTGGGCACGCAGGCGACTCCCCGCACGGCGCTGGAGACCGGGTACGGCAAGCGCCTCATGCTGTTCTCGGGGCGGGCCAACCAGCCGCTCGCCCACAAGATCGCGGAGAAGCTCGGCGTCGAGCTCGGCGGCGTCACGCTCAAGACCTTCTCCAACGGCGAGGTCTACTGCCGCTACCAGGAGTCCATCCGCGGCGCCGACGTGTTCATCGTCCAGCCCACCTGCGGCAACCCCGATCGGGGCCTCACGGCCAACGACGCGGTGATGGAGCTCCTGGCCATGGTCGATGCGGCCAAGGGCGGCTCGGCCCACCGGGTCATCGCCGTCACCCCGTGGTACGGGTACTCGCGCCAGGACAAGAAGTCCGCCCCACGGGAGCCCATCACCGCCCGGCTCATGGCCCGGATGCTCGAGGCGGCCGGCATCGACCGGATCGTCACCATGGACCTTCATTCCGGGCAGATCCAGGGCTTCTTCAACGTCGTCCTCGACCACATGACGGCGCTCTTCATGCTCAGCCAGTACTTCTCCGATCAGGGGCTCGAGGACCTCGTGGTGGTGGCGCCCGACGTGGGTCGCGCCAAGCTCAACCAGAAGTTCGCCGAGAAGATCGGCGCTCCCCTCGCCCTGCTCACCAAGGAGCGCCCGGCCCAGCAGGTGGCGGAGATCGGCTACGTGATCGGCGACGTCAAGGGCCGCACCGCGGTGATCGTCGATGACATCATCGACACGGCGGGAACGCTCAAGGCGGCGGCGCAGACGGTGCTCGACGAGGGCGCGACCCGCGTGTTCGCGGCCGCCACGCACGCGGTCTTCTCGGGCAACGCGTGGGAGAACCTGGCCTCCTCCGGCTTCGAGCGCATCGTGGTCACCGACACGATCCCGGCGCGCCCGGGCATGCCCGAGAACGTCCAGGTGCTTTCGTGCGCCGACCTGCTCTCCAACTCGATCCGCGAGGTCTTCACGGACGGCTCGGTGAGCAAGGTCTTCGGCGGCGAGAACCAGCTCTTCTGAGCATGGGCGCCTCGGGCGGCGCGGCACGGCTGATGGACCTCCTCGGGCTCTCCGACGAGGAGCTCTGCGCCCTGCTCGACGCTGATCCGCTCATGGTGGTCTCAGGTCAGCTCGAGCACCGCCCCGAAATACCGATCCTGCTCGACCTGCTCGCCGAGGCCGAGGAACGGGCGGGAGCCGCGGTGCTGCGCCGCTGGGTGCGGGCGAGCGGACCGAGCGGGCGCCCGCTCAAGCTGCTGCTCGACCATGACTTCGCCGCGTTCGAGGACGCGCTCGGGCAGCTGGCCGAGCGGGGCTTCGTCCTGCGCGGCGCCCCTACTCGGGGTCCGGGACCTTAGGCCCGGGCCACACGCCCGTGAGGTGCGCGAAGCCGCGCGCCCCGGCGCGGTCGACGACCGCACGGGTCACCCTGAAGGTGACTCCCTCCATCGCGGCGGCGCCGAGCACCTTGGGCCACGGCGAGCGTTGAGTGGTCGGCTTGGGCGGCTGCTCGTCGTCGAGCTTTGACCAGATGAACTCGAAGAGCTTCTTGGAGAGGACACCGGACAGGATGCCGAAGATGATGCCGAACGGCTTGTAGAGGAGCGTCACGCGGGCGAGCCTACCCGGCTCAGCGGCGCGGGAACCGGCTCGCGGCCACGGTCGGGGAACATGCCGACCCGTGTCGCGCGCCACTCGCATCCTCCTGATCGCCGTCGCCGCCCTCGCGTTTCTCGTGTTGAGCGGTCTCCTCGCGCGCGTCCTGAGCGCCAACACGGCGGAGCGCGCGGCGATCGTGCGTCTACTCCGCGCCCAGGCGCGGGGAGACGGGGCGCGCGTGCAGGTCCTGGCCTACGACCCCTCGACGCGCTTCTCGCTGGGCGGCACCCGTGGCGTGGCGCGCGTGGCCTGGAGGGTCCCGCCACGGCCTCCCGTGGTCCAGTGCGTCACCGTGCACCGTGGCGGCGATCCGTTCTCCGGCCTGCGCGTCGAGCTCTCGCAGCTCTCGGCGCCGATCCCCGGTGACGCGAGCTGCCCCAAGCGCTGAGCGCCGCCTACCGGCGCGCCGGTAGGCGGCGCGGGTCGCGCGCGGGCTCGCGCGCCGGTCCTCGCCGGGGGGGCGCCGCGGGGCGCAGGTCGCCCAGGCGGGCGGGCTCGCGCAGGCGCACGCGCGCGGGCGCTGCGTCGGGTAGGGGAATCCCGCCGTCACGTGGGCCCGCCGGCGTCGGGGGTCCGCGGCGGTCGTTGCCGCCTCCGCCGTCCTCCCCGTCCTCGGGGGGCCGGAAGCGGGTGTCCTCCTCACGGAGGATCGGCAGTATCAGCACCACCGCGAGCAGCAGCCCGGCGAGGTGTATGACCGCCGCCAGCAGCACGAGCTGCGTGGATGACCCCATCGAGCCAGCCTAGCGCGGTTCGGGCCGATGAGAACCCGTTCGCTAGCATCGGGCGCCGCCCATGGCCGAGTCCGACACCACGACGCTCACCGCCGCCGCCCGCGAGGTGCAGGGCTCGCGGGCGACCCGCCGCCTGCGCCGCGCGGGGCAGGTGCCCGGCATCGTCTACGGTGGCGGGGAGGAGCCTCAGCCGCTGCAGGTCGAGGCCCTCACCCTGCGCCGGGCGCTGGCGCACTCCGGCGCGGTGATCGACCTGGCGCTCGACGGCGGCAGCACCCCCGTGCTCGTCAAGGAGCTCGAGCGCCATCCCGTCACGGGCGACGCCGTGCACGTCGACTTCCTGCGCGTGCGCCTCGACAAGCCGATCCAGGCCGTGGTCGTCCTCGAGCTCGAGGGCATCGACGCGGCGCCGGGCGTGGTGGAGGGGGGCATCGTCGAGCTCGTCACCCGCGAGCTGACCGTCGAGGCGCTGCCCAACGAGATTCCCGACCAGCTCACGCACGACGTGTCCGGGATGCAGATCCACGACACGCTCACGCTCGACGCGCTGCGGCCACCGAGCGGAGTGACCCTGGTCGACGACCCCGAGACCGTGATCGCGACCCTTTCCCCCCCGCGGCTCGAGGTGGAATCCGACGAGGAGATCGAGCAGGAGACCGAGCGGGTGGGCGAGGCAGGCGGCCAGGCCGAGGCGGAGTCCGGCCAGGGCGACGCGGACGCCGAGGCCGGCACCGTCCCCGGCTGAGCCACGCGTGCGCGGGCGCGGCACGCCCACCGTCGACTGGCTGATCGTCGGGCTCGGGAATCCGGGCGCGAGCTATGCCGTGACCCGGCACAACGTCGGCTTCGCGGTGGCCGAGGCGCTGCGTGCGCGCTGGGAGCTCCCGCGGCCCAAGGCCAAGTACGCCGGGCTCCTGAGTGAGGGTCGGGCGGGGATCGGCGGCCCGCGGGTGGCGATCCTCGAGCCCCAGACCTACATGAACGAGGCCGGGCGCTCGGCCGGACCCGCCCGCGGCGCGTACCGCGTGGAGCTCGACCGTGTCCTCGCGCTCCACGACGAGATCGACCTGCCCTTTGGGGAGGTGCGGGTGCGGCGCGGCGGCGGGCTGGCCGGGCACAACGGGCTCAAGTCCCTCAAGCGTGAGCTCGGCGGCGCGGACTTCTGGCGGGTGCGGATCGGGGTGAGCCGCCCCGACTCGACCGACCCGGACGTCGTGGCCGCCTACGTGCTCGGAAGGTTCCGCGAGCCGCCCGAGGAAGTCGAGGCGCTCGTCGAGCGGGCGCGGGATGCCGCCGAGCAGCTCGTCCTCGGCGAGAAGGAGGGGCCATGATCGCCCAGCGGTAAGCGAACCCTCGAGCCCCTTCGAGGCCGCCCGCCCCACTACGGCCGTTACCCGCGGGTACCGGTTACTCAGGGGCCGCTACGGCCGCTACGGCCGCTACCCGCGGGTACCCGGTGCGGTACCCAGGAGTAGCGGACCCCCGGGTAGCTGCCAGGCCCAACGTGCGCCACGGACGGGTCCGCCGCCGGAGGGCAGGGATCGCCACCTAGACTGGCTCCTCCGGCCGAGCGCGGATGCCGCCGCCGGCCGCACCCCCATGCTCCGCCCCCTCCTCGCCTACGCCGACGACGATCCCGCCACCCCGACGCTCGCGCGCGAGGGCGGTCGCGCTTTCGTCTCGCAGTCGCTGCGGCCCTACCTCATCGCCGCGCTGGCCGAGCACGCGCCGGCGAGCCCGGCCCTCGTCGTCGCCGGAGACGACCGTCAGGCCCGCGATCTCGCCGCCGACCTGCGCGCCTGGCTACAGCCGCGGCGCGTGCGCTTCTACCCCTCGCGCGGCGTGGCCTACGAATCCCACCTCGCGCCGCCGCCGCACCTCGTCGGGCTGCGGATCGCCGCGCTCGACAGCTTGACCGAGGCGCCGGGCGGCGAGGAGCCACCCGTCATCGTCGTGAGCGCCGTCGCCCTCTCCGAGAAGGTGCCCGATCCCGAGCTGCGCCCTCACGGCTTCGCGATCGCCCGCGGCGATCTGCTCGACCTCGACGAGACCACGGCCGATCTCGCCGCCGCCGGGTACGAGCGCGTGGAGCAGGTCGAGGACCGTGGGCAGTTCGCGGTGCGCGGCGGCCTGCTCGACGTCTACCCGGCGACCGAGGATCGCGCCGTCCGCATCGACCTGTTCGGCGACGAGGTCGAGTCGCTGCGCTGGTTCTCCACATTCACCCAGCGCTCGCTGGGCGAGGCCGAGCGGGTGGAGATCGCCCCGGCCGCCGAGCTGGCGGCCGAGCACCGGGAGCTCGTCGAGATCGCCGCGCTCGAGGAGGAGCGTCCGGACATCGCCGAGCTCCTCCCCGTCGAGCGCTTCCACTCCTTCCTCGATCTCGCCCCGGCCGACGCCGCGGTGCTCGTGGCCGCCGAGGAGGAGCTCGCGCCGGCCCTGGCCGACCATTGGCAGGACGTGTGCGCCGCCTTCCACGACGCCGACGCCCACCACCTCTACGTCCCGCCGGAGCGCATCTCCGCGCAGCTCGTCGAGCGCGCGCGCGTGAGCCTCTCCTCCATCGACCAGGACCAGCCATTCCAGTTCCGCGCCCAGGCCGCCGACGTCGCGGCGCGCTCGATCAAGGACGCCGAGCCCGAGCTCGAGAAGCTCGTGCGCTCGGGCTACCGCACGCTCGCCGCCTTCGCCCAGCGCGGTGAGGGAGAGCGCGCCGCCTACAACCTCGGGCGGCTCAAGGTGGAGTGGCTGAACGGAGACGCGCCGGCCGGCGCCGCGCTGCGCTTCGCGAGCGCCCGGCTGCGCGACGGCTTCATCGCTCCCCAGTTCAAGCTCGCGGTGATCCCCGAGCACCGGCTCTTCCGGCGCCGTCGCGCGGCGGCCCAGCCGCGGGACGGGGGGCGCCGGCGCGGGGCGCTGCGCTCGTTCGCGGATCTGCGCACGGGTGACATCGTCGTCCACGAGGACCACGGCATCGCCCGCTTCGCCGGCTTCGAGACCAAGACGGTGGCCGGAGTCACCCGCGACTACCTCTACCTGGAGTACGCGGGCTCGGATCGCGTCTTCGTCCCCGTCGATCAGCTCGCGAAGATCTCGCGCTACGTCGGGGCGAGCGCCGCCGGCTCCCACCCGCCGCTCTCCAAGCTCGGGGGCACCCGCTGGGATCAGATGAAGGCGCGCGCGCGCCGCGCGGCGCAGGAGCTCGCCGGCGAGCTCCTGA
>JAABUQ010001646.1_pt1 | contig 47217 bp, 34 predicted proteins | sample 5560001 | NCBI WGS metagenome assembly JAABUQ01 (sample SAMN10711888, study PRJNA513371) | rock metagenome | isolation source: Antarctica rocks | place: Antarctica: Victoria Land, Finger Mt nord | collected 2015-12-18
CTTCCCTCTCTTCCCCCGCGTTCTCCTCCTCTCTCTCTTTCTTCTTTCTTCTCTTTCTTCTCTTCTCTTTCCTTCTCTTTCTCGTTCTTTCTCTCAGTCTCCTCTTTCCCTCTCTTTCCCCCTCCCTCTTTCTTCCCCTCTTTCTTCCTCTTTCCCTATTCGCTCCTCGCCACCCTGCTAACCATCATATCCACACTCCACACTCCTACACTACACCGACGACAACATGCTAAACCATTCCGTATCCCGCACCTCAAGTCCTTTTTTCTTCTGGTTTAGGTGAAGGGATTGGGGGTTCTAATGGGCGCTGCTGTTGGGGTTGGGGGTGTGGGATTTGGTTGGGGTGCTGGGGGTGTTGGTGTGAGGGGTTGGGGTGTTGAGACTGGAGGGTTGGGGTGGGGGACTGGGGGGTTGAGGGTGGGGGGTGGGGAATGGGGTTTGGGGGTGGATGAGAGATGAGGGAGATAGAAGAGGTATGGAGAAGGATGAGTGTGGATGGATGAGATATGAGGTATGAGGTATAAGGTATGGGTATGAGGTATGAAGGGAGTCGGGCGGCGCTAGATGTGGAGGGGGAGGTATGGAAAGGTAGATGCTATTATGGGGGAATGCAGCACTCTCCAAGAGATCCGTTGCCTGAGCTAAACAAATATCTCATCAACGCAACAACCGCAAAGCGTATGGATTCAACTCAATACAATACTGTACGGATTACCCTTCGCAGACTTGTGTCTTTAGTGGCTCTGCTCCTTTTCTAGCATCAGCTGCTTCTCTCTAGAAACGTAGGCCACAAAACAAATCTATGATCACCTCTTCCGAATCTCCGTCCTGTACTCCTCCATCTGCTCCACGAGCCAAGCCCACAAGGGCTGCCCTTTTCCTTCACGTTGAAGATTCACCTCTAGAACGGGAAGAGCCGCCTCCGCCGCTTCGTCCATCATGAAGTACAAAATCGGACAGGACCCCCAGGGCTTTGTCAAGCAGCCAGGAATCGCATCCACGGATCCGTCAGCCCGCACCAGACAAGTCTTGCGTTCTGGACGCCTGATCAACAAGGTCGAGCTTTCAAGCTCGCACGCGCGCTCGATAGCAGGCCAGTAGGGTGTCTCCGAAGCGTGCCGCCAGGCCCTTGCGCGGAGGAGTTCTGGCGAGGGCTTGAAATGCGGGAACTCGACGCTTATCTCTTCACGGTTGGGGAAGATGCGTGAGATTGCCTGGAACCTGTTGTCCCAGATGTGTTTCAGCTCGCGTGTCATGCTAGGCACCTGGTCGTATTCCGCGTATATCGAGCAGCATTTGCGGGTTGGTGATGAAGTGGCTGTCTCTTCGATGAGATCGAGGATGCTGCATGTGAGGGTAACGCGTCGGACAAGTTTCCGGTGTTCGAATCGGTACTTTTCGGGGAATTCCCCATAGTTGACTCCGAGAGGCATATGGAAGATGTTGTCTGCGTAGTACGTGACGTGGCCGATCTTGTAATGCTGGCGATTGGTTGCGAGTATTTGGACACAGCTTCGTGTATAAGGCGGGTGGATGTGGGCTGGCCGAAGCGCAAAGTCCATGATCTTGTTGCGGATCTCTGGCGGGAATGAGAAGTAATCAATTTGCTTGGGCATTGTAGGACCTTGATCCATGGCAATGGCCAGTGTTGGAGATGTGCCGGGCATGATTGGAAACAGAGAAGATGGATCGTCGATAAAACAAAGGAGCTTCGAGATATTATCTTTGGAACCGGGTCCTTGAAATCCGTGCAAGTGAAGATCTCGACAGCAAATGCCTCTATAAATTATGTTGAGAACTTCATCAAGCAACGACACTCACATTGACCAGAACCAGATGTTGTAGGACCAGCGTTATGAATCCCATGACTCCTTGGCCTCATGAATATTGTAGTAAGTCATCGTGGTCCAGAATCAACCTCTGAGACAAATCAGTTGGTTTCACTATTTGCACAATTCACAATTCGTTCTCTAGGAATATCCACTGTGATATCAGCCAAAGTTCAAAAATGTTGCAAGGGTAGCGTTTGGATTCAGTCAGAGTAATGCTGCTCTTCTTTACACGTTCAATGGTCCCTCTTGACTGATCTGTCAAGGTACTCTGTGAAGTCCTTCTGAGGCACTGTCGTGTCTTCGGATAAGGGATCAAGGCCATTCTTTCCTGAGATCGAAAATTGGCTTGATGGGAGGAGGCTCTCTGGACGGTCGAAATTTGGTATCTAAAGCACAATAGGAGGTCTTACATGTATCTTGTACAGATGTCGATCAATCTGCCCGACTGCCGGCGTCTGCAAGCGTCCTAATTTAGCAACTGCCACAAACCAAGCTGGCGGTAAAGATCTAATAAGGCTTGGGATTCATTGAATTGGCGATATGATTGGCCCGACTGCCATCATGGCATTTGGGGGTATCATAAGGTTCGCTGAAGGGATCGAGCAGTTCTTCGAAATTGGTCACTACAGCTTTGGATCGAAGTGTTCGTCGGAGCTGACCAGCGCCACAACAATGAGGGGCAAACAGGGATGAGAGGGAACGGGATGATCGGCGAATCCAGAGGGAGCGTTTGACCGACAAGCGAAGGGCGTCATATCAGACATGATTTCTTTGCCAAGACGCATAAAGCAATTTCTACCATCAATCCACAGAGAGATGAGGCTTCACCAGACCTAATGACCATCCGTATCTGGGCAGCAAGTTCTTTTGCCGTTCGTATGTGGATGTCTCGTAGCTGGAACATGATGGTCTCGCTTGTGTCATGATAGCAAAAAGGAGAGTGTGTCACATGTAGATATGCAATGTCATGTGTTCTTCCTGCAGCTGAATATAAGGAAATATATGTTCCAAGTCTGAGACAGTTGAAGTTCCCCACCTGTCATGCTTGCATCTAGAACATTTTGTGGTCACTGCCAGTATCATTTCCAACCTGGATGACCCCCGGAGCCTCGCTTGCCAGCCCTTTAGTGCCGATGGATTGGGAGAGCCGCTAAAAGCAACGGCATGGAATCTGCATTAAGAGGGCCCGCAGCTTGACTCACCACCCATCTCCCCCCTGTCCTGCATTAGACCCGGCCTTTGTAGGCCAGGAACGAAGATTGCTTCCTCTTCGATTCCATCATGAGCTCATTGGTGCCTGATCTTTACAGCTTTGCAATTGGAAGTCTGGAACTCCGACCATCCAATTTCCTGCCATCTTGTCCCGCCCTGGCCAACGAACCTGGAATGCTACATTCAGCTTTGCCTTAACCACCATTGCTCCCCCTCTCCGCTTGCTAACAACGGAGACACACCCTGACTCAGTTGCTTTGCTCAACCTTGCTCCAAAAAGGCATTGCACCTAAGTGTGTTCTCCAGTGCTCTACTGTCAAAGTAATCCTACACTGCCGTTCATGATCGTTCACTAACCCGGACACAGCTTTCAGAAAATCTACAATTGTCCAGCTGCCTTCGCACATTGCGACCGACCCTGCTCTGCCTTACCAAACCTTCAGAGATCAGCCCTTTCATCCGAAGTCGTCTATTCACCCCTTCTTTGACCTTTCCCCCAACTGATCCACTCCACCCCCTCGATCCTACTTTTACATCGCACTAGACCCTCGAGAGACCTTGCACCAAGATCGAAACGGTACACTCTTCTGGCCTTCCGTCGTACAAGATTGGAGGGAGCATCAGTCGCTGCAGAAGTCCGGTCGTTGCTGCTGTGAACGGAACAAGACCATACTTCAAAATAGCACGGCACAAGGACTGCTATGAGTTTTGAGCAACCGTTCTATAGGTATGCGTCCACCATTAAATCCTGCAGAGGGCTTAGCCCCTCTTCCCACCTAAGAAGCTCTATCATGTCCACCACCATGTCCATGCTTTGGAAGTACACGTCTGCGTGAGGTTAGGCTTGTAGACTCGGGGCCCCGTGCTGATGCTCCCTACGCTACAGCTTCAGCTACCCAAGCGGGCCACCTACGCCGAGTATTACACCCAAATCCGCTACGTTCGGCAAGGACCCTTTTGGCACCCCGAGACAAGAGTCAAGCTTCTACGATCCTCGATTTAGTCCCGCAGATCCGTATGCTGCCAGTCCCGGATTTTTCAAAACCCCGGATCTGTCCTCATTCGCTACACCCACTGAGACAAGCCCAACAATCGCACGAGGTGTCAAGAGACTGTTTCCTGAGTATGACGTGGAATCCGAGATCGCTACACATGTTCATCACCTTTCCCCAAACCCTAATCTTCCTCTGCCTCCTGTAAAGCCTTCTCGACAGCTTAGCTCATCCCCAATCCCTCCAACGCCCGAGAAACAGCTTGTTTTGACAGAGAACGCTAGTACGCCGCGAGAGATTGAACCGAGCAAGGAGCAAGGGTCAAGCATGCGGTCAGCAAGCTCGATGCAGACACCGCCTCCGACCAGCTCCTCGGCTTCCAAAAGAAAGGCACAGCAGGCTCAAGTTGCCAAACTTGTCAAGGAATCTGCTGCGAACGGAGGACGGAAGACGACGCGAATATTTCCAAAACCCAGCAGTGCTGTAGTCTCGATGTCTCCCGTAGAGACATCCCCGCAACAATTCTCGACCCTTCAGTTTTCGCCTGAGGTCTTCGGCTCGTTTCCCATGGCCGGCCCAGCCACCGCTCCTGTTTATCCCCAGCAGAAACTGTTTTGGGATCCCCATCAAGAATCAAATGCAATGAACATCGATTTCGGGACCACGGATACTTTTGCAGACTCTTTTGGATTGGATGTCTCAAAGCAGCTGGATTCTTTTGTGTCGACCCATGATCCCATGCATATGTCACAGATTGTGTCGACTTCATTTGAGGTTGAAAATGTCTTGGGAATGACAATGTCGGCGACTGCACCAGCCGCCCACGATACAAATTATCTTTCTAACACTGGTCTAATCACTCATAGCTCGTGTTCAAAGCCACCAAACACAGCCGTCGATCCTAGCTTGTTATTCAGCTCACCCAGTCGAGCCCCTGAGCCTCTTAACGTGGACATCCCTCATCAAGCCATGCTCAACGATAATCTCCAACCGTATGCCCATCAAATCAGGGATGCTCGGAGAGAACGCGAAAGTAGCGAAACAAGGAAGCCTAAAAGAAGACGTGGACCACCGACTGAATCTCCAGCTGTCAAGGCTGCCCTTGAGACTCTACGAGGGGAAGAAGAAGACCGCTCGCGTGGGAGTGCAAAGGCTGGCATTTCCGCCAAGGCATTCAGTGGACATGCGGATGGGAATCGGGTCGCATTCGAAGAGCCAGAGCCTAGCAGTGTCGTCAGACACAGATCGACTTCTGTTCGGAAGAGCAAGAATCTTCGGCGCCGTAGCTCCTCTCGACAACATCCAAAGCGCACGGTCACTCTAAGTATTGGACCGGACGGCAGAGCAGAGACACAGATGCAAATCATTGCAGAAGCAAATTCGGAACCTCAGATGGGCTTGGACAGTGATTCTGGCGATACAGAAAGCTTGTCTTCCAACGACGGTGACGCCCATATCGCCACTAGCCAACCTTCATCCTTTGCATATCCCTTAAACAAGGCTTCGGCACCAAGGCTTGCTAGATTCGCTTCGAGCTCGAAACATCACTCCCAGAAATCTTCTTACGCCTCAACACAATCCAACGTGATAGATCCAGCGTTAACCACATCTTTCATCTACGGGCCTCTAAGCGAGTCCAAGGGAACGGAAAGTGAGGGCGAAACCGTCGTGGACTTTGGCAATGAGCGAGGTGATGCACAATCAGAGCTCAAGAAGGTTGTTAAAAATCGAGCCCAGAGACGAGCTAGCGAGCAGCTCAGCCGTCCGCGGTCGGGACGAGACACCTTGGAGAACCGTAATAGGCATCCGGATAATGCCTACGCTACGCATCAGACTCTGACCCCGACTCAAGACATGTTTCACAACATCTCGCCGACGACAATCACCGACCCGGATCTTGCCACCCCAAGCAGTGCACGGGATAGCGTGATCAGTGGTAATGCTACTCGCTGTGTCTGCCACAGTCCTGACGCGGATGGGGAGCTCATGATTCTCTGGTAACTATCGTTAACACGCAGCCGCGAAGATGTTCGCTAATTTTCGCAGTGAATCATGCAGGAAGTGGCTTCATGTTAGTTGCGTCGGTCTCAATCCACACAAGATTCCAATGGTCTACCTCTGCGTCTTTTGTACTGGGCAGACGCCCAACGTCAGAGGCGGTCGTGTACGCGAACCAGCAAGGGCTGCTTTCCCAGCGCCCAGCTCGCCCCTAGCTCACAAAAGCCATCGGTTTCGTTAGCTTTTGGAGAGGCATACTGCTGAGCCCATCAAGTAGGCGTTGTCGCATGCGGGTAATGAGACAATGACGGAGTCTTGACGGTGCTGAGTGGAGGTTTGACTTCAAGCGATTTGTTCGATCATCATGGTTCAGATATACCCTGCAGCAGCAGCATTATTTTGTCGGTCTAGCGTTCAGCAATATGGCTCATTGAGGGTGCGCCGGCTTTCTATTCTAATGTTATGTAAAAGCTCAACCACGAGCCACGTAATCGTTGTGATCAACCTTCCAAGCTGTTGGGTTGATCAAGCTTCACCTTCCAAGATTGATCATTTGTTTCCCATTGCCCATCATTGTGCATCAGTAAAGTTCGATCTCAACCTCGAAAGTTTTGACTCAAATAGGGGTCTTTGCGGGCTTGTGACGTCGTAATCTGGCGGACTTGGCAACGACTTTTCTTTGAAGGAAGTAGCAATACCCTCTAAATTATAACCCCCTCACTGAGTCACGCGGGAACCTTTACGAAATCCTTCCCGTATGCGACCGGCTGGCCCGGATTTCACTGTTTGTATTTGTAATCTTACATGTCTAGGTCGCCCAGATGGAAATCAGGATTCCTCCAAGATTAGGGCTGTACGACGGGTGAGATGCTTACACCATCAATGGTCCTCTCAAGATTCCACTAACTGGTTGAGGTCCATATCATCCTTCGAAACATGGGCATCGGTGTTCAGTCATGACCATGGCATTTCAGTCCGCTCATAGTATTTTTTATAGCTTGTCAGAGAGATCCGACCAACCTAAACGTCGTCCCACACGAACCTTACCCAGCTCGTCAGACCCGGAGAACCGACCACAATGGCGTCCCAAACCATTGAGACAGATCGACCGTTGCAACTGGTTGTTCCGTACGAGGCCAGCTTGCAAGCTTCAACTACCGTCGTTATTGGGGACTTTGGACAAGAAGGGCCACGAGAGGAGACGGGCCTACATGTAGAAGATGCACAATCAGCCATTGGAATTAGCATGGGCCATGTTCACACAAGGCTCATGTCGCCCAAGACATCAGCTGCTGAGATGGCTGCGGTAATGGACGATGTGGATGGCGGTGGACTATTCGACGGGGCTACAAATAGCTACTCGCAAGAGGAAGGAATCGGCGCAGAGAACGAAGCTCAGACTGCGTCACAAGAGAATGAAGGCAAAGGAAGCACTTCCCCTCCAAGAAGACACTCAGATGAATCTCCGCAGCTCCTACCGTCACCATGGGTGGCCAGACCTCGGATCTTCGAGGATTTGAAAACCTCAAATCACAGACGCTCTGTCTCCAAATGGTCAACGCCAGGACCAACTGGTATTCTTGCAGATCTGAATGTCAAGCGCTTTGTGTCGAGTCTAAATCTCCCAACCTTGCCCAAGACACCCAGCTTCAAGGACTTCGGCTTGCCTACTATGTCGTCTGTGTTTGGAGGGCGGGAGGACGTGCAGATGCAGAAGGCTACTGTGAAGCAGAAGCGGGCAAACACTGTGTTATCGTCGAAAACACCATGGAGCGGTGCAGGCTGCGGCAGCTTTACCAAACTTCCTGACGCTGCCAAACCTGACGGGCTTCTCACTGGGCTGTATGGTAGTAGTACTAGTCCTGGGGACCATGGCTCGGCATCGCACGCTGATTCCTTGCCGACGACCGAAACCACCTCGATCTCATCAGCTGACAAGCGGAATACAAGTTCACCGACCTACCAGAAGGTCACTTATTCCCATGACGGGCGACCATTGAGAAGGGCGGCTTCGGACCAGTCATTGCTTCTACGGCGCGTAACTTCAACTGGATCATCGCTTGGTGACGATACTCGATGGGAACATGTACAGCAGCAGGTCAATAGCAGGATGCAAGCAATCAAGGATAGTTTTCAAGACTCTAATATCAAATTGCCTAGCATGCCCGCCCTGCCAAACATCAACCTCACTAGTCTCCGCCCCGAGTTTTTCAGACCGAGAGCTAGGAGTGACCCTAGATACATTACCGTGAACGGTAGAAGCGTCACTGATGGTGATCTCAAACTCGGTGTTGCCAGCCTATCTATGACTCAGCATCAGCATCAGCAGGCTCAACAATCAGGAATCGAGGAGTCAGGGGCCAGAAAATCTCCAAGACCGATGCATTCGAGTCTTGACCAAGCTTTTGAGCAATTGACCGGTGATCTAGTGATCATGGGCGGCTATCGTGGCTCAATTCTACGCTCTGCCAAATCACCCCACCAGCAGCTGTGGGTACCTATCAAAGTCGGCCTGAATATCCGCAAGGTAGATCTCGAAGTTGGCCTCACTCAAGAGGACGAGGAAATAATGCACAAGAAGATCATAGCTTCGGGAATGCTCTCGCACGTTGGTCCCATAGATGTGGGCAGACGGCTCTTAAAGCGGCTTCGATCCTGCGCCAACGCCCGGGATGGTAAACTACGGGTACACGATTACGGTTATGACTGGCGACTGAGCCCTCATCTCCTGAGTCGCAGGCTCATTGAGTTTCTAGAAACGCTCCCCTGCAATGCTAAGGGCGTTGCTCAGCAGGAGCGTGGAGCAACAGTCATCGCTCACTCAATGGGTGGTCTGATAACCCGGCATGCTGTGAATCAACGTCCAACCCTCTTTGCTGGCATCGTTTACGCCGGAGTCCCTCAGCATTGCATCAATATCCTTGGGCCCCTCCGCAACGGCGACGATGTCCTCCTCAGCTCCAAAGTTTTGACCGCACAAGTCAACTTTACTTTTCGGACAAGCTTTCTCCTTCTACCAGAGAAAGGGCACTGTTTTATCAACAAAGATACCAAACAGGAGTATCTCATCGACTTCTTCCGTCCAGAAACTTGGAACACCTATGCACTATCCCCTTGCATCGCACCCAGTCTACCACCTTTTACCGCAACGGAACAGAAGAAAGGTCTTTTCTCCACTGTCTACAACACACTTCCCTCGCTCCCCACGTCGCTCAAACGGCCTTCCCAGCCTGCAACAACTGAGCCCACAACAGCCTCGCTATCCTCTCAAACCACCAACAATCCCTCCATTCAATGCACCATACCTCGACCTCTCGCTCTGGCTTACCTCGACCGCACTCTCACATCCGTCAAAAAGTTCAAGCGTGAACTTGCACATAATGCCGCTCACACCGCCCACAACGTCTACCCCCCCATTTCGGTCCTCTACAGCACTTGCGTCCCAACAGTTTCCAGAGCAAGAGTTGCGTGTAAAGACGCAATCCGCCATGCGGATGCGTATGATGATTTGCAGTTCGCGTCAGGAGACGGGGTGTGTCTGGCGCGGGCGGCGATGGCTCCGGACGGATATCGAATCTGTGATGGGGGCAAGGTGAGGGTTGACAGGGGGCACCTGGGATTACTGGGAGACGCTGATGGGGTGGGGAAGTGCCTTATCGCTATCTGGGAAGCTAGGCAGAAGGGTGTCGGCTTGGGGAATTGATATTGAAACGTGAAAAGCTTCAATGCGTTATTCGTGACCACGACTGCGAGATGACGTCGCATGCCTCTGACGCGCAGTAACACGAAAGCACGTGACAGATGCTCTAGCTGGCCTCCATCTGTGCAAAGGAGGTTGTGAGAGGGAAATTCTACAGTTCATCGATATCCCGTCCTTCCAAAGACCTCGATAAGTCCTTGAGCAGTCTTGCCTCCATGCATATTACCTGCCAGGCTGATAGAAGTGTGTTATGCTCAGAGACGACGGTCTTGGCGACACCCGGAGATGCCCGCAGATAAGATGACGCTCTGATGCGCAATTACCTTCCAATCATCAACCCAGAGGTACCATTGCGCACAATATCATTGTGCTGTGAATTAGAGGAACCATACGATCGATTAAGACTGATATCAACATCGAATTACTGGACTTCCCCCAGAAGTTGCGTGAACTCGAATACCCAATCTTCATTTCTGCCTATCGCATTCGAAGCTGCCTGATTGCTTACGGACTTGCTCGCATATCTATCTTCGAGTCAAGCGCTTGGGCTTGCCCACACAGCCTCTACATTATACAACTCACCATCCAGGGCTGCCGCAAAGCAGCTCAATCTGCTAGAGTCAATTCGGCACCAAATCACCGCTAACCACCAGCCGGGAACAAAGTCCGAATCTGCTACAACAGTATCTTTCGAATCCATTGTGGTCTCTATTCCTCTCCGATTGGGACAGAAGCCTTCACTGCGCCCCAGTCTCCGTCCTTTCTGCTAGGATCTATAGCTGCACAATGAATGGAGTCAGAACAAGAAAGCAGGCGGTGCAGACTGTCAAAGAGAACGGCAGTGCGACTGCGAATGGTCATGCCAGCCCGAGAGGAAACATCTCGAGAGGAAGTGAGAAACGGGAAAACATATTTCTTTTCATACCGAATATCATCGGTAAGGAAGTATGGTGGGAACCTCGAGCTCAACCACTGCTTACAAAATTCGATAGGTTACTCACGTATCTTCCTGGCCATAGCGTCCCTCTACTACATGCCTCTCCATCCAAGAACATGCTCTCTACTTTACAGTGTATCATGTCTACTAGATGCGCTGGACGGGGTTGCAGCGCGGCACTTTCAACAATCTACTCGATTCGGAGCCGTACTGGACATGGTCACAGACCGCTGCACCACGGCGTGCTTGCTTGTCTTCTTAAGCTCTGCGTTCCCAAGATGGACCCTCCTGTTCCAGGGTCTGATCAGCTTGGATCTTGCGAGTCACTACATGCACATGTATGCCACTTTGAGCATGGGCGGATCCGACCAAAGCCACAAAAAGGTCGACCAAAGTAGGAGCCGGCTACTGCACCTCTATTACAATAATAGGGTAAGCTGCCATTCTACTGAGTACGACATCGCTAACAGAGGTCACAGGTTGTTCTGTTTGTAATTTGTGCGCTAAATGAGGTGTTCTTCATCGCTCTATACCTCCTTTCGTTTTCTTCACCAATCCTTTCGCCATCTCTCCTTCCCGCTGCTGGTACGCCTGGAGCGTCTACTCAACCGGGTAGCCCAACTCATCCTTCGTCAACCATATTCGCCACGCCGGGTAGTGCCTGGGCCATGGAGCTTGCACGAGCGAACAAGATGGATAGCAAAGGCCCGTGGATAATCGCCGGTGTATCCGCGCCTGTAATGGCCCTGAAACAATTCCTCAATGTCCTTCAATTGGTGAAGGCAAGCAAGTGGCTAGCGGAGGGCGACATCAGGACGAGGCGAGCACAGGGTCTGCCTAAGAAGAGGAGGTGAATTTTACCTTTGTCGTACATGGAGGATATTGCCATTTGTTCTTATTCTTGTATTTCCCTATTTGGCTGGATTTTAATGCATGGCGTTGACGTTTTAGTCAATGGCAACAGGAGGCTTTGCAGTAAGCTCGATGGAGCTTCGGGTTCGGAACAATGTCAGTCTGATCTCTGCGTTGCGCAGTCTGATTCTCTGGCTCATTATATCGTATGCGGTGTCTTACTGTTCTACTACTCCTCCTCGATTATGGAATAATTGGCTAAGTACTATGTCCTCGATACCCTGGCTTCGGAAGATAAGCGGCGAGATCTAGATCGAATCTTATCTAATCTATGGTGGCGCAGATCTGTATGACGAACACCTCCAAGAACGCTTTGATTGCCAATTAGGATCATCGTCCATTTAGAGACTGCTCCAATGCCTAATTCCCACACTCAGCAAGCATTTATGTCCATATGTCCACCGCCAGAGTGATGGACAGAATATGCGCAGCTCGACTTCAACTAATGTCCGCCACATTCTTTACCAACACCGCTTCGACAAACCAAATGCTCGCCGCGCCTTCCATGACTACTTCGTGACCCATCTACCATCCTCATCTCTCCATCCAGATTCTCGCTCCGCAGGTCCTTCGCATCAATTGCCACGTGCCGCATCGAAACCGCATACCTCCGAGAAAGGGCCGCTGGCAGCCCCTCTTCATGGAGTTGCTAGAGATACTACAGTCGTTCGCATACCATTGAAAAGCGCAAAACATCATTTTGGAGCGTCACTTGCGCGTGGAACGAGGCCGTACAATGAAGACGCTTATCAAAGCGGAGTCATCGAGCTTCCGGCTTTCGCGAAACGGGTACCCGTAAACCTGACGAGAGCGCCAGCTAGCAGTCCGCTACAAGCATATAGAGAGAGCCAAAGAAAAAAGCAAGACCCAAACTCGAGCGATGGAGAGGGTACATCTGCGGAGGGAGCGAGTGGTGATCCGCAGGTCTTCTACTTTGGGGTCTTTGACGGTCACGGGGGGACAGACTGCAGTACTTTTCTAAAAGAGCATCTGCATGAATACATTGAAGATGCTGCGGTTCAGTATAATTTAGAGTCGACCCTGAGCGGCAAGAGTGGGAAGACCACGAAACCAGACACCGAAGCGGAGACTGCAAACGGAGCCGCATCTACAGCAACAACGGACCCACCACAAGACGAGAGTGCGTCAAACAGCCGCGCAGATCCAGGACACGGCAAATCTCCTTCAGACCTTCAAACCGCCCTCGTCAAATCCTGGCAGCAAACAGTAGGAGGCTACTTCCGCCGCTTCTCCCCCCCCGCCTTCACCGCCCTCCCCACCACCTCCCCTCCCCCCTCAACCACCCTCCCCACCATCTCCACCATCCTCACCCACGCCTTCCTCTCCGCCGACCTCTCCTTCCTCAACACCCAACTCCGCGCCCTCAAATCCGCCTCCGACCCCATCGCCGCCGACCTCCCCATCAACACCTCCGACCTCTCCCCGCACTCCACCTCCCCCCTCTTCTCGCAATCGCGCCGCCTCCCCACCCCCTCCACCCCCTTCCTCGGCGGCTCCACCTGCTCCATCGCCCTCATCAGCACGCCCACGCCCACCCCCTTCTGGCACCCCTCCACGCCCTGCACCCTCCTCACCGCCCACTGCGGCGACACGCGCATCCTCCTCTCCCGCGTCGCCGACGGCCTCGCCGTCCCCCTCACCACAACTCACCACCCCGACACCCCCGCCGAAGCCGCCCGCCTGCGCCGCTTGGCCGCCTCCTTCGTCACCGACTCGTTCGGCGAATCCCGCCTCTCCGGCCTCGCCAACACGCGTTCCTTCGGGGACATGCCCTCCAAGCGCATGGGCGTCTCCGCCGAGCCCGAGATCCGCACCCTCCACCTCAAAGCTTCGGAGTACGCCTTCATGGTGCTGGTATCCGACGGCGTGAGTGGGAGCGCCACTGACCAAGAGATTGTGGATGTGGTTAAGGAGGCCAAGACGCCGGAGCAAGGGGCTAGGGATGTGGTGGCGTATGCGACGGAGGTGGGCGAGGAAGGGGATAATTGCGTGTGTTTGGTTGTGAGGATGGGGGGGTGGGAGAGGAGGGGGGAGGGGGGAGGGGGGAGTCTGGGCACGAGGGAGGGGAGGGAGTGGAGGAGGAAGGAGGCGGGGGATCCGAGGAGTAGGAATCGGTAAGGGCGGGCGGATGGAAGCATCTGAAGGGTAGGCTGGAAGTGTGTATATATGACGTGTTTGTACGAGGTAATGTAGGCTCAATCTTCTTTCCAATGGGTATCCATCCTCCCTGGATTTTTTCCACAAAGCAAACTCGCTAGGTCGGGGATTCATCATGCTGGCTATACCCTCCGTCAATCAGTACGAGAACAACTCAATACATGCTGATAGAGTGATACTCTAACCGCCAGTGTCTTGTTGGACGTAATGCTGCAAGTGAAGCCTGGGCGATCGAACAGCCTCGTCAGAGAGCATGAGGCTTAGGTCGATGACCAACATCCCAAACCCCAAGCTAGAGCCATGTATAGTAGAGAGGGAAAGCAATGAGAGAAGCTTTTCCGTATTAAATTGGAGCTAAGGTGCTATGAAGAGTGGCAGAAGCAACGCGAACTCCGAAAACGATCGGACTTTTTCTGCGCAGCTCGCTGCTCTTATTGAAAATCAGTAGGCCATGCTTCCTGCGTCGTAGAGCGCGAAGAATGCAGCCCACGAGACCACGCCACTCTATCCATTCAGTAAGCAATAAATCCAGCAGCAGAACGAAAGAAATCTACCCCTTCCTCACCCTCACCTCCCCCGCCCATTACACCCCCTTACCCCCTTCTTTTCATTCTCTCATAGCTCTTCTCCCTCCCCCACACCCCTTCCCCCTTCCTTCCTCCGTATTCACCCCTCCAACAACACCCCACTCAGCACCACCCTCTCCCTTACCAGACCCCGCGCCAATAGATCGATCACCGTGATGCAAGGCGTGATGGCGAGCTTTATTTTTCGGCCGTGGCGCTGCAGGCGGGAGGGGGGGTCGTGGATGGCGGGATCGCGGTTGTGCATGTGTCTGTGGGATGTTAGTTGTGGGGAGGAGGGGGGGAGGGGAGGGGAGAGCTGTTGTCCAATACAGTTGCTGAGCGCAAAGGCGTGGACGCAATGTGTAATGAAGGGGTGAGAGGGTAACGTACCGCGCATCGAACCAAGTGACCGGTCTTGCGGTCGGATATTCGATGTCATAGTGGGCGGGCTGCGAAAGCATCAAGAAACCAATACGGAAGGCTTCACGGAAGATGTGCGTGAGCTCTTCGTATGCTTGGGCTTGGACGGCGGAGGGGGCGAGAAGGGAGGTGATGCTGCTCCAGAGACCGTTTGTGCGTCCGGTCACGCTGTAGGATTTTTGTGTTAGCGGTTGTTCTTGAGGTTGGTTGGAGCATATAGCTCGATTTGTGGGGAGGATACGGGAAGAAAGTCTTGTGCAAGATGGATTTGCTGAGGGGAAAGAAAGGGAACTTACACACTGCTCAGCCAGGTCCCAAACTCCTGCTCAGCCATCAGGTCACGGACATCGTCTACGATAGCTTGGGCAAAGGCGCGGCGGAGCGTCAGGTTTGTTGAGGACGAGAGGTCGTGAGCTTCTTGACGTTGGAGATCGGTTTGTAATATGGCGTCGTATTGATCGGAAAAGCCACGGACAATGTGGAAGCGGAAGACGTCGGCGGTAATCCAGTGATTGATCTGGGCGGCGACAAGGAAGTAACGGGTGCCGGACGAGGAAAGAAGATTCGGCGCGTGGGTTGAGCTGGAGTATCCTTTTAAGGAACCTATCATATTATATGATCAGCATTCATGGTTGAAGATGGGAGATTTAGATCTATGGGTGGGTGTTTTGGGTGGATGGTGCTTGGAGAGGGTGTCCAGGACTTGAGCTGTGTCGCTGGTAGTGAATATTAGAGGAAGAACGTGACAAATGTGACTCACGTAAGAGCGCTAAAGGAAGACTATCAACTGGGGTGGGGACGTTGCAGAAGTTGCGGGCCCATGCTTCGGTTAGTGTGAAGAACGTGGAGAACTCAGTTGACCAGTTGATGGCTGAGCCTGCGGTATCTTGAGAAACCAAAGCGTGACTGGTGACGACGCTGGGGGGACGGAGCGGCAGAGGATGTTGCTGATAAGGGGCAACAAATGGTTGGACAGAGCCGCGGCGGGATGCCTTCAGCTGGACAGACTCTCGCCTTGAGGGGCTCGGCGTGCTTGTTCCATATAGTACTACGGGCTGGTGGCTCCCTCTTCTGCCATATAGTCCTGCCTCCAATGGTGCTACTGACTGCTGACTCCCCCTTATCCCATACGCCGATGCTGGTAGCGGCGGCGGCGGCGGCGGAGGTAAAAAAGCCGAACCTGTCGGCCGAGTTGGAGAAACATGGTGGTGACCGTTCGTGAGACCCAATGGCGGAAGTGGGGGAGGTAAGAAGCCATTCACCGGCGGTGGCTGGCTTGCTTGGTAATTATAGGAGGCAGAAGCATGGTTGGTCTCAGCAGGGCCGCTGATCTTGTTACTTTGTACCTTGATGGTTTGCTTCTGCTTCTCATTGATGTTCGTCTGGGCGGTCAGCTGGCTCCTCAAAGACTCAATCTCGGCTGAAAGAGAGCGTAGAGAGGCGTCTCGTTGAAGAACCGTCACTCTCACGGCGTCGCGCTCAGCTCTGAGGAATGGTCAGTCGAGTGATTGGGGGAGTAGAAAGATGGAAGGAAGAGACAGTTTGCTACCTAAGACGAGCATTCTCGGTCCTGAAGAAGGGTTAGTCGAATGATTAAGGAGTGGAAGGATGGAAGGAAAAGAGAATGTGCTACCTCAGACGAGCATCTTCAATAGACAGGTCTCCATGGGACATATTTTGAACCGCCTGTGAACAGTCAACGAGAAGCAATCAGAGACCACCAGCAGGGAATCTGCTTGCCTGTGACTGAGCATCCCTTGGGTAGCCTCTTTGCCAACCTGCCGACATTCTGGAATCCTGTCGGAAACTGAAGGAGCTTGGCTTGAAGGCAAGTCGATGTTGATTTCGGGTCCAAGGCCGGCTTACCACCTCGAAATTAGACAGAAAGGAAGGTAGGACGATGCTGAAAGCTGTGACTCAAGTCAAAGACCGAGAGCAGTTGAAGGAGATAAAAGAAGGCGAGATTAAGAAGTCAGACTCGGTACAGTTGGAAGTCGAAGATGGTTGCAAAGGTTAGGAAAGATGGAAGGCTCACATCGCTTGCCACCATTTATATTTGAAATTTCTTTAGCTCATAGTGAATTTGCATGACGCAGCTATCTACTGTAGCGCAAAGCCACGATCGTGGTGAATCGGATAGTGAATTTTCACCAAACCGGCGCGAATGAAGTGCATGTGAACGCTCACATGAGATCAAGATAAAGTATAGATGGAGCCCATTCGAAGTGCACATAAAGCACACAAGGAGTCCATAAGCATCCACAAAAGGAGCAAATGAACGTACTGTGAAGCCCCCTGAAGAGACTTGCCCAAGCTGACTTGCTTGATAGCTGGATGTTCTTGCAAAACAAAGGCTCACATTGGTACCAGCACATCACACTGTAACCCATTGTGATCCTGAACAGACTGTGCTCCTAGGCTAACCTGGTATCAACTCTTCTTAATTCCGATCCATAGAGACCCCTGCAATGAAAGGGTGGCTAGAGGGATGGAAACAACGTGAAGGAGAGCAACCTGCAGTCATCCGTCATGCTGCGACGACAGTAACATCAAAGGTGTACGGACACGGAAGACAGTTCACCGGAGCACTGGTGATGAACAGCCACAGCTTCCAGGAATAATTCCACAAGACCCAGATGATGAAGTGCATCAGCATCAGGAACTACCGGTGATATACCTGATGCGAGAGGGAGCAGTGGAAGTTCAAGACAGTGGAGGGCACACTGTAACCTACTCAAAAGGACAATTGATGATTCTTTATACAAAGGGAACAGTCATCTACGATTGTGGCGATTGGACCGACGGTTTCATATACAAGGAAAGGGGATGACATTCAGGCAATTGGGCAGTCGTACGGTGCGTGCATCTTCCAGGTATTGATGCACGACATTCGCCGCCTATCGCAAGCTCTCCTTTGTTATCATCTGCATTGCGGTTTGCGTTGTGGGATTGTGCTGAAACAAACAGTTGGAACGTCGACACCGTTGAGATGGAAAGCGTACAATCACAAGCGTACGATCACAAGTAATGGCTCCATGCGCTTTTCGCAGAGGCGGATCTCCATTCTAAACCTAGTCCTGTAAAAGAAGGAAGCAAACACCTTTTGATTGTAAGGGGGTAATTGGAGGAAGTCGCGTAGCCCGGCGACCAGAGGTGCCACAGGTTGTTACGGTCTCTTCGTGGTGTCTTAGGACGGGACCTGCCAGGTGAGTATCTCTCGAAAATTTATACTTCTGGAAGACTGTGCAAACCTAGGATACCCCCAGAGTGCGGTGTCACCAGAAGCAGAGGCAGTTCGAAAAGGGCCGGGCTCGACGGCGGATGGCCGACTCGATTACAACGCTGAAGTGCGGGAGAACAAGGAGCTGTATACAGCATCAACAACAGGCTGAGCACTGATCTGTCGTCCTCCGAAGAACCTGCCGTTGAGGCCTTTGATGGCGTTCTCACCACCTTGGACCCGGTCGAATTTGAGGTAGATGTCGCCCTGAGTGTTAGCATCTAGAGAGATGTGAACGACTTTCCCATATTTCTCGTTGCACTCAGCTCGAACGTCGTCTTCGAGCTCCTTCTGCCAGATCTCACCTTCTTCCCTGTGACACTGTTAGCCCGGCCTGACAGTGGCGGGAAGACATTGGACTGACTCAGCAGGATTGAACATATTTTCCAATTTGACACAACGGCTGGCCTGGTTGACTGTGACTGGCAGTGGCTTGTTCTCCGTCCTTGGTTTGGTAACCTTGCGTTTCTCGTCAGCGCCGTTGACGTCGGCAGTAGGCTCGTCTGTTCTCGCAAGCTTCCTCATCAGTGCATCTCTGCTGTAATTGTTGAAGTTCACGCCAGCAACATCGGTGTCGTCAAGGGCGCTAGCGCCTCCACCACCTTTGTCGTTATCGCGTCCACCAGCACGGTCAAATGCACCGCCACCACCACCGGCTTGTGCACCGCGGCCGCCATGACCAGAGAAGGACGATCCCTGAAAGTTGCGTTGGTGCTCTTGTCCTTGGAACCGCTGAAGTAGATTTGCGGTAGATTCAGGGGTAAACTTATCGTTCCCGAGGCCGACCCTGATAGGGCGCCCAGCAAGATCGAAACCATTCATCTTCTCAAGGGCTTCTCGGGCCTGATTAGGGTCGCGGAACCTGGCACAGGAACGTTAGTGAGAGGTTTGGTACGAAGCAGAGGACCGCTTACTGGACAAAACCATAACCTCGACTTCGTCCTTGCTCTTCTTTCTGTAATTGCACGAACTCGAGCTCACCGAAAGGCTCGAAAACATTCTGTAAATCTCCTTCAGTGATGCTGAAATGTATATTGCCCACGTAGAGCCTATGGAACGGCACTTGGTTTGGATTGCTGCTGGAAGCCTCTGGGTTGCGGGCTTGGCGGTTCTTCTCCGCTTCAGTAAGCTGGGCAATGATAGGAATCCCTAGAAGCTTCTGGCCAGTAAGCTGGATAGCCTGTGCAACGGATTCTTCTTGCTTGAATTCGACATAGCCAACACTGATAGAAGTCAGCTACAGCTTTCAAAACTTGAGAATGGGTATTGCTTACCCTTTTGACCTCCCACTAACTCTGTCTTTCACTATCTGGGCTTCTTTGACTGGACCGACTTTTTCGAAGAAAGTAATCAGCTCCTTAGTCCTCAATCTAGCTGCGAGCTGCTGTACAAAGACAGTTCTTCGGTCGCGTTCATCCTCTGTTGGCTGAGGTGTAGCGGACTTGCTCTTCACACGCTTGGGACTTGGTGTTCGCTTGCGGCCATTGTTGCGGTCACGACGAGGGCTTCGGTCCCTAACACGTTCATCATCATCCCGTCGGACTTTGCCACCAGGCCTGTAATGCCTGTCATCCATTGGGGATCTCGATCGAGTACGAGCACGGCCACTACCACGGTAGTAGTCGCCGCCGGAGCCACGGAAGGCATCATCTGGATCGGCGGATTCCCTATGACGACGTGAGTGGCGTCTGTCGCTGTCTCTACTCCCACTCCTCTTCTTAGAACGATGGCTGTCAGGCACGCTACCACGTTCGCTTCTTGGACTCTTCATAACCTCATCTCCATCGGCATCTTTGTGTCCTCTTCCGCCCCGATCCCTACTCCTATCCCGTCGTTTTCTATCCCGATCGCGATCCCGGCTGCCATCTCGGCGACGGTCACGCTCGCGGTCGCGGCGGTCGCCCCTATGTCTGCTGTCACGGTCTGCCGAGCGGGGTTCTTTGACATCAGAAGGAGGAGCATTGGCTGTGGAATCTAGAAGTGCTTCGACGTCAAGCCCTGACATATTGTCTGCATTCACGAATGGTGATATATGCGTATGTGGTCCACGGTAAGAAAGGGAATATTTTCACTTGGGGCTGGTCAGACTGGTCCGTGGTGTTGTCAGGTAGATGCAAACCCTTGAAATCTGCCTTCCACTGGATGTCGCTAGATGAAGAATGTCTTGTCACTTTCGAAATGAGAATAGATTAACTAGAAAGTGGCCCCCATCTTCAACCCTTAGCAAGAATGTAGCATTGAGGCATTTGACATAGGTTGTCGTTGGAGACACCAGCCGAAGCTTGCTGGTTTGCGCTATACTACTTTAGGCACCAGTATCACGTGTGAGCATGCAATGGAAAATTGGTAGAACTCTTTGCCTCAGTAGTCAGATCTATGCAAAAAAAAAGAAACAACCCTCAAACGAGCCCTAGCGAGTTCGCTTATGTTAGAATCGCGCTAGAGCTAGCACTAGAGATTAGTTTCGACATAATAATTGCACTTGCATTTAGCATGTCTAAGTAGACTGACCGTCGGGCCAGGTTATGATACCACCTCTCTGGCCCGACCCGGCGCCAAGATCGGGTCGTGACGATTTTTTGGAATCGAATCGCTCAAAGTAGTTTAGCGCGCTTCGCGCTAAACTACTTATAGTAATCGACTAAACTACTTTGAGCGATTCGATTCTTCGAATTTTTTTGGACCTGGGTCTTGGCATTTGCACGTGACATTTCCGGGTCAGCGCGGCCAGTCTATGTCTAAGTACATTCGCATCGAACATAATGTTTATTATAGCGTTGTTTTATTTTTTTTTGCATTAAATTTAAGAACGAAACTCTTATTTCTCGTCATTCTAATATTATCTTTGATAATAATATATTAAAAACATTTATACTATGTTTTTTAAACACATATACGCAACTTTATTATTTAATAATCGCAAACACTTTGATTTTACGTTTAACAACAAATTGATTTTATTACTCTTGTTTATGCTCTATTCAATAACATTCTTCTAGAATTAATTAGCTCGACTATCGACTATATGTAAGACTATGTACAAACGTATAACAAGACGTCGTTACATCGACGTGTTAGGCTAGTACTTCCCACGAAGGTACTAGAGAGGGTTATGCTATTGGAGAGGTTTGTAGGCGTCTTCAGGCAATGCAAGCAATCACTTGGTAACAAGGGTTTGCAGCTTTGGCAATCGTAACAATAAGTCAAGACTTAAAATGAGTTGAACACGATTCATAAGGGAGTCGTATTTAGAAGATCTATATATACTAAAGGAGATTCTCCTTGCTCGCTTAGTTCGTTGTCGAACATGTCGAACACTGCTCGCTCAACTCGCTGTCGAGCATGTCGAACATGTCGAACGTTGCTCGTTCGCCAAGTCGTCGAACATGTAGGCAGTCGTGCTTCGTGCTACATGTTGCGCTGTAGTTAATATACCACGCTGTTTCGAGCTTAGGCTCGTAACACTATCCTCCTTCTTAAAGGTTTTCGTCTCGAAAGCCAAACGTTTCTCATCATGTCTCGTCAACAACAAAGTCGCCTTCGTGTTGCATTCGAAATCGAACGCTACAATACATTAATAGATATTGCCTATAAACGTTGCTCTTTCTTTGATTATTTCTGCATCGCCATGAAAGACTTCTCGTCTCGTTTAAAGTGTTCGAAATGTATTCGTGCGAACAAATCGTACGTGAACATGTCTTGGTCTTCCCTTGACCACAATAGAGAAAATCTTTTTGTCAAGATCACTAAAAATAAAGCTTTGCTAGCAATCGTCATAACTTGGTTGCTATAAAATAAGAAGATTCTAAAGAAGATTGATGCGAAAACGAAACGAAAGACACAATGCCTATTGTCGAAGATAAAGAAGTTGAATGTTCTTGAGTTTTTCAATTGTCTTGTTGCGAATGCTCTTGTTAAGTCGTCTCTTGCCTTTTGATTATTCTTCGCTATGCTAAATAATTTTTCGAACGTCGATGAAATCTTTGAATAAAATCATAGCAATCATCAAGATTCTTCTTGAATTTTCACGTGTTCTTTGAGATAGAATATTTTTTCCACTTGATTAGATAGTTTTGACCTTGTTGCTTTAGAATTCTTTTTACTTTGTATCGATTTTTTTCTTGGACTTTGTAATGAAATGTTTTCTATATAGACGTATTGAAGTCGACTAATTCTAATAATGAGATATGAAATACTAAAAATACTTTGGCGTTCTTAAGTAAGTCGAGTTCGTAATTGATTGATCTCTTGATCTTTTTAACGTAAAACGATTCGACCTTAACATAATTCAATTTCTTGCTTAATTTCCTTGTCTTAAGATTTTTTGTAAAAAGATAAATTTTATCTTTCTCTTTTAGTTGAGATGTCGTTTTTCGTTTTTTGTTCTAATACTTGATCAATCTTTTTTGCATCATTAAGATGTTGTTGTGTATCTTTTTTAATGTCGCTATTCTTTCGATGGCTAACTAAGTTAGTAGATGTTTTCGCTCTTCTTCGAAGAGATTGAATTCTTTGTTATAGTTGACGAAGAATAAAGTTATCTTAGTGATATTCGAAATCTTTGCATTTAATGCTAGTTGTGTCATAGATAAAAGTGATACTCAATTGCTATAAGTATTGTTGACGTAGTGTCGCAAATATTGCTTTAGACTTTAATTTGTTCGCTCTATTTATTCATTCGTAATCGAATAATAGATAATGAACATTCTAAGTTTTGTTTCTAACATTAATATCAATGTTTTTCAATAGTTAGACGTGAAGAGCTTGTCTTTATCACTAGTTAATTCTTTGAATATATCGTGATATCGTATAAGTCGATTTAACACAATGTATTTTAGTTGTTTTGCTATGAACTTTTTCTTGCATGCGATAATATGTGAGTACTTGATAAGTTTGTTAATCATTATTAGTATCGAATTATATTTGTCTTCAATTGCTAGATTCGTCGACTTAGGCAATTTAATAATAAAGTTTATCGTAACTTCATTTCATAACAATTTAGATAATTTCTAATATTGAATTTCGTCATAGCTCGCATGTGTACTATGTTTGTTCTACTAATAACTAAGATATCGTTTGACGTATATCTCGACAACTTGTCTTATTTGTGAAAACTAACAATGCTAACGTAAAAGCTAAAGAGTTTTGATCACTCTTGAATGCTTTTGCAATGATTTATCATGATGTTCTCTTATACATTCGTCGATTTTGTCGATAGATATTTGAAGTTTTTCTTTCTTTATTAAAAATTCTTTTGTATCGTTTCGAAGTATTCGTAACGTAGCATTTAGCTCGTACTTATTTGCTAATAGTGATTCGTCTTTGTTAATCTTAAGTATGTTGTAATTAAACGATTTCTTCGTTTTTATATGATTACTTTTTCTACTAAGTGCGTTTGCTCTATCGTTATCTTTGCTTAAGATATATTGTATTTTGAACTTGTATTGTTTAAGTCGTTCTAATTATTGTACTTGTCTCTTGTTAAGTTGTTTAATAGTGATAAAGTGTACAAGATTTTTATGATTCGTAAGAATCGTAAGTTTTGACAATTCTTCGATGTACACTCTTTATAACTTTAAGGAAGCTATAATAGCGAATAGTTTCTTATTATGAACATCGTAATTTTGTTCGATTAACAAGAGTTTTCTCGAAAGATATGTTATTGAATGTTATATGTCTTTATGTTTTTGATTAAAGCATGCATCGATAACTAAATTTAATGCGTCAATTTTAATTCTACTTAATAATCGTGAATTGTACATCTTTAGTATTAGTTTCTTTAAGCATTCTAGCTTAAGATTCTAAAATGATTTTTCTTCTACAAGTTCTTATATTTATGACGTATTTTTTTTCGTAAAGTTCGTCAATGATATCGCATTGACGAAGTAGTTCTTAATGAACTTTTTGTTGTAGTTTATGAAATTTAGAAAGAATTGCACTTTCTTAACATTAATAAATGATTTTCATTCTTTGATTGCTCGTAGCTTTTCGAGATTTATGCGTACTCCTTGTTGTCTTACAACAAATTCAAGAAAGTCAACTTCTTTTCGATGAAATTCGCATTTTTTTGATTTAAGATGTAAGTTTCTTCTATTTAGACATTCTAGTACTTTGAAAACATAATTAACATGTTTTTTCAAAATTTTTGAGTAAATCATGATGTCGTTCAAGTATGCTATGACAAATCGATTCAAATATTGTCGTAGTATATTATTGATCATTTTCTAATACGTTGTCGAGACGTTCGTGAGCTCAAACGACATTATTGTGTATTTGTATAGTTTATATTGTATGCGAAAAGCTATCTTTCACTCTTTTCTCGCCTTCATTTTGATTTGATTGTACGCTTTTCGTAGATTTAGTTTCGTAAAATACTTGACTCTAGATAGTCGATTCTAAAGCTCGCTAATATTGAATAATAAATATCGATTCTTGATCGTAATATAATTTAGCTTTCGATAATTAACACATAGACGAAGGATTTCGTTCTTCTTAGATACAAAGAAGATCGAATATCCTATCTATGATTGGGATTTTTTAATAAATTTTTTCTTTTCGTTTTTTGCTAAGTATTCGCGAAGTACTTCGAGCTTTTTCTCGAATAAAACATATATAAGTCCAAACGTGAATTGCTTGCCTAATTCAAGTCTAATTTCATAATTTTATAATTGATGTTTAGGGAGAACCTTTGTCGTTTCCTCTTCTTAAAATAGATGCTCCCAATTGTTGTATATTCGTAATACGTGCTTTAGCGATTTCTTCGCTATACTAGATAATTCAAGGTTCTTAAAAGGTTCGCAATTTTTTTCACTTATTTTAACTTCGTAATCTAGCTAATCTTTGTCGATGTTTGTCAAGTCGAACTTAATTAAATCGTTCTTTTTCGAAAATGTAAATTCGCATTTTGCGATCAAATTTCGACTCTATCTTTTATCTATTATTAAACGTTGTTGATGCGTAGATTGAATGTGAATTGCGTAATCACATCGTTCGAATCTAAATACTCGTATATTTTAGTCGACTTTTAAATTGTGTTGCTTCAATCAAGGCATTTCTAAAACGATATCGTGAGTAATTATTCTCACTATATCAAAAATTAGTTTCTCGTGATGTTGCTAAATAGCTATCGATAGTAATTTCGTTTCTTTATTTACTCTTTTATTCTCGTTAAATAATGAATTTTCATCTACAATTACTAGGTTGTAGACGTTAGACTTCTTTCGAATAAGATATTCTTTCCTCTTTACAAGAGCTCTAGCCATAAAATTATCTATCGCATTAGAATTAATCATTGCAATAAGTCGACAATCATTGATTTTAATTGATGTGATAAAGCATCGTGCGTATGCTATTAAGTTTAGTTGCTATTGTTGAGCTAACATATTGCATTTCTTTGATATGTTCTTTACTAAGAAATTTGAACTTTTCTCTTTTCTTGTGTTGTGACTTTTGCTTCAAGCGTCTTCTCGCACTAAGCTTTCTTTTGTTGCTAAATTGCTAACTTTGACTTTCTAGAAAACTAGTTGACTTCTTTCTTTTCTTTTAGGTGAGTCTAGTATAAGTCGTCGTAGCAAACGATTCAATTGAGTGTCTTATGTTTCTTTGCTTCCTTTATCTTTTGTTTAGATAAATTAACATTGTTCAATTGTTGTTCGATTTCGTCAAAAATATTCTTTTTTATAGTGGCGTCGCTTCCTAGCGCTTTCTCGCATTTGTTCACGATCTAACTAATTTGTCTTTCCTTTAATGAGCTAGTTAAAGCGTCAAGATGTTTCATGATGTTGCCTAAGCATTCGTGAAAGTCCTTCTAGTTATACTCGTCGTCTAAGTTTGTTATTGAGTGAGAATATGACGTTCTTGGTTGTTTCGCTCTTCTAATCTCATTGAGTGTCTTATTGACTTCCTGCGTAGATGCGAATGCCTTGCCTAATAATGTTTTATCTAGAACTTTCTATAATTGATCTAGGTTCTTTATCAAATAGTAGTCGTCGTTCGATTTAATCTTGAGGGTGTTCGCTTTTGTGTTGATTTGCTTCCTAATGTCGTCCTAGCTATCAAGTATCTCTCTCAACATAGCATTGATTTGTTGGCGATTTATCAAGTTTCGCGATCGACAATCTCTTGCGAAGTGGCCCAATTTGCCACATGAATAGCACGTTTTTTGGAATTTGTTATCTTGCTTTTCTCTAAAATTCTTTTTTTTGCGTTGTTAAGTAAAATTCAATTTCATAGATGCAAATTTACGATAGTTTGAGTTATTATACTTCTAATTAAAACGAGATTCTCTCGAATGATATTCGATCGTTAATTCAAAGAAGATTTTTGCCCTTTCTTGAAATTGATCGTATCTTTTTTTCATAGCTCTTTCATATAGTTTGTCGTCGAAATCGATAACTACTTCGATGAGATCGAACATATCATTGATGAATTTGTCATCGCGCATAATTTCGTTCTTGAGATTGTTCTTGAGATCTTATCGAAACATTGTCATAAGTGCGACATCGTTTCACTCGATAAAATTAACATACTTTTGAAATCTTGTTGCGTACTTTGTTGCAAAGATTCGTTAAATTAGATGCTAAATTACTCTTTTTACGATTTGTTTTTCGTTAAATGTTTCAAAGATTCTTCGAAGTTTTCTCTTGAAGTTATCGAAGTTCGTGAACATTGTACAAGAATTTTCGTCATAGTTCTCTAGATACTTGCGTAAGTTTAACTTGAGTCAATGCTAGACTCTCTCTCTAAGAAATGTGAATGCGAAAATTGTCTTTTTGTTCGCTAGAACAAGATAAAAAATGAAATAAATATTCATTTGCATAAGCTAGTTCTTTAGGCCAATACGATCTTCATAATAGACGTCGAGTTTGTTAATTCTAATTTTGTCGTCTCTCATGTTCGATAGTCGACATGATGTTGATAAGCTAGTGTTTGAGATAGAGGCGCGTTGACCTAATATAGACATTCTTAGAGTGTTCAAAGTGTTAGACTAGTACTTTTCACGAAAATACTAAAAAGAATTATGCTATTGAAGAGATTTGTAGACGTCTTTAGGCAATGCAAGCAATTACTTGATAACAAGGGTTTGCAACTTTGGCAATCGTAACAATAAGTCAAGACTTAAAATAAATTGAACACGATTCATAAAAGAGTCGTATTTAGAAGATCTATATATACTAAAGAAGATTCTCCTTGTTCGCTTAGCTTGTTGTCGAACATGTCGAACATTGCTCGCTTAGCTCGCTGTCGAACATGTCGAACGCGAGCATTGCTCGCTTTGCTCATTGTCAAACATGTCAAACGTTGCTCGCTCGCCAAGTCGTCGAACATGCAGATAGTCGTGCTTCGTGCTACATGTTGCGTTGTAGTTAATATATCACGTTGTTCCGAGCTTAGGCTCGTAACACGACGCACACAAGACAAGACTACATAACATGTAAAATTATAATTTAAAGAGACATTTATTTGTAAGAATTTTAGAAGAGAATTCTTAAAAAAAAAACTTTGCACGATGTTAAGTCGCTATTACAAGAACTTAACATTAACGTATTTATTAGATTGTTAATCGCTAGCATTACAATTGTTCTCTTCTTTAGAATTTTGATCTTCAAAATGTGTATTTGACGTTGCGATTACGTTGCGACTTCGCTTCTTTAAAATATCAATAACTCTTTAAGTATTACAATAACAATACTTTGCTTTTTTACTTTTTGTAAACGCATACTTTCGCAAAGTGTGCGACAATAATTTGCTTCGATCTATCGTCGTATAAAAGAAAAAGAGAGTTTGAATTGTCAAAAAAATCTTTTTTATAAACTTGTTTTATTCTCTTGATAAATGTTGTTTGTTGCATTAAGTCTACGCATTTATTATAGTTGTTTAATCGTATTTATAAAAAGACTTCTTATACTTCTTTTCTTTATCTTTGTTTAACATTTTATACGAAAAGAATTAAATAACAATCTTAACTTTTCTTGTGTATTATTGTAAAATATCTTGTTCTCTTTAATAGAGTTTTATCGTAAGTTAATTATATGTTAACAAGCAAAAAGACATTTAAGTTTTTAGCAAAAATATTTAATATTATTTTTGTTGCAATATTGCTATTTTGATATTACGACAACGCAACAACATTTGACGCTATTAATTTTAAAACTTTTTTTTAGTATTGTTTACTATTTTGATAAATCGATCGAAATTTCTTTGTTTTACTTAATTTAATTAGCGTTATTAATGCGCTAATAATATTTACTTACAATCTTCGATTTTTTCTTTTTTTCGTATATTAATTTTTATAACAAAGTAATAAGTAATTGCAAACGTCTTTTCTATTGCTTGTATTACTAACAACAATAATACGCGCAATAAGATAAATTCAAGTAAGTATTTTTAGATTTTCCTTTGCATTTGTCGATAACTTTAGACTAATCGTTGGGCTAGATTATGATATCATCTCTTTAACTCGACCTAACGCCAAGATTGGGTCGCGACAATTTTTTGAAATCGAATCGCTCAAAGTAGTTTAGCGCGCTTTGCGCTAAACTACTTATAGTAATCGACTAAACTACTTTAAGCGATTCGATTCTTCGATTTTTTTTTGATCCAAGTCTTGGCATTTGCACGTGACATTTCCGGGTTAGCGCGACTAGTCTAGATAAATTGAAGTAATATTGTTATATTTAACGTTTTGCAAATCGCGACTTAATTAATATAAGTATTGTTATATACAAATATTTCAACTTTGTTACGTATAAGACTAACAATATAGTATTTTATTACAAATATATCTTTGTTGAGTTTTCTTGTTTGCGTCTTCGTTACTTCTCGCAAGCTCTCTTGTCTTCTCTATTTTTATTATTTCTTTTGTCTTAAGAAGAAACTCAATTATATTGTAAGTATTTGCTTTTAATTTTTTATAATTACTTACGCTTTTAATGTTGCAAGACGAAGAATTATTACTACAATTATTGCGTTAAAAAGCGCAAGACTATATATTTTATCTCTTAATTGTATACTTGATTTACAATTTAATGCGTTGCAATTTCTTAATAATTTGTTAAGCGAGTTAATATCTTGCTAATTTTTTGCGCACGTGTTTTCGATAACAAAAATATCGAAGTCGATTAATTCGAGCTTGCTTCGCGAGTTCGACGTTATTTATAATTTATATATGTATAAATTAGACAAAACAACTCGACTTCGCGTTCGAGTTAAGAGTGTTTGCTAATTTGCATTAATGCAAATTTACAATGTCTTTGCAAAGTTTAACAAAAGATATTAAACGTAATACGTTATTGCATTAATTTCGATACTCTTTCTTTAAAAAAATTAGATAAGAACAAAGAGTTCGAATCTAACTTAATTGTTGCAAAAGACAACGTTATTTCTAACAAGAAAACGTTGTAAATTTTGCGAAATTTAAAGAACTTACTAAGAAAAATATTATTTGTTTTGTTTCTAATTTTTGAATTGAGCTTCTATAAGGAAGAGTAACGTAAATGTCTAGACAAGACTTTTCTTGTATATTATAAATTGTTTTTATAGTTTATATAACTTAAACTTTTATGTAATACAAATTGCATATTAATAAGATCGACAATTAAGATAAGTTGTTCTTAAAATATGAAATGCAATTGCTAATTTGTAAAGAATTTAACAAGTTTATTATATTATAAGTCTTATTATGTTAAGTTCTCGTTGCATCGCTAATGCTTAAATTTTTGTCAAGTTGTTTAATTACTTTAAAAGTTGTAAGATATATTGCTTCTTTAATTTATTAAGTTGATTTAACAAATTTTTTAAACAACAAACATCGATTTAATTACGCGCTCTATTAATATTATATCTTCGCATCTTTTATAGATAATACCGAAGAAAAAATAGAAATAAAAGTAATAAATTATTAAAAAGAAGCGAGACAATTAATTAACGTAATTTATTCGCATTATATAGCTTGCATACGAAGGTTTTTACTAATAAAGTAAAGTAAGAAAAGCAATTAAATAGAGATAAGAGAAACAATTAAACTTGAGCGCATTTTATGCAACTTTCTTATAACTTTCTAATGCTTCAATAGATTTATTAAGAGAGCATTAATTTAATTTACGCGTTATTTGCGTTATTCTTTCGCTTTAATTGTACAATTTTATGCTATTTATTAATGTTACTTATTTTTGTCGAAGTCTTTCTTGCGAATGCAAAGCTTTAACTTTCTCGTCTTTAATATTCTTTTGTTAAGATATTTTTTTGTTTTGTACTTTTTAAGTTTTTGTTGCGCATACACTAGGTAACTTCTTGAAATTTAATTATTTTTACATAATAAAAATTCTTTTTATTAAACAAGATATTTCAATTTATAATATCTTTGTTTATTGTCGAAAATATTCTCGATTTCTTATTTTTAATTTTTGTTAACAAGTATTATATTCTTCGATGCAATTATATTTGCATTTTGATAGTACAATTTTAATAATAAAACGTAAAAAACAAGATAAATTTGTTACTTTTTAAGAAGACAAAAACAATATATTTGTCTCTTGATAATATCTTTAACTTCGAATAACTTTATAAATTTATAAATAATTTTTTTTTAAACAAACGTTCGAAAGATTTTTTGTTAAGAGCATAATCTTATTGCTTATTTAATATTTTCTCGAAGTAATTATTTTATTATAATTGCGAGCTTGTATTTATTGTGCAAACTAAAGATAATTTATAAGTCGATTTTGTTTGTTTTACAAAGACTAAACTCGTTCTTAAGCAATCGAAATATTAAAACAATCTTTGTTATCTTAATTAAATTTGAAATTTGCAACGATATTAAATATTGTTTCAAAGAGCGACAATTTAATAATCGCATGCGAGACGCTATTATACGTATACTAGACTAGAACTAGAAGTAAGTTTCAATTATCTTGTTTATAATTGCAATAGCATTTCAAATAGTATTTTAATATATAATTTTATTGTTCGATTTAATTATTAGTTTAAGAATAAAAAGTTATATTTAATTTTTGTTTAATGCGAATGCAATAATATATCGCGAATTAATAGTTACTAATAAAGAGCAATTCTTAATCGAAAATAATCTCTCGAATCTCAAGATATACAAATAGCATTTTTTCGAACAATATATTTGTTAAATTTTTCGCAATTTATATAGACCTTGCAAGTATATATAACAACATCTTTAAATATTAATTAACAACTATTAAGATAGCATTGTAAATGTTGTTGTTGCAACAATTAACAAGCAATTCGATAATAAAATTTATAAAGATCTTTGCTTAAAATCGAGCTAAAATTAATAGCGACGTTAACTTATTGTACAAGCGATAACGCGATATTTTGTTATGCTAACATATATTGCATTCTCTAATATATGCGTTAATATTCGACGTTATTTTAAATTAATAGAACTTTCTACTTATTAAAGTTTTTGTTTTGTTAATTTCGAAATGTTTTATTAGCAAGTTATCGTAATATAATTTAAGAAGCTTCTCTTTAAAAAATGCTTTATTTAAGACAAGAATTGCGTAAAAGAAGAATAATACTTTTTTGTAAATTAATTATCTTTATTTAGCGCAAATATTACGCGTATTATCTATAGACTAATCGTCGATTCGATATTCGATTTCAACTTTGAAATCGAATCGAATTGACGATTCAACTTTAGAAATCAAATCGAAAATCGATTCCAGTCAAATTAAGTCGATTTTCGATTTCAAAAATTAAAATTAAACGAATTATCAAAAAATCGAAAATCACGTTATTATGTCAAGAATTACTATTTTTAGACTTATGTTATTATAACTATAAAATTTTGACTAGAGTATAGTTTAATATACTTCGAAATTACAATCAAACTTGTTTATATTGTTACATAATAATCTACTCGAATTAATTGTTGTTTGCATTATTACTTTCCATTACTCTTCTATTCTAAAAAGATTCTCTTAACATTCTCGAGTTTACAATTACACTTTATTCTATAATAATTTGTTTAATTTAATTGTTATTTGCATTATTATTTTGCATTACTCTTTTATTTCGAAGAGATTCTCTATATATTATTTAAAGATATTGTTTTTATTACTTTTGTTTGCAACATGTCTAATTCTCTAAAAGCTTCAAATCAATTACTATCTTCAATCGAAGATAATTTTCGCAAATCTATTTTGCGCAATTTGCTATTTAGTAGTTTACGTTCTAATTAATTTGCGAGTCAATTTGATTAAAATTTTCTTAATTTTATTTTCAACAATAGAAAAAAAATTCTTTACGAAGCATTAAACAATTTTAGAAACAATTTTTCGTTACTTATATTAAGAGAAAAAAACAAATATATTAAGTAAAGTTCAAATACTAACATTTAATTTCAAAAATAATAATTACAAATTGCGATTAACGAAAGTATTTTAAACAAAATTTAATCAAGACTTGTCAATTTACATTAAGCAAAAAAAATTGATACAAAAGCACAATTTAAGTTTTGAAATAAACTTGTTTAAGTAGCTTCGACTATAAAGAGTTTTTTTAAAATTATTTGCAAAAGTTGTTACAAGCTTTTAAATTATTTTATTGCTTGCAGTTATTTAAGCACAACAAATATAAAGAAACATTTTTAATTTATCTTTTGCTTAAAACGAAAAAGATCTAGATCGCAAATCTTGATTGATTTAATTTTTAATTGCGTAAGTTACAATTAATAATGCAAATAAATAATGCAAAACTAACATATTATTAGAAGAAAAATTATATTAATTTGTCGTTCTTCTTTGTTTAAAATAATTGAAAAAATTAATTATGCAAGACTTTTGTTAATTTAAATTTAATTTTTCGAATTATTGATAATTCTTATTTTCGAAAGCTATTAAAAATGCTTCGATCAAAATTAGTGCTTCTAAATTGCACGAAATTATCGAAAATAATTCTCTCGAATTTCGATCAAATTTGTAAAAAATTCAAGATAAATCTTAAAAATATTTAGCGTGTCTCTATTGCTTTGAATGCATAATTTAGTTTTCAAAAAGTTGTTTACTTAGAAGTGTTAATATATTGAATTAACATCGCATTTCAATTTCGCGAACATTTTATTAAATTTATTTCTTTTTATATCGAATATATAGATTGTTAATTAATGTTAAAGCTTATAAAGATCTTGAAGTTTTTTAAAATTAAAGACAAAATTCTTAATGTTGTTATTAATAACGCGAGCAATAATAACACTTTAAAAGACGAACTCGAAAGAACTCTAAATCGACAAGAATTTTAATAAAACAAACAACAAAACTCTATTACTTGTTTAATTTATATTATTAATTTAGTAACTTAAAATTTTATTGCAATTTTAGAATTGAAAGCAATAATTAACAATATTGTTGTGCAATTAAAGAATATACAAATTTAGAATATTGCAAAAAATATAAACTTGTTTATTGTAATTAAAAAGATTTTTTTTTTATAATAATGTAAAGAAATAATGTATTTGTTAAATTTTATTTAGATTTGTGCTCTTATAATTGCTATTAATAACTTAGCTTAACGTTTACTTCGCTTCAAAATCTTTTAAAAATAAATCAAAAAAAATTACGAAAATTAGTACAAAATATTTGTATTCGTTGAAACTCTATTTATTTAATACTTCGTCGTACATATTAATTACGCAATTTTATTAGTCTTTAAATAAAGAAATACTTTTAAGATCAAAAAATACAACAAATCAAACTAAACGAAAGCGATTAATAATTGATTTTACTTGTTGATAACATGTTAATTTTTTTTTACAAATATATTCTTATAGTTTTACAAACAATTAATATAGACAATTATTTAAAATTTCGAATATTTAATACAATGTTTAATTATCTCGAACATCTAAAGAAAACAATTGAAATTAATGTTTGTTTTTTAATAAAGATTGTAACAAGAGTTTGCAATAAAGCTTCAACAAAGTTTGCAAAATATTATTCGAAAACAAAAGAATTTGATAACACATTATATAATTTTGTTAACATTTTAAATTCTACGCAAAAATTAAGTTTTTACAAAATGTAACATAAAAAGAATAATAATAATGCTATCAATTACGAGACAAAATATAAAATCGAATCTAAAATTTATTTTCGATATTATTACAATTTAATTGCTAGTTTAAGAGCAAAAGCACAAAGAGCAAATATTATTAAAAAAATAATACAATATAATAATGCATATAATTTTTTGAAAACACTTTTGTAGTTTGTTACGACTATTGCGAAATTCTTATTTCGACAATTTTAATGCTCTCGTTCGATTCAAAATAAAAATAATCGATATCTTCGAACTAATATTATAAAAAATAAATATTTAACTTAGAAGTATTAAAAAGACAATGTTTCGAACTTTCTTAAATTAACGCAAATAATTTAAGATGTACTTTTATGCTTAATGTTATTAATAGATATTGAACGAACTTTTAGTTTTGTTCGAAGAATATGTTGATAAAATTAATCTCAAATAAGTTCGCAAACAATTGAGTAAATTATAACAATTAAGTATTATAATTGTATTATGAATTTAAACTTAAAGAAGATTGTTGTCAAATTGTAAAATATATATTGCAAAGAAAAAAATAATAATTAAGCAATAAACAAAGAAGAATTTTTTTTTCAAATAAAGTTCTAAATTGTTTTAAATTAGATTTATTAATAAATGTGTTATACTATTAAAGACATTGCATTTACAATTACAATATAAATAAACAAGTTTTATTTGTAATAATGCAAAAAGATAATGCGTTTAATAACTTCGATTATTAAAAAAAAGTTATCAATAATTAAATTTCGAAGATTCGACTCACAACTAGCACAAAGAACATATTATAATTGTTTAAGAAAAAAACATAGAGTTATTTTAGAATTTCTATTATAAAAAAAAATCGAATTGTTTTATTAAACGCTTAATAAATTAACAATTCTTAAACTAAATCGTTACGCGCTTAACGTAAATTATCGCAAAATTCGAGTCTATATAGAGTAAAATATTGATTAAATTCTATAGTTACAATAATAATGCAACAAGATAATGCATTACTATAGAAAAAGATGCACATAAACGCTTTTGCGACTTCTTGAAATACATTTAAAGTCGAATTTTAAATTCGATATTCGTTCTTTTTACAATTGTAATTTTAGATTTTGTTGTGTAATATTTCGCAAATCAAACGTTAAAATAAGCGTTTAAAAATAAAAAAGTTAATAAATTTTTAATAAATTTTGATCTTTCGAAGTGCGACAATTTTAAACTTTTATTTTCGTTCTCTCTATTGCAAAACATTAGTATATTAGTTGAAAATACATCATTTGTTCACATTATTTTGTTTACGTTAGTATTACAAATATTCTTTTCTTTAAATCTTTTGTCTTCGATACTCTTGTCTTTATTATTGTTTATTTTGTTTGGTTTAAATTAATTACGAGAAATGATTCTATTGCGAGAGAGCTTTGAAGCGAACTTTCGAATTAGCAAATTGAGCTTGTCAATTATAAACAAGACGTATTATATTATTCGCATACATTATCTATTTGCTTTGTGCGAGCTATCGAAGATAATAATGTTAATTAAAATAAATTAATGTGTATACAAGAAGTTATAAAGAAAAGCGCAATAATTTTTAAAACTTTTATCAATAGAGACGCGCCAAATATCGCGTTAAAAATTGCGTAAAAACAAAAGTTTAAATTAACGATTAACGACAAGATTACGTAAAATAAACGATAAAGAAGTTAACATAAATAAACTTGCATTATTTATCGATAAGATTAAATAAATATTAATGTAAAGAAATAATAATCGTATAGAGTAAAAAGTTCAAAGTAAATAAAAGTAGAAATAAGAGATAATTCTAATTTTGACGCATATAATTTTTACTTTAATTTGTAAAATTATCTCTTAATATTTTATTTATAATTTTATCGATTTTTGAAACTCTTCTATATTTTGAATCTTATAGCACTCTATTAAATATCGAAATATATTTATAATCTAGTGTACGATTACATTATCTATATGTATTACTAGTAAACTAAGCTAAGAAATTGCATAGATAATAAAATTACTATTAATTAATTTAAAAAGCATCGCAAGTCGCAATCGCACGCAAGAATAAAATAATAATAATAAAAAACTATATTAAAAACAAAGCAACAATCGCAAGATTATCTTAATTCGCGTTAAGAAGTTGCGTAAAACGTCTATTTAAATAAAAGTCTCTTAGTCGAATCGTAAAGTTATAAAGAACAATATTAGAAATAAAATTGACAAATATTTAATTAATCAAGACATTTATAATAATGCATTTAAATAATGCAATAAAATACACAATGTTAACAACTTAATAGCATAGTGTTTTGAAAATTAGTTTAGACAAAAAGCAAAGAAGAAGTTTACGATTAAGAAAATAAAGCGACTTAAAATTACTTAAGAAGCGTAAGCAATATATAAAAATACAAATATAATAATAGCGTTTTTCTCTTAAAATGTATACATTATTTAAATGCATTATTTGTTTTTTACACTTAAACTAATCAATATTGCAATTAAGCATCGACAATAAGTTTAATATTAATAAAAGTTTCTTAATATTTATAAAATCAATTGTAAAGATTATTTAATAACGAGTTATTTATTATAATAATTTAAATAACTTGAAAAGAGCTAATAATGTCGATTTTTTCAATTTGTATAGCAACTTTGTTAAGAAATTTGCGTTATCGAAAAACGCAAAAGAGAGAGAAATTTCTAATTTTATCGATATTAAAATAGAAAATTTTGACGATATTGTTAAAGAGAATAATAATAATTAAGAAATTCGACATACAATTTAAGAAAATACTAAAACGTTAATTTATAACTACTATAAAGCTACTAATATTAATAATAATAGCGAAGAAAAAAATGCAAACAATAAAGATCAAGATTACGACAACAAAAATAACAACAAAATTAAAAGTGACTTGAATTAAACTATTCAAAATAATAGTATAGTAAACGAGATTATTAAGATCTTGAACTAATAACTTTACACACTTAGCTTAAAGAATTTACTATTACGAATTAATATTATAATGCATTATTACATTGCATTATTATATTACATTACTATATTGCATTATTAAATTTAAAATGTACAACTAAGATTTTAAACAAATTAATTATAGTTTATAATAAAACTAATGTCTTGACAATTTAAATCGATTTTTCGAATAATGTATTTAACTTTTTAAGAATTATGCTATTGCTTTAGAATTATTAGTTCTTTATATATTTCTAAATAGAGTATACTCAAATATTAAAGTCTCGATAGCTCAATAATAAAGCGTTTCAACTTTTAATAATAGTAACACAACATTTATAATAACGTTATCAAGAGCATTATTGTGCTTTTATTGATTTTATCGTAAATATTGTGTTATTGTTATTGCGAATTAAAAAATCGAAAATTCAAATTTTTAAGATATAATTTTTTTTTTTATAATCTTTGACAAAACTATGTAGAACGAGATTGTCGAACTCTTTAACTAAAAAAGTTAAGTCAATAATTTGACTTTAATTATTTAGATAACTTAAATACATTACTATAATGTATTATTAGATAATTTTATATCGAAAAATTATAAAATAGAACATCAAAAAAAGTTAAGTTGATGCAAGAAATTTATCTTTAACTTAATTATATTAATTGTGCTTTTCGAATAACAATAGAATTAAAGCTATTTGTTAAACATAATAGACAATTAATTAATTAACATTTTTTAACTTAATATTATCGAAAGATTTTTTGTCAAATTGAATTGCTATATATTAGAGCAATATTGTTTTTTTAACAATCTTTTCTTTTTGTGCGATTTAATTATGCACAATTTTAGATTGCGTTACACGCATATTTTCTCGATTGCAAACAATAAATTTCAAATTTTCGTACTTCGCAACGCTAATTAATTTTTATATTAATATATTTTTAAGATTATAAATGCATATTCTTTTAATATTAATTAATATATCGCATCTTTTTATAACATCGAATTATTATAATCGAATTTTGTAATAAAAATCTTTTATAATTAAAGTATAATTGTCTTCGAATTTATTGTTTAGAAATACGAAGTCTTAAATTATATTATAACTCTTGTCAATCTCGACGTACTTTGAAACATTAATATCGATATAAAAAAAATGCGTATTATTGCTCTTGTAAATGTACTTTACGTAATATAAATAAAAGATAAATTAACAATTTCGATCAAGTTTTAATGCGACGTAAAGAAGCTAATAAAAAAGATTTAATTCAAATAATTTGCTACGTAAAAAAATACATTATATTGCGAAATTATTCTAAATTCGACTTATTATTGCGCGCGTTAAGATAATAAAAATATATATTGTATTTAATACTAATTAGATTTTTAATTTTCGATTCGTAATTATTTTTGTTAGCAATATTATTTTAAAATTATTCGAATAATTGCGATGCAACAACGTTTTTGTCTTAATATTAATTTTTTTAGACATTAAGATTTGCAATTTTGATAACAATTATTTTAACAATATTCTTGTTATACTTAATTAGAAGACTAAATTTCTCGATAATATATTTGAAGATTTTTAAAATATTTGTTTTATTTCTTTGTCAATTTGTTATTCTTTATTAGTTTGAACTTTTGCGCTTTAACAAGTTTAACGCAAGACGTTTGATATATACTTAAATAAGACAACTTTTAATAATTAAAATTATTGTATTTGTTTTATTGTTTACAAGTCTTATAAAATTAACAACATTTCGCAAATAATTAAAACAAACGTGCTCAAAACTACTTATTAACAAGAATTCTAGTAACGAACAAACGACTTTGAAATATTGTTTTTTTGTACGCATGTTTGCTTCTTTTATTGTTAATTGTCAAAAAAAATTGATATTTGTATTTTAATTATAACTTTTTCAATTCGCAAAATTTTATACTTATTGTTTAATATGTTGTTCGATTTCTTTTTCAATATTAATATTAAATCTTAATGCGTTAACTTTAATTGTCGATAATGTTTCTTGCAAACTCTTGATTGTTTATTTAATTAAATTGTTGTTAACGCTATTATTTAGATATCGCTTTTAACAACTCTAGTCTTACAATCTCTTAATAAATTAAAAATGTCTATTTTAACTTTATTAAACTTGTAAGTTTCTTAATTAAATAAGTTCAATTCTAAGCTTTTAAGAAGAGACGTTATTTTAAGATTCGATATTTTAATAATCTTTTTTTAATTACTTAAGATAATTAATTTTTTTAATTCTTGATTTTTTGCGTTTCGACACAAACGTTGTAAAACAATTTAACTTATAAGATTGCATATTTAACTTATATTTAAAATGCATTTCGCGATTTTTGTTATTACTAAAATATTAATTTCTCGAAAATAATTAAATTTTTAATTGATTGTTGCATCGTCTTAGTACTTGCAAATTAACAAAAAAAAAATATATTTTTTGTGTTAACGCTCTTGACTTTTGCGAAGAAATTTTAAAATTAACGTTTTTAAATTCGCGAATATCTTGCGTTTACTTTAATAGATATGCTCTTAAAGTTTTTAGCGTTTAAGCAAAGTTCGAATTTCTTTTACAACTTTTTTAGTGATCTTTATATGCTTATCGATATATTCGAAACATTTAATAATAGTCTCGAATTATTTTTCTTTTATCGCAAAAAATAATATTTAATTATTAGTATTTTGCACAATATTATATTAATTGCAATCGATTGTTAATTGTGTTAAATTTTGAAATTTAATACGCAAATTCGCGAACGCAATTGCAAGATCTAATTTATTTTCGTCGATTATTATAAGTAAAAGAATTTTGTCTACGAAAAAAAATAAAAGAAAAAGAAAAATTTAAAAATAAAAAAATTAATCAACAAATAATATTAATATTCGAAATGCTCAATATAATATTTTTTTATTTACGAATTATTAAGACAAAGATGCGCAACGTATCTTTATTGTCTACTTTTTATTATTTGTTTATTTTTTTATTTTTTTATTTTATATCTTGACTTTTATTAATACAAAATCGTTAATAACTTAACAAGTTAAAAATTACTCGTAATACACTTTTAGAAAAGTGCATTTCTTCTAATATAATAAGATTATTAATGCAAGTTTTGCTTAATTTTATTAACACTTCGCGATATTTATTTGTTGTTAAGCACTTTATTTTATTTATTTATTGTTAAATATTGTTAACTTTACGAGTTTGTATATTTCTTATTATTGTTCGATCTAATACTTAATTATTTATATTTCTTGTTAAAGTTTTTTTTGAAAAATAAATTCTCTTATCTATTTAATTTTCTTAAAATAAATAATTGCTTTTTCGAGCTTTGTTGTGCTTTTTTAATTATATTAAATTGAATTTTATTGCACATTTTACTTTTTTTAATACAAAACTCTTCGCATTATAAATAAGTACGACTTTTCTTTAAAAATTGCGTTAATTAGCGTTGTTAAAAAGACAATATTTTTAGTCGTTGTTAAGACTTCGATATTTTTACTATTAACAAAAATTTAATGTCTTTAATTATTGTTAAGAATTTAATATCTTTTGATCGTTTTACAACATTCGATCGTCGAATCTTTGTTAAAACGATTATTATTTTATTAAATTTTTTATTTGAGATATTAAATACAAACGTTGCTTTGTTATTAATTATTTCAACGAGAAAAAAATTAAATAAATTGACACAAACTCTCGAATTAAACTTTTTGTTCGTAAGAAAAACTCAAAAATTTAAAAATATATCTTAGAAAACAATTAAGAAAGCAAAGAAAAATAAAAATTACGCTCAATAGTACAAGAAAAGTTTTGTCAAAGATATTAAACAAAATAACTTTAATTTAGAAACTTTTATATTTTTCTTTCTCTTGCAATCTTTATTAAATTTTTCGCTAACACTTTTATTATTAGAGCAATCTTAAGAAGCGAGATAAATTAAGAAACAAGAACTTTAATAACAATAATTTATTAGATTTTTTTTTATTTGCAAAAATCGAATGCTTGCGTTATTTTATCTTTTTAACGTCTTAAAATTAAAGCACGATTCGAAAAACTACATACAATATAATTGAAAAAATAACAATTAAACAAAAAAATTAAGAATATCAATTTGTTAATGTTTAAATAATACAAGAACTATATGCTAGTAATTAACAAACGCATTAATAATATACAAATCTTTTTAAACTCGAAAATGTTCGATTTCGATATTTGTCTAAATAATAAATTTGTATCTTTGATTGCTTGTTCTAATATAATAATTAATTAATTTTACAGAATATATTTGATTAAATTTAACAAAAACAAAGATTTGTGCGTTTGTCGCATATTATTAAGAAGTCTAGCAAAGCAATTCTTCGACATTAATATTGTAAATTTTGACAATCGTATTTTAAAGCTTAATTAAAAAGAATAATATTATCTTTAATATTAAGATATTTTATTGCTTTGCGAAGTCGAGAATTTCGATTTTAAAAATATTTCTTGTACGCTTATTTTATTACAATTTAAAATATTTTATCAATAAAATCTATTTCTCGAAATAATTAAAAATTAAAAAATAAATTCTTTTTTATTAATTAACAATTAAGAAGTTTAAAACTACTTTACGCATAAACGTTTTCAAAACATCTTTTTACGAAACAACAAAATTTGTCGAAGACACAACGAAGTTCGTTGTCAAATTTATTAAGTTAATCGAAGAAATAATTGCATTTGCTAATAAGTTTATCAAGTTCGCAAACAAAATTAAGAAGCATTGCACAAAAACTTAATGTTTAAAATAGACTAATCGCGAAAATTCGAATTTATTACGTAACTTGATTTTATGACGTTAGATTCGAGTTCTTGACAATTAAGCAAAAGAATTCGTTCTAAGCGAGTTAATCAAGTAGCTTGATTTATTAATCTTGACAATTCGATTTCACGCTAAAAATTCGAACTAAATTTCGATTTTAACTATTGGAATCAAAACTCGATCTAACAATTAGTCTAGTTTAAAAGAAATTCAAAACTTAAAAGACAAAGAATCTAATTCAAATGCGAAAGAGAGATTAATCAAAAGTAAGCGACGTCGCTTAAAATAATTTTTATTACAAAGACGCGCGACGTTTTTTTAACATTATAAGAATTTGTTCTCGATATCTAATGCGTCTTCTTTGTGTTTAAAATTTCTCTAAGATAACTCGTAATTCGAAATAGTTAAATAATAAATAAACAATAATTTATGTTTGTGCATCTTTTCGTAATTGCAATTAAATGTCTATTTTAATTGCAACTTTTTACTTCGTTTATTAGATGTTTGCGTTAATAATAATTTAATAGTAATATATTAAAAATCTTAATTGGATTGCGAATATTTGTAGAAAAATATTATAAAATAAAAGAGTTGTAATTAGTTTTTAAAAATCTTGTATTTGTCAAGCTTTTAACAAAATAAATTTTAAGTTTTGATTTACTTTATTTTGACAAGAAAATAAAGTTTCGCTCTTAGACTTTATAAAAAAATTATGTTTGAACGCGCGCTTTGTCTATTGAAATTAATAGACAAAAACTAAATAAGACTTCGCATTTAGCGTTGAACTAGTTTATTAAACGTTTGTTTCTAAAAAAAGATTTCAAGATTTGTGCTAGAATTAAGATTTTATCAACTCTAATCGAAGGTTAAGATCGCGAAGCGACGTGTTCAAACATAATCTTTCTCATAGGGTCTGACTACTAAGGCAAAGAACTCTCCTGTTTTGCACTGCATCAAAGGCTCCAGGCAGTACCGAAGAATGATACAAGCATAAATATACAGCAAGTTCTATGCCTCTTAAGACTGCTATGAATGCCTCTCAACCTATCTACAAAAATTGCACCGACCAATGCGACGCCATTCGAACGTAACGCCAACAAGCCAAACCTGGACCATCATGCTGCTTTTGCTGCCTTCGTAGGAAGATCCAGCTCAGTCCCAAAGACGCGATCCCAAAAGCGGCTTGTTACTCCAAACCCATTCTCGTAATCCGCATAGTGGTGTTGTAGGTGGTAAGACTTGAGCTCTCTGTAATATGAGGGAAGGCTAATATGAATATCAGTACTCGAAAGACCAGGCTCAATGCAGGACACTCACGTTTTGTGGTGTAGGAAGTAATGCGTCAGGTCGTAGCAGATGTAGCCGAAAATGCCACCACAGAAGACTGTAGTCGCAACATACCAATCCCAGTAGAACACGAAGTGCGCAAGTCTGTAAAATGGGATTGCAAGTACAATGAAGAGAGTCGGTGGCATGACCAGGCGGAGCTTATCCATCGGCAGATAATGATGGATGCCATGTAACAGGAAATGCGCTGTGATGCCTACACGATTGTCTGGGAGGTATCTAATCCACCCAATTAGCTCCAGGCTGCAGCTATATCAGTCAATGGACTTACTTGTCAACGTGAAACAAGCCTCTATGCATCCCGTACTCCACTAGCGTCCACAATGCGAGTCCCGCCAACCAATACGCGGCTGTCTGGACGAGCGATGGCAGATGCAAACATCCAAGAGCAGTACCGTATGCGACCCACGGTAGCCAGACAGTAGGTATCATCCACCACGGTGTCTTGGTTAGTGGCTCGAGGAAATTGCCGAAAAGCGGCGCAGAGTCGCCATGCTTGTAATGCCGCGGCCGATGGACTTGCTCGAGATAGAAGTCTCTGCTGAATCCACCACGCCAAACCTGCATGAACAAGGGCTTATCGAGGTCCAAGAATTTATGAGTTCGGTAATCGTTACGTGCATCTGTTTCCTTCTCGAGATCTGCGGCCGAAGACATTCCGGTGGATCTATGAACGATCTTGGAGGCTACCCCATCTGCTGCGCCGTCCTCGTTCAACTCTGTCATACTCGTCTCCTTGAGCGGAGGAGGAGCGATACCGTGAGCATGCTGGTTCTTTGCTACGGGTTTCAGTACCGAGTCCGTAGCTACAAACCCTATCAAGCAGTCATCGAGTATTTCGTAAGCGACGTCCGAGTGACTATGCGAGACACCATCGCCCATGATCTTTGTGACATCTTTCCCACCATATTCAAGTACGAGATCCTCTCCACCAGGATGATCTCCAAGAAAGCTTGTAACGTCGTAGACTTTAGGCCCTAGGGTGACATAGCACGATTGCGTGGTGTTTCTTGATGCGACGTCGTTCGATAAGATGGTAGGAAGAGTTCGACCTGGCATTGCTGAAGGCTTGCGTCGAATTGGCGAGCAATGAAAAAATTAGGGGACTGGCGAAGGTGAAAGGATATAAAAATTATCAGGCACTGAGGCTGAGAGGGTTTTGAAACAAGCAGGAGATTCAGCCTCGGATGCATCGCCCTGTATCCCTGGGTGGCAAATTTGGGCCGATATTTACCCGAGCATGGCGCAGAACGCTTCCACGCCTTCACGCTTGCCGAAGCCATACAGGGCGTATTCCAACGGCAAGGTGCCGTCATTCATGACTTCAATGGATCGCATGGTCCATCAGTGTCATGAGTTTGGTCCTCAAATGCATTCTTTCGAGTATTACGGTGTCAGGCTTAGGACGATTGCAAGGCTGACGATGACATTAGAATTCGCCCTCGAAGCTCGACTTGATCCATTCGACCTGCCTGTCAAGGGGGCTACAGCGACCCTCGAAACTCAATGCTAGTGTGATAAGAAGTACTTCTTTGACACTTGGCCTGCGGGTGCAACGTTCCATTCTTGATCAACAATGAGTTGTCTCTGATGAGTGTTTCGCAACTATCGGTCGGCCACCTTACGACTGGATGAGTATGACAGAATCTCACGAGAAGAGTGCTTCCTACTCCTAGCAACCTAATGGATGCCTCTCGTGAGACCATGAGAGGATTGCACGATTATCATTGTCGAGTGTCCAATCCTCCAGTGCTGCGGAGTCTTCAGTATGCGACGTTGTATGATCGTAGCACAACCCTAAAACTGCTACTATTGTCACTGGTACCTTATGCAATTTGTCTCTTATCAGGTTTGAGGGTCGGGCCGAAGAGGTGTTGATTCTTCATGCAGCCACATTTGGTCTATTTTGTTCCGCATGAAAGACTCGTTCCTTCAGTCTCCGCCCTCAAAACATATCCGCTTTCCTTGTAAGGATAACCGAGCGTAAGGAGCGATGTCGAGAACCAAAGGGCGCGCTCGCAAGGCTATCAGTCGTTTTGCTAGGGCTGCTGCACTTCCAGCAGAGGCTCGTGAGGTGGATGAGCACTCCTGGAACGCCTCTCGAAATCGGCTTCTTGTCGCGTACCCATACATGCCGAGTAATCCAATCGATGAGGTTCTTGACCTAGCTTTTACGCAACGGAGTGGATGCCTTGAACATTCGGGAGAATTAGAAGATCCGAGAAAAATCGACCTACTTGTCACAACTTACATCAGGTACACTTTGACCGATTTCCAGTCATTAGAAGTGGGCTTCTGGGAGAATAATAAAAGGCATATTAGCAAACGTCTTGCCGTCGCCGCGGTGAGTGACTCGGTTGAGCAGATCGCGGATAGTTGGCGAAATGGGCCCAGCAGCAACGCCAATGCCATCTCCAGCAAAATCATATTGGAACATGACGGTGAAGAAAATATGTCCAGTACAAAACCCAGAAGTGGCTACGGCGCGTTGCCATCCTCTCCAATATCAACACCCCAATTCGAGAGGCCATACATGGAAAGCATCAAAATACGCCTACCAACTCTCGAAGAAGTCCAAAGTACTGCACGGTCGAGGAAGCCCCAACTTTCGTCTCGTCATTCAAGGCCTGTCATAAGGACAGTCATAAAGGCTCACGGTACGAGGTCGAGGTTGTCGAAACGTAAAGCACCTTTCTACAGCGGTCGTGATGCAGAGAAACTCGAGCTGGCTTTCGCGAGGATGGACCTTACCTCGATGGTACAAATCAATACAACTGATGTGGACATTGATAGAAGTCGGTTTGAGGCTCCCCCAGAGACACGAATGACAAGTCTGGTGGCGGAGACGGCCGCGCTTAGCCTTCAGGACACTTCCATTGATCATCAGCACGCCCCGCTACTTCGTATGCATCTAGGTCAGGAATCCTCCTCTGATGTTACGATATCAGACCCGGGAGTAAATCATTACGAAACCTGGGCGGCAAGAGCAGGTTCGCGTTTGAAAGCTCCAAAACCCTATAAACCCAGGCCCAACAAATTGAATGATATACGATCAGCTGGAACGAGTCTTCGTGATCTAATGCAGAATCCGCGTCCCAAAGCTGGTCGGATCGCAAACGCATCCGAACGTCTCAAAAGTCTCGAAAGAGCCGCAAATTTGCGCAAGACTCGCGGTCAAGAGCAGGCATTGTTGAAAGCAACCATGAGACGTATTCAATCACGAAGTACCAAAGCCGAGACTGACTAGCTAGGACCCAACGAGGCCTGAAGAATAGATCGCCTCGAATCCATACGATTTCAGGTGCACCACTTGAAGCCCTTAGGAATCTCCGTTCGATGCGCACCTATCGAGAAAAGAAACCGGCAGATTCGGGCTATCATAGAAGTAAACGACGGTCAACGGCTTGCCAGATGAAGCACGTTATTTCAAGGTCGTAACAACCGAAGCGCGGCATCAAGCTATTTCTCATCTATGAAATAGACTCGTTTATGGCATGCATAGCTCAAACATAACCCAATGACTACCTTCACAATTCCACGGTCAAGACCAATCTCTCTCCCACTCACTACACACATTGAGCTTCTTGCGTTGCGCCAGTATTAGCTGACAACTACAACCGCTCAAACCAAACAATCCTTCACATGGGAGGACAGAACATATCCAACCCTTTCCCATAGCCCAGCCCTCATAACCTCTCACAACAGCACTCCATATCAATATCATACAACCAACACGCCCCCCCCAACACACCCATCCCTCAATCGCCCTATTCCACCTCTCCCATTCCATCAACCTCCCACTCTCTCCCATCCCATCAACTCTCTTTCTCCTCTGTCCCGTCCCGCCCTCTCTCCTCTCTCCTCCCAAACTCCGCATCCGTCCTTTCCTGGTTCTCTCCCACACCATCCCCTCTCCCCCCCCCCTCGGCCCGCCCCCCCGCGCCGCGGGGGGGCGGGGCGGGGC
>JAABUQ010001647.1_pt1 | contig 47189 bp, 41 predicted proteins | sample 5560001 | NCBI WGS metagenome assembly JAABUQ01 (sample SAMN10711888, study PRJNA513371) | rock metagenome | isolation source: Antarctica rocks | place: Antarctica: Victoria Land, Finger Mt nord | collected 2015-12-18
GCAGTGATCGGCAGGGTTCGTGACCGTGGCCCGCGTTCGCCACAAGTCAGCCGTTGTGTCATCGGTCCCCCTTCCTCTTCCCCTCCTCCCCTCTGCCGCACAAGATGCGCCGAAAAGGCGGGCGCGCTATCATTGAATAGTGCGCCCGCCTTTTTGCGTGCCCGCGATTTGCGATCCGCCGTCCGTGAGAGGAGCAAACCGGTGATTGAACACTGCCCAACCTGTGGGGCCGAGACCCGCGAAGGCGCGCGGTTTTGCTACCAATGCGGCGCCGCGTTGCGCTCCGACGCTTCCTCCGTGCCCGCGCTGGCGGGTGCAACGGCTTCGACGGCGGTTCCCATGCCCCTCGCTTCCTCGCCGGTCATGGCCCCACCTACCGCGTATCCCCTACCACCGCCGCCACCGCAAGGGGCGCCATTTTTCCCGCAATCACAGCCTCCCTATCCCCTCGTGCCCAGAACGCCGTTCTCCCAGCGTAGCGGGATGGCGACTGCGGGCTTCTGGCTCGGCCTCGCGACGGTGATCGTCGGCATTGCCCTTACCTGGCTCGGCACGATCATGGGCCTCTGTGGCCTTATTTTCAGCCTCATTGGCCTTCGGGAAACGGGGCCGCGCGCTCGCCTGCCGGGTGGCCCACGCACCGGGCGCGGCCTTGCCATCGCCGGTGCGGTGCTTTCGGTGATCGGGATGATCGGCTCCGTAGTGTTGCTCGTGTACATTTTGCAAAATGCTGACCGCTTCGGTATTCAGCTTCCGCGCGCGATAGGTCGCTAATACATCGAACCGCGAAGACGCAAAGACGCCAAGGAGATGCAAAAAGATGATTCATTTTGTATCGTCCTTTGTCTCCCTTCGCGCCTTCCGGGTGCCTGCTGGACGGGTGCCCCCCGGGCAGATTCGCGGTTCAAATCCCCCTTCGAGGCGTATATACATTGACTGCGCCGATTTTGGACGTTGACAGCGACACCGCCGCCGCGTACAGTCCGCCGTTGACTGTGTTGACAGTCATCAGGGTATTCGCGAGACGGAGGCACAGATGACGGCAACGGTGCGGGCGGAAACGGCGGAGCAAACAGACGGATCGCGATTCGTGGCGGCACGGGCAGCACAATGGCTGGCTGCTTCGGCTACCGCAGCCGCTCCGTCGGCTACCGCTGCTTCGGCTACCGCTCCAATCGCCGCCGCCGCAAGCGCAACCGCGACCGACCTGCGCGGCGACACGCTCGACCACGCAACACCCGCGCACATCGTCACCGCCACCGTCGCCGCCCTCACCCGTGGGGAAACGCATTACACCCCTCGGCCCGGCATTCTGCCGCTGCGGCGCGCACTTGCCGCCACCATCGCGGCGGAGGGTGGCCCGGAGTACGACCCCGCAACGGAAGTGCTCGTCGCCAGTGGCGCGCGCGAAGGGGGATTTGTGGCGACGCAAATGCTCGTGCGCCCCGGCGACGAGGTACTACTCCCGGACCCCTGTGCGCCCCATTACGCGGAGGCAGTTCGCCTCGCGGGGGGAGTCGCGGTATCCGTGCCCCTTCGGGCGGCAGACCGGTGGGGAATGACCGCCGCCGCCATCGCGTCGTGCATCACGCCCCGCACGCGCGTGCTCCTGCTCACCGCGCCCGGCAGTCCCACAGGTGGCGTCACGTCGCGCGCGGAGTGGGAAAAGATTGCCGCCCTTGCCGAGGCGCACGATTTGCGCGTGCTGGTAGACGAAAGTTACAAGGCGTTCCACTTCGACGGCGCGGTGCATACACCGGTCGCCACACTGCTGGGAATGCGCATACGCACGATCACCGTGGGCAGCTTTTCGCGCACGTACGCGATGGCAGGTTGGCGTGTGGGATACGTGGTCGGCGACGCGGCCCTGCTGCACGCGATCACCGATTTCAAGCTGGCGCTCTCGATCTGTTCCGCTGCGCCCTCGCAGTGGGCGGCGGTGGCAGCGCTTGACGGCCCACAGGAAGAGGTCGAGACGATGCACGCCGAGATTGCTGCCCGCCGCGCCGCCCTGCTGCCCGCACTCGCCACGATGGGGCTGCCGCATGGCGACCCACAGGGCGCGTACTACGCCCTCGCGGATATTCGTGGTACGGGGCTTTCCGCCGCCGCGTGTGCCGCAGTGTTTGCCGTCGCGGCGGGCGTGCTGGCGCTTCCCGGCGATCTGTTCGGGCCGAGTGGCGCGGGCCATGTGCGCTTCGCAATGACCCAACCTGCGCCGGTGCTTGCCGAGGCGATGGCGCGGCTCGCGCCGGTCGTCGCGGGATTGCGCGCGCGGCAGACGAAAGGGGTATCGGCATGATTATGACACCGACACTACACCGCACGCCCGGTGGCTCGCTCTATATCACCGATGAGCGGGATTACCTGCTCGAACTCGCGCAAGACTTGCCCGACGTGATCTCCCTCGGTCTCGGCGACCCTGATTTCGCCACGCCCGCCCACATCGTCGCCGCTGCCACCGATGCCTTGCGCGACGGGCGATGCCAGGGCTACACCGACCCCGCCGGGTTGATCGAACTGCGCCGCGCCATTGCCGCCAAGCTCGCACGCGAGAACGGCATCATTGCGGACCCGGAAACGGAAATCACCGTTTCCACGGGTGGGCAGGAGGGGTTGTACGTCCTGATTCAGGCAGTGCTCGACCCCGGCGACGAAATTCTCGTACCGGACCCGCGCTACTCCTCGTACGATGCCGCAATCACGCGCGCGCATGGCGTGATGGTCACGGTACCGACGCGGGAAGAAGACGATTTCGCCCTCGACCCGGCGGAGGTCGAGCGGCGCATCACGCCGCGCACGAAAGCTTTGCTTCTGCTGACCCCTGGCAATCCGACCGCCGCAGTCATTCCCCCTGCTACGCTCCGCCGCCTCGCCGCCATCGCGCAGGAGTACGACCTGCTCGTGATCGCGGACGAAATCTACGAGCATTTCACCTACGATGGCGCAGTGCATCTGAGCATCGGCAGCCTGCCGGGAATGCGCGGGCGCACCGTCACGGTCAATGGCTTCTCCAAAACATACGCGATGACCGGCTGGCGGCTCGGCTATGTAGTCGCACCGGCGGCGATCACGCGGGCAATCCGGGCGATCAAGGAGACCGTGAGCATCGCCGCGCCCTCGCTCTCGCAATGGGCGGGAGTTGCCGCGCTCACCGGGCCACAAGACTGCATTACCGTGATGCGCACAGCGTACGACGGGCGGCGGCAGGCGCTCATGGCTGCTCTCACGGAGTCGGGCTTCACGTATGGGCACCCGTACGGCACGTTTTACATCTTCGCCAACACCGCGCGCACGGGGCTACCCGCCTTCGACCTCGCGGTGCGCCTGCTTACCGAGGCGCGTGTGCTGATCTTCCCTGGCACGGGCTTCGGCACGGCATGGGCCAACTACCTGCGCTTCTCGCTCCTGCAACCGACCCCCGTGCTGATGGAAGCAACTAACCGCTTGAAGCGCGTGTTCTAGCCCCACCGCAACGCGCCGCTCTCATGCATGAGAGCGGCGCGAAATGACATGGACAGCGGTTTGACGAAGCGGCTATACTCGCGCGGCTACCACCAACAATCAGTTGCAAGAAAGAGGGATGGCGATGGCGGACGCGCAAGGGGCGGTGCAAACGCTGCTGGATGACCTCGTCAACACGGATGTCGAGCGGGGGCTTCAGGTCGCCGCGTACCACGACGGTGAACTCGTCGTGGATGCCTGGGCGGGTGTCGCTGACCCGCTGACCGGACAGACCGTGGACGGCGACACACTCTTCACGGTTTTCTCCGTCACCAAGGGAATCACGGCCACCGCGATTCACTTGCTCGCCGAGCGCGGCCAACTGGGCTATGACGACCCCATTGCGATGTACTGGCCGGAGTTCGCGGCGCACGGCAAGGGGCAAATCACGATCCGTCAGGTGCTCTCGCACACCGCCGGGATACCCCAAACTCCGCTCAATGTTGCGTTAACTGACTGGGAGGGGATGTGCCGTGCGATTGCCGAAATGACACCACTGTGGGAGCCAGGAACGCAAATGGGCTACCATGCAATGAACTTCGGCACGATTCTCGGTGAGGTGGCACGCCGCGTGGACGGACGCGGCATCGCGCGCATCGTCGCCGAGGATTTGAATGCGCCGCTCGGTATCACCGCACTCTTTTTCGGCATCCCTGACGAAGCAGAGCGGCGGGTCGCCACGTTGGAGAACGATGCATCCATTACGAATGCCCCTGACCCACCGCCCGACTCGCTGGTGACGCCAGAGAACCGGGACGGTTACGCGACCTACAACCGCCCGGAGGTGCGCCGCGCCGTACTGCCCGCTGGGGGCGGCATTACGAATGCTCGCTCACTGGCGCGGCACTACGCGAGCCTCATCGGCGAGGGGGTTGACGGCGTTCGATTGCTGCCGACCGAGCGCGTGCAGATCGCGACGACGCTCGAGATCGACGCACGCGATGCCGTACTCCGTGTGCCAATGCGCCGGGGGCTGGGGTACATGCTTGGAGGGCACGGCTTGCCGATGGGAGGGCGCGTCTCCGCCTTCGGGCACCGGGGATACGGGGGAGCAATCGGCTTCGCTGACCCGGAGTACGGCTTCGCGTTTGCCCTGACCAAGAACCGACTTGCGTTCAGTAGGCCGACCGAGAGTACGGCAGACAAGGTGGCACAGGCGGTGCGCCATGCGCTCGGTATCCCGGAAGCGTCGTGAGAAGTCCTTTTTCAAGCGAGCGAGGGCGGACGGAACGAGATCGTGACATTTGCGGCAATACGAAGATTCCGCAGCATCACACTCCCATTACCTGATACTCTCACGCAGATTAACAGAAATGCTTGACATCTTCACCTAAACGCGGTATCATTCACTTAACAACAAAGGCGCGGGTTCAGATGCACACCCGCGTTGGTCGCAAGAAGGTGGAGGGTATCAGGATGAAGCCGATGTCGAAGTTCTTCCGGTCGTTTGCGGCGGGTGATGCGTTCGAGGAGTATTATGGTCGTCTCGTGCGCAAGGGTGGCGTCGGTCTCCCTTCCGCGAAGGAAGCCAAGCGTGACCTTGAGCAGGCCCGCCGCATGGTGGACCCACGCTTCCCGCTTTAAGCAGACGATGCGTAGTACACCATGAGCAGCGAGGGGTAACGCACCCTTCGCTGCTTTTTTTGCGTTCATCTGGATCGCGCGCAGTGCGACGCTTCCCTACGCGAGAAAGCCGGAGCCACCGCGCACGTCGGGCACGAGCATTCGGGGCTGCTCGCTGTAGGAGTCCATCGTGCCGGTCTGATAGACGAACGTCGCGCCGGGGCGGTTCGTTGCGGCGGCGGGGTTGCCGTCACGGTCCATGGCGACGATGTTCATTCCGGCGGCGTAGGGGTCGTCGAGGGCGCGGAGATCTACCATCGCCTCCGCGAGGGCGGCTTCCACGCGCATCCCCATCTTCATATAGAGCACCACGCTCCGTGCCGTGGCGCAGCGGATCGCCATCTCGCCCCGGCCCGTGCAGGCGGCGGCCCCGTAGCGGTTGTCCGCATAGTTGCCCGCCGCGATGATCGGGCTATCACCGAGCCGTCCGGGGTATTTCCACTGCCAGCCACTCGTGGAAACCCCCGTGCAGATGTTGCCGTTCGCGTCCCGCGCGATGAAGTTCACGGTACCCGTGTTGCGCTCCGGGTCAATCATCCGCTTCGTCCACTCGCGCACTTTGGCCTGGTAGCGCACATTGCCGACCTGCTCCGGCGGGAACTCGGTTTCCAGCCACGCGCGCCACTCGGTGCGGGCCTTGTCGGTCAGCAGGTCGCGCTGCTCCATGCCCATCTCGGCGGCGAACCGCTCCGCGCCGGGGCCAACGAGCATCACATGCGGCAACTCATCCATCACGCGCCGCGCGAGCGTAATCACATGCTCGTAGTTGTGAACCGCGCCCACCGCACCCGCCGCGAGCGTTTTGCCATCCATGATGGAGGCGTCCAGTTCGACCTCACCCAGCACATTCGGCAGGCCAGCGTAGCCAACGCTGGTGTCCTCCGGGTTCGATTCCACCAGCCGGATGCCCGCCTCCACGGCATCCACCGCGCTGCCACCGCGCTTCAGTACCGCGATGGACTCGCCGATGCCGACGCGACCGTTCGCCGATGCCACCACGATCATTTCGCCCATGCCCGATCCTCCCCTCGCTGCCGGTTCCGGTATGCAACCGGCCTCATTCCATTACGTCGTTCCTCGCGGCGCGCATTGTACCGCACTTGCGCGGCGCCGCTTGCCGCTTGTCCGGTATCTGGTGTACAAACGTAGGGGTCATCATCGTCTCACCTGGTCTGGAGCACCTGTGTCCCCGAATCGCTATGTCTGTGCCCTTGTCCGCATCCTTGCCCTCGCGGGTATTGCCCTGCTCTGGACGGCAAGTGCCCCGCCCGCCGCCGCGCACCCGGCGGATGAAATCCTCGAACGCGATTTCGTCCATGTGCGTCCGGACGGCATCGAGGTCGAGATGCGCATTTCGGCGGGGATCATCAAGCTCTATAAAGTCTGGGAGGACGCGGACACGAACGGCGACGGCACGGTGACGGAGGCCGAGCGCGAGCAGTTCGGGCAGATGCTTGCCACCGGCTACGATGTGACGCTCGATGGCGTAGCGACGCCGCTGCGGTATGTGCCGGGATCGCTCGGCATGGCAGCAACCCGCGACGCATTTGGGCGGCAGGGCGCGTCACCCGACGGCGCGACGGTGACGGCGGTGTTTCGCCTGCCACTCGACGCGGCGCACATGCACACCACCACCATCAATGTCAACCACTACAACGCCTATGCGAACGGGAGTGAGGGCGTAGACCGCCCCCCCGAACTCTACCCCGATGCCGCCCCTGGGGTCGGCGTGACCGCGCAAGGGCCGACCGCCGACTACGATCTCCGCCTCACCATCGCCCCCGCCGCGACAACAACCATCGGCGGAAACGGTACGGGTGGCGCTACTGCGGTTGCCACGACCGGCGCCCCGTCCGTGGCAACAACGGTGACGCCGCCCCGCATCCTCCCCCCGATGCGTTCGCCAAACACGGGGCGCGTGACGTGGCTCACCGATCTGCTGCTCGCCCCAACACGCGGGCCGGGGTACGCGCTGCTGGGCATGGTTGTCGCGGTGGCGCTGGGCGCGCTGCACGCGCTCACGCCGGGGCATGGCAAGACAATGGTCGCCGCGTACCTCGTGGGCGGGCGCGGGCGCGGGCGCGACGCGGTGGTGCTTGGTGGTGCGGTGACAGTGACGCACACAGGCAGCGTGCTTCTGCTTGGCGTGGCGACGCTGCTGTTCGCGCGCTTCATTGTGCCAGACCGGATCATGCCATGGCTGGAAGCGGTTTCCGGCCTCGGCATTCTGCTCCTTGGGTGTACGCTCCTTGCCCACCGCTTGCGTGCCCTGCCGCGCCGTGTCCGCACGGTCGCGCGGCCTGCTATTGCCCCGGCCCTCGTTGCCATTGGCAGTACCGCCGAAGTGCGCATGGGGAGTGATGCCGAGCGCGCGACCGGCTGGCACAGCCACGAAGACGGCACGGAACACGCACATGGTTTCGGCACGCGCGCCCATGCGCACGGCCCCGCCACCGATGGTGTGCCGCTCTCGCTCCGGTCGCTCATGCTGATGGGGATGAGCGGTGGCCTCGTGCCGTGCCCGGATGCCCTCGCCATCCTGCTCGTCGCGGTGGCGGCGGGGCGCGTGCTGCTCGGCCTCGCCGTGATCCTCTGCTTCAGCATCGGGCTGGCGGCGGTGCTGATCGCCCTCGGCGTTGCCATTGCCAGCACCCGCGTCCTCGAACGTGGCCCATTGCGCGGGGCCGGCAATGCCCGCTGGGCGCGCTGGATTCCCCCTGCGAGCGCGCTCATCGTCGTGCTCATCGGCGCTATCGCGGTCGGACGCGCCATCGTGAGCATCGCCGCTACACGATGATTCCGGTACAATCCCCCAGGTAGACAGACGATGGTACGCCGGAAATGAGTGAGCGGCATGAAAGCGGGCGCGGTGATTGTGGCGGCAGGGCGAGGCACGCGAATGGGTAGCCTCGATAAATGCGCGCTGCAAATCGGGCGGCGGTCGCTCCTGTCGTATAGCGTGGACACCCTGCAAGCGGTGGCCGAGGCGGTCGTGGTAGTCGTTGCGGCAGACCGGTTGGCGTCGTGGCAGGAGTGTGCGGCAGCGGAAGGGTGGCAGGTCGCCGCCCTTGTTGCCGGAGGCGTGGAGCGTGGTGATTCCGTGCGGGCGGGCTTCGCGGCTTTGCGTGCCGCTTTGCCGGAGATGGCCGTGGTCGCCATTCACGACGGCGCGCGCCCGCTCGTCACGCGGGAGCAGGCGAGGGACTGCCTGACCGCCGCCGTCACGCATGGGGCCGCGATCCTTGCCGCCCCCGTGACGGACACGATCAAGCGCGTGCATGATGGGCAAATTGTGGAAACGCTCGACCGCACGATGCTCTGGGCAGCGCAAACTCCCCAGTGCTTCCGCGCGGAACTACTCGCAGCGGCGTTCGCATGGATGGCGGACACCGGTGGCGGGCCATTCACCGATGAGGCCGGGATGGTGGAAGCTTTCGGGCATCCCGTGCGGATCGTGCCCGGTGACGCGCGCAACCCCAAAGTGACACGCCCCGGCGATCTCGCCTTCGCCGAGGCGCTGCTCCGCGAACGCATGGAGGCAGGCAACGGATGAGCGCCATTCCCTTTCGCGTCGGCATCGGTTATGACGTTCACCGGCTCGTACCCGGTCGCCCGTTAGTCCTCGGCGGCGTGGTGATTCCCTTTGACAAAGGCTTGCTCGGCCACTCCGACGCCGATGTGCTGCTGCACGCAATCACGGACGCGATGCTCGGTGCGACGGCCCTGGGCGACATCGGCACGCACTTCCCCCCCTCCGATATGCGATGGAAGGACGCGGACAGTGGCGATCTGCTCCGGCGCACCGTGACGCTTTGCGCGGAGGCGGGCTGGCGCGTGGCGAATGTGGATGCCACGGTGGTCTGTGAAGCACCGAAGCTGCTGCCGCACATCCCCGCCATTCGCGCGCGCGTCGCGGCCTTGCTCGACCTCACGACCGGCGAGGTGAACGTGAAGGGCAAAACCAGCGAGGGCATGGGCTTCACGGGCACGGGCGAGGGCATGGCGACGTACGCAGTTGCGCTGATGACACGGGCCAATTAACGACACGGGTAAACAACGACTCAGGAAGGATGACGCGGCGATGCGCGTTTTAATCCAGCGGGTGCGCGCGAGCACGGTGACGGTGGATGGGGAGACCGTGGGGGCGATTGGGCCGGGGCTGACGGTGCTCGTTGGTGTCGGGCCGGAGGACGGTGAGGCTGAAGCGACATTGCTTGCCCGGAAAACGGCGGAACTGCGCATTTTCGAGGACGCGGACGGCAAAACCAACCTCGCGATTACGGAGGTGGGCGGCGCGGCGCTCGTGATCTCACAGTTCACGCTCTACGCGGACTGCCGCAAGGGCCGTCGGCCCAGCTTTATTCGCGCCGCCCCGCCCGCGCTCGCCGAACCGCTCGTCGCCCGCTTCGCCGATCTGTTGCGTACGTATGGCCTCACGGTTGCCGAAGGGCGGTTTGGCACGCACATGGTCGTATCTCTCGTCAACGATGGCCCGTTCACGATCTGGCTCGATAGCGACGAACTCGCGCGGTAGTACGGCAATGCGAGAGGCAAATCGTTCGCGGGGCACAACGCAATGTGAACCGCGTGCCCGCGTGCTATCCGCATTGCCCATTGCTCCCATCCCCTGCTACACTGCAATGCACGTTACGCGAGATAACCGTGCGGGGGGCAAGATGGTTGGGAACGAGGGCGAGATCGCGCCAGATACCGAAGACGTACCGGCACTGGAAGACGGAGACGCACCAACGCCAACGGTACCCGCGTTCTTTGCGGTGTCGGACCTGCCCGACTGGCTGCGCGCGCCGTTGCCCTCCGCGCTCCCTACCGCCCCTGTATCCTCCGTGATACGCCACGAATCCGCCCGTGCGCGTCAGGCGTGGGCGACAAATGATGCCATCGCTACCCCGGACGAGACCGGCGAATTTCAGACGGCGGGCGCGACCGCACTCACCCGGCTCGTGCCCACCGCACCCGTTCCGTCTCGCAAGCGGCGGGGGTTGTTCGGCCTCGGCGCAACGCTGCCCCTGTCGGCGTTTGTCGCGTGAGCGGAGGGTGCGCTCGATGATCGGCCTGCCCACACGTTCCACGCCCCTGCCCGATACCGCGCGTCTCGCTGCCCGCCAGCGCCTCGTGCTCCACCTCGACCGTGCCGTGACGCGCGCCACGCTGCTCGCCCCCGCCGAAGGCAGCACCCGCTTCGCGGGGTCCGTGACCGCCGCCGCCGACTTCCCTGAGTACGGGGTCGCGGTGCTGCGCGCGCACCTGTCCCGCCAGACGGGTGAGACCGTGCGAGAACCGGACGCTGCAATCATCTCCCACCCACCGCTCCGGCTCCTTGCCCTGGGAATACCAGGGGCGGAGGACGAGGCCGCGCTCGCCACGCTGGCGGCGCTCGGCATCGCGCAGATTGGGGAGCGCGTCACGCCACCGCGCGGGGCGGAACGCGAGGCACGTTGGGCAACGGAGATAATCGAGCGCGTCGCCGGGCGCGAGGCGGACGCGCTCGTCGTCTTTGTTCCACCGGGGCCGCTCGCGGGTTGGGTGGCGCGGCTCTTGAACGCCATCCACGCCCTGCCCCGGCATCGCCAGCCGCCGGGCCTCGTGCGCGGGTTAGCACCGGAACTGCGCGACCTTCTTCCAGCCACCACGACTCTCGTGCCATCCGGCACGCAGGTTGATAGCGCACAGGCATATACGGAGGCACTCGCTCACCTCGTGGCGGCGCGGGTAAATTTGCAGCCCGTGCCCCACACGGTGCTCTTCCGCATCCCCGCGCTCGTGACCGCGCTCGTCGCCGCCGAGCGGGTGATCGGCGCACCCTTGCTGTACCTCGACACCGCCGATGGCGCCACGCTGATCTTTACCGAGGGTGGGCACGCGCGCGTCTATCGGGACGCGACGATTGACACGGGGGCGGGGGCGGCGACACTGCTTGCGCAGGTGGATGAGGAACACATCCGCCGCTGGCTGCCCTTTTCGATGACCACGGCCGCCCTGCATGGCTGGGCGGCCCGCCGCGCGGCGTGGCCCGCCGCAATACCGCTCACCGCGCACGATGCCATCCTCACCGCCGCCTTTGCCCGTGAAGGGATACGCGCCCTTGCCGCGCGGGCCGGCGCCACCATCGAGGGGTGTGGCTTCTGCGTGCTTGGCCCCGGCGCGAGCGCGTGGGGCACCCCCGGCCAAATCCTGCTTGCCGTGATGGACGCAATTGCCTTTGCCGGGCCGGTGCCCATTGCCCAGGATGCGGACGACCTGCTCCCCGCCATCGGCTGGCTGGCACGCGAAAGCCCGGAGAGCGCCGCCGCACTCTTTACCCACGACGCCCTCACCGATCTGGGCACGGCGGTGCCCGTGTTCGGTACGGGAAGCGCGCGGGAGACTGCATTGCGCGTCGCCCTCACCGCGCCACCCGATGAACATGCGGCGGCCGTGCCGTGGGGGACATTACTGCGTCTCCCCACCCCGGCCGGCCCCGCCGATCTGTACACGCTCGGACGTGGGGACGCCGATTTCGCGGCGGCAACGGTACGTGGCGGCACGGGGGGCGTGCTGATTGACGCGCGCGGACGGCCCCTGCTCACCGCGCCGAGCCGGGACGAGCAGCACGAACGGATGCGTCGCTGGCTGATGATGCTTGACCCACGGGGGACGCCACGATGACCGAGAGAGCCGAGATAACCGAAGACGCCTTTGCCCGCCTGCCACGCATCGAACGACGCGAGGCATCGTACCGGCTTCCGGCGGGGGCGGACGTGCTCGTGCGTCCGGGGCAGACGGTGGGGCGCGATATGTTGCTGGCACGCGTGCCCCGCGCCCCGCTCATCGCACCCTACGCCGCCGATCTCGCCGCCCCACTCCCGGCAGCGACCGCCGCCCTGAGCATCGGCAACGGCGCGCGCGTGCGGGGCGGCGAGCAGGTGGGACGCCGCCGCACCGGCTTACGCACGCAGATACTGACCGCCGCCACGAACGGCATCGTCACGATGCGCCCGGACGCCGGCGTCTACACCCTCGCGCCTGTCGTGCCCACGGAAGTCGTCTCGCGCTACAGCGGCACGGTACGGACCGTTACCCTGTCCGAAATCGGCGTCATCACCACCATGCAATGCCTGCGTTGCGGCTTGCTCAGTGCCGGAGCCACCGCCGAAGGGATGCTATCCGCGCTCGAAAACCCACGCGCCTTGCCACCGGACGCCACGCCCGATGTCGTGCTCGTACCGCATCTTGCGGACTTCACGCCCCTGCGGGCGATGGCACGGGCGGGCGTGACGCTCGTGGTTGCCTGCACGGTTGCGGACGCTGTCGCGTGGGAACTCCTGACGGCTCGCACGCGCTCCGGCGCACCGCTGTCGCGCACGCCGCACCTCGCCGCTCTTCTTGGGCCGGGCGAGGCGGCGGAAGGCGCGCGCGTGTTCGCCGCGCTCCATGCATGGCACAACCGCGACGTGTGGCTCGAAGAGACGGGGGTCGCCGCGACCCTCTGCACTGAAGCCCCCTCCGGCCGCGCGGCGACCGATGCCGCCGCACCCGTCACCGTCATTTTGCGAGACCCCGCGCATTGGGGGCAAACCGCTACGGTTGTTCCGGCGACAAAGACGGAAATCCCATCCACCGGCCTCGCTCGGATCGTGCGGCTCCCGGACGCTCGACAACTCGTCATGCCCGCGCAAAACGGCGTCGTTTTTGTGGACAAGATGTACGAATAGCGCGTACAATCGTATGTACGTTCTCTGTGTAATCCCAGTTTTTCTCCGACAATCGGATTGCACCTATGATACACTGCCGGTAAATCGTTCGCGGGGGGCGGCGGAGATGGTAAAGCGTGTATGCGGCAACTGCCGCTTTTTCGAGAAAAGCAGCATCGGCGAGACTGGTCACTGCAGCAATGAACGATGCCGCGATATCGTCGGCATCGCGCTCGTGCGCAAGCATGAACTCGCCTGTCGCGTGGGGTGGGATCAGGACTACTACGAGCCACTGGCGAACCTCACAGCAATCGTTCCCGGCCAGAACCGTCCCCCGCCCGATGCGACCCGACCGCGCGGTTATCAGGGAATGCGACCGGATGATATGGTCGTTGCAGTGGAGCAGACACGACCGGTGAAAAACGAATCAACGCCTTCAACGACGCCGACGCCAGCGCCGGCTGCCCCATCAGCTACGAGCCGCTCATGGCAATCGCATGTGACCGAGGCCCACCGCCGCGCCCTTGAACGCAAGCAACTGGCGCAGCAGAGCGGTACGCCATTACCGGCGCGGCGGCTGGAAGGCGTGCTTCCCGGCCCCGTCTCGCAAACCGCGTTGCCCAATACCACGGCCAACACCACACGCGAATGGGAAGAAAAGGCGGCGGAGAGCGTCTCATTGCCCCGCCGGCTCGAATCGGCACCGCCGGACGGCGCGCGACCGGCGCCATTCATTGCGACAACACCCGTAGACGTCCACGCGGAAACCACCGCCCTGCCCGTGGTAGAGCCGTTCTTATCCCCCCAAACACCGAGTGGGCGGGAAGACCGCGTGACCGCGCCCGCGTTGCCCCAGACACCGTTCGCCGCTGCGGAACGCGGGATGCTCCCGCCTCCCGGTCGGGCAGACATGCCGCCCGCGCTTGTGGCACAGCCTGCCCCGGCAGTAGATACCGATACGAGCGCCATGCCAGATATCGGTGGGGAGTCCGCGCGCTTTCCCTTGCCCGAAGGGGCCGATCCCGGCAGCCTGCTCGCGCAGTGGTACCTCGCCGAACGTCGGCGACAGCCCGGTAAGCGGTGCGGCAATTGCGGTGACTTCCGGCCTGCCGAGACCGGCAGCCGGGGATATTGCCGCAACCGCTTCGCCTTTCTCGCGCCCCCGCTCGTCGGCCCGAATGACCTCGCCTGCCTCTCCTGCCTCGGTAACTGGTGGGCAGCAAGTGACGAAATATGGTTTCAACGAGCCATGTCTTCCCCACTTGATAACCCACCGCCGCCGGGTGACCGCATCCCCGACGATCTGCGCGTGCGGGAAGAGCGGGAGCGCCCGGAGCGGCATCCGTATTCGGGGTAATATCCGCGCATTTGCGTGACAAGTATTGGCGGGGTGAGTATACTGCGACTGCACCACGGGGATGTGGTGTGTTGAAGGGGGAAATGGTTCGCCATGCGGTGCATGGAATGGGCCAGTAGGGGAAGGGTACAACGCCAGTGACGCAGAACCCCTGGGAGTTGGGCGGCCCGACCCACCCGCAGGCGCTTGGCGCGATTCTCCGCGATACCCGGCTCGCGCTTGGGCGTAGCCTGGAGGACGCCGAGCGGCAAACGCGCATTCTCGTCCGGCATCTCGCCGCGCTTGAAGCAGGCGAGTTTGACCAGTTACCTCCCGGTATTTATGCCCGTGGCTTCATGCACAACTACGCTGCCTATCTTCGCTTGAACCCGCAGGAGATGGTTCGGCTCTTTGTTGAGGCGCGTGGTGAGGTAGAAACCTACTACCGCCCGTTGCCCGTCGCCCGCCCGATGAGCACCGCCGGCCCGATCGCGCCGAACTTCGTGGTGATCGTGTTCGTGGTCGGGATGCTGGCCGTCGTCACCGCGTGGGGCTACACCCTGCTCGTGCAGCCGCCGAAAACCAGCGCGATCATCGTGGAAGCGACGCAACTGGCCCCCACGCCCACGGTCATCATCGGGCGCACGATCACCCCGTCGCAGGTCGCAACCGGCGGCATCGCCATCGGGAGCGCGTCGGTTCCGACCGCCACCGCAACACCCGCCCCGCCTACCAACATAAATGTTACGCTGAAAGCCACAGCTGCCGCGTATATGCAAAGCATCACGGTGGACGGGCAAGCGTTCAAGACGGACTATTCGATGAAACCGGGGGAAACACTGGAACTCCCGCCCGGCAAGGCAATTGTGATCAAATCGGCTGCACCCGGCGCGGTGAAGTACAGCGTAGACGGCATGGATAAGGGCACACTCCCGAACGAGGCGTATTACGTGAAGTCTCCCGCCGGCTTTACCATTAAAGCGGGCGGTAGCGTTACCGGCACCGGAACGCCGGGCGCGACGGGCACGCCTCCTACATCTTCGCCGCGTCCCTCACCCAATGGCCAACCTGCTCCCCGCCCGTAATCATCGGCCTAACCCCCAGCCCCTTCCCTAAAGGGAAGGGGAGTGAGACATAGAAGAGTACGACCTTTCCGATATGCCGCGCGCTTTCGGAGGTACACTCCCCTTCCCTTTAGGGAAGGGGCTGGGGGTTAGGGTATTTGAATCGGGGGTGAGGAGAACGCATACGCCCGACTGCTCAGGTCAGGCCGCATGTACCTCCCTGCTACGACGCGACCTCGAAGATCGCCTCGATCTCCACGGGAATCTGATTCGGCAGCGTGACGAAGCCAACCGCCGAGCGAGCGTGCCGCCCCGCGTCACCGAAGACCGCGACGAACAGTTCCGAACAGCCATTGATGACCTGCGGCGTCTGGTCGAACTCCGGCGTACAGTTCACCATGCCGAGCAGCTTCACGACGCGGCGCACACGCTCCAGGCTGCCCAATGCGTCTTTGGCCGATGCCAGCAACCGCAACGCCGTGTATCGCGCCGCCTCCTGCGCCTGTGCCAGCGTCACGTCCGCGCCCACTTTGCCCTTTGGCGAGGTATACCCCGGCTGATCCGGCCCCGCGCCGGAGAGATAGAGCAAATTGCCCGTTTGCACGTACGGCACAAAGACGCCGCCCGGTGGTGTCATCGGTGGCAGCGTCAACCCCAGTCCTGCCAGCCGTCCCTCGACCGTGCCCTCATTCATCGCGTTGCTCCTTTCAGCCATTTGCGTAGTGTGGGGTGCTTCTCCCGGCCCACAAGGCCCAGGTAGAGATAGAGTAGCACGCCCGTGGTCAACCCGACCGCGAACTTAATATATGCCGGCAACCGGCTCGGTGAAACGAACCCTTCCAGCGTCCCCGCGATCATCAGGAGCGGCACGCAGCCAAAGGCGAGCAGCACCGCCATGCGTCCCGCTTCGGCGATCGAGGCACGGCGCGTTTGCAGCCCTGGAAACAGCAACCCGCGCGCCACGACCAACCCCGCGCCGCCACCAATGAAAATTACCGAAAGTTCGAGAAAGCCATGCGCCGCCACGAATCCCCAGAGTTGGTCGCTCACCCCATAGACCTGCGTAAAGGCAGCGAGCGCGCCGAGCGAAAAGCCATTTTGGAGCAGCACAAACACGGTGGGCACGCCCGCGAGCACGCCCCCCGCGTAGCAGAGCAGCGTGACGCGGATGTTGTTCGTCATGATCTGGCTCGCGGCGATGGCCGGTTCGTCACGGATCGCGTCGAACCACGTCTTGCCGTGCTTCACCTGATCCACCTGATCGCTGCTGCCGGGTGCAAACGCCTCCACGAGCGACGGGCGCACGAGCACGGCGGTGTACGAGGTGAGAAACGCCGCGAAGGTCAAGAGAAACGCCGCGAGGGTGTAGCGGAAGGTCTGGCGAAAAAGGCGCGGAAAGGTGGCCGTGTAGAAATCGAACACGGCTTGCACGCCATCGCGGCGCGGCACGTAGAGCCGCCGCTCCGCGCGCGCCACGAGACCATTGAGGTAGCGTGTCGTGGGTTCCGTGGGAAAATCACGCCGCGCGAGGGCGAGATCCGCGCTCGCCTGCCGGTAACGCCACCCCAGTTCTTCCATCGCTGGCGCGTCGCCCTGCGCCAGCAGCAGTGTTTCCAGCCGCGCCCAGTCGTCTCGCCGCCGCAGCACGAATTGGTCTACCATCCATTCATCCATTCATCCGTTCATCGCCTTTCATACTTTCGGAGCATACCGGCAAGCAGCTTCGCCCGCAAGCGGTTGCTCGTACCCGGCTCCCTGCATCTCTCTGACTGTTTGCTGAGGTCTCTGCGACTTGACGAATAATAATGTCTCGTGTACGTTATCGCTGTACAAACGCACTGCAATGACGCAGTGTAAGGCGGGGGCGCGGAGAACGTAGCATAAATGCGGGGAGAAGCATGGAAGTTCCCCGGTTTCCCCTTCGCATTCTCCGCGCCCTCCGTGTTTTTTACTGCCCGCTACCGGCTACTGATGTGGGAGACGTGCATGGGGTTTGAGCGACGCATCGCGCGACGGTCGGTGTTGCGCCTCGGCGGTGGGGCAGTGCTGGCAACCACGGTGTCCGCGCTCTTTGGTGTTCCCGCCCTCGTGCGTGCGGACGGCGCGAATGGTGCGAATGGCGCGGCGCCCTTCGCCCTGCGTTCCACCTGGGCGCTCACAGAGGCAAACCTCGCCGTCACGCCGCTCACATCGCCCCCGCTGCTGTGCGACTTCCCATTCAACGCCCTCGAATCGCGCTGGGACGCGGCCCTGCCCCCCGGCAGCGTGCTTAGCCTTTCCGCGCGCACCAGCCCGGACGGCACGACATGGACGGATTGGCTTCCCCTGACGCCCGATACCCACGCGCGCGACGGCGAAACGGATAGCCCGACCTTTGGCGATTTGCTGATCGTCGGCAATGCGCTTTATGCCCAGTACCGGATAGACGCGATGTCGGGAATGCGGGGTGTGGCGCCCGATCTCCGCGCCTTCGCCCTCACGGCGGTGAACACGCGGGGTGCCGGGAGCTTCGGTGATGCCCCCGTACATGCGGAGGCTTTCACGGGTGGCAACGTCATTCCCCGCAGTGGCTGGGGTGCGGACGAAAACCTGCGCTTCGATACCGATGAGAAAACGAAGATGCGCGTAGAAGTCTGGCCCCTGGAGTTCCGCCCAATTCAGAAGGTGATGATTCATCATACCGTGACGCGCGACCCCGAAACGGACGCGAAGGCGACGCTGCGCGCTATCTATCAGTACCACGCGGTGATGCGCGGCTGGGGCGACATCGGCTACAATTTTCTCATTGACCAGCAGGGCAATGTCTATGAGGGGCGGTACGGCGGCAAGGGCGTGGTGGGCGGGCACACGCTCGGCTATAACTACGGCAGCATCGGCGTCGCCATTCTCGGTACGTATCAGGATCACGCCATTCCCGACCCCGCCCGCGCCGCCCTGCTCGCCCTCATCCGTGCCAAAGCGGGCGACCTCGACCCCACGGGCCAGAGCTTTTTCGTGGACCGCATCTGCCCGAACATCAACGGGCACCGGGGCCTCGTAAATTCCTCGTGCCCTGGCGACGCCTTTTACCCCACACTCAACAATCTCCGGCGTGACCTAAAGAGCCTGCCCGCATGGGTGGGCGACCCGACAAAAGACCCGATTGCCGCGAACCCGCCCGATGTGATTCCCCCCACAACGGGCGGGACCACCGGCACGACCGGCACGACCGGCTCCGGTGGCTCGGCCAGCCCGACAGCGCCCATCGTGAAGGCGCAGATCACGGGGGTGCAATGGTCGGGCACGAGCGCGTACAGCCGCGATACCCTCACGGCGCGCGTTACGGTCAAAAACACCGGTACGCAGCCGTTTCCCGCACAAGACCCACCGCCCGCCACGCTCTACACCGAGGGCGAGACGTACACCGCGCGCCGCTTTCCGAGCAACAAGGGGTCGCTCCGCGTCGCTATCGGGCCGGACGCGAACGGCGCCGACCCGCCCTTCCGTTGGGGACTCGGACGCCCGCTCGATCCCGGCGAGAGTGTGGTCGTTACGGTGCCCTTTCGCCTGCTGACGGCGCAACGCACGCGCTACGCGGTGAGCCTGATCTATGAGGGATATGGCATCCTCGATCACGCCGAACCGGTGCAACTGAGCGTTTCTCTCAACCCAACCGAGCCAGCAGACGCGATCCGCGAGGCAAACAACCTGTTCTTTCTGGAAACGAAGCATAACGTGGCGCCGGAGTTCAAGGACTACTGGAACGCGAATGGCGGTGTCTACCAGTTTGGCTTTCCCATCACCGAAGGCTACATTGACGCAAACCCGGACGACGGCAAGTCGTACAAGGTGCAGTACTTCGAGCGGGCGCGCTTTGAATACCACCCGGATCAGCCCGACAAACGCTTTCAGGTCGAGCTTGGTCGCTTGGGAGCGGTGGTCTGCGGGGCGCGGGGCGGGGAAAAACCCTTTGCCCGCGTGGAGAAGGTGGCGGACACGGGCGACCGCCGCTACTTCGCCGAAACGGGGCATACGCTCTCCGGCACGTTCAAGACGTATTGGGAAACGCGCGGGGGATTGCCAATCTACGGCTTTCCGTTGTGCGAGGCATTCGAGGAGCAAAGCGTTACCGACGGCAAAAGCTACACCGTGCAGTACTTCGAGCGCAACCGCTTCGAGTACCATCCCGAAAATAAAGGCACTCCCCAGGAAGTGCTCCTCGGCCTGCTCGGCAGCGAAGTCCTCAAGCGCCGGGGCTGGCTGACATAGCCCGCGTCCCGTCTTCGCATCCTAAGATCAGGGGAAAATTCACCGCCAAGACGCCAAGAATTCAAAACGAATTGTATTTCTTGGCGTCTTGGCGGTTGCCCCCTTCCCTACGGTGAGAACGGCTCCAGGGGCACGAGCACGGGGCCGCAACCGTCGCCGGAATCGGTAGAGTACACCTGCCGCCCGCCATCCGGGGGCGACAGGGCAATGATCAGCGCGCCGTTTGCCGTGGTCGGTACGCCGCCACCGGCGGGTTTGGCAGGCGGGGCGGTGGTGCCTTTCCCGCCTGCTTCCGCCACCACAGTCTGGCCCACGCCGTTACGAAGCGTCACACTCGCCGTGCGCACCGTATCCGCGTCCGCTGTGAACGAAAGCAAGGTTGGCCCCGTCACACTCACCGGCCCGGCACCCTTCTCATTCAAGCCGATGGTGGTGGCGGGCGTAAAGCCCGTGTCCGTGACTTTCACCGTGACCGGCCCACTCCCGCCTGGCACTTCGATCTTTGAAACCGTGGGCGGCGGCGCGTACGCGGAAAGATGCTTCGCATGGTCGGGCAGATAAAGCACGCCGTCCACCGCGACTGGCGCCTGCCAATGCACGGGGCCGTTGTCCGCCGTTTGCCAGAGCACCTGCCCGGTACGCGGGTCAAAAGCGCGGAGGGCATCATTCACCGCCCAGAAAAGCACATTGTTCACGAGCACCGGCGCGCCCTCGCTGCCTTGCCCGACGGCCTGCCAGACCGTATGAAACACGGCGGCCTTGTTGAGGTCGGTGGTCAGCCGCGCAGCGGAGATGCCGCTAAGGTTCGCCACGAAAAGCCAGACGCTGCCATCGGTCGGGTCCGTCCAGGTAATCGGTTGCGTGCGCACACCGCCGAAAGTCGGCTGCCCGAGGTTTTGCGGCACGGGCCAGAAATCGAGTTCGCCGCCTGTCTGCCCCGCCTTGCCCTTGCCACTGAGGTTGGCGAGGTTGAGCAGACGCAGGTTGCCGTCTTTTCCCGGTTGCACCGCCATTTTGCGCACGGGAAAGCCCGGCGGTGCATTGATGATCGTGACGAGAGAGCTACCGAGGTCTACGTCTTCCTTTTCGAAATAGGCGTAGTTGGTCGGGGTATAGGAGTCGAGCGGGTTGCCCATGCTATCGCCCGTGCCGTCCGGGTTCAGGGCGAGCACTGAGTCGGACCAGTAATGCTTGCCGGGGTCGAACGGGCCGTTCCCCGTGGCGATAAAGATGCGGTCGAGGTCAGGGTCGTACATCACGCCGGGTCGTGCCCAGACACCGCCGCGCGTAACGGCGCACTCACCTACGCCGAGGTGCCAGGTCTTGTCGCTACAGAGGGAGTTGAAAACTTTCTGATCTCCGGTCGTGAGGTTGATTGTTGTGAGGCTACCGGTGTAATCGCCGTACGTATTGCGGTCAAGCGGATAACCGGCGTGCGTGACGTAGAGGTAACTCGTGCCATTGCGTGCCGTGGCGATGCTGAGCGCGCTGCTCCCCTTCTCGTCATACGGCTTTTTCGTGGTAATTTCCGGCCAGCCCTTGCCCGTGACTTCCTCGCCCGTGCCGACGGCGTAGCGGTGAACGTAGCCATCCAGCCCATAGGAATAGACGAACTGCCGGTTCGGGTCCACGGCGGGCGAGGACGTGGTGAAGCACTGCCCCTTGTTGCCGCCGCCATCCGGGGAATTGATGCGGCAACTGCCGGGGCCGGACACGTGCGTCCAGATCGTCTCGCCCGTGTATTGGTCGAGTGCGAAGATGTAGCCACCCGTCGTGGTCACGAAAAGCAGGTCACGCGGCCCATGCGGTGTCTGTACCCCGTGTAGCGAAACAGGCGTCCCATCCACGTTCGTTGGGAGGTTTATCGTCCACGCGCGCCGCATCGTGCGCGCATTATCCGGGGTGATGACGATTTCCTGGGTATTGTTGCCCATATGCTGTGGCCCGCCGTTGAACTGCGGCCAGTCGTACCCGGCAGAGACGAGGGCAGGCCCGTTCGTCAGTACCAACACGAGTACAAGCGCCGCCATCACGCGCGCCAAATGACGCCGCAAAACTCCCACCCCGTCTTCCCCCCTCGATCATCGCTCATTACCGCTTCCGCGCCGCAAGCATCGTAGCAGCTTTGCATAATACACGCAAGCCACAGGATATGCGTGCCGTATGCGATATGGGCAATCGAAGTATTTCGCGTACCCCAAACAACAAGACGCGGAGAGGCAGGGAGTGGTACACCGAGTGGTGCGTTTACTCTCCCTGAGACATCCACACGCGGTCTATCGCGAGGAGTTCGTCGGCGTCTTCGGCGGTCAGCGGCAGTTCGGAGGCGGTGAGGCCCTGGGCGACGAGTTGTTCCGCGCGCTCGTAACCGAGGGCAGCGAGCGGGGGATAATCCAGCCAGTCAATTGGGTGGCCCGCGCGTGTCTCGACAATGGCGGCGAGCGTCACCGATACCGTGACGAGCAGGCGTTCGCCGCCCACGCGAAAGTACGCGACCGCCGCATAATCGCCGACTGCGCTTTCCGGTGGCAGAAAACCGGCAAACTGGATCACGGTGTCCGCCACGGCACCCGCCTTTTCACGTCGCACGCAACGAGCGACAGCAGCGCGAATGCTTCCCGGCAGGCGGATACATGTATGCCGGTCTCGTTGCTCGCTCCTTCAATCCAGCCCCAACATGCGGGCAAAGCGCGGGAAGTCGAAGCGGTCCGTGAGCAACCGGTTGAAGCGTTCGATCTTCCGCTCCTGCGCAAACCGCACCTTGCCGAAGACGCGGTCGAGCCGGTCGGTGGTCATCAGGGTATCGTGCGGCACGAGCAGGCAGGGGATACCGCACTCCGCAGCACGAGTGAGAATGCGCGGTGAGGGATACAGATCGCCCGTGAGGATAAAGCAGGCGGTCGCCTCCGCGACTTCGGGATTGTTCAGCGCGGCAGTGAGCAGGTCGGTGCGATCACCACCGGTGATGAGGGCGGTGCGCTCGCGCCGCTTCAGGTAGTTCAAGGCGCTCTCTACACCCATCGCGCCGATGACGACGTGCTCCACGAGCGCATCGGCATTGTTCGCGCCGCTGATAATGCGGCCTTCAAGGTACACTGCGACCTGCTCCACACTGACGGAGCGCAGCGTGCGGTCTTCCGGCAGCACCCCAAGCACCGGTACGCCCAAGTGCTCGAGCGCGGGCGCGAGCGTGCCCGTGGCATACGCGAGGCTCGCACGGGGCACGACATTGAGCACCACGCCGAGCAACTGTTCGCCGAGGTCGCGTCGGTAGGCCATCACCCGATCCATGATCCAGGGTTCGTGCCCACGGGACATCACGACGACGTGCGCGCCAAGAAGCCGGGCCTGATCCACGGCAGTCAGGCCGACAATACTGCCCTCATCGCGCGTGTCCGGCCCTTCAACGATCATCACGTCCTTGTCCAGTGCCAGTGTGCGGTATGTCTCAAGTACGCGGTCGGCGAAGTCCATCGGCTGGCTCCGGCCCTGCCGCAGCATTTCCGCGAGGGCCGCGTCGGTGAGATGGACGGGGGCGATGCCCGCATCGTCCTCACCCCGCAAGGCGAGCGCCTTCCGCATAAAGCCGATATGGTTGGGCGAAAGCTGGTCATATTCGTGGTCGAGCAGGAGCGGCTGGCAGTATCCCACGGCATAGTTCTGGCCCTGAAGCGCCATGCCGATGCCAACCGCGAAGGCGCTCTTGCCGCTCAGGGGGCTGGTGGAGGCAATGAGCAGCGTGGGCGGATGACCGCGCTGATACCGGCAATAATCCCGCATCATGTGCTCTTCGTCCATCGAACCCTCCAACGGTGCCCCGATTATGTTATGCACACAATACCACGCTTCCATACCCGTTGCCTATGAACATCGTCTTGAAGCGCGATTTCTCACTGCCGATTATCCGTACCGAGCAGACGCGGAATGCCCTCGCTCGTTGCTCGGTATCGTGCTGCGTGCCGAAACGCGTTGATGGATACACTCGTATCCCCTTTGCAAGCGGTCAATGCGCCCTTGACCGTGCCCCGCCGCGTTTGTACACTTGTGCCCAAACTGCATTCTCGCGCTGCGTGCTTCTTATTGGGTCAGGTCAGGATGGTTCTTGTGCGTTATTACTCCCCGTATTCGTCGCGCACCCGCGTTTCCCTGTGGCCGCGCATCCTCGCCGTGTTCCTCGCGGTCGTCGTGCTTGGCACGGGTGGCGTTGCCGCATGGGCGTTCAAGAGCCAGTCCGACACTGATGCCCGCAACAACACCGCCGCAACCGCCCATGCAGGCACCGTCGTGGCGCTGGGTAATGGGAATGGCAGCGTCGCGGGTGGTACAGTGGCGACTGCGGTTGGCCCGCGAGCGACTGGCATACAGCCCACATCCGTTGCGTCCGCCATCGCGTCAACACCGAACAGCGCGGTATCGGGCACCGTGAAGGCAATCGCCGCCACCTCGGTGATTCCCGTGGCAAATGGGTCGGTATCGGTGGCGCCTGCCAAGCTCATGGACCCACGCGGCGCGGCAGATACGTACGTACAGGCTTGGAACGCCAGCGACTTCAAAACGATGTACGCGCTGCTGACGGCGCGTGCGCAGGGAGCAATCGCGGCGGACGCCTTTGAAACGCGCTACCGCAATATTTACGCGGAATCAGGCCTCACTACGGTGCAGGTCGAACTGACCGGGCAGGAACCGGGCACCTCACAGTTCCGGGTAAAGACGACCTTTACCTCCTCGCTCGTTGGGCAGTTCACGCAGGAAAACATCATCCCCCTCACGTCGGAGGGCGGGCAGTGGCGGGTGGAGTGGACCCCTTCGCTGATTTACAACCAGTTGAATGGCGACGGGCAGGTGCATTTCTTCGCCGATGACCCGATCCGTGGGCGCATTCTGGACCGCAAGGGCCGCCCCCTCGCGCAGGAAGGCCAGGTCAAACAGGTCGGGGTGGTAATCAGCGGCATCAAAGACGAGAACGATATGCTTACCAAGCTCTCGGCGATCCTTAAGCTCGACCGCGATACGATCAAAAAGGCGTATCAGGGGCTGGACCCGAGCTACTTCGACCTCATCAAAACCCTGCCGGGCAATACTCCAATGGACACGATTGCGCAACTGAATGCGATCCCCGGTGTGGAAGTGCATAGCGCGGCCGCCCGCACGTATCCATACGGCCCCCTGCTCGCGCATGTCGTTGGGTACATCGGCGAAATCAGTGCCGACCAACTGAAAATGCTGGCGCCAAAAGGCTACCGCTCCGGCGATCTCATCGGGCAAACGGGGGTCGAGTTTTGGGGGGAGGACGTGCTCGCCGGGAAGCGCGGGGGGCGGCTCGCCGTGCGTGACCCGATCACGAACATGATCCGCAGCACGATTGCCAGCAAAGACAAGACGGATTCACTGGACATCGCCCTTTCTATTGATGTGGATATCCAGAAAGCGGCGGATGATTCCCTGGGGGACAAAACTGGCAGCATCGTGATGATGGAGCCGGGCACGGGGAATGTGCTGGCGATGGTTTCGCACCCGACGTTTGACCCGAACATCTTTGTTTTTGGCGCGTCAAAGGCCGATCTCGCCGCGCTCAGTAACGAGCAAACGCGCCCCCAACTCAACCGCGCCACGCAGGCGACGTACCCCTCCGGCTCCATCTTCAAGGTGGTCACGATGGCGGCGGGGTTCGAGAAGGGCGGCTATACCGCGAACCAGCAATTACCGTGCGGCGGCGCGTTCGACTTGAAAGGCAACGTGTACCACGACTGGAGTCCCGTGCGCCGTACGGTGACGTACCAGGAAGGCCTCGTGCAGTCGTGCGACGTGGTGTTCTATACCGTGGGCCAGAAGCTGGACGATATGGACGCGAACATTCTGCCCACTGTAGCGCGGCAATTTGGCCTCGGTGGCCTGACGGGCATTCAGGGCGTGCAGGAAAATCCCGGCGTCGTGCCCGACCCCCAATGGAAAAAGCAGGTCCGAAACGATGGCTGGTCTACCGGGGACGCGATCAACCTCAGCATCGGGCAGGGAGACTTGCTCGTCACGCCGTTGCAAATGGCGGTAATCTACAATGCCATTGCCTCCAACGGCTCGCTGTGGCAACCCCGCCTCGTGACGCGCACACTCAACGCGGACGGCAGCGTGGCGAAGGACTATCCCCCGGTTGAAAAGAGCAAGCTGCCCATCAAGCCGGAAAACCTCGCCGTGATGCAGGCCGCGCTTCAGCAGGTGACGACCACGCCCACCGGCACCGCGACGCTCGTGTTCAAGGGGATGAACCCACCCCCGGCGGGCAAAACGGGCACGGCGGAGCAACAGGGCGACCCGCACTCCTGGTTCGCCTCGTACTACCCCGCGCAAAGCCCCACTATCGCCGGGGTCGTGATGATCGAGGCGGGAGGTGAAGGAAGCGCCAACGCCGCACCCGTTACCCGTGCGATCTACGAAAAGTATGCGGCGATACCCAAGTAGGTGGGTCAGTATGCAGTATGCAGTATGCAGTGGGAATGCGGTCAGTAATTGGTGCAATGAGTAATGCCCATGCGGCTTGAAGCGCGACGCCACCCCGTTTGCCTGCCGCCTGCCGCCTGCTGCTTACCCGGCGAAGGGAGCGAACGCCCGTGCAGGTAACAGTGATCGGCGCGGGGGCGATGGGGTGCCTGTTCGGTGCGTGGTTGCAGCGCGGCGGGCATACGGTCACGCTCGTGGATACCCGCGCGGACGCGGTGCATACCCTGCAACGACGGGGCGTGACCGTGGAAGAACCGGGCGGCGGGCGAGGGAGCGTGCGTCTCGCCGTCACCCGCGACCCCGTGACCGCGCTCGCCGCCGATCTCTTTCTCGTCTTTGTGAAAACGCCAAACACCGAGGCTGCCCTGCGCCCCTTCGCGGGCCGGTTGCCCACGGGCGCCCTCGTGCTCACGCTGCAAAACGGCCTCGGCAATGAGGAGGTGATCGCCCGCGTGCTTGGGCGGCGCGTACCGGTCGTGCTCGGTGTGACCTCGCATACCAGCGTGCCGCTCGGCGTCGGGCACGTCCGCCACGGCAGTAGCGGCCCAACGATTATCGGTGCCCTCGATGGCGCCCGTTCCCCGCAGATGGAGGCGGTCGCGGCTGCGTTGTCTGAATCGGGCATCGCCACCCGCACTACGCGCCACATCCGCGACCATATATGGCAAAAGCTGCTCATCAACACGGGCCTGAACGGGCTGACCGCGCTCACCGGCCTGACCAACGGCGAACTGCTCTCCGACCCCGAACTCGTCGCCACCGTGCGCCGCCTCGTGGCGGAAGGGGTGGCGGTCGCCCGCGCGGAAGACGTCGCCCTGTCCGAACGTGACCCTTTCGACCTCGTACGCGCCGTCGCGGAAGCGACCCGTGCCGTGCGCTCCTCAATGCTGCAGGACATAGACGCAGGCCGCGTCACGGAAATTGACACGATCAATGGCGCGATTGTCCGCCTCGGTGAGCGGCACGGGGTAGACGTGACCGCGAACCGCCTGATCACCGCCCTCGTGCATCAGCGGCAACAACGATAATCATCCCACCCGAACCGATTGCTTAACCGGAACCCCACGTTCCGGCCCACCATTCGAGGCCGGGCATCCCGCTGCGACGGGCGCGATCCACCATCGCCGCAACATCGAGAGCCCCGCGATGCAGCGAGACTGCCGGCTCCGAAGCGCCCATAGCCATCGTCGCGTACTCCGCCCATCGCACCCTGCTGTGATAAGGACGGGCCACCCCGATGCCAGGTAATCCCATGCTCCCGATGTTTACGAGCCTCGCGTGCATCCCCTAGAGGCCATACCGGTTTGCCTTCCTACTGCGCCAGCGCTTAGCTGCCGCCGAGATCATCCTTAGCACGCGTCACCCAGTCGACCGCCTCGTCTGGGACACCGTACTGTCCGAGCACCAGACTCAGTTGCGCCGCATGTTCTTGGGTATGGCGCATGCTATACAGTTGGAGCTCGATGTAGCTGACAACCTCTCCTTCCCGCATCCAAGAAAAGGTAACTGGTTGGCGCGCCCGCTTGTCCGTCATCGTCTCGACGGTAATGCGGCATTGCTGGCGCAGCGCCGCCAGGTAGGCGCGCAGTTCATCCCTCGAGTAGGGCCGGCTGGGGAGTGGACCGGCGGCGGAATCCTGCTCCACCAAGGTAAAGGGCACGGGAGGAGCGAATCCTTCCTCAGACCCGAAGAGGTACAGGTCTAACCAGAACAGCGCATGATAGGCGACATACCAGAACTCCGTGCGCTGTGGCGAGACGGATGGGTCGTGCCAAACAGGCTGACGCCAGAGTGCATCGGGGCAGGCCATCACGGCGTTGTCGAGCATGTCAATAGTCGCGCCAAACTGCTTCCACAACAAGGTACGCCACAAACTGTCCATTTGCGCTCCTCCACGGGCGATACTGCCGTCACAGATCGTACATCAGCGGCAACGACGCTAACCGCCCCACCTGAACTGGTTGGTTCAACCGGATCCCCACGTTCCGGCCCACCATTCGAGATGGGGCATCCCACAGATCCGCGCGCGCGCTACCATCGCCGCAACATCGAGGGCCACACGATGTAGCGAGACCGCCAGCCCCGAAGCATCGGCCTCCACCGTCGCGTATTCTGCCCACCGGACATTATCGTTGTAGGGACGGGCCGCCCCGATACCGGGTAATCCCACGCTCCCGACGTTTACAAGCCGCGCGTGACGGTAGCGGCGCATCATCTGAATATGCGTGTGCGCGCCGACCAGCAGTGTCGCTGCGGTCTCCGCAATCATCCGGTCGAGGTCGCTCTCCCCCGTGGTGGCGACAATCGTATCATCGTACGAGCGCGGCGAACCGTGGAAGCACAACATCGTTCCCGCCGCCCCCAGATCACGCTCTATGGCTGCGGTGAATGTGCCGAGATACGCACGATCTGCGGGCGAAAGGCGTGCGTCGCACCACTCGGTGATCGCCCGCATCGCGCGGTTTGCCGCGTCGTCGCTGAATTCATCGGTCGGGAAATTGAGCAACCACGCATCGGTGTTGCCCATCACCACCGGGCACCGAAGGGCGCGTAGCCGCGTGAGTACCTCCACCGGTTGCGGTCCAAGCGCGGCGACATCGCCGAGACAAATGATCTCGTCCACGCCTTCGGCAGCGAGGCACGCAAGCACGGTGTCGAGCGCGACGAGGTTGCCATGGATATCCGCGATCAACCCGATGCGCATCCGTACCTCCTCACACGCCGACGGTTACGTGACGCCCCCAAAGAGCGCACGGTACCGCTCGATCTCCTCCGCGAGTTGCGCATCATCGAGCTTTTTGAACAGCGGGTGTGGCTTGGGAAGGGCGGTACCGGTGGGCAGTTCCGCAAATGCCCACGGCAACTCCGCCACGCCGCCCCCCGTGCCATCCGGGTTGCCGCCTGTACCGCCGAGGAGCAGGTGCAATTGCTGCGCCGAGAAGGGGATAAAAGGCGCGGACAGCGTGCGTAAGGCAGCCAGCCCCTGTAACGCCACCCAGAGCGTCGTCTGTGTACGGGCCGGATCGGTCTTCCCCGTCTCCCAGGGCTTTTTCCGTTCGAGGTAGCGGTTGTATTCGGCGGCGAGACCGATCACTTTCGCCAGCCCATCCTTTAAATGCACCGCCTCGATATCCGCCGCAACCGTGTCAAATGCCTCCCGCGCGGCGGCGAGCAACGCGGCATCGTCTTCATCCTGTGCGCCTGCCTCCGGCACTGTGCCACCGCCATACCGCTGCGTCAGTGAGAGGACGCGGTTGACGAGGTTGCCGTAGGTTGCCACCAGTTCGTCGTTGTTGCGGCGGTAAAACTCCGACCAAGTGAAGCTCGTGTCCCGCCCTTCGGGGCTGCTCGCGATCACGAAGTAGCGCAACGGGTCCGGGTCGTAGCGGCTGAGGTAATCCGGCACCGTGATTACGATGCCCCGGCTCGTGCTGATCTTCTGATCGTTGAGCAGCATGTACTCCACGGCGGGCACATCGTACGGCAACGTGAGACCGCCGACGCCCATCAGGATCGCCGGCCAGATGATCGTGTGAAAGGGCACGTTGTCTTTGCCCACAAAGTAGTAGCTCCGGCTCGGCTCGATCCCATCCTCGCCCACGACCCACCAGTCACGCCAGGCGTCCGGTTGCCCGATTTTCTCCGCCCATTCAATCGAGGCGGAGAGGTAACCGATCACGGCGTCAAACCAGACGTAGATGCGCTTGTGCGCCCACTGCGCGCCTTCCACGGGAATCTCCACACCCCAGTCGAGGTCGCGTGTGATCGCGCGCGGTTTCAACCCCTCGCGGATGAAGTTTTCCGTAAAGCGGCGTACATTCGGGCGCCAGTAATCGTGCGTCTCTACCCATGCGAGCAGGCGGTCCTGGAGCTTCGGTAGATCGAGAAAGAACTGCTCGGTCGTGCGCAGTTCGGGTGTCGCTCCCGTGATCTTCGAGCGCGGGTCAATGAGGTCGGTCGGGTCGAGCGTGCGCCCGCAGTTGTCGCACTGGTCGCCACGGGCATCCGGGTAGCCGCAGTGCGGGCACGTTCCCTCCACGTACCGGTCGGGCAGGAAGCGTCCGGCGGCGGGATCGTACATCTGGTCCGTGGACTCGGTGAAGAGATAGTCCGCATCCAGCAGCGTGAGAAAGAGCCGTTGCGTCACCGCCGAGTGGTTGTCCGTGTGGGTTTCGGTGTAGTTTTCCCACACTATGCCCATGCGGTCGAACCCCTCTTTAATGAGCGTGTGGTAGTGGCGGGCGACCTGTTCGGGGGTTTTGCCTTCTTTGTCCGCGACCAGCGTGATCGGCGTGCCATGCTCATCGGAGCCGGAAATCATCAGCACGCGGTCGCCGCGCATCCGGTGATAGCGGGCAAAGACATCGCTGGGGATATAGGTGGACATGTGGCCGACATGCCGCACGCCGCTCGCGTACGGCCACGCTACGCACACGAGTATCTTACGGCCCGTCTGCTCCCCATTTGCGCCGGTATCGGTCATCGTCATGCGCTCACCGCCCATCGCAATGCGGGCGGCATGGCGCCACCTGCTACTTATAGAGGCCGCGCAAATCGTTCGCGCGCACCTTCAACACATCGAGAAAGAGCAAGATACTGTCCTTGAGCGGGCTGACCTTGCTGTCCTCGCCGTAACTCCAATGCACCGGCACCTCGCGGATTTTACAACCGCGCCGCCGCGCCAGAAACAGCACTTCCACATCGAACCCCGTGACCCGCGCCCCGGCGATCACGGGCGAATCGAGGCCATAGAGTTGCAGGCGCGGGAAGATCTCCGCCACCGCGTCGGCCCGGAACATTTTGAACCCGCATTGCGTGTCCTTGATTCCCGGCACCACGAGGAGTTGCACGATGGTATTGTACACGCGGCCCATGACGTGGCGCAGCAGCGGTTCGCCCTTGCGTGAGGAACCGCTCCCCTCGCGGGAACCGATGGCGACGCTGTACTCCCCTTTGAGGTACGGCAGGAGCAGGTGAATGTCTTCCACGGGCACGGCAAGGTCGGCATCCATGAAGATGACGTACTCACCTTGCGCGGCGAGCATCCCCGCGAGCACGGCGGCAGCCTTGCCCTTATGCGGTTCGCGCAGCACGTAGCCCCGGCCTTCGGGAATGTACTCCTCCGCGATGGCGGCGGTATCGTCCTTGCTGCCGTCATCCACCACGATCACTTCCATGTTGAACGGCTGCGTACCGAGGTACCGCAGCACGGTATCGAGCGTACCCGGCAGGCGCTGTGCCTCGTTGTACGCGGGAATCACGATACTCACGTACGGGATGGTTGACATCCGCACCCCCGCGTCTTCCCCATGCATCTGGGTATTTGCTCTGCCCTGCGCCGCGCCAAACCGCGCGTACTCGATCATGTGGCTCCCCCTTGTCTGAACCTATCTCATATTCCTTGAACGTCTATCGCCACCGATTTGTTACTGGCGGCGAAGCCTAATTTCCAGTGCATCAATCGCCACGCGCCGTGTAGGCTGTACCGACCACCGCGCCCGGATCATCTGCGGCATCATTGCCAACGCCGCGAACTGCCCCCGGAGCCGCGCCCGCGCCGCGCGTTCCCGTCCGTGCAATGCGCTTTGCCATGCGAAACGCATTTGCGCTGCCACTATTGCCCCCGCATGCCGCCGCAGAACCGGCCCCGGTACGTCCTTCAACAGCACCGCAAGCATGTTGCGCCCCACATAATAGGAGGCAAGCGGCCCGCCCGCCGTGGCACTCAGGTGATGATACACCACGGCGTCCGGCGCGAATGCGGTTTCGTATCCGGCAAGTCCTGCACGCCAGTTTAAGTCTACATCTTCGCAGTACATAAAGAAAGAGGGATCGAAGGGTTGTCCCGCATATTGGGGCAAGGAAAGATCGTGCAGGGCACGCAAACGGTACAACGCCGCCCCACCCTGCGGCCCGAAAAGCCATCGGCCCGCATCGTGCTGGCCCGTGTCACGCTCCCAGACACCGATGTTGCGCGGCACGCCATCGGCGCCGAAACCATCCCCGGCGGCGTGCAGTACGTCGCGGCGATCCCAGAGTCGGAGTTTCCCCGCCACGGCCCAGGCATCGGGCCGCGCGTCCGCCGCCGCGACGAGCCGTGCGAGCCAGTCCGCTTCCGCTTCCGTATCATTGTTAAGTAGCGCGACGAACTCGGAGCGGCACAGGGCAATCGCGGCATTCTGCGCCCGCACGAGGCCACTGTTGCGGGCAAGGCGAAGCACAGCAACCGTCGGGTACTCCCGCGCGAGCACGGCGCTCGTGTCGTCCGTGCCGCCGTCATCCACGACGAGTACGGCGAAATCGCGGTACGTCTGTGTCGCCAGCGATGCGAGGCACGGCAGGAGATAGCGCAGACCATTATACGTCGGCACGATTACCGTGACGCGGGGCATGATTATCGCCCGAAGACAAACGCGGGAACGCGGGAACGCATCTTCATGCCAACCGCCCCATCGCCGCGAGGCACCGTTGCAGCCCATCTTCCCACGGCGGCAGCGTGATGCCCAAGGCGGCGGCGGCGCGGTTCACGAGCACGCCATTGGTTGGCGGTACGCAGAGGCGGGGAAACGCGGTGCCGGGAACGCGCGACGCCTCCACAGTGAGTCCCGCGATCTCCCACGCAGCTAACGCCCAGTCCGCCCAACTCGCGCGGCCCGCGTTGGTCAGGTGATAGGTGCCGGGGAGCGGGTTCGCCGCGAGGGCGAGGAGGCCACGCGCGAGGTCGGTCGCGTACGTGGGCTGGCCCCACTGGTCCGCGACGACTTTGAGCGGCGTGCCCCGCTCGGCGAGGGCGAGCATCGTGCGCAGAAAGTTCCGCCCCGTTTCCGCATAGACCATGCTCGTCCGCACGACCAGCAGGTGTGCGCCCGTGCGCGTCGCCGCGAGTTCGCCCGCGTACTTGCTGCGCGCGTAGACACTGCGCGGATCAGGCGCGTCAAACTCGTCGTACGGCGCATCACGCTCACCGCTGAACACGTAATTCGTACTGACGGCGATCAGCGGGCAACCGATCTGCCGCGCCGCCTCCGCTACGTATCCGGTGCCCAGGGCGTTGATTGCGTACGCCCGCTCGGCCTGCGTTTCGCAGCCGTCCGTGTCCGTCATTGCCGCCGCGTGAATGATGCAATCAGGCTGCAACTCCGGCAGCGTCGTCAGCACGGCCCGCGCGTCCGCAACATCGAGGTCGGCAGAGGTGAGCGGCACGATTTCGACGCCCAATTCCGGCGCGACCGCCTGCACCGCCCGCCCGACCTGCCCGCCTGCGCCCGTGACCACGATTCGCATTGCTCAATCCCCCCCCGCCGCGACGACCATATCAGTGACCGGAGTGGGCGAGGTAACCGGCATGAGATCGTGCTCCCAGGCCATGTAGCGCGCGAGGTATCGCTCGCGCACCGACCGTCGTGCCATCACCCATGCCATCGCGCCGAATGCCCGGTTCGGCACATGGCGCACGAGGTATTGGAAACCGATAAATGCACCCACCCGCCCCCGGTGCCGGGCGACGGTTGCTGCGTACGCCGCTGAAGCGGCGGGATACGTTAGCTCTCCCCGGCGCATCGCGGCATAGAGTTGCCCGGCGGCATCGCCATCCTGCATGGCGAAGCGAATGCCCTCACCCGTCAGCGGCAGGCAATGACCGGCGGCGTCGCCGAGCAGCCAGATATTCGCCAGCGTGCCCGGACGTTGCTGCCAGGGGAGTATACCCCCCGCGCGTTCAAGGGTACGCAAATCATCCGGCAGTCCGAGACGGCGCAGAAAGGCGCGCAAGAGATCGGGCAAGCCCTTCGTATTATCGAACGCGCCGAGGCCAATGCGGCTCTCCTCGCCGTACGGAAACACCCAGCCGTATCCCCAGCGGACGATGTCGCGGTTGACGAAAAACTCCAGCGCGTCGGTGCGGTGTGGCACGGTCACTTCCATGCCCACGGTCAGTTGCCCGCGCGCCGTGAAGCTGGGTTGCAGGGCGTTGGCGAGCGCCGCCCGCCAACCCGTAGCATCGGCGAAGTGGCGGGCGGTGAATCGGCCCCGGTCGGTCGTGAGCGTGTGGCCGTCGAAGCCGGTCACACGGGCTTGTAGTAGGGGCACATCGGGCGCTTGCGCGCGCAACGCCTCGCACACGCGGCGATGATCGAACACGATCCAGGGTGCGGGGCTGCGGTAGCGCGTCGCGCCCGCTTGGGTATGGATGACGCCCCAGTGCGACTCCTGCACCGCGCCCGCCATCGCGCCGATCTGTCGCAAGGTGTGCGACGGCACGGCGCAGGCGGAGTGACGCACCGCACCGAGCGCGTGCTCATCCACGAGCAACACGCGCTCACCCGCGTCGCGCAGGTGCCGCGCCATCGCCAGCCCCGCGTAACTCGCCCCGGCAATGATGAGGTCGTAGTCCGTCGTCGCCACCGTCATAACGTAAGGATAGCATACGATCCCTCGTGCCGGGATAGCGACGCGCAGGCCGTAAATGCGAAAACGATTGAACCGCGAAGGCGCGAAGGCGCGAAGGAAGTACGTGATTGATGTGTATATCTTTTTGCATTTCCTCTGCGCCTTCGCGGTTCAGATTCCCCTCCCATTGCCCTGATACCGGAAATATGACGCCGCCCCTCACACTGGCACAGGGGTTGCGGCGGCCATGCAGAGAGAGATAGCGCGTGCCCTGCCGCCGATTACCTGTTCAGACGCACAGAACTCCGGCTTGCGTTTCGTGCAATTGTACGGTAAACTCCGTGCTAATCCGTCAATTCTCCGTTGAAACGCCGTTGTGGCGATGCTATCCTCAAGCGATTGAGCAGCATGACCATCCCACCGTTCCCCCAGATGCGTGGGCCGTGAGAGGAGCAGATGCGATGGCAACCGCCACGAGCACTACCACACCGGCGTTGGAGTTTGAAACGGTAATCGGGCTGGAAATCCATGCCCAACTGATTACACGCAGCAAAATGTTTTCCACCGCGACCGCCGAGATCGCGGGCGCACCGCCGAACACCTGCATTGACCCCGTCTGTACCGGGCTACCCGGTGTGTTGCCCGTCGTCAATGCGGCAGCGGTGCGGCAGGCGACCCGCGTCGCCCTTGCACTCGGCGGCACGATCCAGCTTCAAAGCCGCTTCGACCGTAAGAACTACACGTACCCCGATTTGCCGAAAGGCTACCAGATCACGCAGTACGACCTGCCCTTGAGCCTGGGGGGCTACGTCACGGTGGCAACGGAAGCGGGCGAACGGCGCGTCGGCATCACGCGGGTGCATATGGAGGAAGACACGGGCCGCAACATGCACCGCACGCACCCGGACGGTACGCCCTACACGCTCGTAGACCTGAACCGCGCGGGCGTGCCCCTGCTGGAAATCGTCGGTGAGCCGGACTTGCGCTCCCCGGAAGAGGCGCGCAAGTACTTCGAGACGTTGCGCAACCTGCTGCGGTACATCGGCGCCTGTTCGGGCAACATGGAGGAGGGCGCGCTGCGATGCGACGCAAACATCTCTCTGCGTCCCTGGGGCAGCACACCGTTTGGCGCGAAGGTGGAGATCAAAAACGTCAACTCCTTCCGCGCCCTCTACCGCGCCCTGATGTACGAAACCGAGCGGCAGGCGACTATTTTGCGCTCCAGCGGCACGATCATGCAGGAAACGCGCGGCTGGTCGGAGCCACAGGGCGTCACGCTTGGGCAACGCTCCAAAGAGCAGGCGCATGATTACCGCTACTTTCCCGAACCGGATTTGCCACCGCTCACGCTCACCGAAAGCTTCGTCACGGAGTGCCGCGCCAGTCTGCCGGAGTTGCCGGAGGAGCGGCGCGCGCGTTACGTCGCCGCATACGGCCTCAATCGCGCGGACGCCTTCGCCCTCACAGAATCGCCCGTTGTTGCGAATTATTTCGAGGCGATCATCGGCGGTGATACGCGCGCCGAGCGGGGCCGTGCCGCCGCCGCCCGCGTCACCAACGAACTGTTCGCACTTAATGCCGACCACGAAGCCGCGATCACGGCGGCGCCAAAGCCAGAGGCCGTGCGCGATCTGCTCGATTTGATCGAGAACAAAACGATCAGCGCGACGGCGGCGAAAGCAGTCTTCGCGGCGATGGCGGAGACGGGCGGAGGCGCGCGGGACGTAGTCGCTCGCCTCGGCCTCGCGCAGGTCTCGGATGAGGGCGCATTGCTGCCCGCCGTGGATGCCGCGATTGCCGCGAACCCGAAAGCGGTGGCGGACTACCGTGGGGGCAAACCTGCTTCGCTCAACGCGCTCGTCGGCGCGGTGATTCGCACGACCAAAGGGGCGAACCACGGTGTGGTCCGCAACCTGCTCATTCGCCGTCTGGAAGAGACGCCATAACGGAGGGAACGGAACCGGAAGGGACGGAAGGGAAAGCGGCCTTCCGGTTTTGTTTATGAATGGGGCGTTGTCGCATCGGATAGGCACGGCGCGATAACGCAAGCATCGAAAGGGAGCGTTCTGTATGGCAACCACGGTATCGGCACCAACGACCGCGACGACCGGCGGCACGGTGCAAAGTGGCATCGCCGAACCCCACCGCAGCCTGCACGCTATTGCCGTACAGCAGTTCGGCAAGGCGGCGGACATTCTCGGCCTCGACGAGGGGATGCGCGCCATCCTCTCACATTGCAAGCGCGAGTTCACCGTCAATTTCCCCGTGAAGCGGGACGACGGCTCCGTGGAGGTGTTCACGGGCTACCGCGTGCAGCACAATATGGCGCGCGGCCCGGCGAAGGGTGGCTTGCGCTATCACCCCGCCGTCAGCATTGATGAGATGAAAGCCCTCGCCATGTGGATGACGTGGAAGTGCGCCGTGGTCAACATCCCCTTTGGTGGGTCGAAGGGTGGCATCACCGTTGAGCCGCGCAACCTTTCTCCTAATGAACTGGAGCGGATGACGCGCCGGTTCGCGGCGGAGATCAGCATTCTCATCGGCCCCGACAAGGATATTCCCGCGCCCGACGTGAACACGAACGCGCAAATCATGGCCTGGATTCTCGACACGATCCGCATGAATGTCGGTCACAGCGTCAATGGCGTGGTCACGGGCAAGCCCGTAGACCTCGGCGGCTCCGTGGGGCGCAACGAGGCGACGGGGCGTGGCGTGGTCTTCGCCGTCGGCGAAGCGGCGCGCAAGATCGGCATGAACCTCGAAGGCGCGAGCGTGGTCGTACAGGGTTTCGGCAATGTCGGCAGCATTGCGGCCCGGCTCGTCGAGACAACGGGCGCGAAAGTCGTCGGCGTCTCGGATCAGTACGGTGGCCTGTACAACGCCAAAGGGCTGAACATGGCGGACGTCGCCGCGTTTAGCGTGTTGAACGGTAAGCTCCCCGGCTTTCCGAACGCGGACGCGGTCACGAATGCCGAACTGCTCACCTTGCCGTGCGACGTGCTGATCCCCGCCGCGATTGAAAAACAGATCACGGAGGCGAACGCGGGCGAGATTCAGGCGCGGCTCGTGGCGGAGGGCGCGAACGGCCCGACGACGCCGGAGGGCGAAGCGATCCTTGACGACCGGGGCATCACCGTGCTGCCGGACATTTTCGCGAACGCGGGCGGCGTCACGGTATCGTACTTCGAGTGGGTGCAGGCGTTGCAAGCCTTCGCGTGGTCGGAGAGCGAGGTCAACAGCCGTCTGCAAACGGTGATGGTTCACGCTTTCGGCGACATCTGGGAGATCAGCCAGCGGTACAAGTGCAACCTGCGCACCGCCACCCTCGTGCTCGGCGTCAAGCGCGTGGTGGATGCCACGGAAACGCTCGGCATCTTCCCGTAATAATGCCCTAACCCCCGGCCCCTTCCCTAAAGGGAAGGGGTGACGCATTGCAATGCTTCGATATCCCCCATACGTCGTAACCTTACCCTATCTCACTCCCCTTCCCTAAAGGGAAGGGGTTGGGGGTTAGGCCGATTCGATGCCAGCCCTCTCCCTTTACACTGCGCCCCAATATCCTCTATACGTAATTGTCGAGTCAGTGGCAGACTGCTATACTCCGTTTCACACGGGACATTGCGGGGCCAATCTTTCTCTCCACAGAGAGCGCTTTTGATGAGCGCGGAAAGGAAACCCTGGATGAACGCGCAAACGGACGATACGTATGCGTTGGGGCGTACCACGGAAGAAGAACAACGGTTGCAGGACCAATCTCGCCTTTTGGCACCGGCGACCCGGAACCTTTTCAGTGCAGCCGGCATCGGGCCGGGGATGAAGGTACTCGATCTTGGTAGTGGCGCGGGCGACGTGGCGATGCTCGTTGCGGAGATGGTCGGCCCTGCGGGACAGGTCATCGGGGTAGATGTAAACCCGACCATCCTCCAAACCGCGACCCGGCGGGCGCGGGCGGCGGGGCACACGAATATCACCTTCGTCCTTGGTGACATCCGGGAGATACCGCTCGGTAACGACTTCGATGCGGTTGTAGGGCGACTCATTCTCATGTATTTCCGCGATCCGTCCGCAGTACTACGGCATCTTCTGCCTCATTTACGGCCGGGAGGCGTGGCGGCATTCTATGAGATTGATTACACCGTGCAGCCTTCGGCAGCGTATCCGCCCTCGGCACTGAGTGACCAGATTGCACGGTGGGTCCCGCAGGCGATGGCGTTCGCGGGCGTGGAAACCGTGATGGGGATGAAACTCCACCAAGCGTTCCGCGACGCGGGCCTCGACGCACCACAAATCGCGGTTAACGCGCTGATGGGAGGGAGCCACACATTTGTGGAGGATTTTACGGCGTGGGCCGTAGAGAGTACCCGCTCGCTACTGCCGTTGCTCATCAAGGGTGGCATCGCGACAGAGGAAGAGATCGGCATCGAAACCCTTGCCACGCGCTGGCGTGACGAGTTGCTGATGCAGGGAAGCGTGATTCGTGGGCCACTCTTTATGGGAGCGTGGGCGCGCAAGGCATGAGCGGACATTGAATCTTCCTAACCCCCGGCCCCTTCCCTCGGAGGGAAGGGGCCGGGGGTTAGGAAAACCAGGCCAACTACACCGCGATCCGCTTGAGTTACGGAAGCGACTGGCCCGCGAGCAGGTCATGCAGCGCGGTTTCCTGTTGCCGTCGGGCGAGGGCAATCACGCGGTCGCCGGCGGCAAAGCGCGTGGTGCCACTGGGAATGAGCAGTTCGTCGTCACGTACGACGCCGGCGATCACCGTTTCCGGCGGAAACTGCAAGTCCCGGATATTCCGGTTCACGACGGGCGAGTCCCTTTCGATATCCACCTCGACCACGGCGATGTTCGCGTGGCGCAAGGTGCTCAGGTGGATCAGGGGGCGGTGGGGAATCTCTTCCTCGATGCGATTGAGGATGATGTTCGTCTGGCTCACGGTATACGTGACGTTCAGGCGGCGAAAGATTTCCTCGTTTTTCGGGTTATTGATGCGCGCAATCACTTTCGGCACCTGAAACCGATGCTGTGCCAGTTGCGCGATCACGAGGTTGTCTTCGTCGTGCCCCGTGGTTGCGACCACCACATCCGCCCGCGCCACCCCGGCCTTTTCGAGCGTGGCGACTTCGCACCCGTCTCCCTGAAGCAGCACCGCGCCGAACCGCTCGCTCCACGTTTGCACCTTCACGGGATCGCGCTCGATGAGCAGCACTTCGTACCCCTCATTCACGAGCGTTTTTGTCAGATAGTACCCGACCTTGCCCCCGCCCACGACCACGATGTACACGCTAACTCCCCCCCCTGCCTGACGCCGTGACCGAGACCTGCGCCCGTACCATGTCCGCGATAATCGTGGTCGGGCAGATCGTTTTCAGGCCCAATTCCCGGTACACTTCAGCGCGGGCAACATCATAGACACGTACCACGATCTCCGGCACATGGAACACGGTCTGGGCGATCTGGGCCGCCATGATGTTCGGGTTATCATCGTTCGTGACGGCGATAAAGGTATTGGCCCCTTCGATGCCCGCGCGCCGCAGCACATCCTCGTCAATGCCCGTACCAAGCACGGTATGACCGCGAAAGTTGTCGGGCAGACGGCGAAACGCATAGGCGTCACTATCCACCACCGTGACGACTGCCCCTTCACCGTCCAGCATCGCTGCGATGCGCGAACCGAGCCGTCCACAGCCCATCACCACGATGCGCCCCCCCATTGCTGCCGGTCGTTGCTGTTGCATACCACTCCCTTTAATCACTGAGAAGCGGAGAAGGGCGAGAGAGCCGACTCGCTATCGCACTAGTGGAGTCACGGTCAGGGGCAACCGACACACCCAGACCTCGCATCGCGCGTGCAGGAGCACGTACGGCACCGTGGTACCCAACGTTTGCTCACCGTACTTGTCGCGCACATCCGCGCCCAGAATCACGAGATCGGCGTTACGCTGTGCCGCTTCGTCCACGATCGCCGCACCCACTGAGCGCGCCTGAAGCAAGTCATAGTCGGCGCGCAATCCCCGGTCCCGCGCGACACGCTCGGCGGCCGCCAGCACACGCTCACCCATCGCGATCTCCTCCGGGAGATCGGCATCTACCGGCAGTTGCTGCGCGACTTCGACAATATGTACGATAGCCGCGCGCAACCGGTCACGTTTCCCAAGCGTCGCCGCTACGTCAATCACAATCGGGTCCGCCGCCCCACCATTGACCGCGATCACTACCTGACGGTGCAAGCCTGTCTGCTGCGGCACGCCGCTGTCTCCTCTCACCACCGATACCACACGCGAGCACGATACAATACCGTTCACGCGACACATCGCGTATTGTCTCACCCGTGAAGCTCCGCGTCAGTATAGGGCGGCAAAGACACGACCGCAATCCGACGCAAGCCGGGGCCGTGTGCGAATAACAGACAAAGGAGCGCCGGTGGCAACTGCCACCGGCGCTCCTTTGTCTGTTATGAGGTGAAGCGTGAATCCTAGACTTCCGCGCCCGCGATGGCGAGTTCGCCCTCCGCTTCGGTAGCTTCCTCCCGATCCACTTGCGTGATGCGGAGCAGGTCTTCCTCAACATCCACCTTGATGCGCTTGCCGGGCACGTACCGGGCATCGAGCAACCCTTCGGCGAGCGGGTCTTCGATGAGGTTCGTGATGATTCGGCGCAATGGACGCGCACCGTACTGCGGGTCGTACCCACGCTTGGCGAGCAGGTCCATCGCCTCGGAGGTGACGACAAGCTCGATATCCTGCTCGGAGAGCTGGTGCCGCACACGCTTCAGTTGCAACTCCGTGATCTGGCGGATCTCGGTATTGGACAGCGAGTGAAACACGATGGTCGCATCAATGCGGTTCAGGAATTCAGGGCGGAAGGTTCGCTTGAGTTCATCCATCACCTTGGTGCTCATCGAGTCGTACTCGTTCTGCTGCCGCCGTGACTCGTCGCCCGTGATCATAAAGCCGAGGCCGTTATCACGCTTCAACTGCTCCGCGCCCACGTTCGAGGTCATGATGATGATCGTGTTGCGGAAGTCCACGCGGCGACCCTTCGCATCCGTCAGGTGGCCGTCTTCCAGGATTTGCAGCAGGATGTTGAACGCTTCCGGGTGTGCCTTCTCGATCTCATCGAGCAGCACCACGCTGTAACTCTTGCGCCGCACGGCCTCGGTCAATTGCCCGCCCTCATCGTACCCGACGTAGCCGGGAGGCGCTCCGACGAGCCGCGACACCGCGTGCCGCTCCATGAACTCCGACATGTCAATCTTGATCAGCGAGTCTTCGCTGCCGAACATAAATTCCGCCAGCGCCCGCGCCGTCTCGGTCTTGCCGATGCCCGTGGGGCCGAGAAAGATAAAGGAGCCGATCGGCCGCTTCGGGTCTTTCAGGCCCGCGCGCGCCCGACGAACGGCCTTCGAGACGGCGGAAATTGCGTCCCGTTGCCCGATCACGCGGTCATGCAGCGCCGTTTCCATTTGCAGGAGCCGCTCGCTTTCCTCACCGGCAATGCGCATGAGGGGGATGCCGGTCCACATCGAGACGACCTGTGCGATGTCCTCTTCGGTCACGTACGGCTCATCCGACTGCTTCTCGTCCTGCCACTCGCGCTCCATCTGTCCGATGCGGTCGCGCAGTTTCTCTTCCTTCTCATGCAGTTCCTGCGCCCGCTCGAAGTTGTCATCGGACTTCGCGCTGTCTTTCTCGCGCTGCAAACTGGCGAGCATCGCCTGAGCCTGCTTCAAGTTTGGCGGGGCGACGGAGCGGTTCATTCGCACGCGGGAACCGGCCTCATCCACCAGGTCAATCGCTTTATCGGGCAGAAAGCGATCCGGCACGTAGCGTGCGGCGAGGCTTGCGGCGGCAATGAGCGCGCCATCAGAAATCTTCAACTGGTGATGCTCCTCATACCGGGGACGAATGCCCTTGAGGATTTCCACCGTTTCTTCGGTGGTCGGCTCGTCCACCTGCACGGGCTGGAAGCGGCGCTCCAATGCGGCATCGCGCTCGATGTACTTGCGATACTCATCCAGCGTGGTCGCGCCGATCGTTTGCAGTTCGCCACGGGAAAGAGCTGGTTTGAGGATGTTCGCGGCGTCCACCGCGCCCTCGGCAGCACCCGCACCGACAAGCGTGTGCAACTCGTCAATAAAGAGGATGGAGGACGTTTCCTTGACCTCCGCGACGATCTTCTTCAGCCGCTCCTCGAACTCGCCACGGTACTTCGTGCCGGCGACGAGCGCACCGATGTCGAGCGAGATCAGCCGCTTGTTCTGCAATGGCTCCGGCACGTCGCCGGAAATGATGCGCTGCGCGAGACCTTCCACGATGGCGGTCTTGCCGACGCCCGGCTCACCGATCAGGGCAGGGTTGTTCTTGGTGCGCCGCGAGAGAATCTGCATCACCCGCTCGATCTCGCTCTCGCGCCCGATCACCGGGTCCAGCTTGCCGTTGCGCGCGGCTTCGGTGAGATCGAAGCCGAGTGCGTCCATGTACGGCGTCTTCGTTTGCTGCTTGGACTGTTGGTACGACGATGACGACGCCACGACCTGCATGACCTGCTGGCGCACTTTCTCCAGCGAGACACCGAGGCTTTCGAGCACGCCCGCCGCGATCCCCTCGCCCTCGCGCACGAGGCCAAGCAACAGGTGTTCCGTGCCGATGTAGTGGTTGTTGAGGCGGCGTGCCTCATCCATTGCCAACTCGATGACCTTTTTCGCGCGTGGCGTCAGACCGGGGTCGCCGACAACGAGGCCGTCTCCCCGCCCGATGATAAACTCCACCGCAGAACGTACTTTGGGCAATTGCACACCGAGATTGGCGAGTACGCGCGCCGCGATCCCGTCCCCTTCACGCACGAGACCGAGGAGAAGGTGTTCGGTACCGATGTAGTTATGGTTGAAGCGTTGCGCCTCTTCCTGCGCGAGTGAAAAGACTTTGCGTGCGCGTTCCGTGAACTTCTCGAACTTGTCTGCCATCGGGCGACTCCCTCAAGTGCGGGTAATGACCTGCCATCCTGCGTTATCGCGTCCCGGACACTTGCAAGTACGCTACCACACAGCCCCCACGTTTCCGCGGGGGCTGCATACATCTTCTTGCAGTTGTCCTGTGCGGACGCATCATGCTCCGTTTCATACCTGGCCCGACGACCGGGTATGGCACCAACTGGTAATGTGCGCGAGTCGTGCGGCAGGTAACGAATCACCGACCGCACTGGCGACCGAAACACTGCGCAACGGAAACCTGACCGGAGTATACCACATCCGCACTCGACCACTACCCACCAAATGGGCGGGAGCAATGCCCCCGCCCTCGCGATCTGGTGAGAGCTGAATCAGGCTCGGATCAGGTCTGGTTCTTCATGCCACCCTGGCTGCCGCCGGACGTTTCGGTGACTTGCACAGTCCCGTCCGCTTCGGCGGCTTCCGTTGCGGCGGACTCCACGACCGCGTCGCTTTCGTCCATCACATTGGTGCGGGGGCCTTCGGATTCGACGCCTTCGGCGACTTCGGGGGAGACCGCGTCATGGATGAGGATGTCATCCACCGCGCGCTCGTCCTGCACCGTTTCCGGCTCACCGCCGGTCGCCGCACGCATCGCTTCCGCCATCGTCGTGTTCAGGGCGGCATCGTCGCTTGCCGATTCGCTCGCGGCGTTTGCCTGCACCTCATCTGCCGCGCGCATCGCTTCCGCCATTGCCATATTAGACGGCTGCTCATCACCCGCCGACTCGCCCTCGGCATTTGCCGATGACTCGTCCGCGCCGGATTCGGCGGCGTTTTCGGCCTCCGCCTGCATCTGCGCCTCCATCTCATCATTGAGACGGTTGCGCTCTTCGAGGTGTTCCGGCTTCACAGGGTGGCCCAAGTTGTCCTGGATATATCCGTCCGCCGCGTCCTGCTCGGTGTACTCCAGCGCCCGCCGGAGCGAGAGGCCCATCCGCCGCCGTTGCGGGTCAATGCGGATGATACGCACGAGCAGATCGTCACCCTCTTTGACCACGTTGCGCGGATGCGCCACCCGGTCGTCAGAAAGTTCGGACACATGGATGAGACCCTCGATGCCATCCTGGATGCGAGCGAAGGCGCCGAAATTCGCAAGCTGGGTGATCGTGCCGTCCACGAGTTGCCCGACCTCATACTGGGCCGCCACGCGCGTCCACGGCTCAGCCTGGGTGCGCTTGAGCGAGAGGGCGATTTTGCGCTCGTCCTCGTTGATGCCCAGCACATAGACTTCCACTTCCTGCCCGACCCGCAGCACTTCGGATGGGTGCCGTACGCGGCTCCAGGAAAGCTCGGAAAGGTGAACCAGCCCGTCCGCGCCGCCAATGTCTACAAAGGCGCCGAAGTCGCAGATCGAGGAGACCCGGCCCTTGCGGACCTCGCCCTCCCTGAGCGTGCCGATCAGGCGCTCCTTCATCGCATCGCGCCGCTCCTGAATCGCCTGCCGCTCGGACAGAATGAGCCGGTTGCGATGGCGGTTGATCTCGATCACCTTGAGGGGGATCGCGGAGCCGATGAGACGGGCCATGTCGCCCTGCTTCGATGCCTCGTCACCACCACGGATTTCCGTGACCTGCGAGGCGGGCACGAAGCCGCGCACCCCATCAAGGTCCACGAGCAGGCCGCCCTTGTTGTAGTTTTTAACGATGGCCTCAATGACCTCGTTGGCTTCGTACTTGGCTTGCAGAATGCGCCAGCTCTTCTCCTGCCGGGCGCGGTCAATCGAGAGCACGGCGTGTCCGTCGGCATTCTCGGGCTGCAACACGAAGACGAGCACGGTGTCCCCGGTATCCAGGGTGGACTTTTCCTCATCGGAAAGGCTGGAGAGTTCCTTGCTCGGAATGATGCCCTCGGATTTCGAGCCGATGTCCACGAGGACTTCGTCTCGGTCGCGCTGCATCACGGTGCCCTCAAGCACGTCGCCGTACTTGAGCGTGCGGACATCCGTATCCGGTTCCGCGAGCAACTGCTCCATCAGGTTGGTGGGGAAGATGACTGTAGCCATTCCGGCGCCAGAGATCATTGCCGTGTCTGCCTGCATTTACACTTCCTTAGAGACGGGAAAAACACGTAGCCCGCCCATGCACCTTGCATGAAGCGTGAACTGCTACGTCCGAACTGCGTACAGTATACGGGCGAAAGGATATGTGCGCAAGGCCCACGTCCTCCGAAAAACGCAGAAGACGCGGCCCCCGTACATGAGCGTATCAGTCTGCGGATACCGCCGCAGTCTGGCGCGGCGCGATCCGCCCCCCCGCGAGATCACCGAGCATCAACTTGGCGACATCTTGCCCGTAAGCGATTGAGTAGTTCGTGCCACGGTCTTCGGGGTAAATTTGCGTCGTGTTGGCGAGGTAGACATTGGGAATCGGCGAGCGCATTTCGGGCACGAGCGCGGAGTAGCCTAGCGGCACGATTGGCTGCGCGGCCCGCTCCCGGAACACCCGCTTGGTAACCACCCACGCGGGATCAAACGCCGGGTTAATGCGCTTCAGTGCCGGGATGTACGAGCGAAACAGGTCGTCGTCATCCATTGTCCAGATCGGGTCCGTGACCTCGATGTACTTCGACAGGTACGTGATGTGGCTACCGCCGTACTGTTCCGGCGGCACGAAGTTCGTGTGCTCGATCACCCCGGTGAAGGGTACGGCAGGGTCGGCGATGTTCAGCCAATAGGTATTGGAGAGCTTACGGTCGGTTTCCAGGATCATGCAGCACGCCGCCTGATAGCCTGCGGCATCCAGCTTCCGCTCGTAGTCCGCCGGCACGCCCCCCACGAGCTTCTTGAATACCGTGGACGGCGTGGTGATCAGTGCGGCATCAAACCGTTGCTCCTCACCGTCCACGCGCACCGTCACGCCACCGTCACCGTTCGGCGTCACGGATTGCACGTCCGCTTTGCTGTACAACCGCACGCCGACCGCGTGGAGCTTCGCTTCCAGCGCGTCAATGATGACCTGAAAGGAGCCGCGCGGGTAGCCGAGGTACTCCTTTGCCAGCGGGTTCTCACGGCTGGTCGTGCGCAACTGAAACTTCTTCCACATGTACACCATGGGAATCTGATCCCAGCTGGGGCCGAACTTCGCCTTCAACTGCGCGCCCATCACGCGGTCAAATGCGTCGCCACCGTGCGTTTTGCGCAGCCACTCCGCCGCTGTGACGTGCTCGTACGCCTCCCAGCCATGTTTTTTCATTTGCAGGTACTGGGTGGCGAGGCCGATGCGGAGCCGCCCGACGGGTGAGACGTAGCCGAGGCGGAGCAAGTCCAGCGCGCCATCGAGCGGGAAAATCTTGCCGTCGTAGAACATGCCCACGGTGCTCGGCAACCACTGCAGCGCGTCACTGATGCCAAGTTCGGTCATCAGGTCGGCAATCGCCGTGTCCGAGCGGAACAGGTGGTGATAAAAAAATTCCAGCCGCGTCCCCGCGATGGAAAAGGTACCCGCCTGACCCCCGAAAAAGGGCGCGCGCTCCCAAAGCGCCACATCATGCCCCGCCTGCCGGAGCCGCAATGCCGCCGCCAGCCCCATCATTCCGCCCCCGACTACCCCGACGCGCATCGTTTGCCCCCTCTATTCCGGCTGTTTTGGCGTGGGCGACTCGCTTCCACGCTCAAAGGAAATTCACCTTCCCTGATTAGTATATCGTAATCCACGCTTTTTTGTGATGGGTACGCGATTACACCCGGCCGCATACCGATGCAATTGCCGAGAGTATTGACATGCGGTAGCACCCCAATGAAGCGTGGACAGCGGAGTTGAAAGGAAACGGGTTCTGCAGCACTCTTGTTGGTAGCTGACACCACCAAGGAGGAACCGCATGAACCCGCAGGAGCAAGTGTGCCACAACCG
>JAABUQ010001648.1_pt1 | contig 47185 bp, 50 predicted proteins | sample 5560001 | NCBI WGS metagenome assembly JAABUQ01 (sample SAMN10711888, study PRJNA513371) | rock metagenome | isolation source: Antarctica rocks | place: Antarctica: Victoria Land, Finger Mt nord | collected 2015-12-18
ATCAACGCCAAGGAGGACGGCACCGAGACGAAGACGCCCGGGGCAAAAAGTGGGGCTGAGAAGGGGGCGGGGGAGAAGGGGGGAAAGATTGGCGGGGAGAAGGTAGCGGGGGAGAAGGCGGCGGGGGTGGGAGGGGCGCGGGTGGGGCGCTGATCTTGAATGGCAGGGAGGGGGGGTTTTGGGAGAATGGAGAGGGGGATAAGGTGAGGGATTGGAGATGGGGGTAGTGGAGGTGGAGAGGCTAGGAGGGAGTGGAGGCGGTAGGGATGGAGAGGGGATGAAGGGGTTGCGGTGAGGGTTGGTAGGGATGAATTTTGTGGGTTGGTGTGTTGCAAATCACTGCTGCGCGAGGATTGAAAGCGATAGGGCGACTTGTATCTACGATTATTGTGCAAGAGTTGGCGACATTGTAAGATATCGAATGCTGGAATACACATGCGCAAGCCTCCGTTGCAGGAGTAATCGTGTTACTGAACTCGGATATCGCTCGAAAGTGCTATGCACATGGCGTTTGGCCGCCACGACCTCTTTACTGAGCCTTGGTATCCTGCAAAACCCCCATTTCTAACCCTCTGAGGCTTTCGAGCAGAGATTGAAGAGCGACCCTATCTAGTCGCTCTCATCTTCAACCCTTCGAATCTCATTACCCCCATGGCTCAACAGCGCCCGCCGCTTCTCATTCACAAAAGCCGTGCCACCCTTCGTGATCCCACTCCCAACAGCCCTCCTCTTCTGCAGCTGCGCCTCAAACTCCGCCCTCGCCTTCTGCTTCTTCGACGTGATGCCATGCACATCGTGATAAGCATCAATCGCTGCCTCTCTTTCATGCCCTTCCCCACGTGGAATGAGATGCACAGGTGGGACTTTCAAGACGTCGGAGCGTCGGCTCTTGGGGCTTGGTTTGGGTGTTACTTTGCGCTGCTGGGAGTCGCTGAGGTAGTCGGAGGCTTCGGCATCTGCGGGCACCGTTAGTATTTGACTACGTGCTGGGTGTCGGAGTGCAGGTTCTAACCTGACGGGTGAGGCGAGGGGCCATCGCCTAGGTCCCATGCATACTGATCCAGATGCCGCCCGTCCATATGACGCTCCCAAGTTATGGCACTCTTGAAATGCAAAGGCTCGCGCTCATCGGTGCCCGTGGCGCCTATCCTGCTGTTGCCGCAGCCCGCCCAGAGACATTCGTAATCGTCATCCTCTTCAAACTCATCCATGTGCTTACGAACGTGTTTGCGCAATGTTTCGAGGTTATGAAGCTCGGCGAGGCAGTCTTGCCAACGACATCTGTAGACTTGGCGCTTGGGGATGGGAGCAGGAGACGAGGTGTTGCGGACCTTCTTTTTCGAAGATACTTCACTTCCCGGCCTGCTTGCTTGGCCTGCCCATTTTCGAGGAGAGGGAATGACGACGGCGAAGCCTGCCGCTGGGGAGACGGTCAGCTCGTTTCGCAGGCCACTCGCTCGCGCTGGCGTTGTGGGAACCCTTCGGACATTTCCAGCGGACATGGCATTGAGGGATAGAATTCTTGGGTCTGAAGTTAGCGGAGCTAGAAGCCGGCCTGGTGTTGACCTTGAGTCCGGAATTGACGGATCCAGAGGTCGACTTGGGGTTGACTTTGTGTGAAAAGTTGACGGAGCAAGAAGTCGACCTGGCGTTGACTTTGGGTCTGGGGTGATAAAGTCTGGTATGATAGGTTTGGGTTGAGGCCGATAAGCTATGAAATTGCCACTTCTGTTCTTGGCCCCGGGTGGACGTCCTCTCCGTCTGTGACCGCTGGGTCCTTCACTACCTCCGGTGACAGGTTGACTCCCTGTGAGTGAATTTTGCGGGGTCGCGGGGGCGCTGTTGGAGCCCGAGCCCTTCTTTTTGTTGGCGAATAATGAGCCTTCGCCAGCGCCGAGCATGGAGACATGGCCAGCACCTTGAGCTACACGCTGGCCAGAAGGCGCTTGCGGTTGGCCGGGCGACACGCCAAACGAAGGCCGAGACGGCATGAAGCCTTGAGAATGCGGTAATGAACGGCGCTTGGCAAAGTAGCCTTTGAGAGGCTTTGGAGGACTCGAAGCTGCAATGATAGGCTTCCCATTAGCACTAGTCGGAACAGCGACACGGACCTCAGGTCGTTTACTCGACGCGGAGATAGCAACGACTTCGTCCTGATTCTCAACATTCTGGGCCCGCGACTCGCTATCGTTGACTTGCTGCTTTGGTGGAGGACCACCTGGGTCGATGAGAGCCCAGTTGAAGGTGCTCAAGTCTGAAGTAACTTCAACGTGGCGGAACTTGGTTTTCAAGCCCTCGAGGTGATAGTTCAATGGTAGCACAACTGGATGCTTTCCAGCTGCGACAAGAATGTCACGCGCGATAGTCCTCGGATTGTACGTTGATCGCCGTAAGGCAAGAGCTCTGTTCATTGGCCTTACGATCTCGCGCGCTTTGCGAAGACGTTCGCGTTCGGGCGACATGACGTTCTTGAAGCGTGCGAGACCAGTGACATCTTCATCGCTCTGCACTGCGGAAGATTGACCACCAGACGGAGGGGACGATCGCATCGCTTGCTCGTCGGTCTTTTTCTGAATGTTTGTATTAGTATCTATGGTTTTTGATGATTTCATAGACTCGATCTTTCGTTGCTTTTCTGCACGTTGACGATCGAGCTCTTCATCTGAGTCCATTCCGGCGGTCAAGTCGACAATCTCGTTGAAGGTCCGTTTCTTGGCGTTTCGTTCCTTTGTGTTAACCGGTGTGGCGCGAGGTTGAGGTTTCGGGAGAGCTCCTTGACGCGGAGCAGAGGGAGTAGCCTTCGCAGTCGTCGCAGACATTTTTGCCACTGGAGCTTGTACTGCAGTATTCCTGAAGTTGTCATACATATGCGCAACAGGAACAAGGACACCCTGTCCTGGCAAATTCGTCTGGTCTGGCTGGTATGTAGATGGAGACTGGATTGGGGATTGCGCATTGGGTGGCGGCCGCTGCTGCTTGAGGCGAGGTACGGCAGAGAGCAACTGCTGTGCGAAAGGCGTTCGCTCAACCACGAAGCCTTTTTCTTCAAGGATACCGCACAACTCCTCGTAACTTGGACCTTGATCTAACAGATTTCGTATATCCTCTGACAGGAGCTGCTTGCCTCTATTCGCCGGATGGGATAATAATGTGTCCCGCGCAGCAATCGCGAGGGCCCATTTATCATCCTCCGGCCAATGGGTTTGGCCAGTAGGCCGTGGCGGTGGAGGTTTCGTGGCAGCCATGGGTTGTGCTACAGCAGGATTGTTTGCGGGAGGGACATGATTGTTCGTCGGAACGACAGACTCATCTCCCGCCCCGTCGTGCCTCCCAATCTGATCGTATTTCTCCGCCTGATCTCGCCTTTCCGCTTGCCCCTTCTTGGGTGTTGAGCCTTTTGGCATCCCGAGTCCCTGTGTGCGCCCCTTTCCTGACACCCAAACCTTCTGCATCGGTCGATTATCGTTGTGATCAAGATTCCCAGCAGGGACATAGCCATCCGATTGATCTGCAGTAGGAGCAGATGGTCCTTCATCCCCAGCGTGAACATAACCTGCTGGAGGACCTGGAGGGTAAGGGGGAGAGGAAGCGCGTGCTTGACTAGCAGGTTGGTCTAGACTCGGTCGAGTCTTGTACAACTTGCCTCTTCTACGTGCCGCTGGAAATTTGCCGCGATCTTCCTCGGCGGCCAGGCTGGCCGACTCTTGTACTAGCTGGGAGTTTGGGTCAGGTTGAGCTGCGTTGAGCGTGGAGGTACTGAGCTGATGAGCGGCTCCGCTGATCTGCGGAGAAGCAATACTAGCGCGCGGCGAGGGAACGCTGACTTCTTTACTTGCTGGTAAAGCAGTTGGTGGCTGGGCCTTCTTTACTTGCTCCCAGATTTGAGAAAATAGCCCTGGATCCTTCGATTTATAGTCGCGCATCTTCTCAAGCATAAGCTTCATTTCCGTCTCCATCTGCTCCTTCATTGCGGCCTCATCTTGAGACGCCAGAGCCTTGAAGGCCGCAGCTTGCTCGGCTTGCTTTGCTTGCGCTTCCGCCTTCTCTCTATTGGCTTTTGCTTCCGCGGCAATGGCGGCTTGCCTCTTCTGATACTCGTATTCATTGAAGACCTTGTTTGGATCGATGGTGGTAGGGTTCTGATGAGTGGGATTTGTTGAAACAGACTTTTGATGAGCGTTCTTTGTGTGATCTTGATTATTTGTCGGGTCATTGATCGAGGGAAGTCGCAAGGGATGCTCTGTCTCTGAGCGTCTCGCAGTCTGGTGGCTATTCGACGACGTAGAACCGCTTCGATGAGAATCATGTTGTGTGAAATTAGAGCTAGACGATGCCGATGGTGGTAGCCGGTTTTGAGGGTTTTGCGACCCCGAAGCTTGGTGCTCATGCCCTTCTCTCGGACCGTGACCGTTAGAGCGGCTATTATTGGGAGCGGAATGGTTCGAGTGGCTCACTCCGCTGCTCCTGCTATCGGGACGCTGAGCTACCACATGACGCGGAGTTGCTCGATTGTAGTCCGCTACTCGTTGCAGCGATCCTCCATCCGTATGTGCGCCAGACCCAGACCGATCTTGTCTCAGACTAGACGCGTACGCCAGACTGCCTAGGGCTGTAGTATTCTCTGGTGAGCGGGCGCCAGTATATGAGTAATCTGTCCTGGGGTTCTGGTACGCTGCTGTCCCCGAATTCTCTATCCCACTATATCTAGAAGGGTCACCGTACGCGGTTGCCGGGTAATTGGACGGCTGACTGGGAGATTGTGACTGCTGCTGACTGTGGGCGTTCGCATGCGGCGCGATATAGGACGACCGCTGGTACGAGTTCTGAGTTGCCGGGTACTGATAAGGATACTGATTGCTGCCTGCCCAAGACGATTGCTGGCGTTGTTGTTGAGGAGCGGGCGTATAGGACTGGCTCTGTCGAGGTTCTGGTGGCTGGTATGCCGAGGCAGACGCCGGTCCGGGCGACGGATTCGACACAGAATTCGACTGAGAGCGGGCAGTATGATAGTTCTGTCCACTGGACGGCCTGGATGGCGGTTGGTAGGTATTTCTTTGTTGTCCCACGCTAGGGAGTTGCGCCGCATAAGGAGTGCTCTGAGAGTTGGGTTGAGAGTACTGTGCTCCATAGCTTTGGTACTGATTGTCCGCGCCATCTGACGCTCTTTGCTGATTGAGGTATGGCCGATAGCTATTGTAACCGTTGTACGACATCCTTCACCTATGGCGCGCGAAGATAGGAATCAGGGTCGGTAAGGGTATCGCGCGACTAGCTGCTTGCGAAATAAGGCCTCTCCAAACCTCAGCGATTTGTATGTGGTCTGATGAAGACCTTGGGTTAACGCTCCTAGGAATCTAGAGAAGATGAATCCGTACTGAAATTCCGCGACTCTAGTGAGGCAGCGCCTGCCCAGACGAGAACATGCTGCAAAACCAACCAGATAATCGATCTTGAGACTCCACAAAGATGACACTGTTTGTAGTCAGTATCTCGTATGGTGCAAAGAGAGCGCTCTGTGAAAGCTCAATGTCTTTAGTCCAAGAGCTCCGCGACACTCCAATCACCTCAAAGCTTGGCATCATTCGTCTAAACTACTCTTTCCGTCCTAGCGTTATCTCGCGCTCCCACCAACAACTCCTTAGCATTCATGACTAAAACATGGTGATGCACATCTGGAAGTCCAAATCATCGACCAAGTCAATACCGCCAAGATGACGAAGATCAACCAAAGTACCACCCCCTACACTCACCTACTCAAACCCACTAACCAGGATCTCCACCAGACCTCCACTGCTCGCGCCGCAAATCGCGCAAAGCGCACTTCACCGCCCCCTCCAGCGTCCGCCGCACCATCATGAGCGCCCCCCTCAACAAGGAACTCCGCGAGAAACACAAAGTTCGTCCTTCCCTCCCGCCCCCACCCCCCCCCTACCCCCCCCCCCCCCCCCCCCCCTCCACTCCACCTACTCACCCCCCCTCCCCAATCACAGGTCCGCTCCATCCCCATCCGCAAAGACGACGAAGTCACCATCGTACGCGGCAGCAACAAAGGCCGCGAAGGCGCCGTCGCGTCCGTCTACCGTCTCAAATACGTGGTGCACATCAAGGGCGTGGCGCGCGAGAAGACGAACGGGCAGAGCGTGCTGATCGGGGTGCATCCGAGCAAGGTGGTGATTACGAAGCTGAAGCTGGATAAGGACCGGGAGGACATTCTCTCGAGGATGAGGAAGGGGAGGGAGGAGAAGGCGAAGAGGGGGGAGGAGTCGTGAAGGCGTGGGGTGGGGTGGGGTGGGGCGAATGGGAAGGAGATTGAGGCTTGATATGGGAGAAGCATAGTCAAAGGTGCATTGAGTCTGTGTGTGCGGTTATTGTGAGCCTTTACGGCTTCCCTGCTGTCTTTGGAGGACGTCAACGCGTCTCTGGCTTAGCTATCTTTCTCTTCCTTTCGTCATCCCCTTACTACAGCGCCAGTTTATCTCCTCGCCAACCTCATATCATGTTGGTCAACGAGGTATACGGCTGGCGCAGAATAAACAGTGTCTTGTTCATCGGAACAAGGTTCGCCTGCAGACTGCCCCTGAGATGCCATCATTGGATCTGTGACGATTGGGAGTTTGATGGTGAGCGACATTCTTTTTCTCCTTACTTGGGTACTTTGGTGGAAGTCTCTGACCTATGATGGTCGGTCTGTGTGTTTCAAGTTTTCCTTTTATTACTCGATTGGAAAGCCGAGAGGCTATACCCCCGAATTTTTGCTTGAAGGTTCGCTGCGTGCAATGTGGCTCTCAGGTTGCAATCTCCAGATGATTTCCCAGTACCGCTACGCTACCTAGGGTATTCGGGGTGTCCGCAAGGGGCCATGGTCGAAAGTAGAGTCATTAAGTATTTGATTGACGAGTAAAGGAGCGACTACCAGACTATGTCATAACAATCTCACGACAACGATCCTCCCGGACAATGTACCATTGACCTAGACATCCTCCCAAAGAAGATAACACCAAGAGAAAATTCCACCAACAGAAAATGCCAAGTGCATGCAGTACCTCCCAAACAGGTTACGCTGAGGTAAACGCTCAAAAGTCCTCCGAACACAATCTGCCTCCCATATGCTCAACAAGCGGTGTCCCTGTCGCCCAAGCCCCTTGTGGTGATGGCGGACCTTCTAAGCGAGGTCACCCAAGACGGTGTCGCCGGCTTGGCTCTGCTGGCCGGGTGCTCCATGATGAAGTTCGGTGTTCCCATCGTCCTGTGACTCCTTGAGGTGGACGTTGGAACGGGATACGCCGGTACTGCCACTATCCTCTGCGCGGAAGCTCATAACCTCGAGGTTAGGGCCTCGGTAGTCGATACGATGCCTGCGGCCGACGTTCTTTATGTTGTCAGCCTTTGTAAGAGGTTTCTTCGCTTCTGAAGGACTAGATAAACATGAGGGTCGCTTACTACACAGTTGTTGCAAGGGATGTTGGCCGACTTGACACCATGATGGTGGACATCCTCGAGCGTGTAGTATTTGCATTGGAACGACATGTTTGATGCTGGTGCGGTATGAAGGTTGTGAGATTGGGCTCTGGGTGTTGGGAGAAATTCAAAGAGTCTTTCGTAAGAGTCTTTTATAGAGTAGAAGGATGGAGGGATGGAGGATTGTAGGTGAGATGTCAGACTTGCCTGAGCGGTCAAGGAGATTTTATAGACATCAGCAAAGGGCCTGGATTCAATCCTGCCAGCATCACAGACTCCACGTCAGCTCCATCTGGCTCCACAGCTATGATTTCGATTCCCCTCGATGACTTGTCCTCGGATCCTCTGCGATCCTAAAGCCTAGAGCGAGACGCAGTCCACGAATTGGAGACTCCATCTCATCAACGCTTTGGCCGCCTTCCTCTCAGCTGTCGAGACTGGAGCCTATTACTGCACTATGCTCAGGCAGAAATTTGTTCCTGATAGCCCTGGATGAGGAGACGTCAGCTGGAACGAACCAGAGCCCTACTGTGCCACAAGCGCCGGCGTCCCGCGTTTGACGGCGGACCATCTAGACATGCTTTTCGAGCTTTCGAAACGCGGTCCAGCAAGCGCAAGACTTTCATGTGGTAAGAAATTTCAGGGGCTGACGCGTCAATGTGACGGCTCCAGGACCACTGCCCCGATGGGATTGCACAAATCCTAAAAGACAGCCCTTTAGATGCTGCAGGTCGTCCGAATTGGCGAGCTCGAGAACTCTCCCACCAAGCGAACAAACATTCCTGATCGACAATGAATGCTGAGCTCTTCGGGCCGCGGGTTTGTATCCGCGAAAGCCGGCGGCAGCGGAAGTGTAGACTTGACAGCGTCATTTGGCAAGCTAGCAGTATTGCATTTCAAGCCATGGCGAAAACAGTTGGTCCAAGAGACGCCACGCGCTTTGCAATTGGTTCTAAGACCCGCAAATGGTGTTGTCAGAGGAGGTTGAGTTTGACTAGGAGCAAGTAGTTGGTTAAATCTCCGAGGTGGATGTTCAGCCCGTCTTGGAAAGTGCGGCAAGGCAATACACAGCAGAGAACTTTGATCACCAGCCTTCAGATCTATAGCGAGGTGTCACATGGGAAACGTAAGACGTAGGATCCCGAGCCTCCCCTCGGAAAATAGGTACTTGCCAGGGTCGTGAGCAAGGACGTGGCGAACGTTTAAAATACTGCTGAGTAAAAAAGCCTTGGGTGATGAACACCAGACTCAACAGACACACATCTTGCGCCGTACTTGCCCCAACCCAAATAATCTAAACCGATTCTGTGACCTTTTCTATTGCGGCTTGGGAGAGAAGCAAATCTTGCAAAGCTGAATCGACCGGAGAATATCTTGACCAACCGACACTGAAACCTTTGCTCGCAAGAAGCCTTGCGGCACAGTGAGTATAAGAGACGCCTCAGACTTATGACTGGTGGAGCGTAAAATCGGGGGACTTCGTTGTAACTTGAAAAGTGAAGGAAAGATCGTGATTCAGTTGAGTCACGAATCCTGTTGGCCAAGCTCACCTACCTTGACCCAATGATATCTCCCAGTCAATTAATTGAGAAATAGTTTCTTTTGCGTGACGCAAGCAACCATTCAGATTCACAGGTTGCGAGCGACCGGTCGTTTTGCTGTATAAGAGCCAAGGAAAGAGCACAGTCGCACTGCCCCCTTGATCCTTGCATCCTTCGGAGTCCTTACAAACGATATCCGCCAATACGACGCAGTGACCAGAGTCGCGGACCATTTCTTTTCCGTGCGCAATGTCTGTACTCGTTCTCTGGACTATACCTTAGTTATTCCATCCGACCGCACCGTGCACTTTTCAGGGGTTCCTCGTATTACGAATGAGCTCAGGATCTTGTCCGAGCCCTGCTCTTAAGCATTTTGATTGAGTGAGAGAAACATGCTGTGAACAGTTTGCCACTCCAATTATGGGTCTTCACTGGTGATTCGGTCCATCAGCTCTCCGTCATTGCGTTCTTGCATGAAGGTCAAGAAGCGAGTGCACCCACTTCGTGCCGGCTCACAAGATGCTCATTGTGGCAGTCGAAGTGTCTAGCCGAGGTGTGTAGTCGAGATAGGGTAAAAGAAAGGGAGTTGGCACCACCGATGTGGCTACATCCAACATTGGTATTGGCCCACTGGGGCGATTTGGGGGCCATAGATCGACTGACAGGACGGCCGTCCCGCTGTGTACAGTTCATCCCGCTCCGACCGATAGAGTGGACGATCCAGTAGGCTTCCCTCTTTATGCTTGTTTTGGTTGTATCCGGACATAGTCCATTTCGAACGACTGCGATATCCGTCGATCTTCTACATATAGCATCGGCCTGAGCTTTGGGGGCAAGTTTCGCGAGCTTTGACGAAGCCGAGGCAAGCTTGAAATATGTTTGGGTTGTTTTCTGCTTTCTCTCACTCACATTGGGTCGCATATCGACTCGGTCAGGCACAGGACGAGCGTCATTCGCCCACGGACCCGTGGGGGGTTCCCATCTTTACCTTACCGAGGGACGATTGCAGATCATTGGAATCGGGTGCCTTGACTTGATTGTTGGACGGAGTGCTCCGTACAGACGGTGTGCATGACCTCGAGCCACGGTCCGAGTATAGAGCATTGATTGTGAGGATCGTCGGGGTAGACGTCAATTGGTGTCCGAGCTTGGGGAGCCCCGGGATCTTGGTTGGTGTTGTCGGAGTGGACGAATAGAAGCGAGTACAAGTACTTAGTTATCGAACTCCTGCACGAAGAGGGCTGTGAGAGGAGAGTTGGCTAGTCGCATCCAGTGGTTGGTGTACGATTCGTCGTAGACAGCTCCACTTGTGCACTTGACCCTGCTAATCATTAGCCATGAGTATGGTAGTCACCAGTGAACAGTCAAGAGTACGGGTCTGATGTGCAGGGTGATTGATCTGGTGCCCTCCATCGGATATCTTTCGAATTGCTGTTTCTTTCTTTTCCCCCAGAAATCGCAACCGAGCTCTTTCATTTGCCGCTTCCCCTAGCCGGGGATCGTCGTCGCTCGCTCCCGCTGCTAAATTCAAAACCTCCAACGGATCCCTCACATCACACGATCCCCATGAACCCATGAACCCATGAACCCATGAACCTCGCCAACCTTCCACAGACCTTCGAATGCAGCCTCCCCTCGCTCCCTTCCCTCATCGCACCACCCATGGCGATCGTCCTGGACGCCGGTGCTCGCTCGGGGCCCCATACCCGGAAATACGCCATGACCTGACGTTGATTGGACAGTCCTAGCCACTTCCTTTGCTTGTGCTCCAAACCGTTGACGGCCACCACCCTCCGTGTTATCGCCAACGTCCTGCAACGGCCCAGGGCCCTCTCTCCACGCTACTGCCGTGTCGCCCAATCGATAGCTTTGTTTCCCCGCGTCGAGCGGTTGTGTGCCGAAATGCTTATCGGCCAGCTAGGTAGCAGCTAGGCTGCTCCGGCTCATTTGGACTTTCGTCTCCTCCCTCCGTTAGCAGATTGTTGGAAGCTCTACCAAGGTACGGGCCACGGAGGGACACCAGGATGATTGACTGGGAGGATCCTTGTGTATACCATCCTGGTGCCGGTCCAGAAACTCCTTCTATAAACCGCCGTCGGCCACGGCCGTCCTTATTTTAGTCGTGTCACACATCTGCTTGCCCCTCTTCGGGGCAGATAGCACTACCACCGCTGCCAGCCTAGCACCGGGTCCACCTGCTCACCCGTGCGGAGTACAGCAAGGTACATGTATATAATCATGCCCAGGCATCTCCTACGTCAACGCGCATTCTGCGGGGACAGCTTGTGGTACACATGCTGCTGGTCACTCATTATTTCTACATGCCACTTGACCTTAGTCATTTTCAGACCATTTTGAAACTTCATCCTCACCACCCATTATACATTCGTTGACCTTGGAGCCAAACTCGTTGCTAGCAACCCATTTGCGCCGCCATGGCAACTACTATGATCGAGACAGAAGTCGAGAAGCCTGAGACATCGCCTCAGCAATCACCAATTTCTCCGCGCAAGCGGCGCAGAAGAGCGCCGACCACTGGCGCAGCAGACGACTGCTTTTCATGCCAGCAACGTCAAAGCAAATGTGACAGGCGCAGGCCATATTGCTCACCATGTCTTGACCAAGGCAAGGACTGCTCTGGCTACAAGACCACTCTGACTTGGGGAGTCGGCGTTGCCAGCAGAGGGAAGCTGCGCGGACTGGCATTACCGATTGCGAATTCCAAGAAGGCGGAGCAGGAGACGGGTAAGAAGGCAGAGAACAGCAGGAAGCGGTCCTTGGGCGAGTTATCTAAGCTTGGCCCAAATCGCGATTCGCTTCAATCGACTACCAACAGTCGAGGGACTGGATCAAGAAGTGGACCAGCAAGTGCAGGCAGCGCGACGACGACTTTCGACTTTGTGAATTCGGACCATAACAACGCGAATCCATCGCCCATGTTGCCTCCGCCCAATTTACAGTGGCGAGCGCCAGGCGGCCATGGATCGCGACCTCAGATGCCGGGCCGGCCCAGCAAGCGGATGAGAAGCCATTCGCTGGAGCCCCTGCAAGTAGCGCCTGCTGAGCAGTTGGGAGCGCTAAGAGATTTGCCATTGACGGCGAACGCAGTAGGTGGGTTCAGAGACCATCAGTATGGATTCTCCATGCAATACTCGCCTATCACGCCAACCTTTTCAGCCTACAATCCGTACTCGCCTAGCTATCCAGAGCATTCTGTGCAGCACGAGTCTGGCTATCACCAAGCGGTCCCAGAAAGCCCGTTCGACAGCAACTTCTTCCCGGACCCCGAGATGAGCTGGTCAGGCGACAGTATCACTTCCAGCTTGGGTTCCGATCACAGCAGCCAGGACTATCAGGAGGACCAAGGCTTTTTCGCCGATCCCGTTGTTGCAGATAGCCTGGATAACATTCTATCGAATCAACAAGGTATTTGTCAGCAGCAAATTAGTAACGGTGTCTGTCAGAATATTGGAAAGACTCAGGAGGCTCCGCAGTACCTGGGTCAGCTCCAGCTGTCTCCACAGCTTGTTCCAGATGACGTGGGTGCCCACACATCATCGATCATCTCCACCCCTTTCTCATCGTTCTCGATCGGCAAGACTCCTGGTCTACGATTCCTCATTGACTACTACGACAAGGTCATCTCACCCGTCATTGTAGCCTTCGATGGGCCCACGAACCCTTACCGAACTCACATTCTGCGTTTGGCCGTCGAAAGCAAGACATTGCAACATGCCATTGCTGCATTATCGGCCAGTAATCTGCGCATACGGAGGGGGAGCTCTAATTCTATCAAGGGCTGCAAGCGGCGAAGCCTGACAGACTGCTCGTATGACAAGTCCGTCAGGAGATCGTCTATCGCGCACAGCATCATGGAAGGTGGTCTGGATAGTTTGCCACATACATCCATGAGCGAACCATCGATGGAAGAGCTTTTCCATAAATCGGCTTCGATCAAGGCCTTGAACGAGCAGCTCAAGGATCCCAAGCGTCGAAAGAATGACTCTATCCTTGCAACGTTGCTTATTTTATGTCTCTACCACATTTGTGATACGGGCGTTGCGAAGTTCAAAACGCAATTTGCAGGGGTGAAGCAAATACTTGCGATGAGAGGTGGTACCAAAGGTCCGAATTCGAAGGCGTCCAATTGGTTGACGGTCATGTTTACGTGGTTCGACGCAATGACTGCCACGGTCAATGACCGCGAAAGCCAGTTGCCGGACTTGGATGTTTCCGGTGATGACGGCTGGTCTTTGGAGAATCTTGCTGGCTGTGATGGCAGACTCTTCAAGATCATCGCCAAGCTCGGCCGCTTGAATCTCCTGAGCCAGGGCAAGCCAGTCGAAGACACACCACCTGAAATCACTGCGAGGCCCAAGACGCGCTCGTCGAGCCCCAACTCCAAGTCCCAGGACTACTACAGCATGAACTACAACCGCTATGATGGCAATGGCCGGTCTTCTCTACTAAACGACGACGAGGACATGGCCTCACGAGCTCCGTTCTGGAGGGAATGGACCGCAACCCGTAAAGCGCTCCAAGACTGGCAGCTGGATCCCGTGAAGCCATCGTCACCCTCTTCCCAATTCGACCGACTCGATCTTCTCCACATCTCCGAATCTTTCCGCTACTCGGCTCTTCTCTACACCGAACGCTTAGCATATCCCCATCTCCCATCCACCCATCCCAATTTCCAGAACCTAGTCACCCAAGCACTTTACCACATCACCAACGTCAAATCCGACGTTTTTCTTCTCTGGCCGCTCTTCATCACCGGCACCGAATGCGTCAGCGCTGAAGACCGGCATTTGATTCGCGAGCGGTGCCTCGACATCCAGAAGGATTCTGGCTTCTTCAACAACATTTCAGGTTTAGAGCTACTCGAGAAGGTATGGCGCGACGATACAAAAGACACAATTGAGCAAAATCACGGGTCTATGACGGGCATGGATCACAATGAGGGGATTTGTGCAGCACAGGGATTCAAATGGCGGAAGGCAATGGAACGGATTGACGGGGAGTACATAGTGGTTTAGGCATACCGACAGCGTACGGAGATATCATATATGAAGTTCAAATAAGGTCATTTATTATACCCCTTGCATCAGATTGTCGGTGGAGCGCTTCCATCTCGCGGCTACGCCGTTTCATCCATCGAGATCTCTTGTTTAGGCTCTCCACTCGCCCAAACTCTCTTCGATCATCTCGGCCTCTCGGACGCAAACGCGCTCCTGGCATGTGATTAGCACAACTCAATGTCTTAGGCGTCATTGCTGAGCAAGACGATGATAAATCACCACCCTCTCGGCATTGGCTGACCCAACCCCACACCCCTCTCTTGGCCGCCACTCCACCATCAACCCAAAGTACAAAACCTGACCAACTCCCTTCCTTCCTCCAAAATCAATGCGTCCAGCCCTCCGCCTCTCCTCCCTTTCTCGCCATCTCGTCAACTTTAACCCGACCACCAGCAACGTCACCCGCACAATGTCCACATCCACATCCCCCTCCTCCGCAGCTCCAGCCATCATCGCTGGTGTAGGTCCTGGAACAGGTGCTTCAGTGGCACGCAAATTCGCCGAGAGGTATCCCGTCTTCCTCCTTGCGCGAAATCCCGCGAATTACGAGCCTCTGGTCGAGGAAATCAAGAACAATGGTGGCTGGGCGCAGGGCATCTCTACGGACATCAGCGACGCGGGGAGCGTTGAGAAGGCGTTTGCAGAGATCAAGAACTACAGCGGGAAAGAGGAGCCGAGGGCGAGTGCGGCGGTGTTTAATGTTGGTGGGAAATTTATACGAAAGTCCTTCTTGGATTTGAGTCAAGAGGAATTTGAGGTTGGATTTGAGGCGAATGGGTGAGTCTCCTTCTTCTGCATGTTTCTTCTGGGTATGGGCTCTGGAGGGCACTGACATCCCCCACAGACGCGGCGCCTATCTCTTCTCCCGCGCCGTTCTGCCACTTCTGCTCGCTTCTACCACCTCCTCGTACTCAACACCAGAGTACCCACCCACGCTCATCTTCACGGGCGCGACGGCGTCGATGAAGGGCAGCGCGCTGTGCTCGAGTTTCGCAACGGGGAAATTCGCGCTGAGAGCGCTGGCGCAGAGTTTGGGTAGGGAGTTTGGGCCGAAGGGTGTGCATGTCGCGCATGTGGTTGTGGATGGGGTGATTGATATTGAGAGGACGAAGGGGTGGGAGGTTGGGGGGGTGGATGGGAAGATTAGTCCGGGGGCGGTGAGTTTCTATTCCTTGGGGGGTTGGGGTGGAAGGGAGGGGGATGGTGTGAAGAGGTTGGGGCTAATGATTGCGGGTTTTTAGATCGCGGACTCGTATTGGTACCTTCATACGCAGCCACGAACGACGTTCACGCACGAGATCGACATCCGGCCGTATATTGAGAAGTGGTAGCTTTGGCATGAATTTACCTACAGATAACGTTCAAAACGTCTTTCCAAGTTCGACTCGATTGTCTGACCCTATTTATCTCGTCATGACACAACGTGCATTCCGCCGTTTCTATTTCCCGTCATCACTCTCATTCTCGTTACCACCTTTGTCCCTAATCCAACAGTGCAGATGCAAAGCTACAAAGTTGATTTACGTTGGACTCTCATGGTTGGAAAGGCCACCCCAGTATATTGGACGTCAGCATCTGCGGCGACGCCTCGAGCTCTTTGGCCTTCGCCTTCAGCTGGTCGACATCCCAATTACACCACACAAACCTCCCATTGAGGAATTTGGCTTCTGTGCTTGTCATCCAGAGGAGGAAGTGGGCCGGCAGTTTGACTGTGGCAGAGTTAGCGGTCTTGTCCTCGCTTTCCAGCGTACCAAATCACAGCCTCGACAATACTAAAGGTTTTTATCAAAAGCTATACAGCGGTATACAGCCGGCTCGTCAATCTACCGGCGAGATGTACTACCGCAAAAGAAGCGGAACAGACTTACTATCATCGATCGGCGGCCTCTGCGAGTGCGCAACCGCCTCCTCAGCCATCTCCGTCATCACAACCCCCGGATGAACCGAAGCCACAAAGATATCCGGATTCTCCGCGGCCAGGTTCTCGAGTAACTTGACCTGCGCGATCTTCGAAGAATTGTAGGCCGATCGTCCGTGGTTAAAGGGAAGCGAAGGAGGCAGCTGGATTGAACCAGCTGTGATGCCGATGATGGCGGAATTTGGACGGTGGGTGGGGAGGAAAGCTTGGGCCATGACAAGAGGGCCTTTGACGTTCGTCTGGAGCGGATGGGGAGTTAGCGAGAGCCCGCACCAGCATTTGGAAAGAGAGAGCTTGACAGCGGCGGCTGAAGATGCTATACAGGAACACGCTTGGAGGAGCCTACCTCAAACCCCCTCCACCACTCCCCAATCGACGTCTCAGCAATGGGCGCCGGCGTCGGAGCAATCCCAGCATTCAAAACCAAAACCTCCCACCCCCCTACGGCCTCAGCAGCCTTCGTCACAGCCTCCTCATCAGCCACATCAGCAACATGCGTGCTTACTTCCGTGCCCGGGAAATCCGCTGCGATAGCGTCCTTGGCTTTTTCGAGAGTGCTTTGAGTCCGGCCTAGCAAGACTACGCGCGCAGCACCAGCTTCGGCGAAGGCTCTGCCCATCTCAGGGCCAAGCCCTCGGCCACCGCCTGTCACGACGACGGTTTTGCCTTTGGCTGAGAGGGCGGGGTTGCTTGGGGAGATGCTGGGGTAGGTGTCGTTGTGCCATTCGGCGGTTAGGGAGGTGAAGCCTGGCGGGGGCTTCATGATGGCAAAAGATTAATGGTTCAGAAGATCGTATGGAAGAAGAGGTTCTTGACTTACTTATAGTTAGAAAGCCAATTGAGAATGACTGCAAACGCCCATGAGGGCCATGACAGACAATGTTCGTCGATTCAGCTCGGGAAATAATGAACCCCGCAAAGTCCGGAGATTTATGCCTTCTTACGAGTTGAAAAGTGGGTGCACAAATCGTGCACGTAAATTATGCAGCTACTTTACTGACATCCGACGGGACTGAACTTTCCGTAAATCAATAATTCTGCAATGTCCCCTACTAGTCAGCATCTACCAACGGAATGACACTTCCCACAGATTCATGGTAGAGCCACTGGCCAAAGGCTACACTCGACTATCGCCATGGTATGTTCATTGCGCTATGTGCGCTGAAATGCTGCGAACAATGGCACACCACCACGACAGCAGGAGACCAGAATGAGATTCAGGAGAGCTCAAGAAATGTCTCCTAACAACCAACACCATACCTGAGGCAAAAGGAAGTAGTGCCAATTATTAGAGTCCATCATTACAAGTTGAGGGCAGACTGAGTATCACGATGTGAAGCTTGCCTGCGACCTATGAACAAACGTTACCCACTAAGAGGGCGTCGCACTGCGAAAACTGATTGCTCGTATATGGCTTTTAGAGTCAAGCAGGTCTTGACGAGCAAGACGTTATACGAGGCAGTACTCTACCGTAGGCAAGCTACCATCATTTCATGAGGGGCTCTATGATCCCAATCAATGATCCCAGCTCAGGTCATCTTAGGACTCTGAATCGCTCGATCCCATGCGTCAGCAGCAAGTGGTGCACTCCAATCTTGACATTTGTAGAAGAAGGCAAAGACAGAAAGTCAATGGACTGGATCACTACATAGCTACAGAGGAAAACCTTCAAAGCATTTCTCTCACTCGATCAGAACATCCAAGAGCAGGTTTGGCAAAAGGTCTTGAGCTCATATGAGACACAAGGAAGCTCTGAAAAATGCACCGCGCTGGCGCATGCGATACTCTTGTGGAGCTGGCTACCAATGATCTCGCATTGGTGTGAAAGATCTTTTCGCATTGGGATATGCGGGATCAGCGCAATAGAAATTCTCCATTCTTATCTTCGCGGCACGTGGTGCACGAGCTGAACGTGTTTCAGCAAACTTTATCAACCGAGTGCAATTGTTACCTTAGTAGTCAGACTCTATGAGAAAGATTGTGTTTGAACACGTCGCTTCGCGATTCTAATCTTCGATTAGAATTGATAAATTCTTAATTCTAGCATAAACTCTAAAGTCTTTTTTTAGAAACAAACGCTTAATAAATTAGTTTAACGCTAAATGCGAAGTCTTATTTAGTTTTTGTCTACTAATTTCAATAGACAAAGCGCGTGCTTAAACATAATTTTTTTATAAAGTTTGAGAGCAAAATCTTATTTTTTTGTCAAAATAAAGCAAATCAAAATTTAGAGTTTATTTTGTTAAAAGCTTAACAAATACGAGATTTTTAAAAATTAATTATAGCTCTTCTATTTTACAATATTTTTCTATAAGTGTTCGCAATTCAATTAAGATTTTCGATGTATTATTATTGAATTACTATTAACGCAAACATTTAATAAGCAAAGTAAAAAGTTGCGATTAAAATAGACATTTAATTGCAATTACGAAAAGATGCATAAACATAAGTTATTGTTTGTTTATTGTTTGACTATCTTGAATTACAAGCTATCTTAAAAAAATCTTAAGCACAAAGAAGACGTATTAGATATCGAGAACAAATTCTTACAATGTTAAGAAAGCATTGCGTGTCTTTGTAATAAAAATTACTTCAAATAACATTGCTTACTCTTGATCGATTTCTCTTTTACATTTAAACTAAATTCTTCGTTCTTTAAATTTTGAATCTTTCTTAAATGTTAAATCTTTGTGCGACGCTTCTTGATCTTGTTTATAAACTTGATAAACTTGTTAACAAACGCAATTATTTTTTCGATTAACTCGATAAACTTAACAACAAACTTTGTTATATTTTCGACAAACTTCGTTATTTTATAAAAAGATATTTTGAAGACATTTATGCACAAAGTAATTTTAGACTTCTTTAATTATTGACTAATAAAAGAGAGTCTATTTCTTAATCTTAAATTGTATCGAGAAATAGATTTCGTTAATAAAATATTTTAGATTGTAATAAAATAAACGTACAAGAAACATTTTTGAATCAAAACTCTCAATTTCGCAAAGCAATAAAATACTCTAATATTAAAGATAATATTATTCTTCTTAATTGAGCTTTAAGATATGATTGTTAAGATCTATAACGTTAACGTCGAAGAATTGCTTTACTAAACTTCTTAACAATATGCGACAAATACGCAAATCTTTGTTTTTGTTAAATTCGATCAAATATGTTTTGTAAAACTAATCAATTATTATCTTAAAATAAGCGACTAGAAATACGAGTTTATTATTTAGACAAATATCGAAATTAAGCATTTTCGAATTTAAAAAGATTTATACGTTGTTGATGCGTTTGTTAATTATCAATATATAGTTCTTGTATTGTTTAAACGTTAACGAATTAACATTCTCGATTTTTTTTGTTCGATTATTATTTTTTTAATTATATTGTACGTAACTTTTTGTGTCGTACTTGAATTTTAAGACGTTAAAGAAACAAGATAACGCAAGCACTTAATTCTCGCAAATAAAAGAAAAACTTGATAGATTATCGTTATTAAAGTTCTTGTTTTTTGACTTATCTCGTTTCTTAAAATTGTTTTAATAATAGAAGTATTAGCAAGAAATTCAATAAAGATTACGAGAAAAAAAGAAACATACAAGCTTCTAAATTAAAGTTGTTTTGTTTAACATTTTTGACGAAACTTTTCTTGCGCTATTAAGCGCATTTTTATTCTTTTTTGCTTTTTTGATTGCTTTTTAAGATATATTTTTGAATTTTTAAGTTTTTCTTATAAACAAAAAGCTTAGTTTGAGAGCTTGTGTTAATTTACTTAATTTTTTTCTTGTTAAAGTAATCGATAACAAAGCGACGTTTGTATTCGATATCTCGAATAAAAAATTTAATAAAGTAACAATTATCTTGACAAAAGTTCGACAATTAAATGTTGTAAAACAATTAAAAGATATTAAATTTTTAACAATAATTAAAGATATAAAATTTTTGTTAGTAATTAAAGATATCGAAGTTTCGACAACAATTGAAGATATTATTTTTTTAATAAAATTAATTGACGTAATCTCTAAAGAAAAGTCGTGCTTATTTATAATGCGAAGAATTTTGTATTAAAGAAAGCAAGATGTGCAATAAAATTCGATTTAATATAGCTAAAAAAGCACGACAAAACTCGAAAAAGCAATTATCTATTTTAAGAAAATTAGATAAATAAGAGAATTTATTTTTCAAAAAAAGTCTAGCAAGAAATATAAATAATTAAGTATTAGATCGAACGATAATAAGAAATATATAAATTCGCAAAATTAACAACATTTAGCAATAAATAAATAAAATAAAATATTCGATAACAAATAAATATCGCGAAGTATTAATAAAATTGAACAAAGCTTGCATTAATAATCTTATTTTATTAGAAGAAATGCATTTTTCTAAAAGTACATTACGAGTGTTTTTGGACTTGTCAAATGTACGTCAAAATGCAATAAATCAAAAATTAAGAAAATTAATTATCTTAAATAATTAAAAAAAGATTACTAAGACGTGTTTTATCGCGATAAAGAAGCTTTTTACAACAATTTTGACTTATAATAATCTCGAGTTTTCAAAAAATTAATAAGATGAGAAAATTTAAAAAACTTAAAAATTTAAATTAATTACATTTGTTATAATAGTTTAATCTTATAATTTTGACATTGTGTCTCTCTATCGAAATATGTAAACTTCGAAAGAACATTTATTATTAGTTATATCTATTGCTCTAACTTTAATCGATAAAAATTTTGACATTAAGATACGATGTATTCTCTTTCTTTTTCTTTACGCAATATCTAATTTAACAAGATTCAAATCTTTTATATAAAGAACGTTATTCAAAAACTCTTTAAACTATTAACGTACATCAATATAAACTTTTTTTGAATTACATTTATGCTTAAGCTTTATGTACTAGAATCGTATAAAACAAAATCATATTCTATAATATTAATCTAAAGAGATAAAAGTACGACGATTAACAACATTTTAATTATAAAAGATTTTTATTTCAAGCAAATAGAAATTGATTTAAACGATTTTGTTTACAATAAATATCTTTGTCTTATTACGAGCAATCTTAAGATATATAAGCGAATAAAAGAGACAATTCGATTGCCAAACTATATCTCTCAAATTTCGTTTAACAAATTTTATTGAATTTTGTTATTTATCGAATTCTAATATCTAAAATTCAATATGCTTCAACTTATATATGCAATATATATAAAAAAAATCTTTTATATGGATAAAATCTCTTCGCAATATGTAACAAACAAATAAAAATTATCAAAGATAATGTTAAAATAACGAGAAATAAGAGTTTTGCTCTCAAATTTAATGCAAAAAAAATAAAACAACGCTATAACAAACATTATGCTCGATGCGAATGTGCTCAAACATGCTAAATGCTAGTGCAATTATTGTATCGAAACTAATCTCTAGTGCTAGCTCTAGCGCAATTCTAACATAAGCGAACTCGCTAGAGTTCGCTTGAGGGTTGTTTCTTTTTTTTTGCATAGATCTAACTACTAAGACAATGCAATTGTACAGAAGCAATACGAGCGTAATCGAACAAAAGCGCTAGCAGCTATGGTGCATGAATCTTAGGGTCAACAGTAAAATCCTGTGTCCTGCGCTGAAGATTTCCGGCGCGTGCATTACCGAGGAGTCGGGCGAACCGTACCCTATCATCAGGAGGAAGAGTACCTCAGATAACTACTTACCCTTATGCAAATAGTATTTGCCAAAATAAATTGTCAAGAGTGGCCGAGATAATCTGTAGGGCAATGCGGCTGAATTCCTAGCAATGACACTTTGCGCAGTGAAACGAGCTGCTTGTGTAGCATACGTCTAGTCATTGATGGGCACAGCAGACACACCTGGATTTCACTCTAAATTTCCAAAATAGATCGCCGCCTTTGTACAAGGTTTCTGTGCCTCCGAGTATGAAACGGTTTCAAAGCTCGAGGATTCAGTCTCCATGTGTGCAGTACGTGAGTCTTCTATGATGGACTGGGAGTTTCTTTTCAACATGAGAGGTATGGATATTGAATCCTGTGTCGAGCATTACTACAACTTCATAATACTCTTTTCGACCGCTTTGAGTCATTTCGAATCCAAAATGCAGCTCGATCGAGTGTTCTGGCCAAATGCGACTACATGTAGTGTGGTTACACAGCAGCGCAGATCTCACGCTCCGGACATCAAGAACCCAATTGGCGTGTGCCCTCGCCGCATTGGTGCACCAAAGCGAGAGGCGTACCAATCAATCGAAACACACCTGCAAAAGCGTGCTGTATCTTTCGACCAGGGCTGCCAAACCCACGCTTCTGATTTGTTGGACTACTCTTGCTCTAAAGTAATTCTTACTTCGTACATTATAGAAATATGGTGAGGCTGAAGATTGTATGGAACGATGATCATCCAGATCGTCGGGGATTTAGATAGCCATCCGCTGCGATACCCAACCTTTGGCTTTCATTTCCATACCTACCTGAGAAACTATCCTTGCGTCTGTTAAGTATGGAAATTTCCTGGCTTCGACCATCGCTGGCTGGACTCAGAAGCAGGAAAAACTCCACCGCATCCAGCGAACGTCAAGTGGAGAACCGCATCATACAGCCCGCCAGTCCTTTCTAGGGCCTTGACTAATGGGAAGCTGAGCCCGACTTGATCTAACTCAGGACACCGAGATTATCAGCGTACCAGCCTTCCCTCGACAGAGACGGGGGCCTTGTCAATGATGAAGAGCTATCTACAGGGTATTGCGACCGTTTTCTTTGCTAAAAGGGTCGGTCCTTTTCATTATCCTTTATTGACTTCGGGCAGAGTACGACGTTTTCCAACACAAACGAGTCTCCTTGATCTCGATGACGAAGAATTGAGTCTAGAGACCGATTCACAACTGGCAGGAAGGCTCAAGGAGCAAAGAGAAAGCTATGGAAACTCGGGCCCAGGAATTGGGTACGGTCTCAACACCCAACCCCGTCGAAGGACTTGAGATATGACAAAATCCATCCAATAAAGGCGACGTCCTTCGGCAGTACCGAGCGCTATAATCAACGAAGAGACTGATCAACTTGAGTGCGACTGCGATTCATGCGAAATTAAAGGCATTCCGAGAAGCTACTGCAATGTCTGCGACCTCATCTTTTGCCCCGAATGCTGGAACCAGCAAGGGTCCCATAAGAGACGCAAATTGGCACCTGGTTCGGTTCCACATGAAAAGACGGAGTTAGTTGTGATCCTAGTCGATACAGTTCATCATACTGACGATGGGAAATCTCCCACCCAGCCATGTAATTGCAAAGAAAATAAAGTCTGCGATGGCACCAGGCGTGACAAGTGAACACGACAAGAAATTGTTACATCAGAAACACGAGGATACAACATGGTTTGGCATTCTGAGAGAAGACACGGGTTTCCCCTCTTTTCAAGACTATGGGAGATACGCTAGCCTGATGGCTGAAAGCGCTCGCTCGCCTATGTCGCCGGACGGCCAGTGGAACGGTGCAAGAGACTCTCGTTGCCCGAGCTTAGTGTCATTCGTTGGCGAAACTGGTATGCGTACCTAAGTGAACACGGAGCTATACTTATTGGTTCCTGCAGGCGCCGGTAAAAGCACCGTCGTGAAACTCATCATTGATCTCCACAGCACACAAGAGGAAGGGGACGCAACGCCAGTCGTGGGTTCTGCCGGTGAGGATGTCCCAACCTCCGGCGATGTCCACCTCTACCCGGATCCGCAGACATTCGAATCCGATACACCAATTCTCTACGCCGATTGCGAAGGACTCGACGGTGGCGAAAGAGAGCCGAAGGCTACCGCCTTCCGGAAAAAAGAGAAGATCTCCAAAGTCGGAAGAGTTGGCTCGTTCGAAAAAAGAATGCAACGACGACCCCACACTTCAGAACGCGATCTAAGGTGGGCCGATACTAATGTCAAAAGAAGTCGAGCATTCGCCGTAACGCATCTGTATCCACGGCTGCTGTATACGTTTTCTGATGTGGTTGTATTTGTGCTCAAGAACCCAAAGTGAGGCTTGAGTCGGTACCTGCTCGTTCCCTCACCAGCTGACGCAGTTTATTTAGAGTAATAGAAAGCGTTTTCGAGAAGCTTGTCAAATGGGCTGCTGCAGCGTTAGAGACGTCGTCGAATCAGCCCGTCTTGCCTCACGCGATCATTGTTCTCAATGCCTCCGAAAATGATATTGACCCCGGCTTATGGGACGTCAACATTTCGACGAAAGAGCTGCTTCAATCGTTGTCGGAAACAGTTTCGCAAAACGCTACGTTTAAGGAGTACGTCCAATTTTGGAAGGAACGGAGCAGAAATATCAAGACTGTTGAGGAACTCCTTCTTTCGTATTACAGCTCCATCCAGGTCGTGCGAATACCAACCCATGGCCGGCCGAATCTCATTAGCGAACAGATTGTCAAGCTTTATGAAGGCATTCGGGCAGCTTGTGCTTCTTCGCGGGAAAGGAGGCTCGCTCTTCGTATGCTGCTAGACGCCGACGAGTTACAGCCGTACCTACAATACGCCTTTGATCACTTTGTTCTATATCTCGACACCCCTTTCGACTTCGTTCAGGCATCTTTCACCAATAGTCCGATACCACTAAACTTTGGCGGGAATATCCTCAAACTAGCTATCAATCTTGTGGAGGCTCTGCCAAACCAGGTGGATGGACCGATAACCTTCAAGGAGCTCAGCACCATGGTCGCTTCATGTATCATGCTTGACTCAGCGCGGCACAAAATCAGAGGTTTGCTGCCGCTTTCCATGTTTCGACCAGCATTAACAGACATTTTAGGAAACGCCGAACTGATCTTTCCTCAGTATCTCGAGCATATAGAAGCTGCACTGGAAAACTTTTGTGATCGACACTGGCCATGCGAGTTCATTAAACCTGGTGGCGGAGCTAGATGCGTCAATGTGCGCAGTGGGCATGGCACTAAAGGACATCAGCTGAAGAACGGTAAAGTTCTTACGGTTGGCAATTACATCTCCCGCTTCTCATTTGAAAAGTACCGAGAGACCTTCAACTTCGACGTCTACTCACAATTGACTAAGTGTCTGAAGATGCTCCACACCAAGGTCCACGATTCTGGCCTACCAGAGGCCGATGCCGCAGCGGAAATTCATAGAGACAGTGTCATGATACTTTTCTACAATCACACGGCTAAAGCTGGTGCAGAATCTTTCATCAGTCATTCAACTTGCTTTTCTTGCTTGTTCGAGCCACCTGAGCACGCTCTTCCCTGTGGTCATGTACTTTGCACACCGTGTTTGCGCGCATATGGGCGCTCAAGGAAAAGAGGCGTCGTTGAAATAGACGGATGCCCTTTAGAATCGCTCAGCAATCCTCGAAACCAAACTTGGAAAGTGGTCATGAAGCCAGCGGATGCCGGTATCCGTGTGCTAACTCTAGATGGGTGAGCACTGGGCCTTGACCCCTGGACGCCTGCGGTGTCTGTGCTAATGATCTCATAGGGGAGGAATACGTGGTATCGTAGAATTAGAGATTTTGAGACAAATTGAGCAGGCTCTAGGTGGTACAATTGCCATCCGACATTTCTTCGACCTTATAGTGGGCACTAGGCATGTAGACTACCATATGCTGATTAGAAAAAACCCTGTCGGCTGACTTCATCCAGCACTGGCGGCGTCATCGCTCCGGGACTTGCAGCAAAGCAGTGGTCGGTGGAGGCCTGGACAGCTGAATTTGAAAGGCTGTGCAGTAAAGCATTCACCAGACGGACGGGCGGCAATATTCCTGGCCTAGGCTTCCTCGTCAGCCACTACAATCACTCAAAGTACGAAACAAGGCCCTTAGAAGAGGCTTTGACCGAAGCTTACGGCGAGGACGAGTTCCTCTTCGGAGGCTCTCGAGTCTCTAATGGCGGCGATGAGGCTAATGTCAAGGTCACCGTGATATCAACATCAGCCACAGATTTACCGGTGGTGCTAGCAAAGTACAACCGGTTATGTCCCGAGAAACGTGAGCTCCTCCTTCGTGGATCGTACCCCATATGTCTTGCTGATCGCCATCTCGTGATAGTCTCTTACCATTTTCAACGACCAGAGAAGCTAGAGTCGGAGCTTAAGATTTGGGAGGCGTGAGTATAATTCACAATATTGATGCACATCGCTAACTCACGGAACAGCGCCCGAGCCACTTCAGCGGCGCCAAAGATCTTCAAGCCGTATCGTCACGAGCCATCACAACAGTCATACCTGGATGGCGCGATATATCACAACAACCCTATACAGATAGCAGACAAAGAACGTAAGAATCTCTGGCCTTCCATGAAGGCCGAGTTTCCGGACGTTGTGGTTTCGATAGGAACAGGTTACGGGCCTCCGCAGTCCAAACCTGTATTGAGCTCACCCCCACCTCAAGTCGGAGTTCTATCCCATGGTAAATCGCTCTACAAGATCGCCACTGATCATATAGCGTCCGCGCTGGACTCCCAGAAAGCTTGGGACACGTATATCAGCATCCTCCAACCACCTCCCGAGCATATGACTCGCTATGTACGGCTCAATCCGCAGCTTCGCGAGGACCCTCCGAACTTAGACGATGTGGACCAAATCCAACGTATCAAGAGCACCGTGAGAACGCAGATGGCGACTAACGGGCAAATACAGCGTTTAGCCCATCAGCTGGTGGCTTCCTGCTTTTATTTCGAGAAGTCTGCAGCAGCCGAGCTGCAGCCCGATAACTCCTATGACTGCAGAGGTGGGATTACAAGACCCGTGTAGCGGAGACGTACATGCTCACATTTCTTCACGGCAAATCCATTGTAGGCTCTTGCCCGAGAGTGAAGAGATCTGCCAACTAGGAAGATTTCTGAAAGAGAAGAGGGTACCGGGTCGTGAAATTGCTTTCGTTGTGCAAGAACAGCATCATGGGCGACATGCGAATTCCATAGCAATCACCCCAGTCGTGATAGACCGCATGATTGGACAGCGTCTCTTCAGAATGAAGAGAATATCTGTTCGGTTGTCGAGCAAGCTTGCGGTGACTGAAATGTTCCTGTCAATTAGGGAAAACGAGCTCTACACGATAAGCAGGTTTCCAAGGTCACTGCTCGAAAACGAAGGCGTCAGGGAGAATAAGTAGCTTCGGCTCGTCAAAACCTCCAATTGCATGCCATTTTCATCGCTAATAGTCCTCGTCTCATCACTAGGGACCCGCCAAGATACCCGCCACCAGTCTTTTGACTCTACCTCAAGACGATGGACCGGCAGAACTGCCAGTCGAAGATTACGCCAACAGCAATGGACGCCGCCTGATCTCGGTCGACGACCCCAGGGATCGCTTTCGACCTACTCAGACGAAGGATATATGCTTGGAGACTCGACTCCTAGCACGTTGAAACAGATTGCTGGTCTTTTTCGAAATGGCACCAATCAACGCAAGCCCGTCAAAGAAAGACCGACGGAGAGCATGTCATACCCAGCTTCTATCATACCCTCGGAGCCTTCCGAATTGGATTCAGTGAACGTGTTGGAAATGTCAGGTTCAATAACTTACCAAGAGCCAGTAGAACTGGATACCGAGCCTTAGACAGCACTGCCTGCCGAGGACCGACCAGATCCAGCCGCCCTTGGGCCGCTTCCCAATGTCCAGCAATTTTCCAGGATCCAAGCCGATGAATGGCTACAAGGGAGACCAGTTACACCACGCAACCCCTGGTCGCTGTATTGTCCACATATGGCTATGGGCGCTTCTTTAAAATGCAGTCTTACAATTTCAGACTCTATATCCAATGTCTAGGGGGGGTTCTTTTTCGAGAGAAGAGGTATTGCCCTCGCGGCTTTCTCGGGTTCATTCTTCAAGAACACCTGCTTACTAATCTCGATCCTGGCGCAAAATCACATTGGAAGGAAGCTCAGGACCCCTAGCAAATGTGGGCGCAGAGCCGATCGCTGTTACAACCACTCCTCCACATCTACAGAGCTTTGCTTGAATGGTCCGACTACTTATCTGACAACTCGCTTGTTATATTTACAGATCTTCTGCTTGCATTCCTTCATCCAATTCAACCTTGGTTCTTTGGTCAGATTGATTTGTAATTTTGAGACGTCTCCTATTTAAGTCTCTGCTTGCGTTATGTTGGTCGAGCATATCGCATCTCGCCTGTCGCATAGGATCGCCGCGGGAGTACTTTATTATCCGAGCAATTCACACGGCGACTTCGAATGATGTAATGGTATCTCCTTTCCGCATATTGTTGGAAAAATCCGCCGTAAGGTGGCCTATCCATTGTGGCTTCGGATGGTTTTCTTTCCAATGTCTATTCTTCCACTCTTCTGGTTTTGCTTTCGAATCACAGCGATACCCTTAGAGCATGGAGCAGGAGACCTTTCAGGATCGCAGGTTCCGGGACAAGGTGGAAATTTCATAACTGGAACAGCTGAAGTGTGCGTGCTGGTTCGACCATTACCATGGAGGCATTGCTTGCTAATATATGGCTGACCTGCAGTGATGCATCATCGCTTACTATTCCCGCAGCCAGCGCTCATGATATTGACTATGCTGTACCCGGAATTACTCTGCTTCTCCACGATACACATCCTCTACCCTCACTAGGCCATCAGAAGCGTGTGAGTGGCTCCCGCCGCATGGACGACTGCAGCAACCCGCCTTCTCATTTCTTCAGCTCCTACTGCAAAGGAGTCGACTATCCCATCCAATCTCGAAACCCCCTATCCGTCCAAGTGAACTGCAATAATCTCACCCCTACGCGCAACTGGACGGATCCAACACCGGATTACAACTACGAGACATTCTGTCGTGATGATGAGATCTGCGTCACTCAAGAAGACGTTGAAAATCCGTGGCTCGAAGGCACCGAGGAGGCGGAGATGGCCGGAGACACGCTCGTAGACGTCGCATGGTGCGTTGGTCGAGACCAGTTCGTGGCCATCGCACAGAGTCAGCTTGAGCACACGCCGAAGCCCGATACTGTAGCTGCACCATACAAATCCATCGATGAACAGAGCTGGGGACAGAACGCGAGCGTACAGGCTACGCTTGTGAGTATGGAAGGGCATTCAGCGTCTGCGAAGATGACGATCGAGGCTCAAGCACCAGGACTTGTGAGTGGACAGCAGGTATGGCATACGCTTATCCGTGGAGCCAACGTTTGCAACCACTGCTCGAGGCTAGAGCTGAAGAGTGTGCCATTGCACACACACAGGATGTTGGTCCATATCATCTTGCCGTTTGCGGTTCCGAACGCACTTCTGTATCTTTCGAGACATGTTGCCTGAAGTAGCAATGGTGGCTTTCGCTAATGGGCTATGACCTGGACTAGAGCGCTCAACCTTCGTATTTTGAGATTCAATGTCACTGGCCTTAGGTAAGCAGCTCCCCCTTAGGTACTGTCTCGGGATCTATTTCTTTGCTCCTAGCCCTGGACATGGAAATACGAGGCCGCAAACTCCTTTGCTTGGTGCACAATGAGGCAGCAAACGGCTAAACGCATCGCATAGGAAGCAACGTTCCGTCCATCTACGGATCAGGCAAGGCTCAACGAGAACTGATTCGCCAGACACGCACAAGCGCTCGGCATCTATCTCCTCTGCTTTCACGCCAATATTCTCCAAAGACTTCGTCGTTCAGCAGAGAAGACCTCTGCTTTGGTCGAGTTGACATCAAAGCCTATGATGGCCTTTTTCGAAGACTATCGGGTCAGATCCAGAGCAAACCGGTCCTGCCGGCAGGGCAATAACCTTTTCCTTGTCACCAGAGGCGAGTTCGGAGCCAGAAAATGATTAGTTCAATGGAAGCTGCAAAAGCATGTAATGCGGTGACTGTGGTATATATGCGAAAGCGAGGTTGTATCTGCCCAGTGTAATTGCATGGCCTGCCATCGCCGTAACCCGTGCGGTTTGAGGCTATACTGAACCGTACGGCTCGCACGGTCAGTACGGGTGTACACTGATTGTACGAGCTAGGTTGTGTGTGCATAACTACCACAAATTCATTATATTTCTATATTTAGAGGTCCAGATCGAGTAATTCCCCATTTGGCGAGAAATGCTTGTCGATCATAAGCCACAATTTCTGGGTCTTTTTATTGGATATATACAATTGTTTGTCAAATTCCTCTTCCGTCTCCCGAAGGTGTTTTCTCGACAACGGTTTGTGTTACTGTCGGTGCACACGGTTTTTGGATGTCTCGTACTGTATAACGAAGATATTCGGGGACATACATCGGGTCACTCCTCAATTTGTCGCGGCACAGATGATTAGTAGCCAATTACCTGGTACCTGAACGGATACAGGCCTGAGCAGCCTCACTATTGTTCAGCAGAACAGGTTCGAACCCTGGCTCGCCTTTACAGCCTCTGGGTTTATACTGTCTACACAATAGCCTTGCGCCATTTCATGTACAATAAAGTAAGAACGCAAGCGTATTTATTTTTTACACCGATGTTGTGGCTGATCATCCCGACAGTGCACGTACCTCTTCAATATCTCCTCTGCGTCGCCTTCCCTTGTTCTTGAATAGCTCCCTTCCTTGCTAGAGCTTCCTTCTTTACCTCGGATTTTATGCTATATAGGAACAGGTATACGGCGGCGAAGAGGGTAGCAGGCCGAGATGGCGCCAAGTCAGATTACACCCTTGACCCGAGTCCGCTATTGCTGTAGACACTGACCTTAGCCATTAGGGCCGCGCTTCTATCAACCTACCGTCACGCGCTTCCCATCGCTAGCATGCCTCTTCGCTTCCTGCATTGTCATCATAGCTTTGACGGAACTCGCGTGCCGGTGGTTGCCCGGAAAGAACTCAAGTGGTGTTATAGCGGCAGCTGAGGCAGGAGTCGCAGCCGTTGCAACGGCCAGATTGCACAACCGTAATGATGGTATGGCGAAGCCAGATGTATTTCCTTCAAGGCGAGCTAACCATCCCAGTGGCGAGTAAAACCATGTCTGAGGCATCGGTCCCTGTTGAATCTTGGAACTTGCCCATAACGCCGGTAGACACTACAGTGACGTCCTTCGAATCGCTGCAAGCGTCTGCGTTCCCGTCCCTGAACACCTGGTTCGCTCTCTCATTCAAATTCAGAAAGACTCTGCTTACCATGAATGAAGTCAGACTTCGCTCTCTTACTCTCAGTCTGACTGTCTGCCCGTTGTTACTCCAGATACCAGCAATAATTCAAGCGGTACAATAGGTGTTATTCCAGATCTCAACAATACTTCAGTGGAATCTACAGCGCCATCATCAGACTATCTGCCAATAGCTCTCCCCACAAGTTCCCATGCTGTTATTACCAAACATCCAAACTCCGCAATGGCATCCACTACGAAATCGGTAGCTCCTATAACATCAACTCCTAGCTCCGTTGCAGACACCAGGGTCGAAGCAATCTCACCGCACGAATACCTGATTGGTGCCTTCATCCCCACTGTGCTGGCAGTGGTGTTCACGATCCCCTGGAATATATTGGCCTCGGCGGTGAAGGAGATCGAGCCTTTCTATCAGATGCAGCGAGCCAATGGCGCCTCTGCCGCCAGCTCACTAACGTCGGACTACAAAGCATCAATCAGTGTCGTGGCTACTATGAACGCAATGTCGAGAGGACACTTCCTTGTTTGGGGCTCGGGCCTTTTATCGTTGATCACGCTGTCTCTCTCGCCTTTGGCATCCGAGACCGTCTTCATAGGCTTCGATGGCCATTGTACAGCCACATCTGGAAGACAGGCCTGCAGTCCACATTTGAGCGTCTATCCCCTGGCTGCAAGAGTAATCCAAGGCATCCTGACCTTTATTGCCATCATCACCCTGGCCCTGGCAATCGATATGTGGCATAAGCGGAGCGGTATCTATGCCGATCCATGGAGTATTGCAGGATTGGCCACGCTTTTCCAGAACCGACGTCTGATTGAAATGTTCCGACAATTAGATCGGTCCATTACAAAGCCGAAGGCGCTAAAAGCGGCCCTGAAAAGTCACCGGTATCAGGTTGCCCCGTACGAGGAAATCGACGGGGAGAGTGGGCACGGCATCATGATATGTCAAAGCGGCATCCTGTCTGAGGAAAGTGATGTTCGAACTTCCTTCCGAAATGGCAGGCAATATGCAGCCGTGCATACGAACATCGTGGACGACCATACATTCCCAGCTCGCCCGAAGCCAAGACGGACAATTGCGACAATTCTTACACAGACCGGAGCTGTCGTCATGTTTGCCTTCCTTATGATGGGGCTTGAGGCTCTAGTCATCGTCTACTACAAGACTGGCGGTGACACCGCATTCGAAAGATTTATGGACAGTGATGCCTTCGGTGTGCGCTTTCTCTTCACAGCAGTGGGTGTTATGGTAAAAGTGTACTGGAACCTCCTCGACGACGGTAAACCCTCTTCCGTCCTCTTTATCCATACAACAACCTCTCGGCTGACCAGATTCTAGAGACCCGAAAACAAGAACCCTACCGCCAACTTTTCCACGGCAGCGCCCCAGCCTCCGACTCCATCCTCATCTCGCCGCACTCGAACCCCTTCACCGGCCTCTTCCACTCCCTGAAAAACTCCCACTACTTCAACGCCTACACAAGCTTCGTGGCCATCCTCTGCGATCCGCTCATCGTAGCTCTAGCCAACATCCCGTTCAAACCCGGACTCGCCTTCATCGCGTATCGTGCCTCCACTTACATCACGATTGCTGTGCTGAGCTTGATGCTAATTGGTATTGCGTGGATGCTGTGCCGCAAGAAGACGCCAGCGTTTCAGAGACCGGAGACGTTGGCTGATATGATGATTGCGCTGTGCGGGAGCCGGATGCTGGTCGACTTTAAGGGTTTGAGCGCTCTTGATAGGAGGGAGAGAGACGCGGTTGTTGGGGGGTGGGGGAAGAGATATGCGATGGGGACTGTGGTAGGGGTTGATGGGGTGGAGAGGGATGGTATTGATGAGCAGGATTTTGATAAGATCTCTTGAGGTCTCTGCTCAGGGAGCTCGGGAAGACTTTTGCTGTGTACTTCTTTTCGAGCACTGAGATTGAATGTCAAAAACCGCCAACACCGCGCAGCATGACTTGCGTTATCAATTGAGCCAAATTCAATCCTGGTGGCACATGAACGATGTTCCGCTTCTCACTCCTCGCAACATCCTCTCTCGAGGGCATTCGCGCCCGCATCTTATACAGAAGTCCCTGGGCCGAAAGTACTTGCTCTATTCCAAACCCCCTTTCCTTATCTGAACGCCTGAAATCGGAGAGAAGAGCCAATCTAGATAATGAATTCAGCCACATGTGTAGAACCTACTACAAGACCTGAGTCGAGTCGAAATGACGTCATTTGGCATGGATTTGGTTTTGCTCTCATTTGAGATGACTAATGAAATGATGGACACCATACGGAGCTCCAATTCAAGCTCATTCAAAGACTCGATTGATTATCTGTGCATGGGATATCGATCTTTCTGATATAGGAAACGGGCCTATTTCTCGACGCGTCTATAATTTGGAATCTATTTTTGGTTTAGGGGCTCGATTTCGTTGACAAATCAGGGTTAGAATAAGGTATAAGCTTGGGGAAGCGTGTGTTAATTGGCCCGTTATTGAGCCTTTTCATCCGTATTCTTAGATAGCAAATCCCCTGGGAGTTGGTGTTGATGTTTGACGACTAGGGTATATTTAGGGTTGGAAACGGCAGAAAACAGTTGAGGTAAAGCATCTGGAGGGAAAAACTTTCGAACACGCTTAAATTCGATTTTGGAAAATTACTTATTAATGCAACGTGCAATTGTGTCAATTAACGCGTTATTCAAATTATCTAATTGTTGCACATCAATTAGTATTTAATAATTATAATAAGAAGAAATAATTAATCTTCAATAAATTTATACTTTTTCGAACACATTTACGAGCACAATATTATCTTGCATATCAATGTTAGACTAATCGTCGAACCAGGTTATGATATCACCCCTCTGGCTCGACCCGACGCCAAGACTGGGTCGTGACGATTTTTTGGAATCGAATCGCTCAAAGTAGTTTAGCGCGCTTCGCGCTAAACTACTTATAATAATCGACTAAACTACTTTAAGCGATTTGATTCTTCGAATTTTTTTGAACCCAAGTCTTGGCATTTGCACGTGACATTTCCGAGTTAACGCGATCAGTCTAATCAATGTTAAAGATTTGCTTATTCGTATTTAGAAGAAAAAAATTATATCTATATTTATTATAAAATAATTGCTCGACAAGATAACTTGTTATTTAGAGTTATTAAAAAATTAATTTATGCAAACAAATATAATAAATATTGTTAACAAATTAATTGTTAAAATTAATCGCAATTATAAAAAAATAAAAAAAGATATTACAATTATATGCAAGATTATAACGAATTTCTCTCTATTTGTCTTTTTGTTCTTTTTTATATATTTTAAAAATAACTTTTAGAGCTAATTATCTATAGTCTTTTTCGAAGACGTCTCGAGAACATTTACGATTATTAAATCGAAATTAGTTATTAATAAGAACGCAAAATTTGTTGTATATCTAAATAACAATAAGCAAAAACAAGTATTGCAAAAGATATTCTCTTAAAATATAATTAAGAATATTAACGCGCATATTATATAATTTAAGATAGCAATTAAAGATATTAAAGTAATAAAGAAGCTCTCTAGTAAAGATATTGCAATTTATACAATTAATAAAGAGAAAGTTATTAAGTTAAGAATTAACAATATTTGAATTGTTATATTAGAAAGAAAAGCAAAAGCAATTATTTCGATATACGCAATAATAATTAACGAAGTAAAGATTAAAAAACAAAATCTTAAAAGCGCAAAATTGTGTGCAACAACTATCTAAAAGATATAAAATTAAAATATAAATATAAAGAAGCTTAAAAATATAAAAATAGTATAAATCGATTAAAGATAGCAACAATTTACTTGGAATTAAAAATACGCATTTATAATTGTAAAGATCTTAATATCGAAAATAACTAATATTATTTTTAATTTTAATTTGATAATAAGTAAGCAAATTAAATCGATATCGATATACAACAAAGTATATAAAATTATACAATATTTTAAATATTATTATTACAAGCATATTATAATTTAATATATAAGAGAAAAGAAATGTAATTATTGCGTCGAATCTTATGTTACTAATTTTAAGATTTGCTTAATAGACTTTAAATCTAAATGTTATCTATATATAGAAAATTATAAGTTATAACAAAAGAATTGCTTAAAAAAACAAAAAAAAATACAATAAATAATTATCGAAAAAAAGAATATATTGCATTAATTTTTAATTAAGAAAATAATAATAATTAAGAATGAGCTTTACTTTAGTAAAAAAAAAGAATTTTAATTATTTAGAATTACAATTGATAATTCTAAATAAATCAAAAATTATAAACAAAGAATGCACAAAAAAATAAAGCGATAAAAGATTAAGAAAAGAAGTTATATTTAAAAGAACAACAATATTAAATCTATCGCAAATATCAACAAATTAAAAACGAAATTCTCGATTTATATTATTTGCAAAATTAGATAAAGAAAAAGAAAAGATTTTATATAAAGAATTGAACAAAGAAAACTTCTATTTAGAAATTAATAAAATATTGTTAATATCAAGAAATATTAATACAATAACTCGCTTTAATTAGGAATTATTTTAGTAAATTGTACTTTATTGATATTATAATACAACGTTAACAAGTTTAGATTAAAGATTATAATATTACTATTTAAGAATAAAGATATTACAAATTTTAATGTATTAATTATTTAAAAATTATAAAGAAGTCTTTATTAATTTATTACAAACAATAGATTAAATTAGCACTTCAAACTTTATTATATAAACAATAAGAATACTAGAGTGTACTTCTTTGTTAATAAACGCATAACGTTCGTCTTATATACAATAACGCACATATTCAAGAATCTTTGCTCTCTTACTTTAAGACTAGCGTAATGAACAAATTAAGTTTCAATTCAAACAAGTTGATTTACTTAACTCTAATTCTAGGACCAAGCAAAAGTTCTAGCTCAATTAAATAAATCGAGCGCATAAGACGCATTAAACGTTCAATTCAACTTATTCGATTACGTAATACGCTAATTATATGCGATTAGCGCAGGACTTACGCTAATCGCATATAATAAACGTAAATTCTTACTAGATTAATCGTTGGGTCGAGTTTTGGTTTCAACTTTAGAAATCGACTCAACTTGACGATTTCAATCCTAGGAATCGACTCAAAATCCAATTTGATTCGCGCTAATTTGAAATCGACTTGATTCGACTCGACTCGATTTTCGATTCCAATATTAGAAATCGAATCGAATTGTCAAGAAATCGAAAATTACGTTATTATGTCAAGAATTACTAATTTTAGAATCAAATATTTATTAATAAAATGCATTATTTGCATTCATAGATTCTATAAACCTTATAAATGCGATTTATTAATATAATGCATTATTTGCATCTATAGATTCTATAGATCTTATAGATGCGATTTATTAATATAATGCATTATTTGCATTTATAGACTCTATAGATCTTATAGATGCGATTTAATGTTTTTCTTATTATTAAAGTAGTAATGCATTACTATAGTGCATTATCTTATTATAATTTAGATAATTAAATATTAAACTAATTATAATATAATTAAACTAATAGTCTTGGCGATTCGTATCGATTTTTCGAATCGAATTTCGATTTTAATTCTAGAAATCGATTCGAATCGTTAATTCCAATTCTAGGAATCGAATTGCCAAGACTTTCGGGTCGAGTTGATACGAATTGCCAAGATTTAAGTCGAATACTTGACTCGAACTTGATGATTTAACTCGACGCAATTAATCTAATTCTTACGCTAGTTTAATCAAGTTAACGCATAGATAAGATAAGATAAGATAAGCAAATGCTAACGCGACGAAGTTAACTTAAGTTCTTGACATTAATCTAACGAAATTCGATTCTAAAATCGAATTCGCGTCTTAATTCTAACTTAATTCTATAGAATTTAAGAGAATAGATTAAATTAAGAAAAAAGTGTTTAATTCGATTTAACGATTACACTATTTAAGACTAGCAAAGAGAAGAACAATTAATATATATAATATTTATAATTTGTGCAAAAATAATAAGAACAAAAACAATCTATTACTTTTATGCGCGACGTTAGCGAAGAAAGTCAATAACAAATATATTATATCAAGAGATTTTAATCTTTATTATCTTAAATAAGATAATAACAAAGTAAGAGTTAATACAAACGCTTATAAGCTAGTAATTATAACAAAAGAGTTTAGACTAAAGAGAATATTATTAAAAAATACAATTATTTGAAGACAAGAAAGTAGACAAAGTACTATTAATTTTATCTTTATTACTCAACTTTTGCGTAAGAGCTTTATCAAGTATAATATCGCGAAAAACATAAACAATTACTTAGATTACTATTCTATATGCACAATATTTAATTTATATACAATAATTGCAAAACTTATAAAAAGAAGAAACTAAAACAAGACAAATATAAAGATTTTACAAAAAATTCTAAACAAAAAAATTATTAAGAAGTTAACACTTATATTGCTTAATAATATCTTTAACAACTTTAAAAATAAACTAAATATATAAGTAAACAATTTAGCGAAAATAATTAAAATAATTATTGAGAAGTTTATATTACTTGTTAGAATTTGTTTCAAATTTAAAATAAACTTTACAAAAAAATACAAAAAAACTTCTTATAAAGTCAAAAAATATTGTCGCATATAATAGTGCAATAAAAGTGACAAGAACTAAAAAGAATATATTATAATTAGAAATTGTCTTAAAAAGATAATACAAAAGATTATAAAAACTTAATTTAAATAAGAATTAAAAAAGAATTGCAAATTAATCTTTAAAATATAAAGTAAATGCAAATAAATATACTCAAGAACGTTGCAAGAAGTTTGAATTCTATTATTATATAACTATTTATTATTATTATCGACAATTAATTTCAATAAAAAGCACATATTCTTTTAAAAATATTCTTTTTGTTATTCTTACAAATAAATTTCTTAGATATAACAAATAATTAATATAATTAAGATTTAACAATAGATAAAATTACGCAATACAAAATAGTAAAAGTTATAATATTAACAATCTCGAACAAGATTTCGAGCAACAATAAAATCACTAACAAAATATTAAAGCAAATTAATATTATTATAATATTATATTTACATCGCATATACAACGTTTATTTAAAGAAAAATTATTATTTAAAATATCTTCGCAACACAATTATTATAATTTTATGCAAATTAGACAAAAGCAATTACTTTATAATTACGTCTTATTACTTTATAGAATTTCTTAATATTCTAAACAAGATATTCGAATTTATATTAATTAAGAGAGTTAGTTATTTAACAAAAATGCACAAATTATTGTCGCGTACTTATATAAAAACAAGACAATTTATCTTAACAAAACACGCATTATATTATCTAGTAAAGAGAATATATATAGCATAAAACAAAAGTAAGATAGTTACAATTTTACTATTAGATATATTAGAAGTATTCGACAACATATTACGCTTAAGACTATTGCACAATTTGCAAAGTAAACAAATAGATAAATATATAATACAATAAATTAAAAGCTTTTTAAGCAATTATTTTAATTTTAATACTAGTATATATATTTAAATAAGACAAAACTTATATAATTATATATATAGACAATTAAGCAACAATTAGAACAATCGAAAATTTAGATAATAGCTTAGATTAATATCTAGTCAAAAGTATAGTTAAATTTATCAATATTATTTGCAAAAAAGATATAGAAATTAAGTTATATTAAATATCAACGCATATAGATATTAAGAATAACGAAATAATAAATATTGTTATTAAGCAAACAATAAAATTAAAATAAAAGAAAGATAGACAAAATAAACTAATAAAATATAACACAAATTAAATAACAAAATTTGTAAAACTAATTTATTATTTTAGAAATGCAAGAAAAATAATATTAATAAAGAAAGCTTAACAATAATAAATTATTCTATAAAATAAAAATAAGATTAATAAAAAACTATATACTTTGCAATTAAATTCGAAAAACTTAATATTAAAGCTTTATAAAAATTTAATCAAGAATCTTAGCATACTCGCAATACAAATAAGAAGAAAAAAAAAACCTTGTCTTTTTTTATTTTGACAAAAAGTACTTAATATCGAAACAAAAAGCTATTAATATAAACAAGCGTTGTAAACAATTAAATACATTTTGTTTATATAAAAAAAATACGTCGATCTTAAACAAAATCTATAAAAGAAAAAAAAGAAAAAAAAGACTTAAAGAGAGTTTAATTTAAAAGTTATATTTATAAATTTTTACAATTTAAAGAAGACAATTGTATTTATAAAAGAAATGGAATTTTTTGATTAATTTCGAGTCTTAATTGCAAAGAACTACTAGAGCGTGCGATATAAGATATATTGAATCGAAAACTTATTTAGCAATATAAAGTACAAGACAAGAATTGAGATAATTGTATTTAAAGAAATTGTCTTATTTAGAAAGCGTATATAGAAGATGTAGATAGATAATCAATTAGACTTCTTGCGAAGTCTGATTGATTAATTGTCACTAGTTGCATAGCATTCCCAAATAGGGAAGGCTCGAGTGCTTAATGAAATAATCAATCAATTAATCAAAGCACCTGGAGGAGTAGATTAATCCCATCCTTGTCTATTCTTACAAACACTTTTGATTGTCGTCGCGGCTTACTATGCATCTGTACTACCTGTGCTGTAGCAATGCCTGTGTCACTCTGACAGACTCCGTGCCGCTGAAGGTGAGATGGAGCACGTGGGAATGAATTAGGCAGAAGGAAAGCTAGATCGCCTTGCCAGGTGAAGCTGATCCACGTCTTAAACCCACAGGCTGTTCAAGCGTTTCGTCGCAAGATCGTATAGCAGCTAGCTCGACATGAAGTGGTCCAAGTCTCGCAAGAGCCAGCAGAGTGGCGATCACGGTGAATCCGACAAATCGAAGCAATTGCGACCTCGCGTCAGCACATTGCTGTCTCGTATAAGGCCTTCGAGAGATTCGTCGAGCGTTAGAGGTGCAGCTGCGAGAGATCAGGCGCCTCCCAAAGACGCAGAAGTACCTGAGGCGCACTCCAAAGTCCAAGGAGAAAAGCAGACACGCAGAGATCTGTGGTCGGCTGCTTTCGAGCAGCTGGACAGCAGTAAGAGAAAGACACTCGAAGATTCATCCACTTCAGTTGGGCAAAGCGGTACAAGCGTATCTGTGGTCGAGCATATTATACAGCAAACTGAGAAGGTCTACGAAGACTACAAGAAGAAGGGTTTGCGGATTCAAAGGGGCAAATGCAAGGGCGAGATCAACATCCGTGAGGAAGCTAAAAAGATCTTGAGTGCTACCCTTGATGTAAAATCACTTATTGACTCTGCGGTACGATCTGACCCGACCGGCCATGCTTCGACTGCCTGGACGATCGTCTCTTTCGGCCTCCAGTTAGTGCAGAACGACCAAGACAGGCTGGACATGCTGTTTAAGTCTTCCGCATTCCTCGCAAACCTCCTGGCTCGATATGCAAACATTGAAGCACATTATCTGGATCAGGATATCAAAAACGTCGATAGACTTGAAAATGCCATCATCGATGTGTATGCAGCGATTTTGGAGTACGTAGGAGAGGTTCGAAGTACTAGGGAGCAGAACGCCATCAAACGTAGTATAGTGGCCTTCCAGGCGCTTGCCGGGCAGCCCTTACAAGCATTGCAAGAGGCAGTGCTTGCAAAAGATAAGGATGTCGAATCCTGGCGAAGCCTTGTGGGCCATGAATATAGACGGAAAGAGTTTGAGGAAAGCAGTAACAAGGCAGATATCATGTTGGACGAAATTGACCGCATAGCTGCTGATGTGTTGATCATAAAGAAAGCTATACTGACCCAGGAGGAAGAACGTCTGCTGCAGTGGATTTCGTCTATCAAGGTATCAGACTCCTACAATAGATATTTGGAACTACGGGAGGTGGGAACAGGGAAATGGCTTCTTAAATCTGCAGAATATAACGACTGGCGAGAAAACGCTCAGACATTCTTGTGGCTATATGGGACCAGTAAGTTGTGCTCTTACAATCGACGGCAGCCTCCCTGACTACTGCAGCTGGGTGTGGAAAGACGATCTTATGGTAAGTCCTGTCTTGGCTTATGTTATAAGTGCCGCTTTCTTTACCCAAGAGGCTCTGCCAGAATTAATTCCGAAGCACAGATGCCGGAAGTGCAGAACATCGGGTTGCAGAGCCTTTGTGCCCTCCACGTCGTTTTCAGCTCGTTTACATGGCTTTGTCAGAGCTGACGTCGGAATTGTAGCACAAACATCATTAAAGACCTGACGGACTTTTGCTCCCACTCCGGAGATGTACTCGCTTATTGGTATTTCGAGTTCGATGACCCTAATAAGCAGGTGGTCGATCACTTACTACGTTCGCTGATTAGGCAGCTTGCTGGTGCTGCCAATGAATTTCCTCGCGTGATATTCGATCTGGACAGGGAATTTAAGGCTCTTGGTAGAGAACCAGGAACACGTAGACTCCTCTCAACTCTAGATTCGATTATAAAGTCCATCGACCAGGATGTTTTTGTTGTTATCGATGCTTTGGACGAGTGCCCGGAGAAGGCAGATCATGCAAAGAGACAAAATTTACTGAATCAGATAAATGAGCTTCTTTCAGTGAAAAATGAAAATCTTCACTTGCTCACAACGAGTCGGAAAGAGGTAGACATCCAAGAAAGCCTGCAGGCCGTAGCTACAGCCACGCTGGACATTCAAACCGCATTCCGAGGCGATATCGAATTGTTCGTCAAGAATCGTCTTGAAGAAGAACGATGCTTGGCCAGGTGGAGCACCAAGATAAAAGCGGAGGTAGAGTCTGAATTACTACGAGTTGGCGAGCCGTAAGTTCGCAACCTTTCGTATCCGAGTCCGAGACGGCAACGCTTTAGTAATGAGTCTTGGATTTTCGGGCAGTCATATGTATCTTTCTTTCGCCTTCTAAGCATTGGCAGCCCATGAAGTTGTGAGACTGCTTTGAGAAAGCCTCGAGAGCACTCGGCACACAAGACGCCCTACAAGGCGGCTTAGCGTTGTTATAAGGAAGCCCATAGGCTCCTCGAATGAACCAGACTCTCATATTCAGATATAACGTTACACAGTGGAAATCTTTCGATACGCTTCCTGGTCCATGTTCTCGAGGCTGACCTTCTTGACAGAAGGTTCCGATGGGCTGCTTTGCAACTCGAAGAATTACAGAAATGCAGCGACGAAGCAGAGATACGTGAAACTCTGCGGAATATACCGCAAACGTTGGAGCAAACCTACGAGCGAACTCTGACTCGGCTACCTAAGAAGAACCAGGCACGGGTACGTACCATACTCTTGTGGCTTATCTACTCCGTTCGGCTTCTTTCACTACAGGAAGTCGCAGCAGTCGCCGGTCTCACTTTTCCAGAGGATGTCTTGCGCATCTGCACAAGTAGTCTGGTCAGTAGTTCAACAGGATACATACAATTAGCTCGGTTCCACTCAAGAAGATGCGAGATCGTGCGACTTGCCCATTTCTCTGTTCAAGAATACTTATGTTCTGGAAAGACAAGGAACATTGATGCAAAGCCCTCTTTCTATCTGCCTGCCACACTTGGCCATTTCGAAATCGGCATGCAATGCGTGAAAGAATTGTTCAGGCTCGATGAACCACTTCAGTATTGTTCGTCAACTCTAGAGTCGGATGATGAGCCAGATTCCGAGCCAGATGACGAATCAGATGCTGGGCCAGATCCCGAGCCAGATGATGAGCCCGATAATCGGTCTATCCGCAGCCTACTTGACCAACATGAAACAGCATCCAACGTGGAACATTCAGAGTCCTCAACCTCGCTAAACACAAACCATAGTTCAAGATATGCTACTATTAATAGCTTTATCCAAACAGTGCTCGACCTCAGTCCACTGCTTGCATATTCGATTATCCACTGAGCTGAACACGCGAAACATGTTCAACCTGCTGATACCGAGACAAGAGCGCTAGTGAACTCGATCAACCGATTCTTCTCAAAGGAGGCCTCCTTGTGTTACGCAACTTATCTTCGTTGCTGTCGCACAGACTACTTTGATGCCTTAGATAGGTACAGTATGGAAAAGCGCATCCCTCCAATTGGCTTCGCATCTTCCCATGGTTTGATAGACAATGTCTTCGAGCTTATTCAACAACAGGTCAACGTCAACGAGATAGATCCAGATTCTGGACTTGGTACTGCTCTCTCAACGGCGTCCGCTAAAGGGCACGTGAAAATAGTGCAGCTACTACTGGAATCAGGAGCCGACGTCAACCAAAATCGCATAGATTTGCGTTCTGCGTATTGCTCTGCCCTCACAGCGGCTTCGGCAGGAGGACATATAAACATAGTGCAGCTACTTTTGGAATCAGGAGCCGACGTCAATCTAAAAAGCGAAGGTCCGTATTCTAGATATGGCATTGCCCTCGCAGCGGCTTCCATAAACGGACATACAAACGTAGTGCGGCTACTACTAGAATCACGAGCAAACGTCAATTTGATTAGTGAAATTCCAGATTTCTGGGATGAAACTAACATTTCGTCTGTGCATAGCACTGCTCTCGTAGCAGCTTCGGCAAAAGGGCATGTAGACATAGTGCAGCTACTTTTGGAATCAGGAGCCGACGTCAATCTTCATGCTCCTTACCAATTCACGCCTCTGCAGGCAGCCTGCCAAGGGAGCCAAGATGAAGTGGTTCCTTACCTGCTGAAAGCCGGTGCCGAAGTCGATTTTGTGAGTGACCGGGCGTTGTACAAGCATAAGACGGCGTCGCAAATTGTTTGCCGACTCGGTCGCTTCGGGGAGAAGGGTCAAAAGATTATTATCGCCGCCTTGTTGGACGGCGGCGCAACTGTCAACCTACAGGTTCGAAGGGGGCCCACAGCACTCCAGGTAGCTTGCAACAGGGGCATGCCGGAAACGTCGCTCAACTCTTGAATGCTGGTGCGGATCCCAACTTAACAGGTCGAGATGAGAATTCTCCGCTTGTGTTGGCTGTTCCGCTTGTGTTAGCTGTTCAATGGGAGGATTATGAAATGATGGATCAGCTTCTAAAAGCAGGTGCAGACCCCAACAGTCAAGACCGATTTGATAGAACGCCGCTTTGGCATGCAAGACAGAGCGATGACTCTGGAAAGGATCGAATGATTCAGATGCTGCTTGCAGCTGGCGCTACGGATATCGATGCCAGCCATTACGAGGAGGTCAATATTCCGAGATCATACACTTCTTCAAGAAGTGTTGGAAGTCGTGCATCTTCAGCCGCGTCATCTGATGTTGAAGACCGGAACTCGTAAGGCAATCTTGAACGTACGGATGATTCCCTCACTAAGTCTTAGTTTAAGCACATGACAACAAATATATGTCGAGACCAAACTTTCTTAACGTTGTGCGTGGAGATCGGCATAGAGAGCAAATACACGACGCATTGCACCATGAGCATCCGAAAACTTAGAGGCGTCGCATGTTTTCTGTCTTTACAAGCATTTGCTATATCTAACGGTAGCTCAACGTACGGAAGAGTAAATGATTGCTCAGTATGAGATCAATGTCCACGCGTTCAGCATCAACGCGCTTCTACCATTTCAAATCCAATTTGCATACCGCTGCCACGAGTGTGACCAGCATATATATATTGAGCTACAAACCCAGTGTGCGCCAGCCACATTAAACACGATATCTACCCAATACCCTGATCAAGATTCACAAGATATTATCCAAGTCACATTGCAATGTGCGCTGATCCCACTCAAATCACACCACATTCTTCCTCTCACGGTAAGAGCGAGACGCTCAATCAAACACATGTAGGTAAACCCACTATGCCGGCAGGTCAGCTTGCACGACTACTACACAGTACGAATCACTTTTCCCTTTGATGCTCTTCTGGTCCTCCGGGTATTAGATACGTCGATCACGGAAGCCCGCTCTACGTCGCCAACCCCTACATACAACAAAGAGTAAACCCTCGAGTTGGATTTCAGGAGGCTAGCACGTATACACACCCGTAAGGCAGTGGGTATTGCTATCCTATCCTTCAGCAACAGTAGGTAAGAAACATATTATCATCTATGGGGGCTAATAGCTACGGTTTTGGGTCGTCCGGTAGCACATGTGATTCCTATGTCTAGTCATCAACCTGAATATGGAGCGTAGGATTGGCGAGCAGTATAATATCTCTATGCGGAGTTGCATGGTGTCCTTCCCTAAGACCCGATTTTTTCCGTAGAGGGTTTCTACGTGTAGCATACTTCTGATAACAAAGTCTTAAAATACCAGACCGCCTGCACATAATAATTCCAAAAGAGTTAAAAAGAACAGGAAAAAAAAGTAAAGTAAAAGAAGAAGCAAAGGATCTAGTCAACTACTTCTTTAGCTGCAATGCCCTCAATAATCCTTTCTATACCCGGTCAAACTCATCACCATCACAGCCACCAAGCCAACCACAGCCTACAACGCAGACCCGACATATCCCTCATAAGCATTACACTTTTGAGCGCCTATACCCAAAACAAAACCAGGTACACATCCATCCCATCCTACATACCGACAAAATGCTAACCCACTTCCCTCTACCCCCTTCCCCTCCTCCTCCTCCAACATCACCACATCACCAACAGACCGAACGACCAGTCCAAACCCCTTTCCAGAATGACAGCCCTGTCGAAGTTTATCAATTGTCACCTCAGAACAAGAAACAGAGGAATTAATTAAATGAAGACAATCATCCCAGCCAGCTCTCTTTTCGGCCTTATTCACGACCCTCTCCGGTATTTGCAGCGGATACCCCCAGGGAACATACCTGTTTCTGCATCTTGGAATAGCATCTTCGCAAATCTAGTATAATAATCTTCGGAGCTTAGAACCGACATTAACATCTCTCGGTGCTTTCCTCCAAACCAAACCCTTTTCCCCCAAAAAGCCCGATTAAATGTCTCTACACGCATCTCATCCTTCGTCAACAACCCAATTCCCAACCCAATCTCCCCTTCAATCTCCACACCAATCACAATCCCAATCTCCACACCGCACAAAACCCCAGTCGCAAACATCGATTTCTGGCCCAAGTGTGAGCCTTTCTCCCTACTCTCATGTCTTTATGTTTCAATCGGATCCGCTGTCGGTATAGTCCTTGCAGACACCGTTTTTTATTGTGACAGTCGCTATGGGCGCCTTGGCCTTCGTGTTTGTTGAGGTTCTGGGGTTGAGTACGAAGATTGTAGATATTGAGTTCATTATGATGATAGAGGTATTTATTGAATCAACCTTGGTCCCACCGGGATTGCGTTCAGTACTGGGTAAGGGGGTGTGGGTACAGAAAGGGGGGGAGTGACTAGTAGCAGAAGGGGGGTGTGTGGAATGGGTTGCGGAGATGGGACTTCAATTTTAGAATTGGGTTTCTGTGGGATGGCTAGGGGAAGGAATGCGAAGGGACTGGGAGATGGGTTGGGATTTGGGGAGTGGTTGGGGGTGTTGTCAGTATCCATTGGTGTTAGTGAATGAGATGATTGAGTGGAAGCTCCGGGCGGATGGTAGATAAATTATGATTTTGATGGTAATGCAAAGGAATTGGGGATGTATGGATCTCGAGGAGGGGGGTGGAGACCCTCTTGCAGGTTGTGATGGCGGGTTGGATAAGGAAAAGGAGAGCCTTGCATGACGAGGAGACTAGTGCTAGAGAACAGGGAGATTAAGAGGTAGTACTTGGCGACCCATCTATTCTTCCTCATTGTATTCGTCTCTTTCGACCCAAGCATCCGCTCCATTCCAGCTCCAGCCCTGTAGATAGGCAGAAGATCTAAATAAACAATGCACGAAAGAAACCCCCAACTCACCCCCCCATCAAACAATTCCAAACCCCCAGCTAAAACCCAACCAGAACAACATCGACATCCTCCCTCCCCACCCTAACCTCAACCTTCACCTCCTCCCCCTTCTCCCTCACCTCCTCCACCCGCACCAGCCTCCCATCCATATAAACCCCCCACCTCCCCACCCCCAGTCCCTTCACCCAAAACCCC
>JAABUQ010001649.1_pt1 | contig 47181 bp, 40 predicted proteins | sample 5560001 | NCBI WGS metagenome assembly JAABUQ01 (sample SAMN10711888, study PRJNA513371) | rock metagenome | isolation source: Antarctica rocks | place: Antarctica: Victoria Land, Finger Mt nord | collected 2015-12-18
TGGAAACAGTGCGTATCTGACGACCCCAATAAAAACCATCAAAACGTGGCAGGTTAATATCGAGCAAAACAAGATCAGGCTGTATGCGTATGAATTCATCGAGCACATGCGCAAAATCGGTGACCGTGGCGACACCATAGCTATATTTTTCAAGGTGGGATTGCAACAACTGCACAATTTTGGGATCGTCTTCGATGATGAGAATGGTAGACATAAAGAACCAGAGTGAAGCTCCTTTCCGTTATCAATGTGAGAAGTATACCACGTAAGCAAACATATCCAGTCCGTCTGAGACCACCTCATAACATACTTCCCGTAGGGAGGCGCCTTTGAGGGCGTTTGGTCTCTCGTTGTGGGGGGGCTTGGCGTGAAATCCAGTTTGACATGATCGTCGAAACAGACGCTTTGTGCCACTATGGGAATCAGGTGCTCACCCCTCTCTCATCATTTTTTTACCGCTGGGATCAGAGAGGCCAGAGAGGAGCGAGTCATCACGTTTCTGGTATACAGTTTTCATGGGCATGTCTCAAGAAGCATGTGTTATAATACACATATATCAACTCTGAGTTGATATATGTGTATTTGGATGTTCGTTACTATCCAGATGTTCGTAGCGTTAATATAGAGAGAGAGAACCTCGTGGACGTGTGTGCAGCATATTTTACATTAATTTAGAGCTTGGTAAACAATGTTTTTACACATGTATATGTATAGTAATATAATTATGTTAATATAACGTATGTAGTATAGGTAGTGTGTTTGTGCCTTCTGATGAGATAATTTCTTACATTGTTTTATAATTTGTACATTTGTAGAGAGTAAGGAAAATTTTTATAGTTTTCCTGACCATCTTTGCTCTTAATTATGACCACTATAGGGTGTGAGCGGGGACAAGAGAATGCCAATACACGTTGCTTGTTCAGAAAGAGGCGGAAAATATGCAAACTGACCAGCAGCCGACGGAACCATTACAACCAGGGCAATCATCTTCAAATCTTCAAATGTCTTCTCAAAGCAGTAATGGAAGTAGTGGCGGGCAAACGGCATCACGCCAGGTTGCCCAACTACCTGTGCATAGTCGCGCGGCGGCAGCACAAAGACTCAACGCACTTCCCCAACCTCCTGAGCGCGGGACATACTATGCTGTACCGCACAAACAACCCAATCCTACTGGATGGCGTACTAAGCGTCATATCAAGCGAAAAAACTTACGTAACAGCAATTTGCGCTATGCTGCTGTTGACAACATGGGGACGAAGTGGGCGATGCTACCTCTCGCACTTGGCTCACTTATTGTGATTGTCGTGTTCGCTTCTGTGCTGGTAACAATTACAGCTGTTGTAGGAGCGACGCAACAACGGTATGATCAGCAAGTTACAACATTGTACGACGTGCTACCAAAAGATAGCTTAAAGCTGTATGACTCACATGGTACTTTGCTCTATCAAGCTATCGATCAGGGTTTACAGACGACTGTGCCACTTGCTCAAGTTTCGCCAAATCTAGCACATGCTGAAATTGCTATTGAGGACCAATACTTTTACACAAATCCAGGTTACGATATAACAGGAATTGTGCGCGCGGCTCTATCTAACCTTACACGTGGACATGTCGTATCTGGTGGTAGTACTATTACACAACAACTTATCAAGAATGCCATTGTAGGTAATCAAGAGACGGTTGTGCGTAAGTTACAAGAAATTATCTTGGCCCCTGCCATCACGCGTCAGTATACAAAAGAGCAGATTCTTTCGATGTATCTCAATACCACATACTATGGTCATCAAGCGTATGGAGCAGAAGCAGCCGCGTTTACCTACTTCAACTTGAAGGATACACCCACTGCAACGGCGGCCTCGCAACTTGACATTGCACAGGCTGCAATGCTTGCAGGTATTCCTAGTGCGCCAGTTGGACGTGATCCATTCTTATATCCTAAAGCGGCACAGTCTCGTGTACAGGAAGTGTTACAGCAGATGCGTGTACAAGGCTACATTACACATGATGAGGAAAAGGCTGCGCTCCTCGAAACACAACAGCCAAATTTTCTGCATCATGGCGTTATTCAGAATGCGCTTGCGCCACATTTCGTGCGCTATGCTGTTAGTGAATTAGCGCGAGAGTTACATGTAAAAATTCCCGATCTCTCACGTGCAGGCTTGGTTGTTTCTACCACGCTCGACCTACCATTACAGGATAAGGTGTTGAAGATCGCGCAACAGCATATCGCCGCACTTGCACAGACACATAACATGTCGAACGCGGCAGAGGTGCTCATCGACTTTCATAATGGCGACATTCGCGTCATGCTGGGCAATATCAATCCGAATGATCCGCGTACTGGTGCTTTTGACGTGGCCTCACAGGGATACCGTCAACCCGGCTCTTCGTTCAAACCCTTCATCTATGCTACCGCTTTCGCAAACGGTGTGAGTCCTGGTGAAGCAGTGGTGGATGGACCGTTAACGGTACCGATGTGCTGTGGCTTGCCAGCATATGTGCCGAAAAATTATGATCAGCGCTATCACGGCTTGATTAGCTATCGCTATGCACTACAAAACTCGTTTAACATTCCCGCCGTCAAACTCGTCATGAGGACAGGGGTGGACGAGTCGCTACACACCGCACAAGTCATGGGTATCAACGACTATCAAGGAACGCCAAATTATACAATTGTGCTTGGAAGTCTTGGGGTGCATCTGCTTGACGAAACCTCCGCCTATGGTGTTTTTGCAAGTGGTGGTGTGCGTGTTGCACCTCATACTATCGATACTGTAACGGATGTGCAAGGCCACGTTATTCTGCATGTACAACCTGCAGGGAAGCGTGTTCTCTCAAAGCAGACAGCATTCATGGTGACAAACGTGTTGAGCGACAATACTTCCCGAACCTTCGAGTTTGGTAAGTGTAGTGCGCTCGACCTGCACAGCAGTACAGAAACCGAATGCTACCTCGGCAATCCTGGCACTGTTCGACCGTCTGCCGCGAAGACAGGTACCTCTACCGATTTCCGCGACAACTGGACCGTTGGCTATACCAGTGATTTTGTCATGGGTGTGTGGGCAGGCAACAATGACAACTCTGCAATGGTAAATGTAACAGGTGTCGATGGTGCGGCCCCCATCTGGCATGATAGTCTCTTGCTAGCGGAGCAGGGCAAGCCCATTACAGGCTTCTCTAACCCCGGTGGTGTGGTGAAAAAGACTATCAGCTATGGCGGCCTCACCACAACCGATTGGTATCTCTCGAATTAACGAAATAATACTGCTGTAGGGGCGTCATTTATGATGCCCTATGGGACGTTACTCAACCGTTGCTAAATTGTTATCTGTGACAACAACCTGGCGCAGGTGAGGGTTTCCTCACTTAGTTGACCGCTATCCTCAATGCCCCACCATGCTGATAGTACCGCTTGTGATAGGCCCCAACCGCGCACACGAGCACGATCACAACCAAGTTCTTCAGCGAATTGGGCTACGCGCCGTGCGAGTATTCGCTTTGGATCAGGCAACTCAAGCAAGTCCGGTAGGAAATTGCGTAGTATTGCTCCTGTCTCATATGCTGGCTCACCAATTAACCCTTTGGGGTCGATTGCTAGCCATCCATTCCGCTCTGATGACAGAATATTATCCTGATGTAAGTCGCCATGTAAGAGCATCGGTTCAGCCATAGATGCACTCAACTCGGCATAGAACGTTTCTGCTTCTTCGAGTAAGGCTTTAGGGAAAGGACCGTTACCACCGTTGTAACGTTTTCGTAATCGGGCAAAACCTTGGCCCCACTTCTCAACTGTAGCAAAGGGATGCGTGAGTGGTGCTGGACGCCACAATTGCTTCATTACCGTTGTAGCAATAGAAATCGCCTTTTCATCATCCTCCATTTTTCTGAGTGCTGTGCCGGGACGTAGACGTTCAAGCAGCATCACTTCATCATTGGTATCATAGGCGAGTAACTGCGCCATGCCGTGACCATCGAAGAGGCGCAGTGCCTCTAGTTCCTCTCTAAACTCGCCTGTCGGTGATTGTGCCTTCACGACCACAGGCGTACCATCATCGCGTATTGCGGAAATGACATAATGAAAGGAAATGTTGGCAAATGGCATTCCAAGTGTAATATGCCAGCGTTGCTCGCATGCTGTAAGTATTGTAGGCAAGCGTCCGAGCCACAAACGTCCTTCCTCACCGTGAAGTTCAAGCATAAAACGCGCGAAATCGTCGGGAATACTAACCATGTCGTATCTCCTCTATGTGAAAGTTTTACTTCAATATGATGAATATTGGGTGAATGTTGAGTGGTGGAGCACGAATGGAGGGAGAGGCAATAAAATATATGTGATGAGGAGGAGGAGGAAGGTAACAAAACACTAACTCATCTGCTTGAACGCAAATGAAGTCAAATAAAATGTTTTTGTCGTACGAAACGTGTCAGCGTCAATACTTGTTATACATATTTGCTCTCTAACTTATAGAGCAGGGAGGTCTTTGTAATCTCTCTCCCTCCCTATTCCTATAATGGTTATCTACGTTCTGCAGTAGTTGGAGGTTGTACGATGAACAGGGGCAAACGCGTACTGTGAAGTACACGTTCGGTAATGCTGCCTAATGTCCAATTCTGCGGACCATTGTTACCGTAGGCGGCCATCGCAATGATATGTGCATTCCCCGTTGCGCTGCTCGAATTATGCTCAGCTTCCTGAACGATTGCATGTGCCACATCGCTATCGGACGTAACCAGCGAGGTAACAGTGAGTTTGCTGACAGCAAGAGCAGTATCTTCGGAAGTATTACGGAAGCTTTCTACCGTCGAATCGAGATACTGTTTTGCCATGCGAATACTAGCCGGCGACTCCTGAGCCTCGCTCGTCATTCCTGCTACTACGTGTGTATTGGAGGCAGGTTTAACGATGTGTAGTAGGTGCAATGCTCCCTTTTCAGGGGTAGAAAGGGCAGATGCAAGTTGTGCAGCAGGTGCGAGTGCTGCTTCAGATTGGGAAGAGCCATCTAATGGTACAAGAACACGAACGGACGTTGCCTTGTCAAGCGTGGGACCGCCTTCGCGAAGGACAAGCGTAGGGATAGTGCCATAGCGTGCGATCTTTTCAGCAACTGAGCCAAGTGTCCAGCGTGAAACTCCAGTAAGTCCATGGCTACATAGGATAATCATATCAACCTGCTGCGACACCGCCTCTAACAGGATCGTGGAAGAGACTAGACCGGCAACGGCGCGTGCTTCAACGTGGATATGGGTGAACATAGGGGATGTTGCTATACCGTCAAGGTAACTTTTTGCGAGACGTATGTCTGTCTCACTCACAGTTTGAATCAGAATAGGCTTCGCACCTGCCGAGGGAAAAGATGCGGGCGAGGTATCGACTACACGTAACAGCGTAATCGCTGCACTGGAGGCATGGGCCAAGCGTGCTGCAACTGGAAGAGCCTGCTCTGCACGTCCAGAGCCATCTAACGGCACGAGAATATGTTTGAACACGTAGGGACTCCTTTCGTTCTACGTTCTTGTTTCCAGGGACATCGTTATTCGACAACGAACAAAAATACATCCTTTAAGAGAGTACGAAAAAAGGTGTTCGAGGAGAGACAAATGGTCTTGTTTCATTTGAACATATTGGTGGCAAGGAAGTGTAAAGACTCCCTATTCATGCCTGCTTCTATAACTCTAGTGTTCCCTGTCTCTCTTTGTGTTAGAATTGCAACAGAATAGAAAATACCTGATGTTGTCTTTTTGAGCAAGTCAGGTAGCGAGCGGAAGAGAGATACGGTGCAAACGCTCTCAATTGCCTTCTTTGATCAGAACAAGGCTGGTGATCTCATGTCGCGCCTCGTCAACGATATTCAGGTTATCAACGCACCCATAATGAATTGTTAGTGCGGAACGGTCATTACGCTGATTTGTATAGACGCCAATTTCCCTAACGCTTTACTTCATGTCCAGCACTTACCAAGACATGCAAGGCTCGTTCAAGATCATGCTCTTTTATTAAGATATGGTCGGTCTCGTAGGTCGCGATGGCAAGTACGCTAATGTTTGACTCGGCAAGTGGAATGGCGAGCGAGACATGAATACCAGAGAGCGAGAAATCGAAGGCACCCTTTACCTTGACACAACGCCAGCCACGCTCAGTCGTTGTATCCTCGATTGGCACATTCTCTTGCGCACAGATAACAGAGAGTTCGGTACGTGTACGTGTCAGTGAGATAAAATCATCGCCCATTAGTGCCCATGGAGGAATAGGTCCATTGGGATCGAGACGACAAACCGCGTAGGTTTGGGGTAGAACGTTGAGTGTCAGTTGCTGCATGAATCTTCCTTGTTCCTTTGGTAGTGGAGCGTAAATACTCCATAGTCAAACAAAAAGAACACCCTCTTATGCACAAGAGTCGCGAGCCTGTTCATAACTGCAACGCTGCACGTAAGATGGAACAGATTCATTACAACACGACCCACATTGGTCGGTTTGTCATGTGGCAAGATAAAGAGAAATGATGAATACAACTTCTTGTTGCAATATTCTATCACATCTGTGATGTGCAAGTTTTTCATTCTAACGGGCGAACCACAAGGGTCGCTCGTTAGAACATAATGTAGTTACAGAGGTTCTACACGCAACAATACGTCGCCTTTTTGCACAACGTCGCCACTAGTGGCAACCTTTGCCATAACACGCCCGGACACGTCAGCTTGAATCTCGTTGAAGACCTTCATGGCTTCGACAAGCGCGACAACCTGCCCGACGTGCACAATGTCGCCGATTGCAACGAACGATGGCGTGGTAGGTGAAGCAGCTTCATAATAGACGCCTGTCAATGGGGCAGCAATCGCTACACTCTTATCAACCTTGACAGGTGCTGGGCCAGCGACGGGTTGCATTACCACTCCACTTTGCCCATTCTGCATCACATTTCCGGGTTGCTGGGCAGGCGCTGAGACCATGACCATACCCGGATTACGCCGGATGATAATCTCTGTCTCCGCCTCGGTTAATTCCAACTCGCCGATTGTGCTACCTTCGAGGACCTGGATAATTGCCTCGACACGCTCTAGCCACGATGTCTTCTCTTCGTCCATACGTATACTTGTCCTACTTATTCCGCATATCGTTTGAAAATCAAGCACGTGTTATGTCCACCAAAGCCCATCGAGGTTCCCATGGCAACATCGACATTGACGTGTCGTGCCTCGTTTGGTACATAGTCAAGATCACACTCAGGATCGGGGTGATGCAGATTAATGGTGGGTGGAATAACTCCGGTCAGAATTGATTGAATCGCGACAACAGCACCTACAGCACCAGCCGCGCCCAGCGTATGCCCAATCATCGACTTGGTGCCACTAATGGGGAGTTGCCAGGCGTAATCACCAAACACCGTCTTTACTGCTTGTGTCTCGGTGCGATCATTGTATGGTGTCGATGTTGCGTGTGCATTGTAGTAGTCGATCTGCTCTGGCTGTAGCCCTGCTTTTTGTAGAGCACGTTTGATTGCACGTACCAGACCAGTACCACCAGGAGCGGGTTCAGTTACATGATGTGCATCGCCTGTGCAGCCGTAACCTACCATCTCAGCAAGAATATGTGCGCCCCGAGCCTTTGCAAATTCCAGGTCTTCGAGAATGAGCATTGCTGAGCCTTCGCCCATCACAAAGCCATCGCGGGTCGCGTCGAAGGGGCGACTGGCTCCTCGTGGATCGTCGTTGCGCCGTGAGAGCGCATGCATATTATCAAAGGCCGCCATTGCAATTGGTGTCACCGCTTTTTCGGAGCCACCCGCGATCATCGCCTTCGCATCACCACGTCGAATGGTTTCCCATGCCTCGCCAATTGTGTTGCCGCTGGTGGCGCAGGCAGAAACAGCAGCCCAGTTTGGTCCTCTTGCACCTGTCAGGATAGAGACAATACCGGGAGCGCCATCAACGATCATCATATTGATAAAGAAAGGACTGATACGGTCTGGCCCTCTATCATGCAGGAGCGTAAACTGTTCGTGCAGTGTCACCAAACCACCAATACCGCTTCCGATATAGACGCCAATATCGTCCGCGTTCTCATCTGTAATTTCAAGTTTCGCCTGTGCTAGCGCTTGTTTGCTTGTCGCGATAGCCATTTGCTCGTAGGGGTCGTTGCGACGTGCCTCTTTGCGGTCCATATAGGGTGAAGGATCGAAGTTTTTGACTTCACCAGCAAAGTGAACGCGGTGCTTGCTTGTATCATAGCCAGTAATCTCACTAACGCCTGATTTACCCTGGCTCAGCGCATCCCACGATGATGCCAGGTCGTTCCCCACAGGGGTAACAAGACCAATTCCAGTTACAACAACGCGAGACGACATGATGGAGTTCCTCCTATTATCATAATATATATCCGTAGTGGCAAGTGGGCATGACAGGGGCAAGCCCTGTCACTACTATAGACGATAGGCGACTTTCGCCGCACGACGGCGGACAGTATAGTAGTGACAGGGCTTGCCCCTGTCATGCTCTCCGCCTCATCGTAAATGTCAGTATTATATCCCCAATGCGGTTGCTTCTTCCTGTATGAAGCGTGTATATGTTTCGCCACTGAGAAAGCCGGGATGTTTCAGCAGGCGCTGATGGAACGGAATTGTGGTTGTCAGTCCTTCAATAACGTACTCATCGAGTGCGCGTTGCATCCGTGCAATGGCCTCGTCGCGTGTATTGGCCCATACAATCAACTTTGACAGTAGCGAGTCATAGTGTGGCGGCACCTCATAACCCGTGTACAGATGACTATCGACGCGAACACCAGGCCCACCGGGTGGAAGATACTGCTCAATCGTCCCCGTTTGTGGGCGAAAATCCTTGTCTGCATCCTCCGCTGTGATGCGACATTCTATGGCATGACCCCGGAACTGAATAGCGTCTTGTTTCAGTTGCATCCGCATTCCTGACGCGATACGTATCTGCTCCTTCACAAGGTCAATGCTCGTCACCATCTCCGTCACTGGATGCTCAACCTGTAAACGCGTATTCATCTCCATAAAGTAGAAACGATTCTGCTCATCTACAAGGAACTCCAATGTGCCAGCATTGCGATAACCCACTCGTTGTACCGCACGTATGGCCTTTGTGCCAATCTCGTCGCGCAGTTTGCGTGGCAACAAAGGACTTGGCGACTCTTCTACCAGCTTCTGGTTGCGACGTTGACAGGAGCAATTGCGCTCACCAAGATGGACACCACTACCATGAGAATCGACGAGCACTTGAATTTCAATATGTTTGGCGCGTTCCAGGAACCGTTCAAAGTAGATGCCGTCATCGTGAAAGGCCTCGCGTACCTCGTTCTGCGCTAACGTAAAGACACGTTCTAGCTCATCGGGCCGTCGCACCAAGCGAATGCCACGTCCGCCGCCGCCCGCTACCGCTTTGAGCATTAGAGGATAGCCGATATCTTTCGCGGCATCCTGTGCCTCTGAAACGCTACGCAAAACTGGCGTACCGGGTAGCATTGGCAGACCGGCCTTTGCCATCGCCTGCCGTGCCGATACCTTGTCGCCCATGACCGACATAACCGATGCCGGGGGTCCAATAAAGGTGACATTGACATCGGCGCATATTTCAGCAAAACTCGTGTTTTCTGATAGAAAACCGTAGCCGGGATGAATAGCCTCGGCATTACAAATAAGGGCCGCACTAATAATATTTGGTATATTGAGATAGCTTTTGCCGCTTGGTCCAGGCCCAATACAAATACGTTCATCTGCCATGCGTACAGGCAGCGAGTCGCGGTCGGCCTCTGAATGAGCCACTACGCTGCGAATGCCCATTTCACGACAGGCGCGAACAACACGTAGCGCAATCTCGCCACGGTTAGCAATCAAAATTTTCCGAAACATATATATATAAGACGGACAGACCGTCCACTCCTCTCCCGTCAGCCCCCTCTACTTAGTTGAGGGTATCTAGCAGATTATATCACATTGACAATACCCGCTTATCCCTGTTACCCTAGACGCATACAACGACGACCATTCTATCCCCATTGAAGGAGAAATTTGTATGAGTCAGCCTCTTAGCGGCATACGTGTCCTTGACCTGTCGCGCCTGCTCCCGGGTGCCTATGCATCACAGATGCTCGCTGACTTTGGAGCTGATGTGATGAAGGTAGAGGAGCCTGGGAGCGGTGACTATGGTCGGTACATGCCTCCACTTGGCCCCGGTGGAATGAGCCTGAGTTTCCTGGCAGTTAACCGCAACAAGCGCAGCACAACGCTAAACCTCAAGTCGTCACAGGGACGTGAGGTATTTCTTCGTATGGTGCAAAACGCCGACGTGGTGCTTGAGAGTTTCCGCCCAGGAGTGCTCGAACGCTTAGGGCTTGGCTACGAGCAGCTTAAAGAGGTGAATCCAGGCATTATTTATTGCGCTATCAGTGGCTATGGTCAAGAGGGTCCTGCTCGTCTTCGCGCAGGGCATGATCTGAATTACGCGGGCTACGCGGGTCTACTGGACTACAACCGAGGGCCAAATGGTGAGCCTGCCATGCCGCCAACACAACTTGGCGATCTCGCTGGCGGAAGCTACATGGCTGCGATTGGTATCCTTACCGCGCTTGTAGGACGTGCACAAACTGGCGAGGGCCGCATGATTGACGTGTCAATGACTGAGGGCGTCATGTCGCTTCTTCCCCTTGTCACAACTTCCTACCTTAACACCAATAAAGTTCCAAAGCCCGGTCATTCCTCGCTTGATGGTGGCTTGCCCTGCTACAATATTTATGAGACAAGAGACGGCAAGCATGTTACACTGGCAGCCCTCGAGCAGAAATTCTGGCATACCTTCTGCACACGTATCGGGCATCTCGAACTGGTGCCGTTCCATCTGCCGCATGGACCCACAGAGCGTGAAGAGGCAATGAATATGCTCCGCGCTATTTTCAAAACGAAGACGCGCGACGAGTGGGTCGCTGAACTTGCCGATATCGACACCTGTGTTGGACCTGTCTACAGCATTGACGAGGCACTCAATGACCCACACGAGCAGGCTCGTGGCGTCACCGTCACGAGTGGGGACGGTAAGAATACATTTCGTACTCTGCCTAGTTTCCCACGCATCTCCGGTGTTGAGGCGGAACAGCATTTCGCGCCACCAACGCTGGGAGAACACACACATGAGATACTGCGTAGTTTTGGCTATAGTGATGCTGAGATCGAACTGTTCAAGGCGCAAGGGGCTATTTAACTATGAAGCAACATCCCGTTGTTGAACGTGCCAAAAGCATTATGACACCCTACATGGATGATCTGAAAGTGATTGTCAATATCGACTCCGGCACCTATACAAAAGCTGGTATTGACCGTGTTGGGGCATACTTAGAGGATCGCTTTCGTAGCTTTGGCTTCTCTACCACATTTGACAAGCAGCAAGAATACGGCAACAATCTTGTCGCCACTCACGAAGGGAAAACACCCAAGGGACCACGCATCCTGCTGATTGGACACATCGACACCGTATTCCCTGCTGGTGAGGTAGAGAGGCGTCCTTTTGCCCTGAGTGAGCGCAATGGCGTGCATATTGCTACTGGCCCTGGTGTTCTTGATATGAAATCGGGCGTGCTCATTGGTATGTATGGTGTCCACCTGTTGATTGAGGAGAACTTTGCCGACTATCAAAGTCTTACCTTTATTTGCAATAGTGACGAAGAGATCGGTTCCCCTGCTAGCAAGCCCTTAATTCAGGAGTTAGCAAGACAATCCGACGCTGTGATTGTACTGGAACCAGGACGCGCGATTGGTAACGTGGTCTCGTCGCGCCGCAGTTCTGGTCAATATCGCGTCGAGGTACATGGTCTCTCGGCTCATGCTGGTGTCGAGCCACATAATGGACGTAATGCCATTCACGAACTCACCTATAAAGTACAGGCGATGCAAGCTCTCAACGGCAGCATTGCGGGCACAACTTTGAGTGTGGGCATCATTCGTGGTGGTGATCGTACCAATGTCGTACCGGACTTTGCCTACTGTGAAATGGATGTACGTGCTAGCGACATGCAAGGCATTCAAGCAATCGAGGCGGCGATGCGCAAAGTTGCCGCCAAAACTACCATTGAAGGCACCACTACAACGCTTAGTGGTGATATGCGCTGTCTGCCGTTTGAGCGTTCGGAACAGAACGCGAAACTTGTGCAAAAGGCAAAAGTGGCAGGCAAGGAGCTTGGCTTGAAAATTGAGGACCTCGGTAGTGGTGGCGCATCTGATGCTAATACAACGTCTGGCATGGGTATTCCCACCATCGATGGTCTCGGTGCTGGTGGTGGTCTTGCGCACAACCCCGGCGAATATATCGAGCTTGACTATCTGCCGACCCGTATTGCGTTGTTAACGGGTCTCGTTCGTAGAATTGGTGAATAACATCATGAAATTAGGTAAGCAACGCATTCATGACCAACCTGTCAATGACATCACAACGCTTGGCACATATGCCCAGCAAGTACAGCATGAGGCACAACAGCGTGGGGTCGTGTTGCCACCACAAATTCTTTTGCATATTGGCGAGCCAAGTTTCCGCACGCCTGAACACATTCGGCTAGCTGCAATGCATGCTATCGAGACCGAACCGATTACGTATGGGCCTGCTGCTGGCTGGCCTTGGTTACGAGAACTGATTGCGGATAAGATACAGCGTATCAATGGCTACACAGTTAGTCCCAAGCATGTTGCGATTGCAATGGGCGGCACGGGTGCGCTGCAGGCGACATTCATGGCAACGGTCAAGGATGGTGATGAAGTGCTTATCCCCGATCCTGCATGGCCTCTGTATCAGATGCAGCTCGCGGCTTGTGGCGCAACGGGCGTGCCTTACCCGCTCGATCCACACAATGACTGGTTGCCTACTATTGCAGACCTGGAGAAACTGGTCACACCACGCACACGTATTTTGCTCACCAACACTCCTGGCAACCCTACGGGTGCTATCTTTCCAAAACAGGTTATTAGCGACCTACTCGATTTCGCACGTCGCCATGACTTGTATCTTGTCTCCGACGAGTGTTACGATCAGATCGTCTTTGAGGGTGAGCATATGAGTCCTGCGACGATGCTTTCACAAGAAGAGTTTGAGTTGGGCCGCTTCATCGGCATTTACACTTTCTCGAAGACATATGCTATGACCGGCTGGCGTATCGGCTACGTTGTGACTGGTACGGACCTGCTCAAGACGATTGTTGATGTGCTCAATGCAGGCTATACAAATATGAGTACACCTATTCAACATGCCGCAGCCGCTGCTCTCACTGGGCCGCAAGAGTGTGTTGCTGAGATGTGTGAGGCGTATCGTCGTCGTCGTGACCTGACCGTGAGCCTGCTTAAAGACTACGGACGCTATCTCTACACGCCGCACGGAGCTTTCTATACGTTGATTGATGTTACAGGCAAGCATGGCGAGCTGCGTGGCAGACAGTTCGCACTTGATCTACTTGGTGAACGCAATATTGCAGTTGCCCCTGGTAGCGGTTTCGGTTCCGTCTCTCAACACTTCATACGTATCTCGCTAGCCGCATCTGAGGAAGAGCTTGAGCGTGCCATTCCAGAAATCTGCGAGTTCGCAGATAGATAAAAATCAAGGAAATAGGGCAAGGAAAAGACTTGCTCTATTTATATGCTACAACCCCAAACGCTTCTGGCCTTTTCACGACGCGTTTGAAGCCAGACTCTTGCAACCTGCGTAAGGCCCCGCGTACTACTGTACCGCTCGATTTGCTTTCCAGGTTTCCTATATAGTGAAAGAGCTTTCCGCCACGTTTGAGAATGCGGTAGAGTTCTTTATAAAACACTCCCGAATAGAGTTCGCCTGCGAGACTAAAGACAGGAGGATCGTGTAAAATAGCAGAGAAGCTATCATTCTCAAAGGTAGGCACAACCTCGTAGGCGTCGCCCAGAATCTGTTGTATCTTAGGATTATTGAATAAGTCACGAGACCAGGGGTTGAGCTGCGCGATCTCTTGCGCTCCTGGGTCAAGCTCGATGGTAACAACTTGTTCCGCTTTTTTCGCCGCCTCTATTGCTGTATAGCCCAAACCTGTCGCGGTATCTAGCACACGGCCTGTAATTGGTGTCAACGTCGCAATTTTTTTGAGCGTGTCTTGCATCGGGTCAATATCGACAATGCGATGCATGGTAAAGCCTGCAATGAGCATACTTGGTGTACGCTTCGTTGGTAGCAGGCTGCACATACAGTTTGTTGTATCAGAAAAGACCTGAATTGGACGAACATCTCCATCTGGCTCTACCATAAAACAGTTGACATCTGCTTTCTTAATTTTCTCAACCTGCAGCCAACTTACGCGCTCACCTGACGGGAAGAGTACTCCTTCTTGTGATACCTGCACTGTTACCGTTGAAATCCCCAGATCGGGCGAGACTTTTATCGATGCTTGTTCCTGCCGTTTGGCCGCAAGCAATACCTCTGCCTGAACATAAGAAAGAATAACAGGGTAAGAAGACATACGGGTACTCCTAATGATATGTGAAGATATGTGATTATTGTAGCACGCACAAACCTAATCAATATTGACACCCAAACACGGGAACAATTGACATTTATTGCGACATCATCCATTTGATAGCGCAGTAAATGCTACGTATAGTATAGAATAGGCTAGCATGTGGAATGGAAAAGGAGTACATAGGCATGTTCATTTTGTTGAGCGCCATTGGAAGCATTATTCTGGTTGACTTGCTACTGAGCGGAGATAATGCACTGGTCATTGGAGCGGCGGCGGCGGGTCTGCCACGTCGTCAACGTTTGCTTGCCGTTTTGATTGGTGGCGCAGTAGCAGTTGTGCTTCGTATAGTTTTTTCACTGCTTTCCACTGTACTCCTCAATCTGCCGTGGCTGCAAACTGCTGGTGCCGTAGTATTGCTCATTATCGCAATACGACTGCTCGCGGACCGAAACAGTAAAGCTTCTGATAGCAGAGAAAAGGGAACATCGACTAGAGAGAAACGTGTACGACAGGGATTACTTGCCGCTATGCTTACGATTCTTGTTGCTGATGTGACGATGAGCTTGGACAACATTCTTGCCGTTGGAGCAATTGCCAATGGCGACATACCACTCTTGGTTATTGGTCTACTCGTCAGTATTGCTATTCTCTTGTTTGGTAGCGCGCTCATTGCAGAGGTTGTTGGACACCTGACGTGGCTTTTAGATGTCGCTGCTCTAGTGCTGGCTTGGACAGGTTCAAATATGATACGCGACGACCTGCATCAAAGTTCAACCGTCTTCGCTCGTCTACCCTGGTTACAGATTGCTATTCCTGTTGCGATGTTTACAATTGTCATCGTGGCTGATATTTGGTTGCGCCTGCGCGATGTTAGAAAAATGTATTGATATGAAAAAAGAGGTTCAGCGCATGCGCTGAACCTCTTTTTTCATATCAATACATTTTTCATAACCGTAACAAATCGAAGATCGGTGCGAACGCGTTGCGACATCCACGCCGATCAACAGCTTGGTTTTGTGATGCGTAAGGTACACGCAGGACGTTTTCCCATGATGGAGCAGACGAGGCTTCCGTTGAAGTCGGAAGTAGCGTCATACGCAGGTTCTCCTTTGGGCGCAGCGTAATCAATGGGCTGATCTCTGCATGATAGCCTGGAGCTGTGCGTGGCGTGTATTTTTGTAGAAGCGTTGTCAAAATCAGCTTGGCCTCAAGCTGTGCGAAAGGCATACCGATACAGATGCGCGGTCCCGCCCCAAAGGGGAAGTACGCTCCCTGCTGCACTTTTTGCCCATTCACAGGGTCCCAACGTTCTGGTCGAAACGCTTCTGGATCGCCCCAAAGTTCTGCTATGCGATGTGTGACCCACTGGCTTAACAGGAACAGAGTACCAGCAGGAAAGCGTACACCATCCAGTTCAAATTCCTCGGTTGCATGCCGCCCCTGTATCCATGCCGGTGGATAGAGGCGCATCGACTCGTTCAGCACCCAATCGAGGTACGGCATATTCGCCATATCTTCAGTTGTCGGTGTTCGACCATGCAGCACATCGCGCATCTCGGTGAGCAATTTTTCGCGCACCTCTGGATGCCCTGAAAGCAGGTAAAAGGTCCATGTCAATGCATTCGCCGTTGTCTCATGCCCGGCAGCGATAAAGGTCATGATGTGGTCGTGTATCTGCTTATCACTTAATGGAACGTCGGCATGTTCTGCATCTCGACCATCGGGCGCGGTAAGCAGCATGGACAGTACGTCGCCGCGATCATTCTCGTCACTGTGACGTTGGGCAATAAGTGTGTAGATAAGTGTGTCGAGTCGGCGTATCGCTGCCATACGCCTGCCATAGGAGGTAAATGGTTGGTCAATACGAATATTGAGGAGCGTTTCGAGAATACTAGGCTGTGTGCCAATAACGCCGTCAAATGCAATACCAAGGTCGGCAAGCTGTGTACTCAGGTCAATATTGAACAGACATTTGCCCACGGTACGCAGTGTGAGTTCTTGCATCGCGCGCGACACATCTACTACGTCACCAGCATGCCACGTCTTGAGTAGCTCCTGCGAGTACTGGACCATCACTTCCGCATAGCCCTCTACACGCTTCTTGTGGAAAGCGGGCTGAACGGCCCGACGCTGTTGACGGTGTGCCTCACCATCAATAGTGAGCAAGCCCTCGTCAAGAATACCTCCAGCACTTCCACCACTACCTTGTGTGAACTCGCGATTTGTGAACATGCGTGGATGCTCTATGAGCAGATAGCGTACATGTTCAGGTTGGAATAGTAGCACAATTGGCACGCGTCCCAGATACACCGTCGCCATATTACCATAGGTACGCTGTAGTTGTTGAAAAAATGCAAGTGGGTCCGTCCGAAATGACAGCGCATTCCCAATCACGGGAAGTGGCGTTGGGCCAGCCGGAAGTGTTGTACGTGGTTCTTGTATGATGGTAGCCATGTGTTCTCGTCTCTGTCTGTGTACTAGCAGTTCAATACCCTCCTGTATATCATAAAGCAAATTTTCAACCACCCGCAACTATTGACAAACTCCACGTTGTTGATTAATATATCTGTAGCGGATATATCCGCTACAGATATATTGGTAAAGGAGGTGGAATGAAGAACGCTGAAAGGGACCCGGCGGCACTGCTCCCGCTCACTGCTGCCGTGTTCCACATTTTGTTAGCACTTGTTGATGGTGAGCGGCATGGCTACGGTATTATGCAAGAGGTGGCGTCGCGAACCGAGGGCAAGCAGCGTATGGGGCCTGGAACACTCTATGGCTCGATTAAGCGCATGTTGAGCGACGGATTGATTGCTGAGTCAGGTGAGCGGCCAGACCCTGCGTTAGATGACGAACGCCGTCGTTACTATCGTTTAACCGAATTTGGACAACGTGTCGCACAGGCAGAGGCACAACGTTTGGAGCAGTTGCTGCGTGTCGCACATCTCAAAAATCTCTTGCCAGGGTTGGACACAGCGGGAGGTGTTGCATGAATGTACCACCGTCGCCACAGAGACAGATCCCACGTTCTGAAGCACTCTATCGCTTGCTTTTGTTTGTCTATCCGTCTTCGTTTCGTCGTGCATATGGACGTGAAATGGTGCAAACATTTCGCGATTGCTACCGTGATGCAGCACAACACGAAGGCATAGCAGGTCTGACACGCTTATGGAGTCTTGTCCTTCGTGACCTTGTTGTCACTGCTTGCCTAGAACAAGGTAGAGCAGGTATCGTTTTCTGTAAACGTTTGTTGGGTCTACAAGAAAAGGAGTATTCCTTCATGAGCCTATTAACACTCGACGTTGCCACCTGTACTGATATTGGTCGTGCGCGTGCCGTTAACGAAGATAATGTGGCCTCGGTAGTGCCAAAAGATGTACACACAATGACTCAAAAAGGTGCGTTGTTTGTTGTCGCCGATGGGATGGGTGGTCATACACAGGGCGATGTCGCTAGCGAGTTAGCCGTGAACACAATACGCGATACGTACGATCAGGACACAAATGAAGACATTGCTCTATCGTTGCGCGAGGCTATCGAGCGAGCAAACCTATTGATCTATGAACAGAATGAAGCGCAAGCTAAAGATGCCTCTCATGGTATGGGAACGACCTGTGTTGCGGCTGTCCTCAAAGATAACACAGTTTATGTTGCCAACGCAGGTGATAGTCTTGCCTATCTTATTCGTGCTGGATATGTTCAGCAAATCGCAGAGGACCACTCCTGGCCTGCCGAACAGGTTCGTACAGGTGCAATGACACGGGCTGAAGCCGATGCAGAGGGTAAAAGTAATGTGATTACGCGCTGTTTAGGTGTGGGGCGTGATGTGAATGTTTATGTGGGTACAGAGCAAGTGCAGGATACAGATATTCTTGTGCTGTGTACCGATGGTCTGCATACATTAGTAGGTGAGAACGAGATGCGCACTCTCGTCGAGCAATACGAACCCGAAGAAAGTGCACAACGTCTAATTGCGCGTGCCAACGAAAATGGTGGACCTGACAATATCACCGCTGTTGTGGTACGCATCTCATTATCCTAGCAAAGAGACAGTGTACGGGTCTGGTTTCATAACACTCAGGCCTTTTGTAAGTCGCCAAAGCATGCAATGGAAGCATGACAGGGGCCAGCCCATGGACTCCAACTCACTCACGAACTGGCTCTGAGGACGGCATGACAGGGGCAAGCCCTGTCACTACTATACGATGTAACGCCAGACCGTGGCTTGCCACGCGTCGTGTATCGTAGTGACAGGGCTTGCCCCTGTCATGCTCCCCAGGCGCTTTGCAGGCTCTTCTAGCCGTTCGTTGGACTCAATGGCAAGCCCTGTCGTGGCGCACTCGTCCCTGTCATGCTCCACTCTTGTGAAGCCCTGCATTAGACCCGTACAGGAGTTGCATAACTCAATGTCATTTGTTAATGCACAGAACTATGCTCTTACCGTGTTACATTGGTTCCGTCGTCGTGGATGATGATGTCTCCGGTGTGTTCGACGCTCACCTCTTCGTGTTTGACGGTATCTGATATCTGTCTGGTCTCTTGTACTTCCTGCTTGCGTACAACCACTTCTTCGACAACGACCGTCTGCTTATTGAACGTGACTTGCTCCTCACGAACTAAAATGCGGATTGTCCCACCGTTCCTGAGCATTTCGCTCCCGTCAACAATGTTTGCCGTCGTCTGGTCTACAGTAGCTTGATTTCTAAGCGGTGTTGCATCGCGCCCCGTCGTTGCAGTCTCTGGGCTTCCCGCAGCAGGGAGACGCTCGATAATCACCTCTTCGCGGGTGACTGGGATGGTAAAGGTTTTGTTCTCGGTAATGACGCGTTTATGAATGATAATCTCACCGGTCTGTACAACCTGTTTGTTGACCTGGAGACGTTCCTCACGTATCGGCACAACACGGCTGCCGCCGCCCATGCGCGTTGTGTCGGAAGAGGCATCATAGGCACCGTACTGGTAGAGAATATCGTGAGCCTCTTTCTGATGTCCGTAGGGTTGAACCGTGACAACAAAATTGCCAGCCTCTAGCTCGCGCTGATAAAAGGGCGCATCTTCTTGTGGTATGCCTGAGCTTGCTAATTCATTGGGGGAAGCAGCAACCGTATTTGAAGTTGTGCCTTTATTAGAGGAGAAAAGGTTCAAGATACCACCAAGCGCATTGCCACTGGTATGTCCTAGCAGGTTGATCTGGTCATTTCTAAAGCCAGCATGGCGCAATTCATCTATCGCTCGTTCTGCCAACGCATGGTCTCGGAAGACACCGATCACCATTGATTCTTCTGTCATTGCCATAGTACGCTCCCTTTTTATCGTTTTTATAGATACTTAGAAAAATTGTTTTTGTTGTTCTCTTTATACACGGAAAGCTCGTATGAAAAGTTGCGTTTAATGTATTGACGCTTCCCTGTCACAGGTGTAACGATTTAGGCATGTCGAAAATACTTGGTTGAAAAGAGGGTATCAACACCTTAATGATGCTAGCGGACAAATGCGTACAGGTTGCCATCATGTGCGCCGACGAAGAGCCATGATGGTATTACTGCTGGTGAAGAGGACACGGTAGTATGCAGGTTTGTATATTGAAGTTGTTGTCCATTGATGGTATTGAGTACCGTGATTCCACCATCTCCTGGCTCAAAGCCATCACCTAGTGGAAGATAGAGCGTTTGGCCCACGATAGTGGGAGAGGCATAAACAATTACCGGCAAGTCATGGTGCCAGCGTGCAGTGCCCGTTTGTGCGTCAAGCGCCCATGCAGTCGCCGTTTGTCCTATAACACCTACTGCGTAGATCGTACCATTAGCAAACGCGGGCGAACTAAAGACATGCTCACCAACATGCGTATGCCACAAGAGATGGCCTGTTTTCGCGTCAAGCGCATAGGCATTGCCATTCTTGCTCCCAACTACCACACGAAGTTGCCTCTTTGCTGTAGAATACAACAATGGGCCAGCGCCTATGTCGGTATCGCCTATATCTTGCACGACAGAACGCCAATGCCATAGCACATGCCCTGTTTGAAGGTTCAGTGCCTCAACGCCATCGTCGGGGTCGCCCGTTCCCACAAACACTGTATTGCTTGTTTCGTCGATAGCTGGTGAACTCCACACGCCACCACCAGCTTTGCCACCTTGCTCTATGTAGGCACGCCAGCGTTGTTTGCCCGTTTTAGTATCGTAAGCCAATAGTTGACCAGACTTTTTCGGATTCTCACTGAGCGTAGATGCTGCCCCAATAATCAGCAGTCCATTCGCAATGGCGGGTGACGACCACATCTTCGCACCCGGAGTATCTAATTGGGTGTGCCAGCGCACAAAGCCATCGTTTGCATTGATCGCGTAAATACTCCACTTAAAGAGGCGATATAGAGTATGCCGTTGACAAGCGTTGGTGTGCCAAAGAATGCGTCATCAGCTTGAATCTCCACAGCATTTTCCCACTCTGAATATCGAGTGCGCTCAGCGTTGTATCGGTTGAAGCAATATACACCACGCCGTTTTGTACCACAGGAGAAGAGAAAACAGAGGCACGCGTACAAAACGTCCATGCAAGGTGTAGTAAGCCACTACTGCCACCAGCAGTAGTGGCCCCATTCCGATTGCTATTGCCCCGAAAGGTCGTCCAGTTTCCCTGTGCTGCTGGTGCAGCAGTAGCGGTGCCTAAAACAGCATGTGTCTCGCCGCTCCCTTTGCACATTGTTGGTATAGGTGTCTTGTTCGTCTTTGGTGGCGGTGTATTTGTTGTTGCACACGCACTCAATAAAGCGATGCATAGAACGAGCGCGAGAGTAAATGGTCTCATCTTCATATGTAGATAGTAGCATATGTAACCATCGAAGTACATTACAAAAGCCCTATCATTTTCCTTACTAGCTCGACAATAGTACACCTTCCATGTTACACTTGTGCAAGAAGAAATATGGAAGTGAACGGATATTGTGGCAGAATTGAAATCATGGGACTCCACCTTGAAGCGGTTAGTTCGGGCCGAGCCAGCAGCATTTGTACAGTGGCTTCTTCCAAAGGCCACGTTTCTCGAAGAACATTCTGTGCAGGTCGAAAGCCTCAAGCGAGAAGTTGATGTGTTGCTCGAAGTGGGAATCGAAGAACAGCGTATGCTGCTGCATATCGAGTTTCAGACCTACAACGACTCAACAATGGCGGAACGACTTTTGCTGTATAATGTACTAGTGATGAGTGTGTACAAGCTTCCTGTTCTCTCGTGTGTTATTTACTTGCTGCGTGATGGACCTGTACCACAATCCCCATTGCGTGTCATTATTCCGAGCGGACGCATGACGCACGAGTTTCATTTTGAAAGCATCGAGATTGGGCAACTCAACGCTGAAGACATCTTGCACTTTGGAAGTCGAACGCTCAGCGCGTTAGTGCCTTTAACAAAAGATGGAACACATCAGTCGGTGCTTTTACGTTTGTTTGAGGAACTCAAAAAGGAGAGGGAGCCAGCACAGGCAGAGACACAAGCTACCGAGGTAGAACTGATTGCGTTGACCTTAGCATCATTTGCTTTGCAACAGAACAAGAAAACAGCAGACCTGGAATGGCTTATCAGGAGGTTTCGAGAAATGCACGACATCATGCAAGAATCACCAATCTTTCAAGAGATACTACGCGAAGGCTTGGAAAAAGGCATTGAGTTAGGTCGAGAGAAAGGACTTGAGCAAGGACTTGAGCAAGGACGCTTAGAAGCTACACGACACATCCTTCTTATACTAACAGAGAAACGCTTTCCTGCTCTGACCCCTTTAGCTCAAGAGCAGGTTGCACGTATTCAGGACTTGGATGTTATAGACAATCTTATTGTTGCTGTTAGTTCTGCTCAAAACGAACTTGAAGGATATTATGCGTTACGAGGACAAAATTAAATTTGTCCTATGCTTATAGGTACAAGTCTAAGAGCAAAGAGACGGTAAGCGTTTTCCCTGTATGCTTACAAGGCGCGGTGATATTATATAGAGGAAAGACGCTTACCGTCTTCTAACTTTTATAAGTACTTTTGCAGCGGAAGGATGGATGCGCGCATGACGACAAATAGTGGACCCGACGCAGTAGCAGGTTCAAACGCAACGAAGGCGTATCGTAGTCGCATTGGATTTGTTGCCGATGCCCCCAATTTTCCTGGCGAGTGGAACGAAGTCATGGAGAAGGTGAAGATTGCCGACGAACTGGGCTTTGACTCGGTATGGTTGGGCGAATCGTGGGGCTACGAACTTTTTACGTCGATGAGCGATCTTATACGTGTCACTCAGCATATCAAGGTTGGGGCAGGTATCGCCAATATTTTTTCACGTACACCAGCCCTCATCGCCAGTACCGCCGCTACACTTGACGAGCGTTCTGGTGGGCGTGTTCTGCTAGGTTTAGGTCCATCAGGTGCAAACGTAATCGAGCATTGGCACGGCCTCAAGTTTGAGAAGCCAGTCAAGCGCACACGTGAGTATGTTGAGATTATCAGAATGATTCTGCGGGGCGAGAAACTAGTCTACAATGGTGAGTTCTTCCACCTTGAGCGTGGTTTTACACTCCGCTTTAAGCCGTTACGTGCTGACCTACCCATCTATATCGCGGCAATGGGTCCCAAGAATGTTGAGCAATCGGGCGAAATTGCCGATGGTATCCTGCCTGTGTACTGGCCTGGTAACAGGTGGAAGGAATTGCGTGAGCAACTCGATGCGGGCTCACAAAAAGCTGGTCGTCCCCCGCACAGTGCTGCGATTGCACCCTATATCACCAGCATTCTCCTCCCCGAAAATGCTGATGAGCAGACACGTCACACAGCGATGGCGAAGGCCGCGGAGCCGCTCGCATACTACATTGCTCGCATGGGCGTCTACTATGCCGATATGCTTACGCGCCAGGGCTTTGGCGAAGATGTTCAAGCTGTTCTTGAAGTGGATAAAGCCAAGAGAAGCTTGAAGAGCGCAGTGGCGGCGGTTAGTCCACGGATGCTCGAAGCTACTGCCATCATAGGCACGCCGAAAGAGGTCGTTGCCAAGCTTGATGCGTGGGGTGCTGCTGGCGTTGATGAGCCACTCATGGGCATGCCCAGTGGCACCATTGATGAAGTTGGTGCACAACTCTCCGCCCTCATGGCTGCCCTAAGAGCATAACAATGTCGTAAAAAAATGTGTTGTACCAGGACAATCAAAAGTTGTCCTGGTACAACACATTTTTTTACGACTCCCTGAACTTTTCGGCGTGTGTTAGGCGTTTACCGATGGAGGGGTGATCATAAAACAAGAGCTCGACGAGAGGTGATGGCTCAATCTCAGCGAGGTTCTGGTTGGCGAGACGTGTCATCGCACTTTTGAATGGCTCAATCATATGTGTTGCTTGCAGCGCGTACTCGTCGGCTTGATACTCAATTGCACGGCTGTAGCTATTGGTGAGGGGTGCAATAATGAAACCAAAGACGCCTGTTAGCACAAGTAGTAAGGGTAGTGTGGCAGGGTCGGCAACGCCATGATAGCGATTGAGATTTTCAATGGCCCAGGTCAAACATAGGTTGAACAGAAACAGTCCTACGAGCGTGAGAAATGATTGGCTGATAATCAGTTTCCAAATATCGCGATGAACGTGGTGGCCTAATTCATGCGCCAGCACAACCTCGATTTCGTCAGGCGTGTAACGGTCCACCATCGTGTCGCCCAGTACAATGCGGCGTGTGTTGCCAAGTCCCATTAAGGCAGCATTGGCAGCCGTTGTCTTGCTACTCATATGCATCGTAAACACACCTTGAATGCGTGTATGGGCGCGGTCTGCTAACGCGACAAGCCGCTGTTTCAACTCACCATCTGGTAACGGACTGAATTTATAGAAGAGAGGAAGCAGCAAGACAGGAGCAAGGTTCGCCATTACCACTGAGAAGAACAGCAAGATGAGCGCGACCCATAACCACCATAACTGGGGTTGCACGGCTAGCAACAGATAAATCAATTCTACTACAACGACCTCAAACACGAGGCTCAGCGCAAAGCCTTTTAGTTGATCACTTAGCCAGCCGCGCAATGTCATCGTCGAGAGGCCATAGCGATTAGCGGAAACTATCACGAAATCCCGATAATAGATTGGTGGAAAGGTAATGATTTCGTAGCCCAGCATTAAGATCAGTAAGTAAGTCGCAACTTGGAGGGGAAACCAGCCAGAAAGTGGTTGCCAGCTAAGAAACTGCAACCAGTCACGCAGAATTATATCTAAGCTCCAAAAGACGAAGAGAATGCCGATAGCAGCTATTGCCGTCATTAAAAGGCTTAAACGCCTGCGTAGTTTATGGTACTCGTGTGCTTTTTGTTGACGGTTTTCATCTATCTCTACTTTAGCCATTAGCGTGAACCATTTCTTTACTAATAATAAGCATGGATCTATCGTATTTAATTTAGACGGAAATAGCAAGGGATTTTTTGAGTAATTATTTTGCCCTAATATTGAAGTGTAGGTTGCTAGCTCTGGATTTTATAGGTAAATTGGCAAATGCCGCCACTCACCATGTTAATTGCTGAGAAGACTTGATGAGCCAATAGATTACCACCTGATGAATTGTTATCGAGTAAACCTTCTTCGGTAATAGCTTGTGTTGCTGCTGCGGTGAAAACTCTCACATATTGAGCAGTATCATTTGTCGTTGATGTGGTTACGCGACTAATAGTTGCAGCTCCTCGTGCTACTTCTGTTTGTAATGCGGTATCTCCTGATGCTGCTGCGGTTGTACCAGTACCATAGTCTTCTGTGGCAAAATGCTGGAATTCATCGACATAGAGATTAAAAGGCCGACGCATTATGGTGGACAATGTAAGTCATGCATTTGCACGAGTGATAATACAAATTATAGACGTGATAAAGGCTGTGAACAAGGGTGTATAACTACAAAAGTTATTTTCTCACATACCGAAAATACCTCATTTGAAAGATAGTATTTTCGCAATTTTGCGGTTACACTTAGAGGGTGAGCGATACGTTGCTCACTTGGTTAAAGGACTTATATTTGTATTAACAAGCATCGGAGGGTCTTATGAAGAGATCACTTAGTCGCACGTTGTATCTCATTGCTCTTGGTATAGCTGTTGTCGGTACCATTTTGCTCTTTGTGAGCCTGATTGGAAGTACACCATCAACGGCAACATCACAAGGGAGCATCGGCAATCCTGTCCTATTCGGTATCTCTCTCTTCTTGATATGTGCATCTGCGATACCTGGTGCGATTGCCTGGATTGGTGCGCTCGTGAAAATGGCGCAACTTTCCCGCTGGGGCTGGTTTGTCTGCTTAATCTTCTTTTCTGGTATCACTATGCTCATCTACATCTTCGCAGGACCAGAAACACCAGCAGTGCCACAGGTAGCAGGAGCGCCCTATGGTCAACCGCAGTATCCTCAATCGCAACAGCCCTATGGTCAACCGCAGTATCCTCAATCGCAACAGCCCTATGGTCAACCACAGTATCAGCAACCATCATACGATCAGCCCCAGCAGACTTATGGACAATACCCAGAGCAGCCACCCCCAAACCGTGGCTAGCATGTAAAGACATCTGTAGGGGCCATAATTCATTTGCGAGCGAAAGAGATGCTCTTCACAGGACGTCTTCTCTCAGCAGAGGACGCCCTACTCTGCAATTATCTGACGGCTCTTGTTGAGTCAGAGCAACTCTTCTTCTATGTGACACAGGTGGCACAACAAATTAGCACGCTTAGAACCTACGTATATTTTCTAACGAGCGTTTTGCGCTCTCAAGAGAGGGCAAGCGTGGTGCATCGTTTTCTACAATGAATTCCTGTGTGCCGCTCGCACGTGCAACTTCGATGATATGAGCAATATTGAGTGTTCCCGCGCCAACCTCGGTAAAGGTACGTTCAGGAGTCATATCTTTAAGATGTACAAGTGGCACTCGTCCAGCATGCTGCTGTAGAAAGGTCGAGGGATCGACACCAGCATATGCCATCCAGTAGACATCGGATTCGAGTTTGACGAATGTTGAATCAGTATGCTTGAGCAACACATCCATAAATGTTTCTCCATTTTGTTGCACAAACTCGAAATCGTGATTATGATAGCCAAACGTGATTCCTGCTTCCTGGCATTGACGACCAAAGGCATTGAGGCGGGGGGCGAGTTGGCGGAATGTTTCTAGCGTGCGCAGTTCTGGCGCGAGCCAGGGTAGTACAAGAAATGTGCAACCTATTGCCTGACAATAGGCTATCTCCTTTGCCAGGTCTTGCTCAAGTGCTTGTAGGCCAACGTGTGTGGATACCGCACGTAGTCCTGTTTCGGCAAGCAACGCTTTCATCTCCTGAGCTGGAAGGCCTCCATAGCCTGCAAACTCAACACCTTGGTACCCTAGCGCAGCAACGCTTCGTACCGTCCCTGCAAAATCCCGCGCTGTCTCATCACGTACTGTGTATAATTGCAGCGCTACTGATGTAGTGTCCATACTTTGCTCCTCTTAAATAAGAAGTTTCAATCAAACATCACGAATATGTCTACTCTAAAAATACCACATAGATGTGTGTCTCCTTTCTATATGTTTATTATCGCTGGAGATATGCTTCTTAGTAAGAGGAAGCTTCTTCACAAGCTTGACATAAGAGTTAGAGCGTAGCCACATATGTGTATACATTGACGCAACATCGTGAACATTTTGTGAAAAAGAGTAATATTACTCAAAAATGCTCATTAAATCACTAGACAAGAAGATATGCTTTCATGCATACTATGTACGTGTGTTGTACGGAATGTTATAACAAACAACATACATTGTAATGAAAAGTACGTATGTACGAATACATACATGCGAAGATAGAAGAACACATGTGTGTACTAGCGGATAGAAAGGAAAAGTCCATGCTTGGAGCAAATGAACAACGTAGCGAGGTTGCGCGACTGCTATCACAAATTAGTGCAGAATATGAAGCTGCGCAAAACGGTATGTCAGGGCTAGCCTATGGCAGTGCAAAACATGATTTTATTACTGCTCGCATGGAGAACATGGGACAAATTCATAATCAGCTTCACGCCATTGTGGGTGATGTTGCGATTGCAATGATCGCAGATAAACTTAATAAAAAGAACTAGAAGCGCATACACATTTGTACGGGTCTGATTTCAGACCCGTACAACCATTCAATCAATACGTAGGCAGCAAGACCAGCAGTTCTTCGCGTTCAAGGTTTTCGCTTTGGGGTAGCTCAATATACATATCAACGTAGTGACGCTGTTGTGGTGAAGATTTGTTCCATACACCTGTAACCACATACTCAATTTCTTCGCTTTGAAAACCTTCTTTGTCGATAGCATTGTCTGAGCCATCCCGAAAACTGCGCAACCAGTCGCGCACATCGTCATCTGAGAGGAGAGGTGCTCCTTCGCTGACAAACCATTCAGCGATGCCCTGCAGGTAGATGCGGAAATCTTTGGGCAATGTATGTTCGCGCCGTATCGGATATGCAGTTTCGCGCACATCTTCATAACCAGCTTTACGAAGATAATCAGCAAGTTTGGAGCCAACCCAACTATCTTCAAACGTGTAGCCTTCGTCTCCACGTCGTAATTCCCAATATTCACGTGCTTGTAGGACACGTGCCTGAAGACCGAAGTCAATACCAAGAAAACGCATTGTGCCGAAGTCGATATCTTTGATGGCGAGCCTGCCGCCTTGTGTGAGGTAGGGACCCATAGCAGCAAAGGTAGAAACAGGATCAGGAAGGTATTGACTTACATTCGCACTAAAGATCATATCTGCTCGCCCTAATGGTACAGGCAACTCTTCCAAGAGTGCTCTTTTATATTCCACTTGCTGACGATACCAATGGTTAGCACTACGGCTTTGTGCAGTTACCAGAGCCTCTGGCGAAATATCAACGCCAACAATATGTCCATGTGGACCAATGGCTCTGGCGAGCAGTGGTGTCCATAAGCCAGGGCCACACCCTGCATCAACGACAAAGCATTCTTTTTTTATATGAAGGTCTCGAATCATTTGTTCGCGTTCGTGTGCTTTACTGCGGTGATGCGTTTCCAACCATTCAATTGCGTTGAGGGGAAGTCCGCTTTCATTTCCATGCACGACATCGTTTACTGCCATCGTCTTATCCCTATCATGTCCCTTATAGTTGCTAAAAGTCGCTAAAGCGTTCTTCAGCACAAGAACATATTACCTCAAAATGTTATTATGTACAACATTGTGGTACTTTTAGCAGAACATTGTACCATACAAAAAATACTAGTACGTACAACGTGTCATGTATTTGTTTGAGCAATGTCGTGTACTGTTTGCAGAGACCATAATGATCTTGTAGACGTTACAATACTATAGATGAAGACTTTTTCTCCGAAAAAATTGCATAGGTAGGAGGAAAGTGCTATGTTTGTTTACAGCGCACATGTGCAATGTCTGTTACGTTGTTTCTCTTGATTTGCTTTAAAAATATATAATCGTTGTGTTATACTATGCCAAGTAGTTATGCTGTAGCAAAAGGGTATTTCTACGGTGGACAGGAAGGAACGTGTTCAATGGAGATAGACCAGGACGTGCCTAAGCAGCCTAGAAAGCGAGGACGTCCCCTCGGTTCTAAAAAAAAACAATACGATGTACAGAATATGCAAATGGGCGTGTCTGGGCAACACTCACAGGACGTGATTTTTGATGACGAACAGCTTGCATACACTCTTGCAGAAGAGAAGCTCTCGCCATTTAGTAGCTTGCTCAGGCATATTCTTCGTCATGATCGCGCAGAGATTGCACGTGTCGCCAAAGATTTAGAGGTTGCTGAAATCACTGTGTATCGTTGGATGAACGGCAGTTCGGAGCCACGCGTGATGCACTTAAAACGCTTGCCAGAGGTGCTTGCAGAGCACCGCGGTAATCTTACATATGCAATTAATCAAACCTTCCCTGGTGTGCTTGATCCGCCCTCTTTAGGCATCCGTGAAGTGCGTAAAGAGATTTATCGGCGTGTACTTGACTTGGTAACAACGACACCAGAGCAAGATGCACGTTGTTGGCAGGTGACACAGGCGATTTTTGAGTATGCACTGTTACACCTTGACTCTGATCGGCGTGGTATGGCTATCACCTATGCCAATCTTATGCCCTCGCACAAGGATGGCGTTCATTCTCTGCGTGAGGCCACCATGCGTGGCAATTATCCCTGGCCTTTTAGCCTTGAGAGCAGGGCGTATTTGGGAAGTACAACGCTTGCGGGTACGGCTGTAATGCTGCAACGCTTGCAAACATGGGACAATCTGGGCGACGAAGAGCGCTTACAAGTAGACATCGATGAGTTCGAGCGCAGTGCCGCCGCCTGCCCTGTCATGTATGCGGGACGCATCTCTGGTGTCCTTATCGTTTCTAGCACACAAGTGGGCTTTTTCGTGGACTCAATGGCGTGTCAAGCAGTCTCCGAGTATGCACAATTGCTTGCGCTCGCATTCCATGACGAAGACTTTTACCCTTGTTCGCTTTTAAATCTGCGCCCCATGCCAGAGGTAAAATGGCAGCGTGCAGAGATTGGGCGTTCTTACGTCAATCGCATCATTACGTATGCACGTAAGCATATGATTGCACGTCAGGATGCAGAGCAGCATGTTCTTGCCGAGATGGAGCGTGAGTTTGAGGAATTGGGACGACGCCTCAATAACCAACCAAAAGCGGAGCAGGCATACAGACACTAAGAGATTTGCTAACAACATTATACGGGTGGTTTCAAATAGCACGAATGATGGGAGTACTCCCATCATTCGTGCTATTTGAAACCACCCGTATATACCGTTTTGTTGCGTTTTAAAAAGAATAAGGATAGTATAGATACATATGCATACATGAACTATATGCTTTGCGGAAAGGACGCGCCTCATCATGCCTGGTCTTCTTGTACGTTGCCTGCTCTTTATCAGTTCCTACTTTCCGCTTGCCGTAATATTCTGCATTCTGTTATGGGAAAAACATCTGCTGTGGGCGGTCATTATCCTTTTTATTGGTATCTCTGGTCTGGTGATTCTGTTTCTGTATTTCGTACTCATTGCGCCTCGACGCGCAAAATCACATGAGACGATTACTGAACTAGATCGTCATGATGGTGATGTACTTAGTTACGTTGCCAGCTACCTCGTACCTTTTGTAAGCCTGGACCTGGCAGGAGTACAACTTTGGGCGGTAATAGTATTTCTCGTCGTTTTATTGATTATCTATGTGAATTCCAATATGATCTATATTAACCCAATGCTCAATATCTTTGGCTATCATCTTTATGAAATTAAGATAGCTAAGAATGAAACATCATTCTATCTACTTACACGCCAACGCGTTGGACTACGCAGTGTAGTCCATGTTGCCCGTATTGGCGACACAACCTTTTTACAAGTAAAGGAGCGTACTGCATAATGATTGCTCCCTCTGTCTCCCTTTTTGAAGACCTCTTTTCTCTTGAAGTAGAAAAACCACTTGGAAGTAAAGCAGAGGAAACATGCGACGTGCATGTCTGTCTTGCATCTACGGTACAGCAAGGTGAAGAGGCACTGGCATTTCGTATGATGAACCTCTCCGAGAAGCTCACTGATAAGTTTCGTGAGAAAATACACAACTTTCTCAGAAGTTATGGTAAGACATGGGCAAGCAGCGGTCGTATTATCTATCCTTATCAAGTAGATAGCAAACCACAAGAGCATGAAGTCGAGTATCTTCGCTCCGATGCGGAAGGCTACCAGTTTATCAAGAAGCAAATGTTGCCGTTGCAAGCATATCAGGACTTCCTTTCCTTTCAAGATGATGACAAGACATTTATTAACAATCTCCGCTTCTATGTGATTGTGGTAAAGCCTTTGAGCAATCCACAAGAGATGATCTACTTCTATCGTTTCTATAACCGTAAGCAGCTACTTAGTCAATCGCGCTTCTTCGGGGCTATCTTTCGCGCAACAAACGAGTATGATCTCATCGAAGAACCAACACTGCTTTTCGATGACAATATTGATTGCATTAGTCGAGGAGACGATCTTTTCATTCTCAAGAAGGAGAACTTTCACTCGATCTTTCGCTTTTTGGAAGAGATCGAGAAATCGGTAAACACGGCTCTAACAAGTATTCAGACGCAGCTAGTGCGAGGGAAAATTCCTATCGAAGGCTATGATAACTTTGCCAATGATTGTAAAAAGCATCGTGTGAAGATGACAATGCTTAACAACATTGCAAAAAAGTCGTATCTTAAGGACCTTACACCAGCGAAGATGCAACGTGTCATTGACCGCTTGGGTAAAGATGTTCTAGGCGATGACTTCATCACGACCTTTGAAAAGGAACACAAGCTACTATATGATACGAAACATCCCTGGGTACTCTTGAAATTGCTCAATGATAGTTATCTCTGGTCTGACATGACATTGCTTGGCTACGACGTGAACGAAAAACGCGAGTTGTAGAAATCACTTTTCTCGCTTTATACGTATAATAAAGAGAAGGTTTATAGAGGAGGATTTTCCTATGTATTGCGCACACTGTGGCGCACATAACCAGGATGGCGCACACTTTTGTCAGAATTGCGGCAACGCACTCCAATCTCCTGGTGCAGTGTTGCAACACCCACCAATTGATCCATATCCAATTTATGCGCAAGAAGAGCAGGTAGAGGTGCCAGGGCGTCGTAGAACGCGAAGCATGCGGCCTACAAAGCCACAAGACCCCTATCAGGATCAGATCAAGCAACTCAAGCTGCAACTCAAGCAAATGAAATTGTACCTGAAGCAGGTCAATACGCAGATGTCCGCCACACGCGCACAATATAATCAGACCTCGGCGTTTGTGCCAGAGGGCATCGTTAAGCGCGGGTATAAGTGGTTTGAGGATATGCGCTTGCTCGGACCACAGCAACAGAAGCAGCAACTACAACAACAAATTATTCAACTCGAACAACAACTGCTAGGCTTACAACAAGCGCAAATACAATGGAAAATGACTTCAGAATAAACCTGGATGTGTTCTGTTCATGCTGCATGAACAGAACACATCCAGGTTTATTCTGAAGCCTAGCGGGTATGAGTAAGCGTCATTCCTTGCAGTGTTTGCTGCATCAAGAAGTGGGTCACGGCGTGCGTATCATTTGTCTCTTTATAGACCGCGATTTGACGGTCTGCGCCTGTACCGTTCGGGTCTTCTAACAGAGAGCGAAGATAGTTGATCTCGCGCCGACTGCCGAGATCATCAATGACATCCTCAACAAAGTCAAGCAGTTCTTCGATAGACTCGCGCATACTCAGACGGCGGTTTTGCATAAAATCGACGACCTCAGCATCAAGCCCATAGCGCATGGCACGCCATTTGTTTTCCTCGATAAAGTGACGTGGTAGTACATGTGTTGTCATATTATGTGTGTACATCCAATACAGCTTTGCCACCAACGCCTGACATAAAGCCACGATGCCAAGTGTATCCTCAACGGTAGCAGGCATGTCACAAATGCGAAACTCGATGGTGTTGAAAAAAGCATGAGGCCGTACATCCCACCAGATGCGTTTGCCGTTATCAATGCAGCCAGTGCGTATCAGATGCTCTACATACATATCAAAGTCGTTCATGGATGTAAAGGTGTCGGGGATACCAGAACGTGGAAAGCGTTTCCACACAACCGAGCGGTACGATTTTGTGCCTGAAAAGCGGTCGGCCCAGAAGGGCGAGTTTGATGAGAGAGCGAGGAGATGTGGGAGCCATGTGCGAACCTGATTCATCAGAGGAGTAGTGATAGTGCGATCTTCTATACCCACATGAACGTGTAATCCGAAAATGAGAATTGAGCGACCTACATCCTGATATTCCTCTTCGAGTAATTCATAGCGATCATTGCGCGTCCTCACCTGGTCCTGCCAGTGCGCGTTGGGATGCGTACCAGAGCTAATAAGCGCCAGTCCCTCTTCATCAACTAGACGGGCTAATGTAGCACGGAGACGCTGTACCTCTCGGCGTGCATCGTGCACCGTTGGACACACACCCGTTACCAACTCGACGGTTGACTGGAGCATTTCTGCTTTAACGCTCTCACCTAGAAGCGGGGTTCCTTTTTCCAGGATTGTATGAATATGCGAGGCAAGCTGACCAGTCTGTTTATCCACCATCTGAAATTCTTCTTCGACTCCGAGCGTAAAGCGCGGTTTCATGCAAGCACCTCTTCTTTAGTAAAGAACGTCTTGTGAAAGCAGGATGGAAGCTCAATATATACACACTTCGCGCTACCAACTACATTCTACGAAGTCTGGGACTTATAGCGTACACAAGTCTCAACCGTTCTGTCAAGTGGAGAGCGGCTTTGGGTTTCCGTCTATTAGGGGGAGACGGGTCGAAATGTAGGGGAGACCCTTGCGGTCTCCCTGCTTTCCCTCCGAAGGATGGAGACCTGCCGCTCTTCAGGCTGTGGGCAAGCCAAAGGCATAAGGTAGCAGATCAGACGCGACAAAATCCTGCTTAATACCATCAAGGTAGAGTGTGGCATCAGGCGCAAGGTCAGCCAGCCACTGACGGCAAGCTCCACATGGAGTACGCTCGCTTACTGGTGCATGTACTGGTGCATCGAGACATGCTACCGCGATATGTGTAATCTCTGCATCTCCATGAGAAAGTGCTGACGCCAAAGCAGATCGTTCAGCACACAAGGTCAGCCCATAACTCGATATCTCAATATTCGCTCCAACATATGTCTTGCCATTCGCAACGAGGGCCGCGCCAACGCGGAAGTGCGAATAGGGACAATGGGCGTTTAAGGCCGCCTCCCGTGCCAATGCTAATAATGCCTCGCGATCCATGATGTTTATAATACCTTTCATTTAGAATAGTGCGTTCATGCCGATATCTCTGTAGTAAGGACTGTTATAATGCCCGACTATAGCCCAAATTGTATCATGATGTTACCTGCCTATGCTCGCCGCGTTACTACTGGTGAGAGTGAGACAATGAGAAAGAGCTATATTCTCGTTGCACTAAGTCGGCGAGAGATCAGAAATATATTGGTACATAGACCGACAACGTAGAACTTAATGCGGACCCGTAGGAGGAATGCTCGTGAAAATCATGGTGGCGGATGACGACCGTGATATGGTAGATATGCTAAGCTACTGGCTCAAGGGGCACGGCTACGATGTAGTACGTGCTTTTGATGGGGAACAGGCAGTCAAGCGCTGGCGTGAGACACTCCCTGACCTCGTGATTCTTGATGTGCAGATGCCCAAACTCGATGGTTTCGAGGTGTGTCGCCAGATGCGGAGCGAAACAAATTCGATGGTCTTGATCCTCACCGCACATGATCGGGAAGATGATGAGATACGTGGGTTGGAAATGGGGGCGGACGATTATTTGCGGAAACCTTTTAGTCCTCGACAACTTTTAGCGCGTATTAAGGCCGTTATGCGGCGTTCAAGTAGCACACGGGGTGCCTCTAATTCCTCTTCGGTCAGTGTTGGTCCAATCTCGCTTGACGCGATGCGGCATGAAGTTACCAGGGATGGTGTCAAGGTACGTTTAACACCAACAGAAAGCCGCTTGCTTCACCTTTTGATAACTCATACAGGCCAAGTATTGACCACTGATATGATTATCGAACGCGTCTGGGGCTATGATGAGGCTGGCGATTCTGGCTTAGTCAAAACACATATCCGTCACCTGCGTCAGAAGGTCGAACCCGACCCCAACACCCCCCAATACATCATGACAGTTCCAGGTGTCGGTTACACCTTCACGACAACCGTTACCATCGAACAATAGGTAGAGGCGGTCATTTCTTGTTAGATACTTCTAGTATGAAATGACTGCCTCTTAACCATCTTGCATACTTCTTAACCATACCACAACAAACTACCTATTCCTTCCTCATTATAGATGCTGTATACTTACTTATAACCAAGAACAAGATATTTTGTAGGGACCGATTGCTCGCGTCCTCGGCGGGTTCGGAAGGGGTAATGTATTGGGAAAGAGAGTGGCAACCTCAGCGCTGCCCCATCGAGGCCGTGCTCAATCGGTTCCTACACAGGGCAAATTATGAGCGCAAGAAGAAAAAAAGACGCGACGATTCACGCAATTGAACAACGTGTATTCTCTGAAGCGACGAGCAGTGATGCAGAGCTAGAAGATATCTGCTCTTGCCCTCCTATTTCGTCTTTGTGTCTGCTTTCAGCAACGGAACATGATACCGAGATGCAAGAATGCGCTGATGAAGGGAACGATCTACTTCTTCCTACACCTCCTGCGCTAAATGAGGTTCTTCGCACACGTTTGCACACGTTGTTCCCATCTATTCCTTCGTTGAGTATTTTGCTATTGCATGTCTCGCAGTTGGAACATATCCACATGACACCGCAGATGGAAGTAGTACACAAGCGAAGGCGTTATCATCCCTCCACAAGTGTCGTAGAACAGATACTGACGAATGTGCGCCGTGCGGTACGTACAGAAGATAGTATGTATCTCGACAGCGGGAAAGGTGCGGCAATCATCTTTCCTCATGTAGATCAACAAGGGATGTATACCATTCTTGAGCGTGTATATAACAATGTGAATTTGCTCCAAGCAGAGACAATCGTGCCACCACTGACACACGAAACCGACATTGTGCTTGGCATTGGGAGCTATCCTGAGCAGGGACCATCACTAGAGCATGTACTTGCAAGTGCAGGATGCGTTGCTCATCGTTTCACTCTGCGTCCCGCTATTACTTCATATCTTTGGGACTCTATGCCAACAGGAGAGAGTGCTTTGCCGTTGCACGATGCGCTTGACTTCACAATGCAGGAGGATAATGAGACGCAACAAACTCCCTTGCCTCTCGCGACTTGCAGTACGCAGGAGTCTACATCCGTAGTTTCATCAATACCCGATGCGACACCTGCACCGTTTTTACAGCTTCCGACAGTGCTATCGGCTCGCTTGAAAAACCTTCTATCATACCAGGTAGCCACACTGTTTCAATGTGTGCCAGTAGGACGCGACCATAATCGTCTCACAATCGCTATGGCGAACCCCACTGACACCTATGCTATTCGTACCTTGCATGAGGTTACAGGGATGCGTATTTTCCCAGTTTCGTGTGACAATGATGCGCTCAACACGTTGCTTGCTGAGCGATGGTGAACTTATGGTCTGTAGTACAAAGTCAAAGTTAGGGCAAGGACATTTCTTCATACCACGCAAAGAAGCAGGCGAACAGAGAAGCTCAACGACGGGCGAGCCCTTATGATCGCCCGTTGTATACAAGAGTTATTGTGCAGGAGGGTATGAAACAAAAACACTTTTCACTTCGCTGAACTCTTCAACTGCCCCTGAGCCAAGTTCACGGTGTCCATTGCCACTTGCCTTCATACCACCAAAGGGAAGATGTACTTCTGAACCTGTGGTAGCAGCATTGATGTAAACAAGACCAGACTCGATTTCGCGCATGGCACGGAACGTCAATCGGCTGCTCTCTGTAAAGATACCTGTTGAGAGACCATACTCGGTCTCGTTCGCTACCTGTATCGCCTCTTCATAAGAGTTGACAGGAACGATAGAGACGAAAGGACCAAAAATTTCTTCATGCGCAATACGCATGCTTGGTGCTACATCGGTAAATACTGTTGGCTGGTAAAAAGCACCATCACTATAGTCCGCCTCAGTGAGTGCAACACCGCCTGTCACCAGTTTCGCACCCTCGTGCTTGCCAATTTCAGTATACTCATGCACCGCTTTGACGCGTCCTTTGTTGACCAGCGGCCCCATCTCAATGGCAGGGTCAAGTCCATCGCCGACGCGCAGTTTTTCGGCAGCCGCGACGAGCCGTTCTGTGAACGCAGACTGAACGGATTTTTGCACAATCACACGGCTCGTCGCGGTACAGCGCTGACCCGCTGTGCCGAAAGCTGCAAGTGCAATGCCAGCAACAGCCAGATCAAGGTCGGCATCTTCCAGCACAATCACGGCATTCTTGCCACCAAGCTCCAATGTGCAGCGGCGCAGATCGCGCCCACAAATCTCCGCGACATGTCGTCCAACCTCTGTCGAGCCAGTCAGCGAAATCATATTGATGCGTTTATGGCTTGCTAGCGCGTCACCTAGGCTTCCTCCAGGTCCCGTGACTACGTTCAGCACACCGTCTGGAAGACCTGCTTGCTGCAATATTTCCGCTAATTTGATTGAAAGTAGTGGTGTATCGCTAGCAGGTTTGAGAATGACAGCATTTCCTGCCAGGAGTGCGGGAAAAGTTTTCCAAGCGGGAATGGCAATAGGAAAATTCCATGGTGTGATGATACCGACAATGCCGAGTGGATGGCGTATGGTCATACAAAACTTATTGGGGAACGCTGATGGCAGAGTTTCGCCTTCCGCACGGCGTCCCTCGGCCGCGATAAACTTAGCAACGTCAATGGCGATCTGTACATCGCCCCGCGTCTCTTTGAGAATTTTGCCCATCTCACGTGTCATCAGCGTTGCAAGTTCTTCCTTCTGTTGCTCTAACAGCAGTGCAGTACGTAGTAGCACCTCACCTCGTTCAGGGGCAGGAATAGCAGCCCATTTGCGCTGCGCGACGGCAGCAGTTTCAATCGCGTCCTCAAGATCGGCAACTGTCGATTTCTGAAAATGCCCAATAACTTCGCTTATGTGCGCTGGATTGGTGCTAGCAAAGGTTTCACCGCTTTTAGAAGCGCGCCAATGCCCACCAATAAAATTTTGAAATACCTGTGTTGTAGGGGTAACTGAAGACATGCGAATGCTCCTCATTGAGTGTGTATCATCGTTGCCTGTTTGTTGAGGCACCTGTCAACCTAGCAGACAAAATATAAAACTCTACCAGCACAGTATAACACTCGCATGGCAAGCCCGCTAAAGAAAAAAAGAGGAACATGGGCTGCTGCGAGTGAGGACGCCGTCCTCACTCGCAGCAGCCCATGTTCCTCTTTTAACAAAGTTTACTATACAGACTCAACTGTGGGGCCACCGGTTTGTGTTGGTGGCACTTCGGGTGTTGGCTGCTGTGGCTGTTGAGCTGATGTTGATGGAGCAGGCTCCGCATAATCACCTGCCTGCGCGGGACGCTTGAAGATGTAGTATGCCGAGTTCGAGGTCAGCGGCTGAATGCCGACCAGTTCCCATCCCTCACGGCCCAAGCCGTCCAGATAGCGACGCGCAAACGTGCTACGCCGCTCGTCCCCGATCAAGGTCTCAAGTCCCTCGCTGGAGATACGCCCACGATAGTCAATATAGACAACTTTGTAGGCCCACTGACCCATGATAGTTGCTCCTTCCCTGTCTCTTTGCTGTATGTATCGTTGCCTGTAGAGACCAATGTATTATGTCCTCCTGGCAATCGATTCCGCACAAGGACGCGATACATCGCTTCCTACAAACAGTGTTTCTTCCATAAATTTCTATTGTGTAGAGATTGAGTCCCGCCAGAGAGGACCAGCAATGTCATATCCGATGACACCTCTCACAGAAATGACCCAGTATGTTTGTGTCTTGCAATCGCGCCTCGCTCGCATGATAACGATACACAGGTTGAGCATTTCTGTGAACAACTAGCTACACATCGGGTTCCACAATCAATGTGCTGCTAATTGCAGGTCCTCTACTAACAGGTTCCTCTGCACAGTGATAGTATAGCCGCGCTGCGTCTCTTCTACGCCGCCAGTTCCGCCAGTTTATGAAGCAGTATGAACTATCTGGAAGGAACCTGTTTATTTGTACAGGTAGTGAAGGGGTTGAATACTGCACAGGTATGATTTCATCAACCTGTACAGGGGACGTTCATCTTCCGACAACAATATCATACCTCTATGGAGTCGCCGTTGGGGTGGGACTGGGCGCAATGTTCGCAGTTGCCGTCGGTGTGGGACTGGGTGTGACTGCTGTAACTGTAAGTGTGACGGTTACAGTTACAGCAGAGCCGACGGAAGGGGTGAGCACTACGGTTGCAGTATAGGAACCAGCCGCGAGACCTGAGGCATTCACGTTGAACGTTGGCGACGAGGTGACATTGGGTGTGTCACTTCCGCTCGTTGGGCTAACGGTGAGCCAGGATGCAGAAGGAGTGCCAGCCGTCCATATGAGTGTGCCGCCACCAATATTAGTGATGTTGATAGATTGTGCCGCAGGCTTGCTACCAGCAGGCGTTGAGTAGGTCAGACTTGTCGTGTTTACCTGCATCGATGGTGGTGCAATGTTGATTGTGATTGATACAGTTAGCGGACTGCCCGCTGCTGCAAGACCAGTTACAGGGTCCGTTGCCGTAACTGTAACATTGGCCGTGTAGCTACCAGCAGCGGCCCTTGCTCCATCCACAGCAACACCTGTTGAGGTATTGGTACCAGCGGCTAACGTCCCTGAACTCGTCGCAAGCGAGACAAACGAAGGCGCGTTTGCCAAAGTTGCATTCCAGTTTAATGCAGTACCACCTGTATTCGCGATGTTAACGGGTTGCGCTGTTACACCATCTGTTCCGTGTGTAGCAGCCGCACCTGCACTTACTGCAAGCGATGGCGGTGAAGACACTGTTACAGTTATACCAACTGTTTGAGGACTACCCGTAATTGTAGCACCACCGTTGATACCTGCAAGAGTAATTGAGCCACTGTATGAGCCTGCCTTCATTACCGTACCAACGACCGCAACCGTAAATGTCGCCGTACCACCTGCCAGCACTGTTGCTGTTGTTGGTGTCACCGTCAGCCAACCAGTGCCACTCCCAAGCGACACTGTAGGCGTAATTGTCATACTGCCTGTACATGCACCACTGACAGCTAACGAGAACGTCTGCGTAGCAGGATTTTGTCCAGCTACTGTTGTAAATGCTTCGGTTGCTACCGATGGAGCTTGTAGTGTACACGCTTGCTGTACCGTCAAAGCAACCGGTATTTCAACTGGCGTGCCAATAGGCTGTTGAGTTACACTATCGATAGCTGTAACTGTTAGTATGGACTGATAGTTTCCGGCCGCAAGTCCAGTCGATGTGACACCAATACTACTTTTTCCAGCCGCTGCCGATGTAGCAGTGCCTGTTGCTGGTGTTGTTACAAGCCACGATGCCGCGGATGTCGTGGCCCAGGTAACAGCATGAGCGCATGCACCATTCGTGGCAATAGTGAGAGCTTGCGGTCTCGGCGCAGACTGTCCAACTACACTTGTAAACGTGAGTGCTGTTGAGTCCATTGTAATCGTACACGCAGCCTGTATTACAAAGCTTACAGGAATTACTTGTGGACTTCCAGGAACTCTATGATCTGCCTCATCACTGCCTGTGATAGTCACAGTACCATTATAGGTGCCAGGGGGAAGCGCCTTTAGTTGTGCTGTGACCGATAGCGCAGCCGATTGATAACTTGTAAGACTTCCATTGCTAGCCGCAACACTCAGCCAGTTTCCGCCCACGCTTGTCGCAACGGTTGCTTGCCACTTGAGGACTCCACCAGCCGTGTTTGTAACAATAACGCTTTGTGCCGCGGGACCTGTTTGTCCGACAACTCCATTATACGTAAGGGTAGCTGCTGAAACGCTCATAATTGGCGCTGTAGGCTGGCCCAAGGTGAAGGTGACAGGAATGGTGTCGGTACCTGCCGAGGTCGAGAAGACAATCGACCCATTATAAGTACCAGGAGCCAATCCTGTGCTATTGACACTGACTGACGGATACGCGGGCGTCGTGCCACTGCTCGTGCTAAGCGTAAGCCAGGATGCTGTCGTTGTTGCGCTCCACTGAATAGGTGCTGTGCAACTGCTTTGCGAGACACCAACATTGATCGTTTTGCTTTCAGGGGAAGATTGCTGGTAGACTCCTGCAAAGGTAAGTAGCGATGGTGACACCTGCAAACTACACTGTGGAGTGATTGTAATGGTGACCGGCACATCCTGCGGGCTGTCCTTGACCTGTCCCTGACCAGTAAAGGTAATGCTGCCGCTGTAGGTGCCGGGCAAAAGTGTACTTGTGTTGATGCTCACGTTGACTCTCTGCGAGGCAACACCCTGCGCTACTGTAGTAGTAACGTTATCAGCAGATGAAGCGTTTTGTACATTGCCGAAGCTAGGCGAAACAGATAGCCATGCAGCACTGGTCGAGACACTCCATTGCAATGGGCGTACACCAGGATTGCTTACCGTAATTGTCTGTATTGGTGGTGTTGTTCCACCGTCAGGAGCGGTAAAGGAGAGAACAGCAGGGCCTACCTGAAGCACAGCATTATTCCCAGGGTTGAGCGGTACCACTTGCATAGTAACCGTTACCTTGCTGGTCCCGACATTGGATAAAAAATCCACGTGACCTGTATAGGAGCCAGGACGCAAATTCGCGCGGCCTACAGCAATCGTCACCTGTATCTTTGTACCAGCCGCGAATGTGCCGTTATCGGGTGTCATTAATAGCCAGGGTTGATCAGTATGGCCTTGCCACGTAATTTGTCCACCACCTGTATTGCTTAACGTGACTGTTTTTGTTGAGTTTGTAGCGATATCGCCAGTGCCAAGATTAAGCGTTGTCGCGGAAAGAGTAAAATGCGCGGGACGCAGTGAAGTACTCTTTCCCGTTACAATGAGCGAGAAGCGTGCTAGCTTATGTAATCTTGCATCTTCCGCGTTAATTACGTGTACACCCGCTTGCCAATCAGGAGAAACTGTTACCGTGTCTGTAAAATCGCCTTTACTATCAGCCTGAATAATAGAGGCACCGCCTGTATCAGCGATGGGAAGTATCGCGTCGCGGGTTAAACCAATACGTCCATGTAGACTGAAATTGCTTCCATGGAGTGTTAGTGTTGCACCAATGGCGATAGTATTCGATGAAGCTTGCAGCATTGGTGCATGGCTTCCTGTTTTAGGCCGTCCAAATGAGACGAAGATGCTAAAGGCACCGCCAAGCAATAAAACGAGTAACGTAACAAGGCTCACCCAAAAGAAGAGCGCAGAGGGCATGCGTCTCCCAGCCAGCCTCTTAGTTGGCAACGGAGTAAGCTCGACATGATGTGACGATATAGGTCGTGGTGAAACAGAAATCTCTTCTGGTGCAATCGGAGTATCAAGCACTTTTTGCCATGTTAGAGGCCGCGCATCCTCTTTATGCAGTTGTGCTACTACATCTTGTACAGAATACTGCTGATAGCTCTGTTGTGACATTTGCTGTGCAGGATGAGGGAAATAGGTGCTATTAGGATGTCCATCTCGTGAAGCATAAACTGTCGCAGGTCTTCTTCCTTGCAACGTAGGTGTTTCTATCGGACTCATTGAAAAGTGGCGACTCTGAAATACATCGTTTGTAGAGGAGTTTTCCGCCAAGAAACGCGCAGATACATGTCCCGGTGATGTCATTGACTCACCGCAGCTAGCGCAATAATTTGCGTATCCTGGCAATGCTTTTTCGCAGTTTGGACATTGAATACTGTTCATTGGCGGCTTCCCCCTTACCCCTCAACACTGTTTTAGGTTTTACAGAGAGGTAGTACACTGATGGAATCTTTTATCAGGTAGAGAACAGGTAATCGCCATATTGGGCGCAATGAATTGTACATCCTCTAACATTATAATCTATCTATACAAACGTAGTGTACGAGACAAACGTCTCGCTGTCAACCATATTTGACAACTACCCCTTCGTCCCTATATCCTTAATACAAGAAGCTAACTGGCCCACGTAATTAAGGAGTATCATATTGTCCACTACATCGAGTAGTACCTCTCCATCATCGCTACCTCGTCATACATTTGCCTGGTTTCTCCTTATTCTGGCAAATACGCTGTGGGCAACAAGTTATGTTGCAGGAAAATTTATTCTACAAGATATTTCCGTCAATATGCTTAATGCACTTCGTATGTGCCTTGCCTCACTTTTGCTTATTCCTTTGTTGATATATAGACGCAAAGACATACACCTCACGTGGCGTGACGTACCTCAATTGCTCCTGCTTGCACTTACAGGATTTGTGATTAATAAAATGCTTGAGTATGGTGGGCTCGCCTTAACCACCGCTTCTGATGTTGCCCTATTGATTAGTAGTGAGACGATTTTTACCGCCGCCTTTGCCTGGCTTTTATTGCGTGAACGATTTCAACTGCTCCGTGTTGGTCTCATGCTACTTGGGCTTGGAGGCGTCTATTTGATTGTTGAGCGTAGTTTTGTGCCAAACATTCCCCCTGGTGGTGGCGTGTGGCGTATTTTTGGCGATCTGCTGGTTGTGCTGGCGCTCATTTTCGAGGCATTTTATACGATACGCGGAAAGTCATTGCTGGTCAAGCATTCCCCACTGCTGATCATTTCCGCTGCAATTGTTGGCAGTACGATATTTTGGCTGCCCCTTGCTGGCTGGGAGGTTGTATTTTTCGGCTGGCATCCATTGAGTGTGCTTGGGTGGTTGAGCCTGGGCTGGATGGCTCTTGTTGCCACCGTGTTTGGCTACCTTGCCTGGTTTCAAGGTTTAGCAAAAGTAGATGGCTCGGCGGCAGCGGTAACACTCTTTGTACAACCACTTTTTGGTACAGTATTGGCAGTTCTCTTACTGCACGAACAGTTGACTCCGATCACCGTGATCGGTGGCGTTTTAATTGTGATGAGCGTTTTCTTACTTTCACGCCAATAGTTAGAAAGGTAAGGCTATGATTGAGCCTCGTAGCTCTTTCGTCGATACCGATGCTATACGTTTACATTATCTTGAATGGGACCTAGTAGGGAGTTGGAATGGACAGCAGCAAGCAGGAGTACCAGGCAATGACGAGATACCGATTGTACTGCTGCACGGGCTTGGCGCAACGGCGGACACATGGCGTCTGGTCGCACAAGACCTATGCCACAATCACCTGGTTGTAGCCTTCGATCAACGTGGACATGGCGAAAGTGAGAAGCCTTCAACGGGCTACGACCTTCCAACTATTGCGGAAGATGCGATACAAGGCATGGCCGCCCTCGGCCTCGGTCAGGTTGCGCTTGTCGGACATGGCTGGGGCGCACGAGTCGCACTCGTCATGGCCGCACAGCATCCAGCACTGATTAGTCATCTCATTCTCGTTGATTGTCCACATGTTGAGCCTCGGCACTGGCCCGGCATGACACGTGACCGCTTTATCCGCGAGACAGATACAAAACACTTGTATGTCTCAAAAACAGCATTTGTGAACGCCATGCGCCAGGAAATGCTCTCGTTCTGGTCGCCAGAGGTGGAGGCTATTCTGCTCAAAACGGTGCAAGACCTTCCCGATGGGCGGCTTGAGGAGTGTCTGCAGCCCGACAATCAGCGTCGTATCCGCGAGTCGCTGTGGGATGACCGTGCCCTCTCGTACTATAGTAAATTGACCTGTCCTGTCTTGCTCATTCCTGCAGCCGGCGAGCCGCAGCCCAACAAAGAATTTCCAGAGCGCCTTGAGCATACCGACGAATTTGCCGAGGCCAAGGGCTACATGGCGGCTCAGGTTGCAGGAGTCATTCAACAGTGCTCCATCCTGTGGATGCCCGATACAGTACATGACATTCAATTACAACGCCCACATATCCTGGCTCAGGCCATTACACGCTTTATGGCATAATGTAAAGAGGCGTTTGTGGCTTGCCCCTGTCATGCCCCTGTTATGCTGCACTTAAGATAGAAAGGATATTTTATGACAACCATCCTTTACCTGAACGGAAATATCTATACGATGGATGCTGCACAACCACGCGCCCAGGCGATGGCTATCGACGATACAAACGGACACATTGTGGCGGTTGGCACGAATGATGAGGTGCGACGTGTTAGAGGACAACATACACACATCCTGGACCTCAAGGGGAAAACGGTCTTACCAGGATTTATTGACGCACACATTCACCTGCTTCACACGGCACACAGTCAGAATCAGATCGACGCACGCAGCGCCACAAGCGAGGCCGAGGTAGCGGAGCTTGTACGCAATCGAGCAAGCCAGACACCGCATGGACACTGGATACAGGGTGGTCAGTGGGATCGAAACCTGTGGACAGATACGCGTTTTCCCTCGAAAGCATCACTTGATGCCGCCGCGCCTTCTCATCCCGTTGCATTGTCAAGCAAAGATGGACATCTCTTGTGGGTCAACTCCTTAGCATTACAACGCGCAAATATCACAGCCGAGACAGCGCAGCCCGAAACAGGCAACATTCTCCATGATGGTTCAGGTGAACCGACAGGTGTACTGCAGGAAGAGGGTGCAACGAGTCTTGTCTATGGAGTAATTGACTCTTCTGACCCGATTATGAACCGCACGTTGATAGAACGCACGCTCGCTCAACTACAAAGTAGCGGTATCACCACCATTCATGATATTGAGGGCGATACCTCGCTCAACCTGTTTCAAGAGCTACGAAATGAAGGCAAACTTGGTGTGCGCGTGCAGATGATTTTACCGCGTCAGATGTTGCCACAACTTCGTACACAAGGCATCAACAATGAAGAAAACGACCTGTTACGTGTTGGTGGTATCAAGATATTCGCCGATGGCACGCTTGGTTCTCAGACAGCCGCCATGCTCGAAAGCTTTGAGGGTAGTCCCGGCAACTACGGTATCCTGACTATTCCAGAACAGGAGATGATGGATAACGTCAGTGATGCTACCGAGATGGGTTTGACTATCGCCATTCACGCGATTGGCGACCGAGCAGCAAAGGTTGCCCTCGATGCAATTGAACGTGCCCAGATGCTGCTGGCGGAGCAAGGCACACCCGAAGATGTACGTTCGGGCTTGCGCTATCGCCTGGAACATGTACAACTCATCACGCCGGAAGACCTGCAACGTATGCGCCGTATGGGTGTTATTGCCTCGATACAGCCCTTTCACGCTGTTGCTGATCGCGACATAGCAGAACGTTATTGGGGTAAACGTCATCGCCGCGCCTACGCCTATCACACCATGCATGAACTAGGCATTCCCCTTGCGATGGGGTCCGATGCACCCGTTGAACGCTTCAACCCGCTGGATATTCTTTATGCTGCTACCGTCCGACGTGATCCCGCCACAAAACGTCCACCGTGGTTGCCCGATCAGGCACTGAATATTACCGACGCTCTTTGGGGTTACACAGTGGGTGCTGCTTATGCAGGTGCTGAGGAGCAGCGTAAAGGTTCGCTTACTGTAGGGAAGCTAGGGGATGCTGTTGTGTTACGTGAGGATATTCTGCATGTCCCACAGGAGAAGATAGCTGAAAATGGTGTCCAGGCAACAATATTAGGTGGGAGAATTATGTACGGAGAGCTATAAGGGGAAATCTTTTAAGTAAGAGCAACAAGAAAGACAGGGTCTCTCGAAAGTCGATTTTGAGCTAGGGCGTCTATCTCTTTGCTAAGAGGTATCAGGAAGGGGTTCTAGGAGAATTTTCTCCTACAAAAGGGTATAATATGGCCTTGGGCAACTGGAAGAGGATGCGGAGGATGTCTCTACGGATTTGCTCGTGAAAATTCGTAAGATGATGTTTACACACATTCAAAGCCCTATGTGTCGTATATATAATAAAGAATATTTTTGCTTCCCTTTCTGTAGAATTGGAGATGGTAGACAATGAATACTGACAGTAGTTCCATCTCGTTGACCTCTGTACAGCGCGTTGCAGATACGATTCGCAACAATGTTGCTCGTATGATTATAGGCAAGAGCGATAGTATTACGCTGTTGCTGGTCGCGTTGCTTAGCGACGGACATGTGTTGATTGAGGATGTGCCAGGGATGGGTAAAACGGTGATGGCAAAGGCACTGGCCCGTTCGC
>JAABUQ010001650.1_pt1 | contig 47107 bp, 45 predicted proteins | sample 5560001 | NCBI WGS metagenome assembly JAABUQ01 (sample SAMN10711888, study PRJNA513371) | rock metagenome | isolation source: Antarctica rocks | place: Antarctica: Victoria Land, Finger Mt nord | collected 2015-12-18
TGTCAGGCGGCTGAGATCAGGGAGTTGCATCATCCCAGCCTTGAATCCCAACCATCCCAATCACGTCAAGCCACATCACGCGCGGCGCCAAACACTCCAGGCCGACGGGGGAGATGAGCAGCTACCGCAGGTGGCGAGCCTCGCGGGCGACGTGCCGCGCTACGCCGCCACGGTGGAGCACAAGGTCGATGCCGTGCGCTCCTACGCCATCGGCCGGATCACGGCGATGACGGGCACGCTGGGAAGCCAGATAGCGCCCCCCGCTTCCCCGCCCAAACCGGCCAGCCCGCCCTCCGACGCGCCGAAGCCCGTGCCGGTGGAGGTGCACCAGCCCGACCCGACCCCGCTGGAGATCGCCACCCGCGTGCTGTCGCCGATCCTGTCGCCGCTCGCCACCATGGGGATCGTGCTGCTGGTGGCCGTGTTCATCCTGATGCAGCGGGAGGACCTGCGCGACCGGATGATCCGGCTGTTCGGGTCTGGCGACCTGCACCGCACCACCGTCGCGATGGACGACGCCGCCGCCCGGCTGAGCAAGTACTTCCTGACCCAGCTTGCGCTCAACGCGGCGTTCGGGGTGGTGATCAGCCTGGGCCTGCTCGCCATCGGCGTGCCGAGTCCGGTGCTGTGGGGCATCATCGCAGCCCTGATGCGCTTCGTGCCCTATGTCGGCGCCATCGCATCGGCGGTGCTGCCGATCACCATGGCGGCGGCGGTGGACCCGGGCTGGACCATGGCGCTATCCACGGTGGCGCTGTTCCTGGTGGTCGAGCCGGTGACGGGCCAGGTCGTCGAGCCGCTGGTCTATGGACACAGCACCGGGCTGTCGCCGGTGTCGGTCGTCGTTTCGGCGATCTTCTGGGCCTGGCTCTGGGGGCCGGTCGGGCTGATCCTGTCCACGCCGCTCACGCTCTGCCTGGTCGTGCTGGGCCGCCACATCGACCGGCTGGAGTTCATCGACGTGCTGCTGAGCGACCAGCCCGCCTTGACGCCCGCCGAGAGCTTCTACCAGCGCATCCTCGCCGGCGACGCGGACGAGGCGCTCGACCAGGCGGAAACGCTGCTGCGCGACCGGTCCTTGTCGTCCTATTACGACGAGGTCGCGTTGAAGGGCCTGCAGCTTGCGGCCAACGACGCGCTGCGCGGAGTCTTGGCGGAGGAGCAGCTCCGCAACATCCAGGACGCGATTGACGGGGTGGTGGTCGATCTGGCCGACCAGGACGACGCCGACGTGGCGAAGTCCAAGACCGAACCCGCCTCGCCGATTGCGCAGACGGCGGCCCCGCCGGTCCTGCCGGCGCCGGCCGACACGGCGCGGAACCTGCCGCCCGAATGGGCCGGGTCCGCGCCGGTGCTGTGCGTGGCCGGGCGCGGGGCGCTGGACGAGGCCGCGTGCACCATGCTGGTACAGCTCCTGGGCAAGCACGGCCTGCAAGCCCGGGTGGTCAGCCAGGACGCGGTGTCGCGCGGACGCATCGCGTCGCTGGATGTCGCCGGGGTGGCGATGGTGTGCGTGTCCTTCATCGAGGCGAGCGGCAGCCCGTCGCCGCTGCGCTATATGATGCGTCGGCTGCGCCAGCGGCTGCCGGGCGCCCCGATCCTCGTGGGCTTATGGCACGCCGACGCGGCGCTGCTGGGCGACGAGCGGCTGCGCGCCATGGTGGGTGCGGACCATTACGCGACGTCGTTGCGGGACGCGGTGAACGCCTGCCTGGCCGCCGCGCACGCCGCATCGGAAACGGCGCAGGTGGCGGCGCCTGCGTTGTCCGGGGCGGGCCGGTAGGCCGTCATGCACTTGTTGAGGGGTGGCGTGCTGCGGGCTGAATGCGACATGCCGCCTGCGATCAAGTGCAGCGCCTACTTGCGGTCCTTCAGCTCGTCCACGTCGGTCTGCAAGCGGCGACACAGCCGCCATAGCTGGCGCTGCGTGGCGCTGCTGCCCTCGGCGGCCGACCTCACCTCGTCAAGGCGGCCCATGGCCAGGTTCCACCTCGTCGCGCAAGCGCGTCAGCTTGTCCTCGACGCGGTCGAAGCGGGCGGACATGTCGGCGCGCAGCTCGGCCACCTCGTGCCGGATCTCAACGCCCATGGTCACCACAGACTGCTGCAGCCGCAGCAGCGCCGCCAGCACGGGATCATCACCCATCATCCGCCTTCTCATTCAGTTTAACGGAGTTTCTGAATGTTCCGAAGCTTCGGCCTGCCGTATCCCGGCGGCCGTCATCACCCGTGTGCTCCACTAAACCGTCGAATCGGCCCGCAGCGTGTCGAGCGGCAGGAGGACGCCCCCGCGCTCGAAGTGCCAAAAGGTCCAGCCGTTGCAGCTCGGCGCGTTCTGCAGCGCGGCGCCAACCTGGTGGATCGACCCGCGCACCGCGCCCGCCACCAGCGTGCCGTCCGCGGTCACGGTGGCGCTGACCCGGCGCTGCCTGTCGAACAGCGCGGTCCCCGGGGCGATGAAGCCACGCTCCACGAGGCTGCCGAACGGCACCCGCACGGCTTCCCGCTTGGTCGGGCTGGCGGCCATGCCCTCGATCGGCGCGGGCTTCTCCCGCCATACCCGGCCGATGGCCGCTTCCGCATAGGCGGGGTGGCGCTCGATCCCGATGAAATGGCGGTGCAGGCGCTTGGCCATCGCCGCAGTCGTGCCGGTGCCGAGGAACGGGTCGAGCACGATGTCGCCGGGCGAGGTGCTGGCGAGCAGCACGCGGTGCAGCAGGGACTCGGGCTTCTGCGTAGGGTGGAGCTTGAGGCCGTGCTGGTTGCGCAGCCGCTCCGCCCCGGTGCACAACGGCAGGAACCAGTCGCTGCGCATCTGCAGGTCGTCGTTCAGCGCCTTCATGGCCTGGTAGTTGAAGCGGTAGCGGCTGTCCCGGCCGCGGGCCGCCCAGATCAGCGTCTCGTGCGCGTTGGTGAAGCGGCGCCCGCGGAAGTTAGGCATCGGGTTGGCCTTGCGCCACACCACGTCGTTGAGGATCCAGAAGCCCAGATCCTGCAGGATGGCGCCGATGCGGAAGATGTTGTGGTAGGAGCCGATCACCCAGATCGTGCCGTCCTTCTGCAGCAGCCGCCGGCACTCGCCCAGCCAGCCCCGGGTGAAGGCGTCGTAGGCGGCGAAGTCGCCGAACCGGTCCCAGTCCTCGTCCACCGCGTCCACCAGGCTGTCGTCAGGCCGGCGCAACTCGCCGCGGAGCTGCAGGTTATAGGGCGGATCGGCGAAGACGCAGTGGACCGAGGCCGTCGGCAGCATGCCCATCAGCGGGATGCAGTCGCCGAGCAGCACCTGGTTCAACGGCAATTCAGGGGCTATGTCCACTGGCTCCAACCGGCTGTTCGGGGGGCATCGTGCCGAAGCGCCGGAAGCCGCGTCAATCCGCGCCCGGCGCGCGCCCGTGTTACCGCAGGGTCCTGACGAGGCCGAAGGCCGCCCGGTGGTGCCGGCACGGCCCGACCCGGCGCAGCGCCGCCCGGTGTGCCGCCGTGCCGTACCCCGCGTTGGCGTGCCAGCCATAGGCCGGGTAGCGCGCCGCCAGCCGCGCCATCGCCCGGTCGCGCACCACCTTCGCCACGATGGACGCCGCCGCGATGGACAAGGACAGCCCGTCGCCCCCAACACAGCACTCAACGGGGCAGGGCAGGTCGGGCGCCTGATTGCCGTCCACCAAAGCGAGGTCCGGCGGGCGTGGCAGCCGGAGCACCGCGCGGCGCATGGCAAGCAGGGACGCGCGCAGGATGTTCAACCGGGCGATCTCCTCCACCGAGGCGGCGCCGACGCCGATCTCGATGGGGTGGCACGCCTGCAGCGCATCGAACGCCGCCTGCCGGACCGCCGGGGTCAGCTTCTTAGAGTCGTCGAGCCGCGGCCTGAGCCAATCGGGCACGCCGGCGGGGAACACGACGGCGGCGGCGACCACCGGCCCGGCCAACGGCCCGCGCCCGGCCTCGTCCACCCCCGCCACCCGGCCGCCGTACAGCGCTTCCCGCGAGAAGTCCGGCCCCACGGCGCAAATGCCGGCCGGGCGCCGCTACCCGCGCCGGCCGAAGGAGATGACGTAGGACCGCACCCGCGCGTCGATCAGGGGATCGTCGGACACCTCGATTCCCGGCGTCAGGTGGTTGGGCAGGAAGCGCAGGTCGTGCTGCGCGCGGGCCTGGTCCGGCGCCGTCCCGGTCAGCGTCAGCGTGCCCAGGTCGACCATGCGGCGGTCGGCCGGCCAGGGCTGGGTCGGGTCCTTGGTGGGGTCGCCGGGGTTCGCGAGCTGCGCCATGACCCGGAACTCGGCCTTCTCCTTCTGCAGGCGGGCGGGCAGCTCCGTCAGCAGGAAATCGGGCGGCATCTTCTCCGCGTCCGCCTTGTCCAGGTGCTCAGGCCCCGAGACCGGCTGGAACTGGAAGCGGAATGGCTGCCGATGGCCCTGCGCATCGACGAAGATGAAGGCGTCGATGCCGTTATAGGTTTCCCGGGCGAAGCTGGTTGGCGTCTCGACGGTGCTGCCGGCCTTGGCGGCGGCCGGGTGGGCGGCGATGAACTGCTCGATCTTGGTGGGTTTCGGCGCCTCCGGCCCACTTTCCGACGCCGCTTGCAGCAGTTGCTGGAACTCCTCGCCGGTGGCGACCGGGAAGTACGGCAGCGAGTTCAGCACCACGTCCACGTATGTACTACCCTCAGGGCGGAAGCGGATCGCCATGCCGTGCGGGTTGGCCGCATCCTTGCCGTCCGGCAGGTCCGGCAGGCCGGTCGCGTCGGAGAAGCGCACCGCGACCGGCACCGACTTGGCGGCGAAGATGCTGGCGGTGCTCAGCGCGGCGGCCTCCGGCGTGGGGGTGAAGCTGCCCTCGGCCACGACGCCCCGGGCGTGGTTGGCGCGCAGACCGGGATGGCGGCCCCACAGCTTGTTCATGGTATCGACCGTCCGCACCGCCAGGCTCGGGGCCGCCTTGTCCTGAGCCTGTTGCGCCTGGGCGCCCGGCACTCCCGCGACAAGGGCGGCAAGGGTCAGGGTGGTCAGTGCTGTGCGGACGATCATGCCTTGGCTCCGTAGGGATGGAGCCAGGGGTCATAGGACAGGCGGCACGGCAAGGCCAGGCCGTGCCTACAGCAGCGAAAGCTGGTCCCCCGGCGCCGGCGGGCACCTGAATTGCGAGCAGTCCAGCGCGTCCCGGCCCAGGAAGCCGAGCTGCCGCCGCGCGCGGGCGAAGCGCTGGGCCAGCAGGTCGGCGTAGGGTCCGCCGCCGCTGAAGCGGTGATGGAAGCGGCTGTCGTTCAGCGCGCCCGCCCGCGTTTCCCGGATCAGCGCCAGGACGCGCCGCGCCCGGTCCGGCACGTGCTCCTCCAGCCAGGCCGTGAACACGTCTCGCAGCTCCGACGGCAGGCGTAGCAGCACGGTGCCGGCATGGGCCGCGCCGTGCCGCCGGGCCGCGGCCAGTATCCGTTCCAGCTCCATGTCGTTCAGCCCGGGGATCATCGGCGCGGCCAGGACCCCGGCGGGAACGCCGGCCTGGCTCAGCGCGGCGATCACCTGCAAGCGCCGCGACGGGGCGGCGGCCCGCGGCTCCATGCGCCGCGCCAAGGCCGGGTCCAGCGTCGTGACGGACAGCCAAACCCGCACCAGCCCGCGCGCGGCCATGCGCTGCAGGATACCGAGATCCCGCAGCACGCCGGCCGACTTGGTGACGATGCTCAGGGGATGGTTGAACCGGTCCAGCACCTCCAGCACGGCGCGGGTCAGCCGCAGGGTGCGGTCCACCGGCTGGTACGGGTCGGTGTTCGACCCCAGCGCCATCGGCCGCGCGACGTAGCCGGGCCGGCGCAGCTCCCGCTCCAGCAAGGCCGCCACGTCGGGCTTGAACACGATCTGCGTTTCGAACTCCAGCCCGGGCGAGAAGCCGAGGTAGGCGTGGCTGGGCCGGGCATAGCAGTACACGCAGCCATGCTCGCACCCGCGATACGGGTTCACCGCCCGGTCGAACCCGATATCCGGGCTGCCGTTCCAACTGATCGCCGTCTTGCTGGCGTCCCGGGTCAGCGTGGTCGGCAGGGGCGGCAGCTCCGGGAAGGCGTCGAGCGGCGTCCATCCGTCCTCGAACGGCTCCGCCTGGTGCCGGTCGTAGCGCACCGCCGGGTTGGTCGTGGCGCCCCGGCCGCGGCGGGCCAGGGATGGCGCTGGTCCAGCCGGCTCAGCCTCAGAAGTACCGGCCTGGTCCAACGCCGCGAGCGCGTCCGGGTCTAATGCGCCGCGCAACAGCTCTGCCCGCGGGAAGGTGCCGTCCGGCATGTCTGCGTTCCCTCTACGTTCCTTACGCAGACTGCCTGGATCGACTCGGCAAAGTCAAGAACGCAATGAGAACGGAAGCGCTACTCCGCCGCGCGAAGATGCTCCTGCAGGCGCGGCATCAGCTCGACCAGGTTGCAGGGCCGGTGCCGGCTGTCGAGCTGCCAGAGCAGGATGTCGTCCCAGGCGTCCTTCACCGCGCCGGTGCTGCCGGGCAGGGCGAACAAATAGGTGCCCCCGGCCACGCCGGCGAGGGCGCGGGACTGCATCGTGGAGGTGCCGATCTTCTGGTAGCTCAACATGCGGAACAGCTCGCCGAAGCCCTCGATGCGCTTTTCCAGCACGCGGTCGAACGCTTCGGGCGTCACGTCCCGGCCGGTGATTCCGGTGCCCCCGGTGGTGACCACCGCGTCGATGGCGGGGTCGGCGATCCAGCCGCGCAGCCGGGCCTCGATCCGGTCCGCGTCGTCCCGCTCGATGGCGCGGGCGGCGACCTGGTGCCCGGCGCCCTCGATCCGGTCGGCCAGCGTGTCGCCGGAGCGGTCGTCGACCGCGGTCCGCGTGTCGGATACCGTGAGCACGGCGATGCTGACGGGGATGAACTGGCGGCTTTCGTCAATCGGCATGGCGCCGCTCCTTACATTTAAGAATTGTCTTGAAGTGTCGGGTCCAGGCTTTGCCGGAGCGCAAGGAGATCCGCCCAGCAATCCCGCTTGGCCGCAGGGGTGCGGAGCCATTGGTCCCAGGGCAGCATCGGCAAGGCGGGGATGGGAGCGTCGGCGCCGGGCAGCGTTGCCTCAAGCCAGCGCCCGCGCATCCGGCGGATGCTGTCGTTGGCTCCGGCCAGCGCCCGGACCGGGGCAGCCCCCAGCAGCAGGAGGCGGTCCGGCCGGACCAGGCGGAGCAGGCGGAGCAGGAAGGGCAGGCAGAGCTGGACCTCGGCCTCGGTCGGCGCGCGTCCGCCGGGGGGACGCCAGGGGACCAGGTGGGTGAGCAGCATGGTGCTTCGATCCAGCCCGACGCTCCGCAGCACCCGGTCGAGCGCCTGCCCGGACGGCCCGGCGAAGGCGGTGCCGGCCCGGTCGTCGTCGGCCCCCGGCGCTTCTGCCACCAGGACGAGCCGCGCCGCCGGGTTGCCATCGGGCCGCACCGTCGCCGTCGCCATGGCGCGGAGCGGGCAGCCGTCGAACGCATCGAGCGCCGCGTGCAGGTCATCCAGGGTGCCGGCCGCGTCCGCGGCGGCCTGGCTGCGCGCCGCAGCCGGAACCGGGGCCGGGCGGGCCGGCGGGGCCGCCAACGCCTCGCGGCCGGGCGCGGGGGCAGGCTGGAAATGATCGCGCGGCTTGTCGCCCAGCGCCTCGTCCGCGCCCCACTCGACCTGCAGGCGCAACGCTGCCAAGCTGTCCATCAGGCGGAGACCGCTTCGTGTCGCATGACAATGAAAATGTGCCGCGTGCGGGTTTTGCGCAACCCGCGCCCGTCCCCACTTGAGACAGCATAGACGGAGGGACGAATGCCGGAACGTGAGGTGGCCCGCGAGGCCATGGAATTCGATGTCGTGATCGTGGGCGCGGGGCCAGCCGGCCTGTCCGCCGCGATCCGGCTCAAGCAGTTGGCGCCCGACGCCAACGTTTGCGTGGTGGAGAAGGGGGGCGAGGTCGGCGCCCACATCCTGTCCGGCGCCGTGATCGAGACGCGGGCGTTGGCCGAGCTGCTGCCGGACTGGAAGGACGCCGGCGCCCCGCTGCTCACCCCGGCCGGCGAGGACCGCTTCCTGTTCCTGACGGAAACCCGCGCCATCAAGCTGCCGACGCCGCCGCTGATGCACAACGCCGGCAACTACGTCGTGAGCCTGAGCGACGTGGTCCGCTGGCTCGGCACGCAAGCGGAGGGATTGGGGGTGGAGATCTACCCGGGCTTCGCCGCCGCCGAGGTGCTGATCGAGGCCGACCGCGTGGTGGGCGTAGCCACTGGCGACATGGGCATCACCAAGGAAGGCGGGCACGGCGCCAACTACCAGCCCGGCATGGAGCTGCGCGCGTCCTACACGCTGTTCGCCGAAGGCTGCCGCGGCTCGCTCACCAAGCAGGTCGCCACCCGGTTCAACCTGCGGCAGGGGCGCGACCCGCAGACCTACGCGCTGGGCATCAAGGAGCTATGGGAAATCCCGGCGGCGCAGCACCAGCCCGGCCTGATCGAGCACTCAATCGGCTGGCCGCTGGACCGCAACACCTATGGCGGGTCCTGGCTGTACCATTGGGGCGACAACCTCGTGTCCTACGGCTTCGTCGTCGGGCTGGACTACCACAATCCTTGGCTGTCGCCCTTCGACGAGATGCAGCGGTTCAAGACGCACCCGGCCATGCGCAAGCACTTCGAGGGCGGGCGGCGCATCTCCTACGGCGCGCGGGCCTTGAGCGAGGGCGGGCTGCAATCCATCCCCAAGCTGACCTTCCCCGGCGGCGCGCTGATCGGCGACACCGCCGGGTTCCTGAACGTGCCGAAGATCAAGGGCACCCACGCCGCCATGAAGTCCGGGATGCTGGCCGCCGAAGCGGTGGCGGAGGCGCTGGAGCACAACCGCCCGGCCGAGCCGGAAAGCTACGAGAGCCGCTTCCGCGAGAGCTGGCTGTTCGAGGAACTGCGCGGCGCGCGCAACATCCGGCCGTCATTCGCCAAGTTCGGCCTGTTCGGCGGCATCGCCTACTCGGCGCTCGACACCTTCCTGCTGCGCGGGCGGGCGCCATGGACGATGCACCATGCCCATGCGGACCATGAGGGGCTGCGCCCGGCCAAGGAGGCGCCGCGCATCGCCTATCCGAAGCCTGACGGCAAGCTGACCTTCGACCGCCTGTCCTCCGTGTTCATCAGCAACACCAACCACGCGGAGGACCAGCCGCCGCATCTGCAACTGCGCGACCCCGGGCGGTGGCAAGGGGTGAACTGGGAGCAGTTCGCCAGCCCCGAAAGCCGTTACTGCCCGGCCGGCGTGTACGAGGCCGTGGGCGTCGAGCAGGGCGAGCCACGCCTGCAGATCAACGCGCAGAACTGCGTCCACTGCAAGACCTGCGACATCAAGGACCCCACGGAGAACATCGACTGGGCGGTGCCGGAGGGCAGCGGCGGCCCCAACTATCCTGGCGGCATGTAGCCCGATGCCGGGCATCCGCCGATCCGCGCTGCTGGTGCTGGCCATGCTGGCCGGGGGCGCCGCGAACGACTTCGGCCTGGAGGACACAGCCGGGACTTCGACGTTCGAGCCGAAGGGCGCGTTCGGCGACTACATGACCGGGCGGTTCGCGGAGCAGCAGGGCGACCTGGACATCGCCGCCGACCGGCTGCGGGCGGCGCTGGCCCAGGACGCCGGGGTGGGGGAGGTGGCGAACCAGGCGTTCGTCGCTGCCGTCCTGGCGGGCCAGCCCGACGCGGCGCGGCTGGCCACGGGCGTCGCCGACAATGCCGTGGCCCAGCTTGTCCTTGCGAACCAGGATGCGAAGAACGAGAACTGGGAACAGGCGGAAGCGCGGTTCTCGGCGCTGCCGCAGCAGGGGCTGACGCAGATCCTGCGGCCCCTGCTGATCGCCTGGGCGCAGCAGGGCGCCCGGCGCACCACCGCCGCCCTGGCCGGCCTGCAGCCCGCCCTGGAGGAGCCGCGCTTCCGCGGCGTGATGGCGCTGCACGCGGCGCTGATCGCCGACCTCGGCGGGTTCAACGGCGACGCCGCCCGGCTGTACGAGGTCGCGCAGGCGGCTTACGGCGGGCTTAACCTCCGGCTCGGTCAGATCCTGGCGAGCTGGCAGGCCCGCCAGGGCAACGAGGAAGAGGCACGCCGCACCGTGCGCGACATGGTGAGCGCGAACGGCGACCTGGCGCTGGCCCGCGACGCGCTGGAACGTGACGTGGGGAACCGCCAGGTCCGCTTTGCCACCGACGGCATCGCCGAAACCTATCTCGCCATGGCCGCGACGCTCCGGCAGCAGAACGCCAACGACTCGGCGCAGGTGCTGCTGCGCTTGGCGCTGGATGTTCGGGAGGACTTCACCGCGGCGCGGCTGCTGCTGGCCGACATCCAGGAAGGCAACAAGCAGACGGGTGCGGCGGCGCAGACCTTGGCGGGCGTGCCGCCGACCGACCCGCTGGCGGTGGTCGTGATGCTGCGCCGGGCCAATTTGCTCGACAGCACCGGCCAGGAGGACGAGGCGACCCGGATACTGGAGGCGCTGGCCCAGGAATACCCGGACCGTCCGGAGCCGCTGGTGCAGATCGGCGACAGCCTGCGCCGGCGCAACCGCTTCCACGAGGCGGCGGAGGCCTATGACCGCGCGGTGGCCCGCATCGGCACGCCCAGCCGGACCAACTGGCCGCTGTTCTATGAGCGCGGCATCGCCTTCGAGCGCGACAATCAGTGGCCCAAGGCCGAAGCCGATTTCGAGTACGCCCTGCAGCTGGCGCCAGACCAGCCGAACGTGCTGAACTACCTCGGCTACGCCTGGGTGGAGCGGGGCCATGAGGTGGACCGCGCCCGGCAGATGATCGAGCACGCGGTGGAGCAGCGGCCCAACGACGGCGCGTTCATCGACAGCCTGGGCTGGGTGCAGTTGCGGCAGGGCGACACGGCCGGGGCGCTGAAGAACCTGGAGCGCGCGGTGGAACTGCAGTCGGAGGACCCGGTGATCAACGCCCATCTCGGCGACGCGCTGGATGCCGTGGGCCGCCACCGGGAAGCGGAGTTCCAGTGGCGCCGCGCCCTGAACCTGAACCCCGAGCCTGACGACCAGGCGCGCATCGAAGGCAAGCTGCGCGACGCCGGGGCGGTGCCGGCGACCCGGACCGCGAGCCCCGGCACGCCCTGAACCGTGCTGACCGAGGCGGCGCGGGCGAAGGTCAACCTATACCTGCACGTCGTGGGGCGGCGGGTGGACGGGTATCACCTGCTGGACAGCCTGGCGGTGTTCCCCGGCGCGGCCGACCGCCTTTCTGCCGCGCCGGCCGATGCGCTGATGCTGGAGGTCGAAGGTCCCGGCGCGGCCGGGCTGGGGACTGGGCCGGACAACCTGGTGCTGCGGGCGGCCCGGGCGCTCGCCTCCGCCGCGGGTGTCGAGGCCGGCGCGCGGCTCGTGCTGGACAAGCGGCTGCCGGTGGCCAGCGGCATCGGCGGCGGCTCGGCCGACGCGGCCGCGGCGCTGCGGCTGCTGGCCCGGCTGTGGGACGTGCGCCTGCCTGCGGAGCGGATGCGGGCTATCGCGCAGGAACTGGGCGCGGACGTGCCGGTCTGCCTCGACAGCCGCCCGGCGCGCATGGGGGGCGTGGGCGAACGCTTGCAGCTTGCGCCGGCCCTGCCGAGTTGCGGGATGGCGCTGCTCAACCCCGGCGTGGCGGTCGCGACCCCCGATGTGTTCCGCGCCCGGAGCGGCCCGTTCTCCGCCGTGCCCCTGTTGCCGGACGCCTGGCCCAACGTCGCCGCGATGGCGGCCGACCTGGCGCAGATGTGCAACGACCTCGAAGCGCCGGCTTTGTCGCTGTGCCCGGCCATCGCCTCGGTGCTGGATTGGCTGCGCGGGCAAAAGGGCTGCCTGCTGGCCCGCATGAGCGGCTCAGGCGCCACGTGCTTCGGGCTGTTCGCCGAGGCGGAGGTCGCCGCCGCGGTCGCCGCGCGGGCGCCGGCGTCCTGGTGGGCTTGGGGCGGCAAGATCTCGGGCGGATAATGGGGCTTTACGGACGGGTCCCGCACCCCCTATTGAACAGGAGCGGCAATGATCACAACCGGTGATGGGGCGTCGCCAAGCGGTAAGGCAGCGGACTTTGAATCCGCCATCCGAAGGTTCGAATCCTTCCGCCCCAACCCTCCTTCGGGAACCCGCCGCCATGCCGCAGCCCTTCGCTGAGTTCGCCGGCCCGGTCCCGCCGCCAGCCCCGTTGCGCGCCGCGATCACCGCCGCCTACCGCCGGCCGGAGCCGGACTGCCTTCCGCCGCTGATCGCCGCCGCCACGCTGCCGGAGCCTGTTGTCCAGGACGCGCAAACGCTGGCCGCCCGCCTGGTCAAGGCGCTGCGGGCCAAGGGGACGCGGGGCACGATGGAGGGCCTGATCCGCGAGTACGCCCTATCCACCCAGGAGGGCGTGGCACTCATGTGCCTGGCGGAAGCGTTGCTGCGCATCCCCGACACCGCCACGCGGGACGCGCTGATCCGTGACAAGATCAGCGCCGGGGACTGGCAATCGCATGTCGGGCATTCGTCCTCGCTGTTCGTGAACGCCGCGACATGGGGCCTGGTCGTCACCGGCAAACTGACGTCCGCCACGCCGCAGCTTGGCCTTCCGACAGCACTCGCCCGGCTGATCGGGCGGGGCGGGGAGCCGCTGATCCGCCGCGGCGTGGACCTCGCGATGCGGATGATGGGCGAGCAGTTCGTGACCGGGCAGACCATCGACGAGGCCCTGGCCAACAGCCGCTGGCTGGAAGCGCGCGGCTTCCGCTACTCCTACGACATGCTGGGGGAGGCGGCGACCACGGCGGCGGACGCGGCGCGCTACCTGGCGGACTACGAGCGCGCCATCCACGCCATCGGCGCCGCCGCGGCGAGCCGGGGCATCCTGGAGGGCCCCGGCATCTCCATCAAGCTGTCGGCGCTGCACCCGCGCTATTCCAGGGCGCAGCGGGCGCGGGTGATGGATGAGCTGCTGCCCCGGCTGCGCGGCCTCGCCGTGCTGGCGCGGCGCTACGACATCGGCCTCAATATCGACGCCGAGGAGTCCGAGCGGCTGGACCTCTCGCTCGACCTGCTGGAGGCGCTGTGCCACGACCCGGCGCTCTCTGGCTGGAACGGCGTCGGCTTCGTCGTGCAGGCCTACCAGAAGCGCAGCGCCTTCGTCGTCGAGTGGCTGATCGACCTCGCCCGGCGCAGCGGCCGCCGCCTGATGGTCCGGCTGGTGAAGGGCGCCTATTGGGACAGCGAAATCAAGCGGGCGCAGGTGGACGGGCTGGAAGGCTTCCCGGTGTTCACCCGCAAGGTGCACACGGACGTGTCCTACCTCGCCTGCGCCCGCGCGCTGCTGGCCGCGCCCGATGCGGTGTTCCCGCAGTTCGCCACGCACAACGCCTACACCGTCGCCGCGATCCACGGCATGGCCGGCGCCTACAGCCCGGGCCAGTATGAGTTCCAATGCCTGCACGGCATGGGGGAGCCGCTGTATGAGGAGGTGGTCGGGCACAACAAGCTCGGCCGTCCCTGCCGCATCTACGCACCCGTGGGCACGCATGAGACGCTGCTCGCCTACCTGGTACGCCGCCTGCTGGAGAACGGCGCCAACTCGTCCTTCGTGAACCGCATCCAGGACCCGGCGGTGCCCGTGGCGGACCTGGCCGCGGACCCGGTGGCGGAGGCCGCGGCGATGCGCCCGCCCGGCGCGCCGCATCCGCGCATCGCCCTGCCGCGGGAGTTGTTCGGGCCGGGGCGGGCGAATTCCGCTGGGCTGGACCTGTCGAATGAGCAGCGCCTGGCCGAACTGGCGGCCGTCTTGCATACAAGCGCCGCGCAGGACTGGACCGCCGTGCCGGCGGGGGCCGAAGGGCCGGCGCAGGAGGTCCGCAACCCGGCGGATGGCCGCGACGTGGTGGGCCGCGTGACCGAGGCGACGCCCGACGAGGTGGACCGCGCGCTGGCCCGGGCGGAGGCCGCGGCGCCGGCCTGGGGCGCCACGCCGCACGGGGAACGCGCCGCGGCCCTGCTGGACGCCGCGGACCTGCTGGAAGCGGAGATGCCCGCCCTGCTCGGCCTGATCGTGCGGGAAGCCGGCAAGAGCCTGTCCAACGCGGTGGCGGAGGTGCGGGAAGCCGTGGATTTCCTGCGCTACTACGCGGCCGAGGCACGGGACGGCTTCGATGCCGCGCACCGCCCGCTGGGCGTGGTCGCCTGCATCAGCCCGTGGAACTTCCCGCTGGCGATCTTCACCGGCCAGGTCGCGGCGGCGTTGGCCGCGGGCAACGCCGTGCTGGCCAAGCCGGCGGAGGAAACGCCGCTGGTCGCCGCCGCCGCTGTGCGCGTGCTGCATCGCGCCGGGGTGCCCGAGGACGCGCTGCAACTGCTGCCGGGGCAGGGGAGCGTGGGCGCGCAACTGGCCGGGGACGCCCGGGTGGGCGGGGTGGTGTTCACCGGGTCCACCGCCGTGGCGAAGCTGATCCAGCGCCAGATTGCGAAGCGCACCGGCCCGGACGGGGCGCCGGTGCCGCTGATCGCCGAGACCGGCGGGCAGAACGCGCTGATTGTGGACAGCTCGGCTTTGGCCGAGCAGGTGGTGGCGGACGTGCTGGTGTCGGCCTTTGACAGCGCGGGGCAGCGGTGCTCGGCGCTGCGGGTGCTGTGCCTGCAGGAGGACGTGGCGGACCGGGTGCTGGCGATGCTGCGGGGCGCGATGTTCGAATTGTCGGTCGGCAACCCGGACCGGCTCAGCACCGACATCGGCCCGGTGATCTCCGAGGACGCGCGGGCGGGCATCGCCGGGCACATCGACGCGATGCGCGCGGCCGGGCACCCGACGCACTCCCTGGCGCTGCCGGACGGCTGCGCCCACGGCACGTTCGTGCCGCCGACCCTGATTGAGATTGGCCGCCTGGCGGACCTCCAGCGCGAGGTGTTCGGCCCGGTGCTGCATGTCGTGCGCTTCCCGCGGGACGGGCTGGAGCCGCTGCTCGACGCCGTCAACGCCACCGGCTACGGCCTGACCTTCGGCCTCCATACCCGGATCGACGAGACGGTGGACCGCGTCGTGGCGCGCGTGGGCGCGGGCAACGTGTACGTGAACCGGAACCTGATCGGCGCGGTGGTGGGGGTGCAGCCGTTCGGCGGGCGCGGCCTGTCCGGGACCGGGCCGAAGGCGGGGGGGCCGCTGTATCTCCGGCGCCTGCTGTCGGCCCGGCCGCGCCGCGCCGCGCTGCCGCCGGGGGCGCCGCCGCCGGCGGCCGAGGCCTGGCGGGACTGGCTGGCCCGGCACGGCCATGACCGTGACGCCGCCGACTGCGCCGCGTGCCTCGCCGCGACGCCCGTGGGGTCGGACCTTGATCTGACCGGCCCGGTCGGCGAGCGGAACGTCTATCAAACGGTGCCGCGCGGCCGGGTGTCGTGCCGGGCGGCGGACCTGGCGGGCGCGCTGCGTCAGGTGAGCGCGGCGTTGGCCACCGGCAACCGGGCGCTCGTCGCGGGGATCACGATCCCGGACCTACCGCCTTCGTTGGCGGAGTGGATCGAGCCGGCCGATGCGGACGCGCCGTGCGACGCCGTGCTGTTCGACGGGCCGCAGCCGTCGCTGCTGGCGCTGCTGCGCCGTCTCGCGGAGCAAGAGGGGCCGATTGTGCCCGTTTACGTCGCCCGTCCGGACTACCCGCTGGACGGACTGGTGCAGGAACGGTCGATCAGCATCAACACGACGGCTGCCGGGGGCAACGCCAACCTCATGGCGATCGGCTGAATGCTGATCCCGATTGCCGCCGGCATCGCCTTCGACCCGCGGGAGGTCGAGGAAAGCTTCGTCCGCGCGTCCGGACCCGGCGGGCAGAACGTCAACAAGGTGTCCTCCGCCGTGCAGGTCCGCCTGGACCTCCGCCGCCCCGGCACCCTGCCGGCGGCATTGCGGGAGCGTGCCGAGGCGCTGGGAGGCCGCCGTGTCACGGCGGACGGCGTGCTGGTCATCACCGCGCAGCGTCACCGGTCGCAGGACCGCAACCGGCAGGACGCGCTGGACCGCATCGTGGCGCTGCTGCGGGAAGCGGCGGTCCGGCCGGTCGTGCGACTAGACACCAGGCCGACCAAGGCGGCCCGGCGGCGCCGCACCGACGCCAAGGTGCTGCGGGGCGCGGTCAAGCGGCTCCGTGCGACGCCGGTCCGGGATTAGGGCCTAACGGAGGGCGTCGAACCCGAGGAAACCCGCCTGCGGGTTGGGGGCGCCGCCGTCGCCGCTGAACAGCCGGGGCGCTTGCGGCGCCTTGGCGGCAGCGGGACGGGCGGCCACCTGCGACCGCTGGGCACGCTCGGCCCGGGCGGCGGCCACGCGCTCCGCCCGGGTTAGTGGCTTCGGTGCGGCGGCGGCTTCGGCGGGACGGCTCGCGCTGAACCCGGAACTGCCGCGCAGCGACAACAGCAGGAAGGAGATCTCGTTGCGGCCCAGATCGACCGAAAGCTCAAGCGGCGTCAGCCCCAGCACGTTGATTCCCTGTAGGTCGGCGCCGCGGGAGATGGCGTCGCGCGCGCCGGGCAGGTCGCCGCGGTTGATGGCGTCGAACAACGCCTCCGTGGGCGGCATGTCGGTTGGGACCCCGTGCGCCGGGGCGACGGCGGTCGGCTCGGCCCGGGACCCGGGCAGCGCCGGCGGTGGCTCCGGCCCGCGGGTGGCTTTCTCGGGCTTGGCGCCCTGGCCGATCCTGTAGCCCGGTGTTTGCACGCTTGCGGGGTTCGAGGACTGAGCCCAAACCGGCGGCGCCTGCAAGGCGGCAAGAGCCAGAAGGACGGGGATGCTGCGCTTCATGGCGCATGCATAGCCTAGATACGGTTCAACCACCAAAACCCCGCGTTGAGGTAAGCCGCGTAGCTGACCCATAGCGCGTAGGGCAGCATCAGCGCCGCGGCGACGGGCTGGAGCGGCACGAAGCGGCGGATGGCCAGCAGAATCGACGCCAGCAGCAGGACGATGACGACAAGGCTCAGCCCCGGGCGGTGCAGGCCGAAGAACGCGGGGGACCACAGCGAGTTGGCCAGCAACTGCCAGCCCCAGCTCCGCAGGGCGGCCCGCTTGCGCTCGGCGCCCACGTCGATGCGCCGCCACACGAGCCAGGCCGCGACACCCATCAGCGGGTAGAGCGCGGTCCAAACCGGGGCGAACAGCCAAGCCGGCGGCGTGCCCGGCGGCGCGGTCAGCGACCAGTACCAGGCGGGCGTGCTCCCGGCCGTAATCGCGCCGTTGGCGGCCCACACCAACAAGGACAGCCCGACAAAGCCGATAAGCGCCAGAAGGCTGCCGCGCGCCGCGCGGCGGGAAGGGGGTTCATAAGTCTGGAAGACACGGCACTCCTTCGTTCCAAGCCTATGTGGGCGCCCCGCGCCGGTCTGCAAACCTCAACCCGAGCCTTCCCGCCGCCACGCCAGCAGCACCAGCCCGAGCAGCAGCGGCAGCGCCGCCCAGGGCGGCAGCAGCGGAATGGCGTTGACCCCGGTCACGATGTGGTCATGCCGCCGCACCAGCCCGACCCAGCCGGCGCCCGACGCCTCCCGCCCAGGCTCGACGCGCCGCAACTCGGGCGTGCCCCCGGCGATGAAGTGGACGCCGCCGCCGGACGCATGGGCCGCCGCCGCGAGCACCGTCCCGGTGGCCCGCAGGTCGGCGATCTCCCGCGGGTTGGCGTTGACGGCGGCGGCGAAGGTGGTGCGGGTGCCGTCCGTGACCTGCCAAACGCCCAAGTCCGCGGCGGGCAGCTCCGCCGTGCCGCGGCCCGGCCCGTCCGGACGCAGCGGCAGCTGGGTCACGGCGCCGGTCGGCGAGGTCACGGACACCTCGCCCGGCGGCCCGTCCAGGACCGAGCGGCGCTCGATCAGCAGCAGCCCGTTCTCGATACGCGCCCGCAGCGCTTCCTCCTCCAGCGCCGGCTCCTTCATCAGCCAGTGCGCGATGCGGCGCAGCAGCTCCGCCTGCGGGCCGCCGCCCTGGTGCCCGCGGGACCACAGCCAGATCTGGTCCGACAGCAGCAGCGCCACCCGGCCCTGCTCCACGTGGTCCAGCAGCAGCAGCGGCCCGCCATCGGCGGCGTCCATCAAGTCCTGCCCCCCTGGGGATGCCACCCCAACCCGGCGGTACCATGATCCCCACCCCGGCTCGACGCCGGGCGCGTGCCAGCCCGGCAGGCCCTCCGTCACCGGGTGGCGGCTGCCGAGCGCCGTGACCTGCGGGCGGAACCCGCCTTCCGTCACGCCGCCGCCGGTCAGGCTGGGACGCCCCGGCAGCACGCTGCCCAGCGGGGTCGCGGACAGACTGGCGGGGCTGGCGAACTCCGGCCCGGCGCTCAGCAGCAGCCCGCCGCCGCTCCGCACGTAGTCGGCGATGTTGCGCAAATAGGTGGGCGGCAGGATGCCGCGGTTCTGGAACCGGTCCAGGATGATCAGGTCGAAGTCGCGGATCTTGACCTGGAACAGTTCCCGCACGGGGAAGGCGATCAGCGCCAACTCGTTCAGCGGCGTCATGTCGTCGCGCTCGGGCGGGCGCAGTATAGTGAAATGCACCAGGTCTACTGCTGGGTCGGCCTTCAGCAGGCGGCGCCAGGTGCGCTCCCCGGCATGCGGCTCGCCGGACACCAGCAGCACGCGCAGCCGGTCCCGAACGCCGTTGATCTCGACGACGGCGCGGTTGTTGAGGTCCGAGACCTCGCCCGGCAGCGGCTCGGCCTGCAGCTCCGCGAGGACGGGTCCCGGACGGGTGATCGGCAGGTCGATGGGGACCTCCTGGCCGATGGGCACCGTGAGCACCTGCGGCGCGTCGCCGTCCCGGCGCAGGGCCAGGCGCGCGGTGCCGCCGGGGCGGGCCACCCCCAGGTCATCGACGGCGACGCGAATCGTTACGTTATGGCCAACCAGGCCGAAGGACGGCGCTTCCACGATCCGCAGCCTCCGGTCGGTTTCTTCCCCACGCGCCGGGATCAGCACGTGCAGCGGCACCGGCAGCGCGCCCGCGGGCACGTCGTGCACCTGACCGTCGGTCAGGGCCACGATGCCGGCCAGGCGCGATTGCGGCACGTCCGCCAGCGCCCGGTTCACCGCGGCGAAAAGCTGGGTCCCGTCATGGCCGCCCTCCGGCACCACGACCGTGCGCAGTTCCAGGTCCGGCATACGGGCGGCTTCCCCGGCCAGCGCGGCGCGGGCGGCGTTGCGCAGCTTGGCCCGCTCACCCACATGCATGGACGTCGTCTCGTCCACCACCATCAGGCCGATATCGGGCAGGGTGTCCCGCGTTTCCTGCACCAAGCGCGGCCCGGCCAGCCACAGCAGCAGCACGCCGAACGCCCAGGCCCGCCATCCCGCGCCGCGCGCCCGGCGCAACACCGCCGGCAGCAGCGCCAGCACGCACAGCCCGGCGAGCGCCGCATAGGCCGCCCAGGGCAGCGCCGGGTCGAACCGCAGCGCGGCGTAGGCTTGTTCGAACCTCATGAGCGGGGCCTCATTGTCCCAAGCGCTCCAGGATGGCCGGCACGTGGACCTGGTCGCCTTTGTAGTTCCCGGTCAACGCGTACATCACAAGGTTGACCCCGAAGCGATAGGCCAGCGTGCGCTGCCGCGTGCCGCCGGGGATGGTGGCGTAGGGGTTGTGCCCCGCACCGTCCACCGCCCAGGCGGCGGCCCAGTCATGGCCGCCGATGATGACCGGGCTGACGCTGTCGTTGCTGCGGTCCTGGTCGCGCTGCACCCAGACCGTGTCGCCCGCGAAGCGCCCGGGGAACTCCTGCAGCAAATAGAAGGAGCGCGCGAGGACGTGGTCGCTCGAAAGCGGCGTGAGCGGCGGCACCGCGAGGCCCTGCGCGGCCCGGCGCAGCGCGGCCTCGGCGCCCGGGGCAAAACCCTCGCCGCTGCCGCCGTCCCGTGTGTCGATCAGGATGATGCCGCCGCGGCTGGTGTAGTCGTTGAGCGCCGCGATGGCCTCCGGCGACAGGGCGGCGTTGGCGACCACCGGCCAGTACAGCAGGGGATAGAAAGACAGGTCGTCCTGTCCGGGCACGATGGCGGACGGGTCGGCGAGGCTGGCCGCGGTGCGCCGGTTCACGTAGGCCGACAAGCCCAGCAGCCCCGCCCGCGACACGCCGTCCACCTGCGCATCGCCCGTCACCAGGTAAGCAAGGCGCGTTGCCAGCGCCGGCAAGTCCTCCGCCCGCGCCGGCGCTACCAAGAGCAGCACGGCCACCGTCGCCGCCCCCAAACGGAGCAGGCCGCGTAGCCAAAGCGACAGCAGCAGGTCGAGCGCCAGCAAGCCCACCGCGGCGGCCAGCAGCGCAGGGCCGATTGCCCGCTCCCGCGCCATGCCCGACAGCGGGGCCAGGGACGCGCCTGGCACCGGCGCCGCCGCGGCCAACTCCGGCAGCGCGGCGCCGAGGCTCAGCGCGCGACGCCCGCTTTCCGGCCCGTACGTGCCGGGCGGGTGCCGGGGCGAGACGGTGGGCGTCGCCAGCTCGGCGGCGGTCAGCCCGATGGCGGCCGGCGGCGGGGTGCCCAGCACGCCGAAGCCGTCCAGCGCCTCCGCGGGCGCCAGCACGGCGTCGTCCGGCGTCCCCTCGACCCCCGCCGACAGGTCCACGAGGCGGCGCAGCATATCGACGAACAGCCCGGACAGCGGCAGGTTCGACCAGTCGGCGTTGGCCGTCACATGGAACAGCACCACCCGCCCAGCCCCGCGCGACGACGCCGTCACCAGCGGCGTGCCGTCCGCCAGCAGCGCCCAACTCCGCTCCGCCAGTTGGGCGGAGGGTTCGGCGAGCACCTGGCGCGACACCAACACCTCTTCCGGCACCTCCAGCCCGGTGAACGGCGACGCGGCGGGGAAGCGGGCCAGCGGCGCCGGCTTGCTCCAGGACAGCGCGCCGCCCAACTGCCGGTCGCCCGCCAGCAGGCGCACCGGCAGCAGCGGGTCATGCCAGGACGGGTCGCCGCTCGCCTCCGCCATGCGCGGCCCGGCGAAGCGCACCAGCAGCCCGCCCGCCTCCACCCAACGCCCCAGCGCCAACGCCTCCGCGCCGTCGAGCGGCAGGTCGGCCAGCACCAGCACCGACACGTCCCGCGACAGCAGCGCGGCCAGGTTGCCCTCCCGCAGCTCGGTCGTAAGGGCCAGGGCCCGGCGCACATAGAAGAGCGGCCCGATCAGCGGGGTGTCGGCCCCTTCCTCCGCCGCCAGCAGGCCCACGGGACGCCGACGCCACCGCTCGTCCAGCGGCACCACGGCCCCGGCCCCGGCCGCGCCGTCCAGCACCAGGCGAGCCAACTGGTTGCGCAGCTCCGGCGGCAGCGGGATGGGCAGCTCCGCCGACGCCGCCCCAGCGGGGATCGTGCCCTCGACCCGCGCCAGGGTGCGGCCGTCGCCGGTCTGCGCCAGCACGGCGACCGGGCGCTCCGCTGGCTGCGGCAGGGCGGAGATGCGGGCGACCAGGCGTCCGGCCTCGGCCAGCGGCGGACGGGCCAGGCGGACGGGCAGGGGGTCCGGGCGGATTTCGCTCACCAGGCCGACCGCGGCCAGAGCCTGCCCGAAGGCCGCATCCCCGCCCGTGGCGACGCCGTCCGCGACGTAGGCGACCGACCCGGCCGTTGCGCCATTCAGCGCCGTTGCGGCCGCCGCGCGGTCGGGCGGCCAGGGCTTCGGGCGCAGCGCGGCCAGGCGGGCGCGCAGATCAGGCACGGGCATGGCAGGGGATAGCCGGGGCGCCCCGTCGGCCTCCGTCCGCGCCGTGGTCAGCAGCGCCGCGCTGCGTCCGGTGCGTTCCGCGCGGTCGAGCACGGCGCCCGCCGCCTGCATCCGCGCGGTCCAGTCCGGCGCCGCCGCCCAGCCGTCGTCGATCGCCAGCAGCAGCGGCCCGCTCCCCGGCAGCCCGCCCGCCGCGTCCAGGATCGGCCCGGCCAGCCCGACGATCACCAGCGCCGCCGCCAGCAGCCGCAGCGCCAGCAGCCACCACGGCGTGCGGGACGCGGTGTTCTCGTCCGAGCGCAGGCCCGCCAGCAGGCGGATCGCCGGGAAGCTCTGGGTGCGCGGGGACGGGGGCGTGACGCGCAGCAGCCACCACAGGAGCGGCAAGGCGGCGAGGCCCAGCAGCAGCCAAGGGGCGGCGAAGATCAAGCGGGACTCATCGCGGTGTAAAGGCCGAGCAGCGCTGCCTCCGGCGGATGGTCGGTGCGGTGCACGCCGAAGCTCCACCCGGCGGTGAAGCACAAATCGGCCAGGCCGCGCTGCTGCTTCGCCAGGGCGTCCGCGTAGCCGGCGCGGATGCCCTCGACGCGCGGCACCACGGCGTCGTTCTCCTGCTTCAGGCCACGGAAGCGGACGCGTCCGGTGTAGGGCAGCAGCGCCTCCGCCGGGTCCAGCACCTGGAGCAGGTGGCCGGATACCGGAAGGGCGGCGAGGCCCGCCACCACCGACCGGATGTCTTCAAGCGGCGACAGGAAGTCGCCGATCAGCACCACGGACGCGTTGCGCGGAATGGGCGCCGCGTCCGGCATCCCGCCGCCCGCGGGCATGTCCGTCAAGGCATCCGCCAGGCCGTCAAGCGCCGCGCGCCCGCCGCGCAGCCGGGCCGGGCCGCCCAGCAGCCGCACCCGCTCCCCGCCACGCAGCAGTAGGGCGCCGAGGGCGAGCAGCAGCAGGTCGGCCCGCTCACGCTTCTCCGGCACCACGGCGCCGGAGCGCCATGCCATGCTGGGGGAGCCGTCGCGCCACAGGAACACGGACTGCGCCGCTTCCCACTCGGTTTCGCGGACGAAGGCGCGGTCGGACTTGCCGCTGGCGCGCCAGTCGATGCGGGTTTGCGCGTCGCCGGGCAGGAAGGGGCGGTACTGCCAGAAGCTGTCGCCCTGGCCGACGCGCCGCCGCCCGTGCACGCCCTGCGCCACCGTCGCCGCCACCCGCTGCGCCGCGACCAGCAGCGGCGGCAGCCGGGAGCCCAGCGCCTCCGCCCGGCGCGCTTGCCCTGGACCCAGAACCTGTTTCATGAGGCCGGCCGCATCGGCTCAGACCACCTGGCCGACCAGGCCGTCGATCACGTCGGGCAGGCCGACCCCCTCCGCCCGTGCCGAGAAGTTCAGCGCCATGCGGTGCCGCAGCACCGGATGGGCGAGGGCGGCCACGTCGTCGAGGCTCGGGGACAGCCGCCCGTCCAGCACGGCGCGGGCGCGGCAGGCCAGCATCAGGGACTGCGCGGCGCGCGGCCCGGGACCCCAGGCGACGTGGCGGCGCACCGAGTCCACGCCGGTCGTCTCCGGCCGTCCGCCGCGCACCAGGTTCAGGATGGCGTCTACCACGGTCTCCCCCACCGGCACCCGGCGGATCAGCGTTTGCGCGGCCATCAGCTCCTCCGCAGTCAGCACCGGGCGGGCGCGGTCCGCCGCCGCCCCCGTGGTGGCGAGCAGCATCGTGCGCTCCGCTTCCAGATCGGGATAGCCCACATCCACTTGAAGCAGGAAGCGGTCAAGCTGCGCTTCCGGCAGCGGGTAGGTGCCTTCCTGCTCCAGCGGGTTCTGCGTCGCGAGGACGTGAAACGGCCGGGGCAGCGGGTGATCGACGCCGCCATAGGCCACCCGGCCTTCCTGCATGGCCTGCAGCAGGGCCGATTGGGTGCGCGGGCTGGCGCGATTGATCTCGTCGGCCATCAGCAATTGGCAGAACACCGGGCCGGGCACGAAGCGGAAGCTCCGCCGCCCTTGGCTGTCGTCGTCCAGCACCTCGCTGCCGGTGATGTCGGCGGGCATCAGGTCTGGGGTGAACTGCACCCGCTTGGGCTGAAGGCCGAGCACGGTGCCGAGCGTGTCCACCAAGAGCGTCTTGCCAAGGCCGGGCACGCCGACCAGGAGCGCGTGCCCGCCGGACAGCAGCGTGACCAGCACCTCTTCGATGACGGACTGCTGGCCGAAGATGACCCGGCCGATCTCCGTCCGCGCCGCCGCCGCCCGGGCGCCGAGCGCCTCGATCTCCCCGACCAAACCCTGTGTGTCGCTTATCGGCAACGTCGAGTCCTCCAAGGAATGACTGCTACGTGTGTCCCCATGATCTGCCCACGCCGGGGGTTTCATCAACAGGGGGCGGCACCCTATATCGCGAACGGCGACGGACGCAGGGCGTTGCCCGGAGACGCAGACGTGAACGATGCCATGCCCGAGCGGCAAACAGCTAGATATGAAAATCTTTCGCCCCGGGTCGTCGCCTGCCCGGGCGCGGCTTCAGGCGCGGCCAAGCCGGCGCGACCCCGCCCGCCACGGGTGGAGTGCGGCGACCTGCCGTTCCTCATCAAGCGCGACGGCACCTGGCTGCACCGCGGGAGCCCGATCGGCCGCAAGGAGTTGGTTTGCCTGTTCAGCAGCGTGCTGAAACGCAGCGCGGACGGCGATTACTGGCTGGAAACCCCCGTTGAGCGGGGCCGCATCCAGGTTGAGGACGTGCCTTGGCTCGCGGTCGAGATGGACTGGACCGGCAACGGGCGGGACCAGGTGCTGTCCTTCCGCACCAACGTCGATCAGGTCATGGCCGCGGGCGCCGAGCACCCGATCCGGGTGAAACACGATTGCTTGACCTGCGAGCCGACGCCCTACATCACGGTCCGCGCATCGGACGGCGTGGCGCTGGAGGCCCGGATCGGCCGCGCCGTGTATTACGAGCTGGTGGCGCTGGCCGTGCCCGGAATGGTCGCGGGCCGCCGCGTGCTGGGCGTGTGGAGCCAGGGGCAGTTCTTCTCCTTGGGCGACTTGCCGCACGCCGATTGCGAGTGCGAGGCGTAATCGTTTGGACCTGACCACGCTGCGGGAGCGCCTGGCCGTCCCCCCGGACGCCATCGCCGCCCTCGCCAGCTCCGACGACGCGCGGGACCTCAGCCGCGGCCCGGTTTCGCCGGCGGCGGTGCTGGTGCCTATCGTGCATGGGGAGCGGCCCGGCATCCTGCTGACCAAACGCGCCGCGACGCTCAAATCCCATGCCGGCCAGGTCGCGTTCCCCGGCGGCCGGGTGGAGCGCGCCGATGCTTCGGTCGAGGCGGCGGCGCTGCGCGAGGCGGAAGAGGAAATCGGCCTGCGCCCTGGGGATGTCGAAGTTGTCGGCCGGCTGCCGGACTACCTGACCGGCTCCGGCTTCCGCATCTCCCCGGTGCTGGCCCTGTTGCCGGACGGCTTGCCGCTGACGCCGTCGGAGGCGGAGGTCGAGGCGATCTTCACCTTGCCGCTCTCCGTCCTGCTTGATCCCGCGGCGCCCGAACGGCGGCGCGCGGAGTTCCGCGGGCGGATGCGGGAGTTCTGGGTGTGGCCGCATCCGGTCCATTACATCTGGGGCGCCACCGCCGCCATCCTGGTGCACCTGGCCCACCGGCTGCGCGGCCACAACGTCCGGGATGACCAGGACGCGGCCCCCGCCGTCGTCGTGGCGGCGCAATGATCCGCGCGGCCGAGCTTGCACTGTTCTTCGCCCCGCTGGCTGCCTACGTCTTGTGGCGCGTGACGGTGGCGCGCGGGCAGGCCGGGCCGTCGCCGCGGGTGCTGTCAGCCATTCTCGTGGGCTTGCTGATCTTCGGCGGCGGGCTGGCCTGGTTCGGCGTGCATGAGCGCCTGCCGGCCGGGGCGCGCTACGTTCCGGCCGAGCTGCGGGACGGGCGGGTCGTGCCGGGGCACGCGGGATGATCGTGCCGGGGCACGCGGGATGACCTCGCAGCCGGCGCTGCGCATCGCGCCGCCGGCGTTCCTGTCCGACCCGGCGCTGCTGGCGGTCCTCGCCGTGCTGCCCGGCGCGCGCCTGGTCGGTGGCTGCGTGCGGGACGCCATTGCCGGACGCACTGTCGCCGACATCGACCTGGCGACGCCCCTCCCGCCGGACGCCGTGACCCGCGCCTTGCAGGACGCCGGGCTGCGCGCCGTGCCCACCGGGCTGGACCACGGCACCGTCACCGCGGTGAGCGGCGGCCGGGGGTTCGAGGTGACGACGCTGCGCCGGGACCAGGCCACGGACGGACGGCACGCGCAGGTCGCCTGGACCGCGGATTGGCAGGAGGACGCGGCCCGGCGGGACTTCACCATGAACGCCATGTCCATGCTGCCGGACGGCGCGGTGTTCGACTACTTCGACGGCGCGGCGGACCTGCGCGCGGGCCGGGTCCGTTTCGTGGGCGCCCCGGCGGCGCGGATTGCCGAGGATTACCTCCGCATCCTGCGCTTCTTCCGGTTCCACGCCCGCTACGGCCATGGCGAGCCGGACCCGGCGGCGCTCGATGCGCTGCGGGACGGCGTGCCGGGCCTGGCCCGCCTGTCGCCGGAGCGGGTGTGGAGCGAGCTGAAACGCATCCTGGCGACGCCCGATCCGCGTGGCGCCGTGCGGCTGATGGACGGGCTGGGCGTGCTGCCGGCGGTGCTGCCGGGGCCGCTCGACCTCCATCGTCTGGATAAATTGATGCGGGCTGATGGGCCGGCTGACTCGCTGCTTCGGCTCGCCGCCCTGGTGCCCGACGTCGGCCTGGACCTTGCGGCGCGGCTGCGCATGTCGGTGGCGGAGCGCGACCGGCTGGTGTCCTGGGCCGGCCCGCCGCCGGCGCCGGGCATGGACGACGACGCGCTGCGGCGTCTGCTGGCCGATGCGCCGCCGGGCGCGCTGCCGGGGCGGGCGTGGCTGGCGGGGGAAGCCGGGCCGGAGTGGGCGGCGCTGCGCGGCCGGCTGGCGGGGCTGACGCGCCCGGTGTTCCCGTTGGAGGGGCGGGACGCGCTCGCCCTCGGCGTGCCGCCCGGCCCGGCGGTGGGGGAACTGCTGCGCTTGGTGCGGGGCTGGTGGATGGACGGCGGATGCCGGGCAGGCGCCGCCGCGTGCCGGGCCGAACTGGCGAGGCGGGTGGCTGGCTGATACACCCTCGGGATGGATGCCTTGCCCGCTTCGCTGCAAACCGACACCACCCGCGCCTTGCTGGGCCGCCTGTGGCGCGAGCACATGCGCCACCACCGCGGGCGGCTGCTGCTGATCCTGCTGCTGACGGTGGCGATGGCGGGGCTGACGGCGCTGTATCCCGTGGTGATCGACCGGGCGTTCTCCATGTTCACCGGGCGGGACCAGCGGATCCTGTATCAGATCCCTGTCTTGGTGGTGATCGTGACCGCGGCCAAGGCGGCGGCGCAGTACGGGCAGAACGTGCTGGTGCAGCAGACGGTGCTGGTGGCGATCCGCGAGCTGCAAATTCGCATGTTCACCCACCTGGCCTATGCCGACCTGGCGCGGATCGAGCGGGAAGCGCCGGCGCAGCTCGCCGCCCGCTTCACCACCGACGCCGCCCTGATCCGGGAGGCGCTGACCCGCGCGGTGAACGGGGTGAAGGACCTTGTGACCGTGGTGGGCCTGGTGGTCAGCATGTTGTGGCTGGATTGGGTGCTGAGCGCCATCGCCGCCGCGCTGTATCCGCTGGCCGCCCTACCGATCCAGCGGCTCGGCAAGCGCATCCGCCGGGCGTCGGGGGGCATGCAGGAGCGGGTGGGGGAAACCGCGGCGCTGCTGCATGAGAGCTTCGCCCAGGCCCGCACGGTGCGCGCCTATCGGCTGGAAGGGGCGGAGGCGGCGCGGGCGTCGCATGCCTTTGACGACCTGTACCGCGCCCTGATGCGGATGACCCGCAGCCGCGCCCGGGTGGACCCGCTGCTGGAGGTCTTGGGCGGCACTGCGGTCGCGGCGGTGATCGGCTTCGCCGGGTGGCGGGCGGCGCAGGGCGGTGGAGGCGTCGGCAACTTCACCGGCTTCGTCGCGGCGCTGCTGCTGGCGTCCCAGCCGCTGCGCGCGCTCGGCTCGATGAACGCGGCGCTGCAGGAGGGGCTGGCCGGGTTGGCGCGCGTGTTCCGGGTGGTGGACGAGCCGCCGGGCATCGCGGAGCGGGCGGGCGCGCCCGTTCTGCCGCCAGGTCCGGGGCGCGTGCGGTTCGACGGCGTGGCGTTCGCCTACCCCGACGGGCGCTTCGGGCTGCGCGGCCTGTCGTTCGAGGCGGCGCCGGGCCTGACGGTCGCGCTGGTCGGCCCGTCCGGAGCGGGCAAGAGCACGGCGCTGGCGCTGATCCCGCGGCTGCAGGACGTGGCGGCAGGGCGCATCACCATCGACGGGGTGGACGTGCGGGACGTGACGCTGGCCAGTTTGCGAGATTCAATTGCCTATGTCGGGCAGGACACCTTGTTGTTCGACGACACGGTGGCCGCGAACATCCGCATGGGCCGCCCGTCCGCGACGGATGCGGAGGTGGAGGGCGCCGCCTACGCCGCCGCCGCCGGGTTCGTGGACGAACTTCCGCAGGGGTTCGCCACCCGCGTCGGCTTCGGCGGCGGACGGCTGTCCGGCGGGCAGCGCCAGCGCGTCGCCTTGGCCCGCGCCCTGCTGCGGAACCCTCGTATCCTGCTGCTGGACGAGGCGACCAGCGCGCTCGACGCCGAGAGCGAGGTCGCGGTGCAGGAGGCGCTCGCGCGGCTGCGCGCCGGGCGCACCACCATCGTGGTCGCGCACCGCCTGTCCACCGTGCGCGAGGCCGACCTGGTGGTGGCGATGGCCGACGGCGCCGCGGTGGAGCAGGGGTCGCACGCCGAGCTTCTGGCGCGGGATGGGCTGTATGCCCGGCTCGTGAGCGCCCAGGCGCTCGCTGCTTGAAGAACTGGCGGCTTAGTAGGTAATCGTGTCCTTCATGCCGTCGAATACGCCCTGGGTGACAATCTTCTTGGTCACGAGGTCCTGCGGCGCGGCGTAGGGCCGCCCGGCGACGATGGCCTTCGCGCGCACGTCTCCGATGCCCTTCAGGGTCTTCTCCATATCGGCGGCGGTGGATGTGTTGATGTTGGCCAGCGCGATCCGGTCCTTGACGCCGTTGAACACGCCTTGGGTCAGAACCTTTTTCGTCACGAGGTCATTCAGGTCGGCGTAGGGCCGCCCGGCGACGACGACGGCGGCGCGGGCCGGGCCGATGCCGGGCAGGCTGTCGAGCTGCGCCGCGGTGGCGGCATTGATGTCCACGCGCTTGCCCGCCGCGGCCGGGGCGGACGGCGTCGTACGGGGCACGACCGACGGGAAGGGCGCCGCCGGCGCGGGCACGCTGCGGGGCGCGGGGGCGGACGGCGCCGGGGTTTGCGCCCCCGCGAAGGTGGGCAGGACCAGCAAAGCGAGCAGGGCGGCGGCGAGGCGGGGGGACGGCATCGTGCTCTCCATTGCAACGAACCGTTATGTAGGCACGCTCGGCCCGCCGCCGGCAAGCATGGCTTTATGACCAGCGCACCTCGGGCGGCAGGCTCATCAGGATGGCCTCCACGTTGCCGCCGGTCTTGAGGCCGAACAGCGTGCCGCGGTCGTGCAGCAGGTTGAACTCCACGTAGCGGCCCCGGCGCAGCAGTTGGTGGTCGCGCTCCGCTGGCGTCCAGGGTTCGCGCATCCGGCGGCGCACGATGGCGGCGTAGGAGGACAGGAACGCCCGGCCCACGTCCTGCGTGAAGGCGAAGTCCGCGGCGGCGCTGCCGCTTGACAGGTGGTCGTAGAAGATGCCGCCGGCGCCGCGCGGCTCGTTGCGATGCGGCAGGAAGAAGTACTCGTCGCACCACGCCTTGAACCGGGGGTAATAGGCCGGGTCGTGCGCGTCGCAGGCGGCCCGGAACCCGGCGTGGAAGGTGGCCGCGTCCTCCACGGCTTCCGGCGCATCGAGCCGCATGGGCGTCAGGTCGCCGCCGCCGCCGAACCAGCCGCGGGTGGTGGCGAGCATCCGCGTGTTCATGTGGGCGGCGGGCACGCGCGGGCTTTGCGGGTGCGCGACGACGCTGATGCCGGAGGCCCAGAAGCGCGGGTCCTCCTCGGCGCCCGGGATCTGGCGGCGGAACTCGGGGCTGAACTCCCCCCAGACGGTGGACACGTTGACGCCGACCTTCTCGAACACCCGGCCGCGCATCACGCTGATGACGCCGCCGCCGCCGGGGGAGCCGTCCGTGGTGGGCCGGGACCACGGTTCCTGGACGAAGCGCCCGGGCGGACGGTCGGACAATGGGACGTCCGGCGCGTCCTCGATGGCCTCGAACTCGGCCGTCATCCCGTCGCGCAGCGCCTCGAACCAGTTTTGCGCCGCTTGTTTCAAGGCCTCGTGCTCCGGACGCTCTCCGGGTGCTGGCATCGGTGCGGGCTGCCCTTGCGGCATATCCAAGCCTTCCAATTTGTTGAGGGCAAAGTAGACCATTCCGGCCGGATGTTGCAGGGGGCTGCGCCCCTCTCTATGACGGCGGGAAGACAACACCGACCCGCGCCCCCCGGCGCAGCAAGACAGAGGGTTTCCATGGCCGACACTGCCAGCGCGACCGTTCGCGGCGCCATCACCACGGTCGGGGTCGCCGACCCCACCAAGCGCGACCTGCTTAAACTGGTGACGGGCAGCGCCGTCGTGATCGGCGTGGGCGCCATCGCCTGGCCGTTCATCGACAGCATGAACCCGGCCAAGGACGTGCTGGCGCTGTCCAGCATCGAGGTGGACCTCGCGCCGATCCAGGAAGGCCAGGCCATCACCGCCGTGTGGCGCGGCAAGCCGATCTTCCTGCGCAACCGCACCACGCAGGAGATCAAGGAAGCGGAGGACGTGCCGCTCAACCAGTTGATCGACCCGCAAGCCGACTCCGCCCGCGTGAAGCCGGGCAAGGAGAAGTGGCTGGTGGTGATCGGCATCTGCACGCACCTCGGCTGCGTGCCGCTGGGCAACAAGCCGACTGACCCCCGCGGGGAGTGGGGCGGCTGGTTCTGCCCGTGCCACGGCAGCCAGTACGATACGTCCGGCCGCGTCCGGCACGGCCCGGCGCCGGCGAATTTGGGCCTGCCGCCCTACGCCTTCACCGGCGACACCAAGATCAAGATCGGCTGAGGAGAACAAGCACATGGCCGGCCTACACAAGTCGGAATTCGAGAACCCGGTCGTCAACTGGATCGACACCCGGATGCCCATCTTCACGATGATGCAGAAGGAATACGGATCGTTCCCGACGCCGAAGAACTTCAACTACTTCTGGAACTTCGGCGCGCTGGCGATGATCACGCTGGCGATCATGATCGCCACCGGCATCTTCCTGGCGATGAACTACACGGCGCACACCAGCCTCGCCTTCGACAGCGTCGAGCGCATCATGCGCGACGTGAACTACGGCTGGCTGCTGCGCTACGTCCACGCCAACGGCGCGTCGATGTTCTTCATCGTCGTGTACATCCACATCTTCCGCGCCCTGTACTACGGGTCCTACAAGGCGCCGCGCGAGCTGCTGTTCATGCTCGGCGTGGTGATCCTGCTGCTGATGATGGCGACGGCGTTCATGGGCTACGTGCTGCCCTGGGGCCAGATGTCCTATTGGGGCGCCACCGTCATCACCAACCTGTTCTCCGCGATCCCCATCTTTGGCGAAAGCATCGTGACCTGGCTGTGGGGCGGATTCAGCGTCGACAACCCGACGCTCAACCGGTTTTTCAGCCTGCACTACCTGATGCCGTTCATGATCACGGGCGTGGTGTTCCTGCACATCGTGGCGCTGCACATCACCGGGTCGAACAACCCGCTGGGCATCGACGTGAAGACCCCGCAGGATACGCTGCCGTTCCACCCGTACTACACGGCGAAGGACAGCATCGGCATCTGCATCTATCTCCTGGTGTTCGCCGGGCTGGTGTTCTTCGCGCCCAACCTGCTGAACCACCCGGACAACTACATCCCGGCCAACCCGCTGGTGACGCCGGCGCACATCGTGCCGGAATGGTACTTCCTGCCGTTCTACGCCATCCTACGCTCGGTTCCGGACAAGCTTGGCGGCGTCATCCTGATGTTCAGCTCCATCGCCGTGCTGTTCGTGCTGCCTTGGCTCGATACATCTCCGGTGCGCAGCTCGCGGTTCCGGCCGATCTACAAGCAGTTGATCCTGGTAATGGTGGCGAGCTTCCTGGTGCTCGGCTACGTCGGCGGCAAGCCGCCGGAAGGCATCTACGTCGTGCTCGGCCGGGTGGCCACGGCCTACTGGTTCCTGCACTTCCTGGTGCTGCTGCCGATCCTCGGCAAGCTGGAGAAGCCGTTGCCGCTGCCGGAGAGCATCTCCCGGCCCGTGGTGCGGCGTCCCCCGCCCGGCGGCGGCGGCCCGCTGCCGCAGGGCGCCACGGCGAAGCCGATGGAGAAGTCGTGATGCGCTTTGCCCTCGCACCTGCCCTTGCTCTGGGTCTGCTGGCGAGTGCGGCCCTGGCCCCCTGTGCGTTTGCACAGGGGCACGAGGCCGTCTCGGCGCCGAAGCAGCCCTGGAGCTTCAACGGCCCGTTCGGCACCTTCGACCGCGCGTCGCAGCAGCGTGGTTTCCAGGTGTACAAGGAGGTCTGCTCCAACTGCCACTCGATGAAGGAGATGTACTACCGCAACCTCACGTCGATTGGCCTCAGCGAGGAGCAGGTCAAGGCGATTGCCGCCAGCGTGACGGTGCCGGGCGGGACAGACGATTCGGGCCAGCCGGTCGAGCGTCCGGCCCTGCCGGCTGATCATTTCCGGTCGCCCTTCGCCAACGACAAGGCCGCCCGGTCTGCCAACGGTGGCGCGTTGCCGCCGGACCAGTCGCTGATCGTCAAGGCACGGGAGAACGGTCCCGACTACGTTCACGCCCTGCTGAACGGCTACCGCGATGCGCCGCCCGGGGTGAAGGTGGGGGAGGGGCAGTATTACAACGAGTATTTCCCGGGCAACCAGCTCGCCATGCCGGCGCCGCTGCATGACGGTGCCGTGACCTACGCAGATGGCACCCCGGCCACCGTCGACCAGATGTCGCGCGACGTGGTGCAGTTCCTGACCTGGACCTCGAACCCGGAACTGGAAGCGCGCAAGCGCATGGGCGTCAAAATCGTGCTGTTCCTGACCCTGATGACCGGGCTGACCTACGCTGTGAAGAAGAAGATCTGGAAAGACGTGCACTGACGACTTTCTTCCGGCTGGACGATAAGGACGCCGCGCGGTAAGGCCGCGCGGCGGTATCTTTTGTGGGGCGGCATGACGGACGACATCACACCGGTCATTGGCATCATCGGCGGCTCCGGCCTGTATGACATCGCCGGGCTGGAGGACAAGCAGTGGCGCCGGGTAGAGACGCCGTGGGGCGACCCGTCCGATGAGCTGCTGTTCGGCACGCTGGGCGACGTGCGCTGCGTGTTCCTGCCGCGGCACGGACGCGGCCACCGCCTGTCGCCGACCCATCTGAACTACCGCGCCAACATCGACGCCTTGAAGCGGTCCGGAGTCACGGACGTACTGTCGCTTTCTGCGGTGGGCAGCCTGCGGGAGGATCTGCCGCCGGGCCGTTTCGTGATCGTGGACCAGTTCATCGACCGGAGCTTCGCGCGGGAAAAGAGCTTCTTCGGCGCGGGCTGCGTGGCGCACGTCTCGGTGGCCGATCCCGTGTGCCCGCGCATCGGCGACGCGGCTGAGGCGGCGGCCGGAGAGATCGGCGTGCCAGTGACGCGGGGCGGCACCTACCTGGTGATGGAAGGCCCGCAGTTCTCTACCCGGGCCGAGAGCAACCTGTACCGGAGCTGGGGATGCAGCGTGATCGGCATGACCAACATGCCGGAGGCCAAGCTGGCGCGGGAGGCCGAGCTTTGCTACGCGACCGTCGCCATGGTGACGGACTACGACTGCTGGCACGTCGGGCATGAGGCCGTGACGGTGGAGGCGGTGATCCAGGTCATGCAGGCCAACGCCGACGCCGCCCGCCGGCTGGTGGGCGCCGTGATTCCCCGGCTGGGCGCGCCGCGCAGCCCTTGCCCGTCCGGCTGCGACCGCGCGCTGGAGCACGCCATCATCACTGCGCCCGGCCAGCGCGACCCAGCGCTGCTGGCCCGCCTGGATGCGGTCGCCGGGCGGGTGCTTTAGATTCGGCGCGTCACCAGCAGGCCGATCACGACGAGGACGAGCACGCCCACGATGCCGCCGGGAAAGGCCGACAGGTCGATTGCGAACATGGACAACTGCCCAAGGCTGACGAGCAGGACGACGACGATCAGGACGAGCAGAGTCACCATGGCTGGGCCACTGTGCCGAGATGGCAGAAATCATCAACCTGCGGCGTGCGAGGAAACGCCGGGCGCGCGAAGAGGCAGGGGCCGAGGCAGAGGCGGCGCGTGCCGTCCACGGCCGCACCAAAGCCGAGCGCCTGGCGCAAGAGCAGGCTCGGGCCTTGCGGGAGCGTCAACTCGACAACGCCCGGTTACCCGGCCCCGCCAGGGACGGAGAACCGCTGGAATGACCGGGCCAGCACCTCGTAGATCGGGCGCTTGAAATCCACGGCCAGGGCCGGCAGGTCGACAAGCGGCGCCCAGCGCCAGGCGTCGAACTCCGGGTGTGGATCAAGGTCCAAGCGCACGTCCTCGTCCCGTCCGTCGAAGCGCAGGGCGAACCAACGCTGCTTCTGCCCGCGGAACCGGCCGCCCAGGGCGCGGCCCAGCAGGTCCGGTGGCAGGTCGTAGGTGAGCCAGTCTGGGTGCTCGCCGATCACGGTGGCGGCGCCAGTGCCGATCTCCTCTTCCAGTTCGCGCAGCACGGCGGCGCGGGGATCCTCCGCCTCGTCGATGCCGCCTTGAGGCAGTTGCCAGCCGCCAGCCGCGCCCTCCGCGTTCGGCAGGTCGGCCCGCCGGGCGACGAACACCTGGCCCGCGGGGTTGAACAGGACCGCGCCGACGTTCGGGCGGTAGGGCAGGTCGGTCATTTCTCGGTCTCCGTGACCAGGGCGCTGACGGGCACGAGCTGATAGCCGCGCTTCTCGACGTCCTCAGCCCAGGCGGCGATGCGCTCAACCGTGGCGGGACGGAGCGGCCCGGCGAGGCCAAGGGCGGAGCCATGGTCCCTAGCCCTGCGTTCCAGCAGGATCAGCTTGGCCTCGATGTCGGCGCGGGTCGCGGGGTCGTCGATCACGGCATCGACCGTGCGGCCCGTGCCGGTTGGGGCAGGGGCGCCTGGTCGCGGATCGATGTAGAGCAGGCCGCGCTGGGTTGCCTCCTCCAGCACCAGTCCGAAGCTGCTGCCTTGATCAGCGAATCGTTCCCCGCGCAGCCCGTCCGAGGCGCCGGTCAGGCCGACATAGCCTTGCAGGCGGCTCATCGCCCATTCCAGGTTCTCGCGGTTCGCCGCCGGCGGGTTGCCGGTCAGCAGGGAGCGCGGCCCGGCGTCGTTCCAAGGAAAGCCGTCCGCCTCCATCGGCACGGAGGCCAGGATCTCATGCCCGCGGCTGCGCGCGGCTTCCAGCAGGGCTTCCGGGTTCGGGGTGTAGGCGGAGAAGGCGAGCGACACGGCGCCAGGCAGCCGGTCAATGGCGGCCCGGCTGTCAGCGGCGGCCAGCCCCACCCCGGCCAGCAGCAGAGCGATGCGTGGCCGGGCGCCGGGCGGCGGGGCAGGGCGGCGATACACCAAACGGGGCAGGCGCCTATCGGCGCCGATGCGCGGCAGGCCGGCGGACGGGAAGGCGCGGGACGGTTCCAGCAGCGCCGGGTCAGGCTCGGCGATCTTGCCGTCCCACTCTGCCTTCGCCGCAGTGGGCGGCGCGGACGGCGTAGCCAGCAATGCCGGGCGGCGGACGGGACCCAGGACCTGCAAAACGGCGGTGCCCGTCAGCGTGACGAGCAGCAGCCCAATCCAAAAGCGCGCCAGGCCGCGCCAGGCGGCCGGCCAGCGCCCCGGCGCCAGCCAGCCGAGCGCCCGTTTATCGCTCAGCGCGCGGCGCGGCGCTGCGTGGCCATGGCGCGCAGGACGACCAGGCCCTCCTGCAACTGGAAGTCCGTGTCGGACTTCGCCGGGTCAAGGGCCGGGAAGCCTTCGGGGGGCACCTTCGGAATCTCCTTCGCCACGGCGGGCAGGTCGGTGCGGGCCGGGGGCGTCGCCGGCTGCGGCGTGCCGCCCTGGTTGCGCAGCGCCTTGTTCAGGTCGGCCTCACGCTCCGGCCCGAAGTGCGGCTGCTCCGTGCGGGACGGCGCGACTTCGATGTCCGGCGTGATGCCGAGGCCCTGGATGCTGCGCCCGGACGGCGTGTAATAGCGCGCGGTGGTGAGCCGCATCGCGCCGTTGCCCTGCAGCGGCATGACGGTCTGCACCGACCCCTTGCCGAAGCTGCGGGTGCCGACGAGCACGGCCCGGTGGTGGTCCTGCAGCGCGCCGGCCACGATCTCCGACGCGGAAGCGGAGCCGCCGTTGATCAGCACCACGACCGGCAAGCCATTCGTGATATCGCCGCCTTTGGCGTTCCAGCGCTGGCTTTCCTCGGGATGGCGCGACCGGGTCGAAACCACTTCCCCCTGGTCGATGAAGTCGTCCGACACCGACACCGCTTGGTCCAGCAGGCCGCCGGGGTTGTTGCGGAGATCCAGCACGATGCCGCGCAGGGTGCCGCCGGCCTTCTGTTTGAGGTCCGCAAACGCCTTGCGCAGGCCGGGGTCGGTCTGCTCGTTGAAGCTGGTCAGGCGGATGTAGCCGATGTCGCCTTCCAGATGCGAGCGGACCACCTGAATGTGGATGACCTCCCGCTGCATGGCCAGATCGATGGGGGTGTTCACGCCGTCGCGCTTGATGGTCAGTTGGATCTTGCTGCCGGCGGGGCCGCGCATCTTGTCCACCGCCTCGTTCAGCGTGAGGCCCTGCACCGTCTGCCCGTCGAGCATGGTGATCAGGTCCCCGGCCTTGACCCCGGCGCGGGCGGCGGGCGTGTCGTCGATGGGGCTGACCACGCGGATGATGCCGTTCTCCGACGTGACCTCCAGCCCCAGGCCGCCGAACTCGCCGCGGGTCTGCACCTGCATGTCTCGGAACGACTTGGCGTTCATGTAGCTGCTGTGCGGATCGAGGCCGGTCAGCATGCCGTTGATCGCGTTCTCGATCAGGTCGCGGTCGTTCACCGGTTCCACATACTCGGCGCGCACCCGCTCGAACACGTCGCCGAACAGGGTGAGCAGGCGGTAGGTTTCAGCGCGGTTGCTGTCCTGCGCCCGGGCATGCCCGATGGCCCAGTCCGTGCCGAACACCTGGTCCAGATAACCCGACGCGGGACCGACCGCGATCCCCGCCGCGAAGGCGGCGCCCAGAAGCAAGCCGTTACGAAGCCTCATGCCCAACCTTCCTTTACGCCATGCCCAGTTATGCCACACCGAGCCAACACGGGACGCCTTGCGGCCAGCTTACCAGTTCATGGACCGAAATAGCTATTGGCTCAAATGGCTATCCGCGCGCCCGTAGAAAGGGGGCCGGGTTCACGGGCAGGCCGTCCCGGCGCAATTCGACGTACAAAATTGGCGGCGCGGCCCCCGATTGCGGGTCCCAGCCGGCCATGACCCCGACCGGCTCGCCCCGCTGCACCGCGGCGCCGACCGACACGTCCAGCCGGTCGAGCCGGGCCAGCACGAAGTGGAACCCCCCGCCGCACTCCACGATCACCACGGCGCCGAAGCTGCGGAACGGCCCGGCGAACGCGACCCGTCCCTCGCACGGCGCCACCACCCGCGCCAGCGGTGGGGCACGGTATGACAGCCCTTGGGCAGGCCCGGCGTCGGTCGGGTCGCCCCATTCTTGCACGACGGGGCCGGCGACCGGCGCCAGCAGCGCCCCGCGCGGCTCTGTACGCGACTCTGGGAGGCCGGGTCCGGCAGGCCGGGCCAGCGCGACCTCCCGGCGCCGCGCTTTGGCGGCAGCCTCCGCTTGGCGCTGCCGCTCCGCGCGCCGGGCGTCGTCGCGCGCTTGGCCTGCGGCCCGGGCGCGTTCGGCCTCTATCGCCGCGAGGGCGCTGCGCAGCGTGTCGGCGCGCGCCGCCTCGGCCGCCGCTTGCCGGGCGGCGTCGGAGGCGTCGCCCTCCGCCTGCTTGCGGCCCTGCCGCGCCGCGTCGATCTGCCGGTCCAGCTCCGCCGCCTGTGCCGCCTGTGCCGCTTGTGCCGCGCGCAGGCCGGGCAGCGCCGCCTCCACCTGCGCGGAGAGCGCCGCCACCGCCGCCTGCTCGGCCCGCAGCGCCGCCGCGTCCTGTTCCAGGCGCTGCGCCAGCCCGCGCATCACCACGAGGCCGCGCAGCCCGTCCTCCGGCGCGGCCGGGGCAGCCAGGACCGTTTCGGCGGGATACAGCGCCAGGCGCTCGATCAGCGGCAGCAGGGGCGCCAGGGCTGCGGCCCGCTCGGCGAGGCGCTGCTCGGCGGCGCGGCGGCGTGCGGCGAGGCTCTCGACCTCCGTGGCGAGGCGGGACACCGCGGCCTCCCCGGCGCGCATCCGCGCCGCGGCGGCGACCCGCTGCCCGGCCAAACGGCGCTCCTCCGCTTCCGCCCCGCGGGCGCGCTCGGCGGCGTCGCGCTCTAAGGCGGCTTGGGCGGCCTGGGCACGCTCGGCGTCCCGCACCGTTGGGGGCGAAGTCGGGGCCGGCGCCGCGCCGCACGCCGCGAACCCGGCCAGCAGCAGGCTAAGCCGATGGGCGGGCCGCATCGCCGGCCGGCACCGGCCCGCCTCCATGCCCGCGATCCTCCAGCAGCGAGCGCCCGGTCATCTCCGCCGGTTGCGGCAGGCGCAGCAGAGCGAGGAGGGTCGGCGCCAGGTCGGCGAGGCGCCCGTCCTCCAGCGCGCCGTCGTGCCCGGCCAGCATCACCGGCACCGGGTTGGTGGTGTGGGCGGTGTGCGGGCCGCCGGTCGCCGGGTCGCGCATCAGCTCGCAGTTGCCGTGGTCGGCGGCGACCAGCAGCGTGCCGCCCGCCGCGGCGGCCGCGTCGGCGATGCGGCCCAGCCCGGCATCCACCGCCTCCACCGCACGGACCGCCGCCAAAAGGCTGCCGGTGTGGCCCACCATGTCGGGGTTGGCGAAGTTGAGCACGATCAGGTCGTAGGTGCCGGAGGCAATCGCCGCCACGGCCTTGTCGGTCAGCTCGGGCGCCGACATCTCGGGCTGCAGGTCGTAGGTCGCGACCTTGGGGGACGGCACCATGGTCCGGTCCTCGCCGGGGTACGCGACCTCCTGCCCGCCATTCAGGAAATAGGTGACGTGCGGGTACTTCTCCGTTTCCGCCATGCGGAGCTGCCGCAGCCCGGCCTTGGACACGACCTCCCCCAGCAGGTTGTTCATGGGCTGCGAATGGAACAGCACCTCCATGAACGGCGCCAGCGCGTCGCTGTAGCGCGTCATGCCGAGGGCGGCGGCGAACTGGTAGGTCCGGGGCCGGGCGAAGCCGGCGAAGCCCGGGTCGAGCAGCGCGCCCAGCAGCTCCCGCACCCGGTCGGCGCGGAAGTTGAAGCACAGCAGGGCGTCGCCGTCCCGCATCCCGTCGTAGCCGCCAATGGTGGCGGGCACCACGAACTCGTCGGTGACAGCCTTGCCGTAGGCGTCGTCCATGGCGCTCGCGGCGTCGGCGAAGTTCGCGCCGCGCCCTTCCGCCATGGCGAGATAGGCCTTCTCCACCCGGTCCCAGCGGTGGTCGCGGTCCATGGCGTAGTAGCGGCCGATCACGGTGACGATGCGGGCGTTGTCCGGCAAGGCGGCCTGCAGCCGGGCGATGCAGTCGCCACCCGAACGCGGCGCGGTGTCACGCCCGTCGGTGAAGGCGTGGATGCGAACCGGCACCCGGGCCGCGGCTAGGATGCGCGCGAGCGCAACCGCGTGGTCCAAATGCGCATGGACGCCGCCGGCCGAGACGAGGCCCATCAGGTGGCACACGCCGCCGGACTGCCGCACGGCCTCGATCAAGGCCAGCAGCTCCGGCTTCTGCGCCAGGCGGTTCTCCGCAATTGCCAGGCCGATGCGCGGCAGCTCCTGCATCACCACGCGCCCGGCGCCGATGTTGAGATGGCCGACTTCCGAGTTGCCCATCTGCCCCTCGGGCAGCCCGACATCCAGGCCGGAGGTGCTGAGGTAGGCATGCGGCCCCTGCATCAGCCGGTCGAAGGTGGGGGTGTCCGCCTGCTCGATTGCGTTGTCGGCCGCGTCGCCCCGCCAGCCCCAGCCGTCCAGGATCACCAGCATGACGGGTCGGGACGGGTCGGGCATGGGGCGCTCCTCCTGTGGACACTCCGGTATGGCGAAACTGCGGGATCGCGGCAAGTCACGGCCTGGACGCGCGGTGGTACGGGTGCCCGGACAGGATGGATTGGGCGCGGAACAACTGCTCGGCCAGCAGGGCGCGGACCAGCAGATGCGGCCAGGTCATCGGCCCCAGCGACAGCACGTGGCCGGCGCGGGCGAGCACGGCGGGGTCCAGGCCTTCCGCCCCGCCGATCACGAAGCACAGCGGGCGGGATTGGCCGAGCCAGCGCTCCAGCAGCCGCGCCAAGCCGTCGCTGCCGGGCGCGGGCGGGCCGAGGTCGAGCGCCACGGCCAGCGCGGACGGGGGAAGGGCGGCGAGCAGGGCCTCGCCCTCCCGCCGCTTGATCTCAGCGGGGGCGCCGCGGCCCTCGGCGACCTCGCTGACCGTGAGCTTGGGCCGCAGCCGGGCGTTGTAGCGGTCGAACAGCTCGGCCTCCGGCCCCGGGCGCAGCCGGCCTATTGCGATCAGGCGCACGGAGCGGCCATGCTGGGCGGAACCCAGCCGGGGGTCGCAACGCTGAGCAGGTCATGGCCATATCGCATCGAATCCTCGCCTGCCTTCTCCTGGCGCTGCCGGCCGCCGCCGTTGCGGTTGAGCGGCCGGGGCCAGCCGGCCTGCCGGTGGTGATGGCGCCGCAGCCCGGCACGGCGCTTGACCGCACCGCCCGCAGCCTGGTCGCCCCCGACCTGGCCGCGGCGCGGCGGGCCGGGGACCGACCGCTGCTGGTGATCGGCTCCGTGCGGCTCGGCGCCGCCAGCGAGCGGCCGGCGCTGTTCGTGCAACTGCAATCGCCGCGGGAATGCGGCTCACGGGGCTGCAGCACCTCGGCCTTCGCCTGGATCAAGGGGCGCTGGACCAAGGTGCTGGACGACGCCAGCGGGCGGATCGTGCTGCTGCCGACCAAGCACGGCGGCATGTCGGACTTGGGCGCGAACGCCGAGCGCTACGCCTGGAACGGCACAACGTACGCCAACACCCGCCCAGCGCCCGCCGTCGATCTGCGCCCGCGGGTGCCCCGGCAGCACCATTAGGACGCGGCGGGCGCGTCCGCGTGCTCGTCGAGGTCCGGCCCCCACATCTTCTCCAGCGCGTACAGGGCGCGCGCATCCGGCTTGAACAGGTGCACGACGATGTCGCCGGCGTCGATCAGCACCCAGTCCGATCCGCCGCTGCCCTCCGTCTGCACGCGCTTGATGCCGATCTCGCTGAGCTTTTCCTCCAAATGCAGCGCCATGGCGCTGATCTGCCGGTCGGCGAGGCCGGTGGCGATCACCATGCGGTCGGTGAAGGCGGCGCGTCCGGCGAGGTCCAGCGTCACCACTTCTTCCGCCTTGTCGCCTTCCAGGCTCTCGACGATGACGGCCTGCATGCGGTCCAGCCGGTCGCGCTGGTCGGCAGCCGGCGCTGCGGCTTTCGGCTTGCGCACGCGCGGCCCGGCGGCGGCGGCCTTCTTGCGGGGGGTGCCGGGCGCCTTGGCGGCCTCCGCCAGCGTGGGGGCGGGCTTGGGCTGGCGGCGTTTGGCGGGCGGCTTGGCGCCGGGGTCGGCGGGTTTCCTGGCTATGTCCGTGGTCCTTTGACGATGGGCGGTTCCCTCGGCCCGTCGGCGTCTCTGCGCCGTCTGGGCGTGTGCGGCACGGTTTGCGGCACCGGAGGCCCTGGCGGCAAGGGAAAACCGCCGTTCGCCCGGAGCGCCGTGGCGGAAAGCGGGTTCTGCCGCGCCGGCAAGAACGTCCAGGCCGGCGCCGGGCGGTCGGCGAGCGCCGGCGCGGCGCGGGCCGGCAGCAGCGCCGGGCGCAGCCGGTGCGCCGCCTGGCCGGCCAAAGCGCGCCCGTTGTAGGTCGGGCGCGGCATCACCGCAAAGGGCATGGCCCGCGTGATGCCGCCCCAACGCTGCCACCGCGGCAACTGCACCAGGTTGTCCGCCCCCATCAGCCAAACGAACCGCACCCGCGGGAAGCGCCGGCGCAGCGCGCGCAGCGTGTCGAAGGTGTAGCGCGTGTGCAGCCGCGCCTCGATCCCGGTGGCGACGATGCGCCGTCCGTCGGCGATCCGGGCGGCGCTGGCCAGGCGGTCCGCCAGCGGCGCCATGCCGGCCGCTTCCTTCAAGGGATTGCCCGGCGACACCAGCAGCCAGACCTGATCGAGCCGCAGCCGCTGCAGCGCCAGGCGCGCGATGTGCTGGTGGCCCGCATGCGCCGGGTTGAAGGAGCCGCCGAGCAGGCCCACGCGGATGCGCCGCCGGTGGCCCCAAGATGGCACAGGGTCCGGCACGGAAGCGGGCGCCGGGCGGCCTGTGTTCAGGGGCGCACCTGGCCCGTGCCGATGACCAGGTAGCGGAACGTCGTCAACTGCTCCACGCCCACCGGGCCGCGGGCGTGGGTGCGCCCGGTGGCGATGCCGATTTCCGCGCCGAAGCCGAACTCGCCGCCGTCGCAGAACTGGGTGGAGGCGTTCCACAGCGCCACGGCGGCGCCGACGCCGCGCAGGAAGCGATCTGCGGCGGCGGAGTCCTCGGTGATGATCGCCTCCGTGTGCTCGCTGCCGTGGCGGGCGATGTGGGCGAGCGCCGCGTCAACGCCGTCCACCACGGCGACGGACAGCACGGCGTCCAGCCATTCGGTGTCGAAGTCCTCCGCGCCCGCTGGGGGCAGGTGCGGCAGGATGGCCCGGGCGCGCGGGTCGGCGCGGAAGCCGCAGCCCAAGGCTTCGAGGTCCGCGACCAGCAGCGGCAGCAGGGTGGGCGCGCAGGCGGCGTCGATCAGCAGGGTTTCCGTGGCACCACAAACGCCGGTGCGGCGCATCTTGGCGTTGGCCAAGACGGCGCGCGCCATGGAGGGCTCGGCGGCGGCGTGGACGTAGGTGTGGTTCAGCCCTTCTGCATGCGCCAGCACCGGCACCCGCGCGTCCCGCTGCACCCGCTCCACCAGCGAGCGTCCGCCGCGGGGAATGACGAGGTCGATCAGGCCGCTGCCGGCCAGCAGGGCGGCGACGTAGCCGCGGCCCGTGCCGGGCGCGATCTGGACGGCGGCGCGTGGCAGGCCGGCGCTCTCCAATCCTTCCGTTATCGCGGCATGGATGGCGGCGGCGGAGTGCCTGCTGTCGGAGCCGCCGCGCAGGATGACCGCGTTGCCCGACTTCACGCACAGCCCGGCGGCGTCGGCCCCCACGTTCGGCCGGCTCTCATACACCATGCCGATCACCCCGATGGGCGCGGCGACCCGGCGGAAGCTCAGGCCGTTGGGCCGGGTCCACTCCGCGAGCGTCCGGGCCAGGGGATCGGGCAGGGCGGCGATCTCTTCCAGCCCCCGCGCCATCGCCTCGACCCGCGGGGGTGTCAGCGTCAGGCGGTCCCCGAACGCGGCCGTGCCGTGGAAGGCCGCCACGTCGGCCTCGTTCGCCACCAGGATCGCTGGGGCGTTGCGGCGCAGGCTGGCCGCGGCCTCCCGCAACCCGGCGGCGCGCTCCGCGTCCGTGCTGCCGGCCAAGACGGCCGACGCCGCCCGGGCCTGCCGTCCCGCGTCCCGCAGCCAGGCCGCGCAGGGGTCTGCTTCGTGGTTCATGCCGGGCATTCTTGCCGGGCCGCGGCCGGTTGCGCCAGGGGGGCCGCGCCGCGCCGCGCCGATGGCTGCCCTGTGCGGCAGATTAAAGCGCTGGGATCGTCAGCACCAGGTCGTCCCGGTGCACCATCTCGTCCCGGCCGCGCCAGCCCAGCAGGCGTTCGATGTCGTCCGAACGGTGCCCGACGATGCGGCGCGCGTCGGCGCTGGCATAGGCCGACAGGCCGCGGGCCAGCGTGTCGCCGGCGGAGTCCTGCACCAGCACGGCGTCGCCGCGCTCGAACTCGCCATACACGCTGCGGACGCCCGCGGGCAGCAGGGAGCGCCCGGCTGCCAGGGCGCGGACCGCGCCGGAGTCCACGATCAGGCGCCCGGCCGGGTGCAAACTGCCGGCGATCCAGCGTTTGCGGGCGCTGCGGCCATCCGGCGCCGGCAGGAACCAGGTGCAGCGCCCGCCCTCCGCCAGCGCCCGCAACGGGTGTGCGACCTGGCCCACCGCGATGGCCATGGCACAGCCGGCCTGCGTGGCGATCCGGGCCGCGGCCAGCTTGGTCCGCATGCCGCCGCTGGAGTAGCCCGGCGGCGGGTCGCCGCCCATCGCCTCGATCTCCGCCGTGACGGCGGGGACCTCGGGGATATGGTGCGCCGCCGGGTCGCGCTTGGGGTCGGCGGTATAGAGGCCGTCGATGTCGGACAGCAGGACGAGCTGGTCCGCCTGCACCATCTCCGCCACCCGCGCCGCCAGGCGGTCGTTGTCGCCGAAGCGGATCTCGGCGGTGGCGACGCTGTCGTTCTCGTTGATGACGGGGACGCAGCCGAGGCCCAGCAGGGTGGTCAACGTGGCGCGGGCGTTCAGGTAGCGGCGGCGGTCCTCCGTGTCCTCCAGCGTCAGCAGAAGCTGCGCCGCGACCATGCCGTGCGCCGCCAGCGCGGTTGTCCAGGCCTGCGCCAGGCGGATCTGGCCCACCGCCGCCGCCGCCTGCTTTTCCTCCAGCCGGAGCCGGGGCTGGATCAACCCGAGCGCGGAGCGGGCCAGCGCGATGGCGCCCGACGACACCACGATCACCGACGCGCCGCGCGCCCGGGCCTCCGCGATGTCGGCGGTGACGCTGTCCAGCCAGGCCGTGCGCGGCTCGGCCCGGTCCGCGACCAGCGCGCTGCCGATCTTCACGACCAGCAGCCGGGCCTGGTCCAGCCGGGGCGTCACGCCAGTTCGAGGGCGGCCGGCGCGGCGCGCGACGCATGGACCCGGCCCATGAGCGCGCGCAGCACGGCGGGCAGGTTGTCCTGGGTCGCGCCGGACAGCAGCATGACCTCCTGGCCCGACGCCTTCTCCAGCGCGGCGCGACGAGACACGGCTTCCCGCGGGGTCATCGCGTCCGACTTGTTCAGCACCAGCAGCTCCGGCTTCTCCGCGAGGCCGCCGCCATAGGCCTGCAGCTCCTCCCGCACCGTGCGCCAGGCCCGCACCACTTGGCCCCCGGCGCCGTCGATCAGGTGCAGCAGCACGGCGCAGCGTTCCACATGGCCGAGGAAGCGGTCGCCCAGCCCGGCGCCCTCATGCGCGCCGCGGATCAGGCCGGGGATGTCGGCGATCACAAACTCTTCCGCGTGCGACAGCCGCACGACGCCGAGCTGGGGGTGCAGGGTGGTGAACGGGTAGTCGGCGATCTTCGGCCGGGCCGCGGAGACGACCGACAGGAACGTGCTCTTGCCTGCGTTCGGCAGCCCGACCAGGCCCACGTCGGCGATCAGCTTGAGCCGCAGCCACACCCAGCGTTCCTCGCCGGGGTAGCCCGGCGTCGCCTTGCGCGGCGCGCGGTTGGTGCTGGACTTGAAGTGCGCGTTGCCGTGGCCGCCGTCGCCGCCGCGGCATAGCACGACGCGCTTGCCGGGTTCGTCGAGGTCGGCCAGCAAAGTTTCCTTGTCCTCCGCGATGATCTGGGTGCCGATGGGGACGGCGATCACCACGTCTCGGGCGCCAGCGCCGGTGCGGTCGCTGCCGGCGCCATTGCCGCCTTTGGGCGCGCGGAAGTGCTGGGTGTAGCGGAAGTCGATCAGGGTGTTGAGGTTCTGCTCCGCCACGAAGGCCACGTCGCCGCCGCGCCCGCCGTCGCCGCCGTCGGGGCCGCCGAACTCCAGGAACTTCTCCCGCCGGAACGCCACCACGCCGTTCCCGCCGTCGCCGGAGCGGAGGTAGATCTTGGCCTGGTCGAGGAATTTCATGGGAAATGTGCCTAAGAAGCGGGGGCCTAGAATGCGAAAGGGGCCGGCTTGCGCCGACCCCCGGGCCGTTGATGGCGAGCGGCGCGGCGCTACTCGGCTGCCAGGGCCGTCGGCGGGGTGGTGTCGTTGGCGGCCTCGGGCATGGCCAGCGGCTCGACCGAGACGTGCACCCGGCCCTCCGCCTTGCGCTGGAACTTCACGTGGCCGGGCACGAGGGCGAAGATCGTGTGGTCCTTGCCGAGGCCGACGTGCAGGCCGGGCTTCATCTTGGTGCCGCGCTGGCGGATGATGATGTTGCCGGCCTCCACGGCCTCGCCGCCGAACTTCTTCACGCCGAGGCGGCGTCCGGCGGTGTCGCGGCCGTTGCGGGACGAGCCGCCTGCTTTCTTGTGGGCCATTCGCTTGGTGCTCCTTAAACGGGATCGACGGCCGCGCCGGGGTCGGCATTGGTATCCGCTGTGATATCGGCGACCGGGGCGTTCACTTCAATCGGCGGCTCCGCCGCGGGTGCAACCGACGCGTCCGCGGACGTGGCCGCGGCCTCCGGCATGGCGTGGCCATCCGCGTTGATGCCGGCGACGCGGAGCACGGTGACGTGCTGGCGGTGCCCGTTCTTGCGGCGGCTGTTTTGCCGGCGGCGCTTCTTGAAGATGACGATCTTGTCGAGCCGGTCCTGCGCGATCACGGTGGCCGTGACGGTGGCGCCGGGCACGAGGGGGGCGCCGACTGTGGTGCCGGCGTCGCTGCCGACGGCGAGCACGTCGCTGAAGGTGATGGTCTCCCCGGCGTCGCCGGGCAGCTTTTCCACTTTCAGCACGGCGTTGGGCGTGACGCGGTATTGTTTTCCGCCGGTGCGGATCACTGCAAACATCGCTGATTCCTGATCGGCCGTCCCGGCAAGCCGGGCAGCCCTTTTTGTGGGCATGGGGCACCGGCGGGCGCCGGGTGCCGAGTGCCGAGCGGGGGGTTATACGCGGGGCAGGGGCCATGTCAATGTGATGGCTGCAGAGTTATAGTTGCAGGCGGGGCGGCGGAGCATTATAAGCCGCGCCCGGTGTGGAGAGGTGGCCGAGCGGCTTAAGGTGGCGGTCTCGAAAACCGTTGTGGCGTAACAACCACCGTGGGTTCGAATCCCACCCTCTCCGCCAGTTTACTGTAACCGGGGCAGATCCCCGGTCGAGGCGGTTGCGCTGAGGGCAGAGGCGTGATTCACCTCTTTGCATGACGTTGCCGGATGCAGCATCGCTGGAGGCGTTCTCGCTTGCCGAGCTGCGAGATGTT
>JAABUQ010001651.1_pt1 | contig 47102 bp, 41 predicted proteins | sample 5560001 | NCBI WGS metagenome assembly JAABUQ01 (sample SAMN10711888, study PRJNA513371) | rock metagenome | isolation source: Antarctica rocks | place: Antarctica: Victoria Land, Finger Mt nord | collected 2015-12-18
TGGCACCCGCTCGGCGACTAGAACAATCTGTTCAGGCTCGGGCTGCTCGACCCCGAACGAGCGCAGCCGCTCACCCAGCCGCCGCAGCCGCTCCGGGGACAGGGTAGGCACCCCGAACTCGTCCCCCAGGCGCGCGGCGGCAGCGATGGCGACGCCGGGATGGGCGGCGATCCCATAAAGAATTTCCATCAGGGTCTGGCCGTGCCGCTGGGTTGGGCCGTATCGGGCGGCTTGATTGCGCCCGACGGCGGTGGGGCGGCGGGGGCTGGAGGCACCGAGGCGGGGGGCAGATCGGGACCGCCGCTGTGGTTGGATGGGGGGGGCGTTGGGACGGACAGGTCGACATCGTCCGCGCCCGGCTCCACGCTCTTGCCGCCGCCGGGCCGGCTTTTTACGGGGAAGTAGCCGCCCAGGGGGAAGGGGACGTTGATATACTCCGCGCCTTCTTTGATCCCGATCACCACGGGCCGGCCCGTCGGGCGGGTGTCGCCGGAAATATGGCTGCCGCTGCTGTAATCGCCCCGGATGTCCCCGACGAGCTGGATCGTCTTCAGGTTGCCGTTGTACAAACCGGCGTCGGCGGTCAGCGTCCGCGTCTCGGGTCCGTCCTTCGTCTGGATCACCTGGCGGACGGTCAGCGGGCCGGGGACGCGCCCGATCTTGCGCTTGTAGTCGTAGGTCATCGCCTGGCAGGTCAGCGTGGCGGGGTCCCGGAACTGCTTCCGCAGGGACGTGCCCGGCGCGGACGCCTCGCGCTTGCCGGGCTTGACGACGAGGACGATGCTGTCGGTCAGCCGGGCGAGGTGGTGGGTGAAGTCGATGGTCCCGTGCAGGCCTGTCAGGTCATCCTGCGGGTCGAACAAATGCACCGGCCCCTGCGCCTGGGCGCTGACCAGGTTCTGGTCCTTGTCCAGCAGGGCGACCGCGGCATCGGTCTTAAGCGTCGCGTCGTCCTGGCCGAAGGTGACGCCCTGGCTCATCTCGACCGACCGGGGAACGGACAGCCACTGGGCCGCGCCGAACTTGTAGGTGACATATTCGGGCGCGCCGGCACTTGCACTGGTAGCGGAAGGCGCGGCCCGCCCGGTCGTCTCCGCGCGCGCGAGAAGCAGGCCCGCCCCGGCCAGCGGGAGGACGCCGAGGGCGAAGGCCCGGACACTGATTTTGCTGGCACCGATTGGGCGGCGGGTAGGCATGAGAGTATTATAGCACAGAACACGGCCCCATACCCTGAAGGGCATGGCCTGGCAGCGAGTCTCACTCCGCCACGCGCGCCGTGCCCTGGAATCCATGCCCGGTCAGGCCGCCTGTCTTGGTGTCTACGGTGACGTCGGCGGCGGTGACGCTGCCGACGTTGCCGGGGATCTGGGCCGTGACGGGGCCGAGGCTGTGGGCGGCGTTCGCCGCCGCGTCCCAGGTCAGGCCGGGGCAGGCGAGCGTCAGTTGCCCGCGTGGGCTGCGGACGAGGGCGCGGACGCCGCCTGAGAGCCGCAGCGTCCCGCGCGCGGCGTTGCCCGCGCCGCCGGGGATGTCATAAGCCGCCCCGCCCGCTGCGACGGACAAACGGGGGAGCGTCACCGTGGCCGGGCCGGGGGAGGAGATTTGGCTGCGGAACGTGTCCCAGACCAGGCCCTGGGTCTGGAGCACGGGGCGCTGCGGGCCGAGCACGACGGCGCGGACGCTGCCGCTGAGTTGCAGCGTCCCCGCAACGGCGGTGTCGAGGGTGCCGAACGGCGTCTGATACGTGGCATGGTCGGCGGCCAGGGAAGCGGCGGGCCGGCCCTGGGCGTTGTACAGCAGGCCCTGCGTGACGCCGTCGGCGCTCAGGACCCGCCGGTCGCGGCTGAAGGTGAGGGTGCAGGCCGAGACGCGCCAGCGGCGGTGGCCGCCGACGTGGCCCACGGCGCGAACGCCGTGGGCCTCCAGCCCGATCTGCCCCAGGCCCGGCTGAATATAAGTCTGGGCCAGGGACGTGAGCGGCTGGTAGCGCGAGAAGTAGCGCAGGGACCACGCCGCCGCGAGGACGAACGCGATCCCGAGCAGTGTGAGCCAGAGGCGCGGGCTGCCCAGCCTCAGGGTGCCCAGCCTCATGGGTGGAAGGGGACGATAGGAGGCGGTCCGGGGGGGCCGCCCGTCGTGCCGCCCGTGGTCCCTGACGTGGTCCCTGCCGTCGTTCCCCCAGTTGTCCCCAACGTCGTGCCGTCCGTGGTTCCCGCAGTCGTTCCCGACGTGCCCGTGCTGCCTGTGTTGGAGTTACCGTTGCCGCCGCCGCCCCCGCCGCCGCAGCCGGCCAGGAGGGTCGCCAGGACGAGCAGCGTCCCGGCCAGGGCCAGTCGTCCTCGCTTACCAAAAGCGCTATGTGAATCGCTCATCGTTTCCCTTTCAAGGCGGGGCCGGCGATGGCCCGCCGTCGTGCTTGCATGACACACATATTGCCGGGAGTGTTCCAGGGGTGTGGAAAGCCCCGGCAGAAGGCTCTGTGTTGCACTCATATTATAAAGGAAAACGCGGACAAACGCAAGGGGCGGGCGAGACAAAATAGGCAGAAGCGGCGTATAATTGGCAAAAGCAACCGGGGGCAGAAGATGGCGAAAAACTACAAAGTCGGCGTGGCGGGGCTGGTCCACGACCACGTCTGGACCGAGATGGCGTACTGGCAGTCACTGCCGAACGTCGAGATCGTGGCGGTCGGCGACGTCAACGCGCCGCTGCGCGAGAAGGCGCGGGGGGAGCACGGAGTGGCGCGGGCCTATGCGACCTGGCAGGAGATGGTCGATTTGGAAGAACTGGACATCGTCCAGGCCGCGTCGGAAAACAACGCCCACGCCGACATCGTCGCCATCTGCGCCGCCAAGGGCGTCCACGTCATCTGCGAGAAGCCGATGGCGGCGACCCTGGCGCAGGCCGACCGGATGCTGCGCGCCGCCACCGAGGCGGGGACGCTGCTGCTGGTCAACTGGCCGACGGCGTGGTACGCGGCCATCCAGGAGTGGGAGCGGCGGATTCTGGCCGGCGACATCGGCGACGTGCAGTACATCAAATACCGCTCGGCCCACGCCGGCCCCAAGGAGATGGGCTGCTCGTCCTACTTCTCCGACTGGCTCTACGACGCCGAGAAGAACGGCGCAGGCGCGCTGATGGACTACTGCTGCTACGCCGCCAACATGGCCGTGCGCTTTCTGGGCCGCCCCGAATCGGTGACGGGGATGCGCGGCGTGTTCGCCAAAGACTACCCCCTGCCCGATGACAACGCCATTATCTTAATGCGTTACCCTCATGCCTTCGGGGTCGCCGAGGCCTGCTGGACCCAGACCGTGCCCTACGCCGAGGGGGCCAACCCCGTTGCCTACGGTGCCAATGGCTCAGTCGCCGTCTCGCACGGGAACGTCATCTGGCAGCGGCCCGGTCACGACCCCGAGACGATCACGCCCCCCGCCCCCGCCGCGCCCCGCCGCCACGGCCCCGAGTACCTGCTGCACTGCCTCGAAACAAACTCACCCCTCGAAGGCTTCTGCTCCCCCCAGGTCAGCCGCGACGCCCAGGAGATATTAGAGGCCGGCCTCCGCGCCTCCGACACCGGCCAGACCCAGACCCTTATCAACAAAAAATAGCAAAGGCTGGACAAATGGTACGGGAACAAGTCAAGCAATTGTCGGAACTGGGGCCACTCCCCAGTTCCGATACCGCCGGGGACGAGCAGCTTATGCACTACGAGTCGCTTATCAGCGGCATCGAGAAACCTGTTAGCGATGATGAGGCCAAACTACTATGTGAGTTGTTCGGGCCGGACGACTGCTTTGGAGTGGCGTGGACTTTGATCCACCTCATTGAGACTGCACCAGGATGGCCTCTGGAAGAATGTTTTCAGGGGACACAGAACGAGTGGAAGCAACGCCTCAAACATAGGTGGGATCGTAAAGTAGAACTGGAAGCGTAGCCTTACTAACCGGACCCGAAGGGGTCGTACTCGGACCTGGAAACGGTTCACGCGACGTCGAGCCGGGGTTGAAGCCCCTGGTGTTCTGCCTGAGACGCCAATACGCCCGGCTATCTGTGGGAGATTGCCGGGCGCTGTGCTGTCACTGTCTGAGGGCTAAAACCTTAGCGGCGACGCCAGAGCCAGAGGCCGACGCCCGCGAAGGCCAGCAGGACTAAGGGCAGGACGAGGCGGCGCTTGGCGATGCGCTCGGCGACCACGGCGGGGGGCCAGTCGCGCTCGTCTTTACCCAGCAGGCCATCGGCGGGGACCAGGACGCACACGGCCTGGGGAACGATCTCGACGGTCAGCTCACGCATCCGGCCCGCGTCCTCGCCGTCGAACTGGACCGGCTGGGGGAGGCGGGGGCGGACGATGACGTGCTTGGCCTGGTGGACTTCGAGGGCCGGATCACGGTGCGTCCGGCCCAGGAGGGCACTGACCATCAGATGCACCCAGTGGGCCAGGGTCGCGGCTTTCAGGATGCCGACGTCGAGCAGGCCGTCCTGCGGAGAGGCGGTGGGCATGGCCTCCAGCCCGCCGGTGATCTTGCCCATGTTTGCCAGCAGGACCGACTTGGCCCGGCGGCGCAGGGGGGGCTTGCCGTCCAGGATGATCTCGACGAAGGCGCGGCGGCGCGGCAGGTTCTTCAGCGCGGCCCAGACATAGGCCAGCTTACCCATCTTGTTCTTGGCGTCGCGGTCGGCGTCGGCGATCATCTGGGCGTCCATGCCCAGGCCGCCCATGATGGCGAAATACTGCCCGTCGCCGGTCCGCACCATGTCCAGGGCGTAGGGCCGGCCCGACAGGGCGACGTCCACGGCATCAGGCACGGTCGTGGGGATGCTGAGGTTGACCGAGAGCAGGTTGCCGGTGCCGGCGGGCAGCACGGCCAGGGGGATGTCGGTGCCGATCAGCGCAGACATGGCCTGGATCACCGTCCCGTCGCCGCCCGAGACGGCCAGCAGGTCCACGCCGTCGCGCACCGCCTCTTCGGCCAGTGCCTTCGCGCCTTTTTCTTTCGAGGTGGCGATGAACTGGCAGGTATAGCCGTGCTCCGCCAGGGCCTCGGAGATCAGCTTCTTGCGCTGCTCGGGGTCGCTCTTGCCGGACACGGGATTGAAGATGACGAAGACGCTCTTCTGACCGGCGGGCGTGGCGGCGACTTCGGCGGCGAAGGGTTCCGCGGATGAAGGCTCGGTCTGTGTGATGGATGGGTTTTCGGTAGGGGGCATGGCAGTAGTGTACCCCAAACTTCCCCTACGCTGCCCGCGCCGAACCCAGGTTCGCCCCCTGGCGGCGGGCGTCGCGGAGGACGCTGATGCAGTCGCGGTCCAGGGCCTCGCCGTCTAAAATCGCAAACACTTTGTCCGGCGGCAGGGCGGCGCGGTAGGGCCGGTCGGCGGAAAGGGCGTCGAAGACGTCGGCGACGGCCAGTATCCGCATGTCCAGGTCGAGCTGGTCCGCCGCAAGGCCCCGGAAGTAGCCCCGGCCGTCCAGGCGCTCGTGGTGCGCCCCGGCGATGGCGGTCAGCCGCTCGAAGCCGGTGATGTGGCCCAATATCTGGACGGTGTGGAAGGGGTGACGCCGGATGCAGACCCATTCCTCCTCGGTCGGCTTGCCGTCCTTGTCGAGGATCGTATTGGGCACGGCCAGCTTGCCGATGTCGTGGAGCAGGGCCGCCCGCCGCAGCGTCGTCCGGCGCGCACCCGTGATGCCCAGCCCGTCGGCGATTTCCAGGGCGTAGCCGCAGACGCGCGATGAATGCTCGCTGGTGAAGCCCGATTTGGCGTCCACGATCTGGGCATAAGCGTCGCACACCGAGTCGATGCGCGCGGGTGTCGCCGGCTCCCGCCCGACGCCCAAATCCAGCCCGAGCAGAGTCGCCTGGGGCGTCTCGCGGACCGAGCGCCAGAAGGAGTCGTCCTGCCGGAACTCGTGGGCTGCTTGCACCAGGTCGGGGTCGAACCAGCGCCCGGACCGGGTGCGAATCATCTCGTAGGCCGGCCCCAGACCGAACGTCTTGGCGAACACTTCCAATGTCTGGCTCAGACACGCGATGCGGGCGGGCAGGGGGATGGCCGCGCCCGCCAGGTGGCGCGGGGCACCGTGGCCGTCCCAGTGCTCATCCAGGCAGCGGATGCAGTCGGCGGCGGTGCCCAGGCCCAGAGACGTGGCGATGGCGGCCCCGCGTGTGCAGCGCGCCCCCAATAGCTGCTCGGTGACGTTCCCGACGCCGGCGATTCGGAGCATCTGCCGCGCCCGCGCCAGCAGGCTCCCCTCGGGCAGCGCGTGGTGGGCGGCGTAGCGGACGGCCTCGATCAGGTTGCTCCAGTCCACGACGCGGGCGGCATGCTTGGCCTGGATGTCGTCGCTGCCGTAAATCTCGAACATGCGCGCGGCGTTGGACGAGCAGCCCGAGTCTTTGAGCAGCATGGCGTGGTGCAGGCTGGTCAGCGCGGGCGTGTCCATGCCGGCCAGCGCGCCCAGGCGCAGGGCGATCAGGCAGGCGCTGACCGTGTGCCCCTGCGCCTGGCCGCTGGTCAGGTCCAGGGCGTAAGAGAGTGACGCCAGTATCTCGGTCAGGCTGAGCGTATTGGCCGGCGCGGGATCGGGGGCGAACGGGAGCAGCAGCAGGTCGTCGTCGTACATAGGCTTCTCGCCATTATCGGCCCCGCCTTTCCGCTTCTTCAGGCCTGTGACTTCTCCTTCATGGGTGCAATCAAGCGGGCACGGGGTGGGTATACTGTGGGACAGAGACAGCGAGGGGATAAATGCCTCCGCACGTCCGCGATGCACCCGTCATCAAGATTAGGAAACGATCACGTTGTCCCTGGACCGCTACAAGACGCTCTGCCTTTATAACTTTCGCCACGGCGTCAGCCTGCGCGCGCAGACGCCCGGTGCGGTGCAAAACACCAAGACGCTGTTCGACGCCGGGATGCTCTACCTGCCCGCCGTTCTCAGCCAGGAGCCGGAGTTTCTCGGGCAGATCACGGCGTTGGAGCTGCCCGACGATGTCGCGCTGGCTCTCGGAGGCCGATTCCCGACGTTCGACGCCAAGGGCTATCTCACGGCGCGGGCCGAGGCGAAGCGCTTGGACGAGAAGCTGAAGGCCAAAAAGCCGTTCGGGTCGCCCGCCTGATGCGGACCCGGCGGCTGGGCAGGACGGGCCTGCGCGTTTCGGAGGTCGGCTTCGGCGGCTGGGCGGTCGGCGGCAACGCCTGGGGCAACTCCTACGGCAACACCGATGACGACGCTTCCAAGTCCGCCATCCTGCGCGCCTTGGAGCTGGGCGTCTCGCTGTTCGACACCGCCGACGTCTACGGGCAGGGGCACGGCGAGGCGCTGCTGGGCGAGGTCTTGTCTCAGTGGGGCGGCCCGCCGCCGGTCGTGGTCACCAAGGGCGGCGTCAACTTCTACCGCACCGATGGGACTCTGGAGCCTGACTGGACGCCGCTGGGCCTGGCCCATGCCGTGCAGCAGAGCTTGGCCCGCCTGCGCCGCCCCGTCCTGGACGTGTTCCTGCTGATGAACCCGCCCGTGCAGGAACTGGACCGCTGGCGCGTTTGGGAGACGCTGGAGGCACTCAAACGTGGCGGCAAGGTCCGCTTTTACGGCGCGTCCGTGGCCGAGCCATCCGATGGCCTGTGGCTGCTCCAGAATGGCTGCCCCGTGGACGTGCTCGAAGTGGGCTACAGCCTTTTCTATCAAGGGGCGACTTTGGACCTGCTGCCGCTGGCGCGTCGGCTCAAGGTCGGTGTCCTGGCGCGCGAGCCGCTGGCAAACGGGTTTCTCACGGGTAAATACAGTGCATCCAGCGTGTTCGGCGCGGGCGACATCCGGGCCGCCCTGCCGCCGGAATATCTTGCGGCTATGACTGAGACGGCGGCGCGGCTGGACTTCCTGCGGCGCAATGGGCAGCGGACACCGGCCCAGGCCGCCCTGCGCTTCGTGCTGGACGACCCCGCCGTGTCCTCCGTGGTGGTCGGGGCGAAGACGGCAGCACAGATGGAAGAGAACGCGCAGTCTGTAAACGTGCCCCCGATTGACGGTGACGAGCGCGCGCGCATCGCAGAGGTGTTTTAGGAACCCAGGTAGGAACCCGCCGGGCGGGTTCGGAGACAAGCCATGCTCAAACTCACCAGTGCCGCGCAGATGCGCGAGATGGACCGGCGAACAATCGGAGACTACGGTGTCCCCGGCATCGTCCTGATGGAGAACGCCGCCCTGCGCGTCGTCGAGGCAATGTCTGAGCGGTTCGGGCCGCTGCCGGGCAAGCGGGTCGCCGTCGTCTGCGGCAAGGGCAACAACGGTGGCGACGGTCTGGCAATCGCGCGGCACCTAGCGACGCGGCTGGGGGCAGACGTGCGGGTGTGGCTGGCGTCGGACCCGGCGGCCTACACTTGCGATGCTGCCGCCAACTACAAGATGGCGCAGGCGTTCGGGCTGGGCCTGCACACGCTTGACGCCCCTTCGCAGGACGGATCGGACGTTGGCGGCTGGGCTGATGTCGTCGTAGACGCACTGCTCGGCACCGGCATCACGGGCGGCGTGGCGGGTGAGCTGGCCGAAGCGATCAACGCCATGAACGCGGGCGGCAAGCCCATCGTCTCGGTGGATGTGCCGTCGGGGCTGGACGCGGACACGGGCGAGGTAGAAGGGGCCTGCGTTCGGGCGACGCTGACGGTGACATTTGCGCTGCCCAAGCTGGGCTTGATGGTCTACCCCGGCGTGGAATATGTCGGGGAATTGGTCGTCGCCGACATCGGGATGCCGCGCGCGGTCATGGCCGCTGAGGATGTTTTGGTCGGCGCGACGGAAGCATCGGACGTGGCCGCGTGGCTGCCCGCCCGCGTCAACGGGCGCGACAGCAACAAGGGCAAGTTCGGGCACATCACGGTCTTCGCCGGGTCGGCGGGCTTCGTCGGCGCACCCGTGCTGACATCGGAGGCGGCGGCGCGGGCCGGGGCGGGCCGGGTCACACTGGCCGTCCCGGAACGACTGCAAGAGGCGGCGATGGCGCGCGTCAGCCCGGTTGTGATGACGCGCGGGCTGGCGCAGACCGACGCGGGGGCCTTCGCGGGCGCGGCGCTGGAGGCCGCCCTCGTCCTGGCCGCCAAGGGCACGGCCGTCGCCCTGGGGCCGGGCCTGGGCGGGGCGGAAGATGAAGAAACGCGGGCCTTTGTCCGCGCGTTCGTTTCCCGCTGCCCCGTGCCGCTGGTCGTAGACGCCGACGCGCTGAACTGCCTCGCGCGCGCCCCGGACCGGGGCACGTCAGTCATGCGGGCGCGGACGGCACCGACAATCCTGACCCCGCACCCCGGCGAGATGGGCCGGCTGCTCGGCACGGACACACAGACCGTACAGGCGGGCCGCCGCGCCGCCGTCGAGCAGGCGGCGCAGGCTTACGGGTGCGTCGTCTTGTTGAAAGGCGCGCGGACGCTGGTGGCCGCGCCTGACGGGCGGCTGGCCGTCAACACCACGAGCAACCCCGGCATGGCGACCGGCGGGTCGGGGGACGTGCTTTCCGGCCTGCTGGCCGCGCTCTTGGCCGGCGGGCTGGCCGCCTGGGAGGCCGCTTCGGCGGGGGCCTACCTGCACGGGCTGGCGGGCGACCTGGTCGCAAAGGCGCAGGGCGGCCCGGCCGGGCTGATCGCCACCGACATCATCGCGTCCCTGCCCGCCGCCATCGCCCGCTGTCAGGCCGAGGCTGACCATCGATGACTTCTCTCCGCCGCTTTCTTTGTTTCATGTGCCTGCTGTCCGTCGCCGCGCCAGCCCGCGCCGAGACGCCGCTGACGATCACGCTGCCGGACAACGGCGCGTACTCCTATTGGGTGCAGTCGCAGGCCGGTCCGGTCACGGTCCCGCCGGAGACGGTGGATCGAGTTGCCCTGGTGAGGGTCGATGCCGTGGCCGCCGGGGACCGCGTCTTCGTGCTCGACTCGCACACGGGGCTTCTGGCTTCGGAGCGGGTCCGCGCCGGCGGCATCGGTGCCCTGGCCCCCATCGTGCTGAGGCCGGCTGACTTCCATCCGCCCGCCGCGGCCTCGGCGTCTTCGACCGCCACGTCTGCGCCGCAGGCACCCCCCCCGACCGACGACACTGTGCCCTTCGCGGAGGACGCCCCTGCCGCACCGCCGGCGCCGCAGGAACTTTCGGACTGGGAAAAGTGGCTGGGCGTTTCCCTGGGCCTCGCCCTCGCCGCAGGCCTGGGCCGGCTGCTGGCGCACCGGCGGAGGCAGGCCCCTCTCGCTGTTTCCGCCGCTTCGCCCCCGCTATCCGCCCCCGCTGCGGTCGCCCCCATCCTCTCCCTGGAAGACGGGGCCGAACAGGAGCCTGCTTCGACTGACCTCGAATCCACGACCGTGACCGCCTCCCCGGCCTACGCGACGGGCCGGGCCGTCGCGCCGCGCGGCGTCCGGGCCGGGCCGGGGATGGCGCTCCAGGAGAACGCGCTTCTGGTCGGGGTCCAGGGCCTGCCGGCGGGCAGCACTTTTGCGCTGACGACCGGCGACGTCACCATCGGGCGCGACGGCGAGAACGACATCGTGCTGGCGGAGAGCACCGTCTCCCGCCGCCATGCCCGCCTGCTCCGGGACAAACGGGGCCTGTTCACCATCGAGGACCTGGACAGCTCCAACGGCATCCAGGTCAACGGGAGGCCGGTCCGGTACGCCCTCCTGCGCTCCGGGGACGAGATCAAAGTCGGCGACAACTTTTTCCGCTTTCAGGCGGCGGAAAACTTCCCCGAAGACGAGACAGCCTGAGAGAGCTAAGACAAAGCAAAGGAACCAGAATGCACAAGCGAACATTTCTCACCGCCGCGACCCTCCTGGCCCTGCCACTGGCCGCCGCGCCGGTGCTCCTGCGCGCGCAGGACGCGCCCGCGCCGCCGTCCACTGTGGCCCCGGCGGCCCAGGCCGTTCCGCTGCACTACAAGTGGGTGGTTGGACAGGTCCGGCGCTACAAGATGACCATGACCATGACCGGCACGATACCGACCGGCACGTCCGGGACGCGCATCCCGATGAACATGGCGATGCAGATGGTCATGCGGCAGACTGTTAAAAGTGTCCAATCCGGCGACGGTGCGGCCACCCTCGTCTCGCAGATCGAGAGCACACGCATGGCGATGAACGGCAAGGAGATGCCGATGACGGCGGCCCAGCAGGCCCCGATGAAGAAGCCGATGACCACGGAGATGCTGCCCTCGGGCAAGATCGTGTCTCTGCAAATGCCGGGGCTGGGGGCGGCGGTCATGCCTGGCATGGACATTGGCAAGAGCCTGATGGGCAGCACCCTGGCCTTTCCCGATGGCCCGGTGAAGGTGGGCGATACATGGAACGGTGCGCTGGGGGCGGGGATGATGGGGATGCAGATGGGGATGACCTCCACGCTCATGGGCTTGGAGACCAGGAACGGCGCGCAGGTCGCCACGATCGGCCAGAAGATCACCGGCGACCTCAGCGGCATGGTGAACAAGGCGATGCCGGCCGGCATGGGCATGAGCGGGAAGATCAGCGGAACCGGCACCCTGGTCTTCGACACCACGGCGGGCGCTCTGGTCAGCCAGAGCCTCCAGAACGCGATCGACATGACGATCACGGCCTCGCCGGGTGCCCCCGCCGGGGTGCCGCCGTCGATGAACATCAAGATGCAGCAGAGCACGGTGATGGAGCGCCTGCCCGACACGGCTCCTGGGCAGTAGAGCTGGCGCAGTAGAGCACAAGGACCTCTCCCCGGTGGCGAGCCGCCGGGGAGGGGTTTCTAGCCCACCGCGTCCAGCAGTCGCTCGGCGACCTCACGCTTGGTCAGCAGCGGCAGGGCGGTCTCCTGGCCGTCCCGGCCCAGCAGGGTGACGACGTTGGTGTCCCCGTCAAACCCAGCCCCCTCTTGGGTGACGTCGTTGGCGACGATCCAGTCTAGATTCTTCTCTTCCAGCTTGCGCCGGGCCTGGACAAGCAGGTTTCCGGTCTCGGCGGCGAAGCCGACGAGCGTCTGTCCCGGACGCTTGGCCCGGCCCAGTGCGGCGAGGATGTCCTGGTTCAGGGCCAAATCCAGAGGCACCGTCGTCCCATCCCCCTTTTTGATCTTCTGCGCGGCGAAGTCGGCGGGCCGGAAGTCGGAGACAGCGGCGGCGGCGATGATTAAATCCGCCGCGTCGGCCTGGCCCAGCACGGCCTCGGCCATCTGCGCCGCCGTCTCTACGGCCACGAACGTCAGGCCGCCAGGGCGGGCCAGGGCGGTCGGGCCGGAGACGAGGGTGACGTCGGCCCCGCGCAGGCGGGCGGCTTCGGCGACGGCGTAGCCCATCTTGCCCGACGAGCGGCTGGACAGGAACCGGACCGGGTCCAGCGGCTCGCGAGTCGGGCCGGCCGTGACCAAGACGCGGCGGCCCTGCCACGAGTCGGACCGGGCCAGCATCTCGCGGACGGCGGCGAAGATGGTCGGCACGTCGGCCATGCGCCCCACGCCCTCGGTGCGGCAGGCCAGCCGCCCGGTCGTCGGCTCAATAAAGTAGCAGCCGTAGTCGCGCAGCCTCGCCAGGTTCGCCTGCGTGGCCGGGTGGTTCCACATGCCGGTGTTCATACCCGGCGCGAGCAGGAGCGGCGCGGTGCAGGCCAGGGCGGCCGCCGTCAGCATATCCTCAGCCAGGCCGTTCGCCAGTCGGGCGATGACGTTCATGGAGGCGGGCACGATGAGGAATAGGTCACAGTGGCGGGCGAGCCAGATGTGGGCGATCTCACCGGGGAACGGCTCTTCAAACAGGTCGATGGGGCAAGGGTGGTGGGTCAGAGCGCGCAGCGTGGCCGGCTGCAAAAAGCGGGCCGCGCCCGCCGTCATCACGGGGAAGACCTCGACGCCGCTTTTGACGAGCTGCGAGGCGAGGTCGGCGGCCTTGTAAGCGGCGACAGAGCCGGACACGCCTAAAACTACGCGCTTTGGCGGCGGCTCAGGCATCAGGCGGCCCCATGTGGATGCGGCAGTGCTCGGCCCGGATGATCGCCCTGATCGTATCCACGGCTTCTTCCACGCTGTCATTGGTCACGGCGTAGTCGTAGTGCTGGCGCTGGGCCATCTCGCGGCGGGCGTTGAGCAGGCGGCGGGCGATGTCGTCCTCGCTCTCGGTGGCACGGCCACGCAGGCGTCGCTCAAGCTCCGCCAGGGACGGCGGCTGGAGGAAGATCAGCACGGCGTCGGGCATCTTCCGCTTGACCGTCCGGCCCCCCTGCACGTCGATCTTCAAGATCACGTCCACACCCTGCGCCTGTGCCGACGCCACATACGCGCGCGGGGTTCCATAATAGTTGTCGTGTACCTCGGCGTATTCCAGCAGATCGTCCTCGGCGACGAGCCGGTTGAACTGGGTGACGCTGACGAAGTTGTAGTCCAACCCCTCGGTCTCGCCGGGACGCGGCTGCCGGGTCGTGGTGGTGACGCACTTACGGATCGTGTACGGCAGGTCTTCATCGGACAAGGCCAGGAGGGCGTCAAGGACGGTGTCCTTGCCGACGGCGGACGGCCCGGAGACGACCAGCAGCCGCCCGGTCCGATCGGCTTCCCAAGGGGCCGGCTCGGCGCTCCTGTCGGGTGCTCTGTCGGGTACGTTGATCACGGGATGATTATAGCACAGGGCGGGGGACATGTACAAGGGCGAGCACGAGAGGCGCGCGAACATGGGATGCGGGCGAACCTTGTGTTCGCCCTTCATCCTTGTCGGGTTCTCTGGCCTTATTTTGTAGCCGGGGCGAACGCCTGTATCTCGCTCAGCCCGTCCCCGTCCCCACCGGGTTTGGAGAAGTCCAGCAGAATGCTCCGGGTTTGGGGCGGGATGTGCAGGCCGTCCAGGTCGCAGAAGCCCACCGTCGCGGCGGGATGGCTGGCCGGGTCGCCCGCGTCCGGGTGTGCGGCGGGCGTGGTCTGGTCCTCGTAAGCGTCGCCGACGACCGGCAGGACGAACGCCCCCACTTTTCCGTAGTCGCCCGGTTTAAGCGAAGTCTGTGTGGACGGCGAGCAGTAGACAGTCACGTGGCCCGGCGTTCGCCCCGTATAGCTCGGCGCGTCGAAGAAGCGCAGTCGCCCGATGGGGCCGTGGAAGCCCGAGATGCTGACCTCTTCCAGCGCGGGCGAGCCGAACACGAACGCCTTCGGCGTCCCGTCAACCAGGCGCGTGCCCGGCAGGGCGGCCCCGGCGAATGTGCTGGAAACGGCGACCGTGTCGGCAGGGCTGAACAGGTTCTTCTCCCCCAGACGCCCCGGCCCGGAGGACGTGCTCGCGCGGGCCGGCAAAGGCGGCGGCGTCTGGCCGGTCATCGCCTGATACCAGACGCGGGCCATCTTGTCGTAGCCGACCGTACCGGGGTGGATGCCGTCCGGGGACAGGTCGCCGGGCATCAGGCCGGCGTGCATGTCCGCGAGCAGAACATCCTGGCCTTGTTTTTGGTGGGCGGCGACGATCTGCGGCACGAAGGCATTGTAAGCCTCTCCCTGCCGCTCTTTGGCGGTGTCGCCCAGCGGGGTGATCGTGGCCAGGATGACGGTCAGGCCGGGGCTGCCCGCATACAGCCGGTCGATGAGGGTGTTTAAACGCGCGGCGGCATCGGCGGCGAAGCCCGTGCCGCCCCCGTAGCCCGGCCCGCCGGGGTCGAAGGCCTGGTTGACGTCGTTGGTGCCGAGCATGACCAGTGCGACGTCGGGCTTGTCCGCCGCCAGGGCGCGGCTGAGGCCGGGGTAAACGACGCCGCCGTCGTCTGTGGCGGGGGCGTCGCCGCTGACCTGCTCGATGCGGGTGCCGCCGTAGCCTTCGTGCTGCGGCTGGTAAGGGCTGAACGTCTGCTCCGGGTCCGCGCCGTGGTAGTTCTGGGACTGCTCCATGCTCGCGCCCACGAACTGGAAGGTGTATCCGCCGCGCGTGAGCAGCGATTGAAGGGGGCGGCGGTAGTTGCCGTAGCCGCTGCCCGACCCGCGCGTGATCGAGTCGCCCAATGCCATGATCCGCACCGATTTCCCCTTCGAGATGTACGGCAGGCTTTGCCCGGAGCGGGCATGGGTGGAGCAGCCCGTCATCAGAACAAGCGCCAGCAGAACAAGTGCCACGGTCGGCAGTCTGGGGGCCTTTCGGGGTACAGGCATCGGTGTCTTCCTACAGGGAGGCATAGAGGCGGCCCAGGTCGGTGAGCGAGCCGGCATCGTTGAACAAGGCCGCCGGTCCCAGGGCCGCGTCCTTCGGGCCGGCGGAATACCAGGCGTAGCGCTGCACGTAGGTCCGCCTGTTCATTTCCGGCAGCACGGCCCGCATGAAATCCGCCATCTGGGCGGGCGTGTAGCGGTTGGGCCGGCCCGGACCCGCCCCCCAGTCGGCGGGGGCGAACTCCGTGATCCACAGGGGCCGGTGGTAAAGGTCGTGGACAAACGCCAGGTAGTTCAGGAAGCCCTGCGGGTCGTTCCCGCCGTACCAGTGGATCGTGACGAAGTCCACCCGGTACTTCTTCTGCTCCGCCCCTTGCATGAAGGCCTTCATCCAGCCGCCGTCGGCGTGGACGGCGGCGGGGCTGCCCAGCGGCAGGCCGGTCGCCATCAGATGCGGCCACCCTTCCAGCGCCCCGTCCACGCCCAGATTCGCCTGGTCTTTGCCGTCCGGCTCGTTGAAGCCGAGCAGGGCGTGGATGTTCGGCTGCGCCTTGACGTCGGCCAGCCACTTGGTGAGGCTGCCGCCCTTGTCGCCGTAGTAGCCCCAGTCCATCGGCACGAACTCGACGCCACGGGGCATGTCCTTGGGTTCATCCCCGCCCCAGCTATAGAACCATTTGGCCCGGAGGGCGACCACCTGACGCCGCCAGTTCCCGTTGGCCCGAACCACGGTATCAAAGCCTTTTTTCCTATTCTGCGCCGCCCCCGTCGGTGCGGTGTGCCCGGAGACCGGGCCGAGGGTCGTCAGCGCCAGAAGGCCGGCCAGCGCGGCCAGACTCCGTGTCTGGCGTCGTCTCGTGTGGGACATCGTCATACTCTCTTGCTGCCTCGCGGGGGCACAGGCGGGGCTTGTGGCACGGGGCGGGCGCACCCTCTAGGGGCGCGGGCCCGTCCCCGTTTGCGCCCCGCGTCCGCCCTTTTCGGCACCGGCCCGGCCTTAGATGGCCGAGAAGGTGATCGCGTACTGGTTCGTCGAGTCCTGGGTGCCGGCGGATGAAGCCCCGCCGGCGTCAGGTGTTGCTCATGGTCAGGACGAACCTCGTCGTGCCGTCGAGCGTCATGTTGTCGGCACCGGCGGCATGGCCGAAGTTGTTCTGATCCTGATGATCCGTGGGCGTGTCCGCGCTGCCACCGATGGACACCTGGGTAGGGCGCAGGAACTTGGCGTGGTCGTCGGCTGCAAGGTAGTTGGTGCCGTCGGAGTGGCGTGCCGTCGGGCCGCCGTAGCCGTTCCGGTAGCCCCAGTTGGGGCCGGCGACGGAGACGGGTGCGGGCTTCACGTTCCCCCAACTCCCGCTGCTGCTGGTCCCAGTCGAGCCGGTGGACAGGTAGCCGCTCGGGGGGGAAGTCGAATAGCCCTGGCTGCCCTCGTCGGACAACGTCACATTAGCCTGAGAGCCGCTGATCTCGAAGAGCAGGACCGAGTTCGCCGGGGAGGACAGACTGGGCAAGGCTTCCCCCGGCCCGATCGGGGAGCCGCCTGGACCGCCCCGGAAGCTCAGGCAGTTGTTCATGGCATAGGACACGGGCGTCCCGCCCGGCACGGCTGGGGTGGAGTCGTCCGGGCAGGTGTAGACGGCGGTGCTCTTCACGAAGGGGTAGATCTCGCCGGCCCAGCCCTGTGCGCTGGCATAGAACGACGGGGTGAACCGCTCGTCGGCATCCTGGTTGTACTGGGCGTAGGCCAGGCCGAGCTGCTTGAGGTTGGACAGGCAGGCAGTACGGCGGGCGTTCTCGCGGACCTTCTGGAAGACCGGGAACAGAATGGCTGCTAGAATCGCGATGATGGCGATCACGACGAGCAACTCGATGAGCGTGAAGCCCTTGCGGCTTCGTGACGATGGTAACATGACAACCCTCTTTTCTTTCGCGTTTTCCGAGTCGAGTGCGTGGCTATGTGGTCGTGCCGGGGACGAGGTGGACGGGCAGCAGCGTCTCCGGCGGGAGCGGCTGTCCATTCAAATGACCGACCAGAAGGTCGACGGCCCGGTGCGCCACATCCGCCCAAGGCGCGTGCACCGTCGTCAGCACCTGATCACCCCCGAGAATGGGCGCGACGCCGTCAAAGCCGACCACGGCCAGGTCCTCGGGCACACGCAGGCCGCGGCGTCGGCAGTGATCCAGCAGGCTGGCTGCGGTCAGGTCGTTCCAGCAGGCCGCCGCCGTCGGGCGCTCGGCGCGGGGCAGATGCAGCCAGTCCAGGTCCAGCGGAGACAGCACCTCGTGCTGACTCAGCGTGGCGCACTCGGACACGGCCATGCCCAGCGATGCCGCGGCCTGGGCGAACGCCACGCGCCGCCGTTCCGCCGATGCCAGGGAGGGGCTGCCGGGGATGTAGACCACCCGCCGATGGCCCCGCCCGGCCAGGTGTTCGGCCAGAAGGCGCGCGCCCGCCGCGTCATCGGCACCGACGAACGATAGGCCCGGCAGGGTATCCACCAGCGCAATGACCGGCAGATCCGAGGCGGCCAGCAGCGCGGCGAGCGGATCCTGGGCCGACGTGTAAAGAACCAAACCGTCGATCTGGCCGCCGGTCAGCTCGGCGTGGATGTCCTCAGCCGTGCGCCCGCGGTCCATGCTGTGTAGCAGCAAATCCTTGCGGTGGGCGTCGCAGCCCCGGTGCAGTCCGCCGATGATCTGGGCGGTGAAAGGCATGTATGGATTCAGGTAGCCCCAGGCCGTGTACACGCCGATGACGTTGGTGCGGGCCGAGCGCAGGGACCGGGCGGCGCGGTTGGGCCGGTAGCGCAGGGACCGGGCGGCCTCCAGGATGCGTGTTCGGGTCTCTTCGGAAACGCGGACACGGCGCGTCCCGGTATGGCTGAGGACGCCCGAGGCCGCCGTGGCGCTGACGCCGGCCCGTGCGGCGACGTCTTTCAATGTTGTCGGCTTACTCATACGGTCTTTCCAATTGGTGCAACGTTAAACCAAGCGGATTATAACACGCCGCTACGATGCTGTCAAGGGCCGGATTCTGTCAGACATATCCCTCGGTGGGGGCGTGCCCCCTGCCGCAGCCGACACCGGCCCCCCGCGCTGTTAGACCCGGCTCTTGCCCGTCGTGGAAGCGGGCGGCGGGCGGCGGCGCTTGTGACCACTCAAACGCTCTGTGTTCAGTGCCTATTGCCTTTTTTGTCTCCATGTGATATGATGAAGCCGTCCTCCATTTTTGCCTCCTTAACACGCGCTTAACGAAACAAGCATCGCCCGCGCGCCGCCGCGCATGGCCGATTTTTCAAGGAACCGTCCCGCATGAAGAGTCTCTGCCGCCCCGCCCGCCCCGCCGCAGTTCTGGCCCGCCTCTTCTGCCTGCCGTCCGCCCTCCTCTTTGCCCTCGCCGCCGGGGCGCGTGCGGACTCCAACAAGATCAAAGTGGACCCGGAAGCCGCCCGGAACTACGTGGCGCTGTCTGTGGGCGTCAGCCCGGCCCGCCTGTCCAAGACCATCGCCGACCTGTCCCGCATCCAGTACGACGTCCCCAACCAGCCCGCCGGTGCCCCCGTCGTCGCCCACTCGCGCATGGCGGGGACGCCGGGCGGGGACCAGGCGCGCGCCTATGTGCGGACGGCGTTCCGCAACATCTTCGGCGCGGCCGATGTCTCCGAGGAGCCGTTCCAGGTGACCGCGCCCGCCGACAACGGCGCGTTCGTGCGGGCGGCGGGGCTGGCCCGGCCGCTGGCCTTGCAGCCGCTCTGGCCCAACCTCGTCCGCACGTCCACGCTGCCCGCGGCGGGCATCGACGGGCCGCTGATCTACGCCGGGCGGGGCGATCTGCGCGGCTTCCGGGGCAAGGTCGTGGAGGGCAGCGTCGTCCTGCTGGACTTCAACTGCGGCCTGGACTGGCAGAACGCGGCCCGGTTGGGCGCGAAGGCGATCATCTTCATCGAGCCGAGCCAGATCCAGCGCGGCGAGGGCGAGCTGAAGTTCATGCGCCTGCCGGTCAACATGCCGCGATTCTGGATCACCCGCAGCGACGCCGGCCTGCTCCAGTCGGCGGCCCTGACCACGCCCGGCTTCTCGGTGCATTTGGCCTGTGACAACCCGTGGACGACGGGCACGTCCTCCAACATCGTCGGCACCATCCATGGGGCCGGCCCGCTCGCCTCGCAGACGGTCGTGATCGAGTCCTACTATGACTCGATGTCGGTCGTGCCCACGCAGGCACCCGGCGCGGAGGCCGCCGACGGCATCGCGTCGCTGCTGGAGATCGCGCGGCAGTTCAAGGCCCACCCGCCGGGCCGCACGGTTTTGTTCGTGGCCTGCGGCGCGCACTTTCTGGGCATCCAGGGGGTACGCACGTATCTCGACAGGCACCTGGACGACTGGCGGCCCGTGTCCACTCTGGACGGGCTGAAGCACGGCCTGTTCAAAGCGCCCCTGCCCGTGCGTCAGAACGTCCTGCTGTTCTCCGGCCTGGACCTTTCCTCGCAGACCGGCAGCGTCGGCGTCTTCTACAAGGGCGACTTCTACAACTACCGTGAGGACATCCAGAGCGACTTCTCTGACATCGGCCGGACCCTGCGCGAGAACGCCGAGCGCATCGGGCAGACGCTGGGCTTCGACCCCGCCACGGCCTTCGCCGACGGAGTCAACGGCGCGAACGGCAAGGGCTGGCGCAACTTCCTGCCCGGCGACCTCGCCTTCGACGCCGAGGCCGCCACGATGGCCGGCGGCAAGGGTGTGACGTTCGCCACGACGGACGACGCGCGGCAGCTGGTGGACACGCCCGCCGACTCGGTGCCCACGGTCAACGTTGTCAACCTGGCCGCGCAGACCCGGCTGCTGGCCTGCCAGTACTGGCACCTGCTCAACGACACCAACGACCCCGAGAAGATCCCCGCCGACAGCGCCCGGTCGCTGATGCCCGTGCCGGGCTGGCCCGCCTGGACCCGGCAGGGCCTGCGGCTGGGCTTCAGCCGCCTGCACGGGCGCGTCCTGCTGTTCGACCCCAAAAAGAACTTCGTCCCGGACGAGCCGGTGCCGGGGACGCTGGCCGTCATCGGCAACCCGGACTACACCATGACCGGCGTCCGGAGCGCGCTGATCCAGGCGACCGGCGGCGGCCCGGCCAAGGCCGACTTCGACTTCCTGGGGCTGCCGCTGGTTATTTCTAACGGTTCGGGCCTGCGCTTCGGGGACACGCACATCCACCTCGATGCCTTTCGCCTGCACCCGGCCGACGACGCCCAAGGCAACCGGGGCGACGTGGACTACGCGCCGGACCTAGGCGTCAACGGCGCGGCGAACTACCCGGTCCAGTTCGACCTGACCGGCGACCTCAAAGAGACACAGATCATCGTGTTTCCCTGCGTCGCCACCACGCTCTACGACATGGTGGACCAGCAGGCCTTGAAGCGCCTGACCGATCTGCACATCTATGACGGCGCTTCGGACAGCGAGCCGCGCCAATACGGCTCCATCGGAGGCCAGGGCACCGTCGTCCTGTTCTCGCCGCCTGACGCCACCACGCGGCTGAAAGTCGTGGCGGGGAACGGGACGACGACGCGGTTCCTGCTGATCAACTCGACTCGGGATCATCCCACCGGCGTCGGCTACGCCGTGGGCACGCTGGCGGCCCGGCAGGCGAACTACAGCAAGCCGCCCGACCCGAGCAACCCCGACGACGTGGTCCGCAACGGCGCGATCAACAACACCGCCCTGCGCGTCGCCGAAGACATGTGGAGCCTGGACGATTTTCGCATCCGCAACCTGGCGAAGTTCCGCATCGTGCAGCTCGGCGACAAGACGAACCCGCTGACGTACCTGCACGACCTGGCCCACGAGGACATCGCCAAGGCATTGGACGCCTACGGCAAGCGCGACTACGAGCTGTTCGACGCCTACAGCCGGCAGGCTTGGGCCAATGAGGCCCGTGTCTACCCGCAGGCGCAGCAGACGGCCAACGACGTCGTCCAGGGCGTCATCTTTTACCTGTTCCTGCTGATCCCATTCGCCTACTTCTTGGAGCGCCTGCTGTTCGGCTTCTCGGACCTCAAGCGCCAGCTCTCGGCGGCGGGCGGCATCTTCGTGCTGATCTTCGCCATCTTCTCGCAGATCCACCCCGCGTTCTCCATCGGCTCGGTCAACCCGCTGATCATCCTGATCGCCTTCGTGATGCTGGCCCTGTCCGTCATCGTCTCGCTGCTGGTCTGGGGCAAGTTCGAGGAGCAGCTCAAGCAGTTCAACAAGTCCGTGTCGGGCGTCCACAAGGCCGACGTGGGCCGGGCGAGCATCGCGTTCGCGGCGTTTGCGCTGGGCATCTCCAACATGCGGCGGCGCAAAGAGCGGACACTGCTGACGTGCCTGACCCTCGTCCTGCTGACGTTCACCGTGCTGTCGTTCACGTCCATCGTCAACACCATCCGCTATAACGACGTCGCCGCGCCCGGCATCCCCGCTTACAGCGGCCTGCTGCTGCGCCTGCCGACGTGGGACAATCTGGACTACACCGCCTACCGGCTGCTCAACGACGAGTTCGGCAACCGCTACGCCGTCGCCCCCCGCGCCTGGTTCTACGGGACCACGCCGGGCCAGCAGACCTTCCTGCACCTGACCCGCGCCCATCTGGGCACCGACGTCAAGGGCGTGGACGGCTTCACGCCCCAGGAGGCGCAGGTGACCGGGGCGGACAAAGCCTTGCTGCCGGGGGGCCGCTGGTTCAACAGCACAGACACCTATGCCGCCGTTATCCCCAAGGGCGTCGCGTCGAGCCTCCAGATCACGCCCGCCGATGTCGGCAGGGTGACGGTCAACTTCAGCGGCGTCCCGTACCTGGTCATCGGCATCCTGGACGCGGACAAGTTCAAGGCCGTCAAAGACCTGGACAACGAGACGCTGACGCCGGTGGACTTCCAGGCCCAGCAGAGCCAGAGCACCAGCACCGCCTCGGCGGCGGGCGCGGCCTCGTCCGCCTCGCAGGGTTTTCAAGAGTACATCCACCTGGACCCGGATAACGTGCTGTACGTGCCCTACACCACGCTGATCAACCTGGGCGGTAATCTAGAATCTGTAGGCATCAACATGGGGTCGGCGCATGCCGTGGACACCAACCTCAAGAGCCTGATGCCGCGCCTGGACCTGAACCTGTATGCGGGTGAGAACGGCACCAACCACCGCTTCTCGGCCATCGGTGCGACGTCCAGCTCGGGCCTAGTCAACATCATCATCCCGATCCTGATCGCCGCGCTGATTGTCCTCAACACGATGCTCGGCTCGGTCTTCGAGCGGGTGAAAGAGATCGCGATCTTCTCCTCCATCGGCCTGTCACCCTCGAACATCGCCATGCTGTTCATTGCCGAGGCTTTAGTCTACGGCATCATCGGGGCGGTCTCCGGGTACTTGATCGGGCAGGCCTTGGCCAAGGCCATCTCCTACTGGCACATCCTGCCGGGCCTGTACCTGAACTTCTCGTCCACGTCCGCCGAGCTTGCCATTGGGCTGGTCGTCGCCGTCGTGCTGCTGTCCACCATCTTCCCGGCCCGCAAGGCGTCCGAGGTGGCGACGCCGTCGGTGGACAGAACGTGGAAAGTCCCCGAACCCGACGGCGATGTCTGGAAGCTCTCCCTGCCGTTTGCCGTGGCGGGCGCGCAGGCGCCGGGCATCAACCAGTTCCTCGCCGAGTGGTTCCGCTCCTATGAAGAGCAGTCCGTAGGGGACTTTTTGACCCAGGACATCCGCACGGGCCGCGAGGCGATGGAGGGCGGGACCGGCTACCGGCTGACGGGCCGCATCTGGCTCGCGCCATTCGACCTGGGCGTCTCGCAGCTCATCACGCTGGACACCGCCCCGACCGACCTTGAGGACGTCTACGCGGTCAATTTAACGCTGACGCGCGTGTCGGGCGACGTGTCCAACTGGAAGCGCGTCAACCGCCGCTTCCTGAACGTCGTCCGTAAGCAGTTCCTGATCTGGCGGACGCTGTCGGCGACCGAGCGCGAGCGGTATCTGGAGATCGGCGGCGTGCCCGGCGGCGGGGACGCCGTGCCGACGCCGGAAGCATCCGCCGTCGCGGTCGGCAGTGGGGCCGTGCCGGCGGCGCTGTAGAGGAACGACGTAACCCCCGTCAGAACCTAACCCCCGGCCCCCTTCCCTCCAAGGGAGGGGTCGGCGCTTGCGCCGGGGGTAGGTTCCGAGACGTTAGATTTATCGCGCAACAACTGAAGGAGAACGTGCCCCCGTGGCATCATTGCAGCAGAAGAACAAGCGCGGCGCACCCGATGACATCGAGGCGGCCCGTGAGCGGGCCGAAGACACCAGCGGCGACGAGGGCGGCCAGCAGATACAGTTCGAGAACGGTTTCACCGGCAAGGTGGTCGTCGGCGCGCTGTTCGTGTGCCTGATCATGCTGCCGGGGGCCATCTATCTGGGCCTGGTCGCGGGGCAGGGCCTGGGCGCGGCGGCCCAGTGGGTCACTATCGTCCTGTTCTCCGAAATCGCCCGGCGGTCGTTTTTGCCGCTCAAGCGGCAGGAGATCTACTGCCTGTTCTACATGGCGGGTGCCCTGGCAGGGTCCGGGTTCGGGGCGCTGCCGGGCATCTCGGGCGGGCCGTTCGGCACGTTCATCGCCACGCAGTACATCATGCAGTCGCCGGCGATGGCGAACATCGTCCACCTGCTGCCGCCCTGGATCGGGCCGCAGCCCGGCTCGCTGGCCTACCAGCACCGGAGCCTGCTCGACGCGGCCTGGCTGGCCCCCATCGGGATCATGATTGCGGGCCAAATCTTCGACCGCATGAAGTGGATGGGGCTGGGGTATCTGCTGTTCCGGGTCACATCCGACATCGAGCGGCTGCCGTTCCCCTTCGCGCCCATCGCCGCCTCGGGGGCGACTGCGCTGGCTGAGGCATCTACCAAAGAAGATTCGTGGCGCTGGCAGGTCTTCTCGACCGGCACCATCGTCGGCCTGATCTTCGGCTTCTTCTACCTCGCCATCCCGATCTTCACGGGCGTTGCTTTGGGCCATCCCGTCACGATCCTGCCGATCCCCTTTGCGGACCTGACGCCGAACACCGAGCGCATCCTGCCGACTGCCTTGACGGGCTACAACCCCGACCTCGGCCTGGTCCTGTTCGGGTTCATCCTGCCGTACTCCATCGTGCTGGGCAGCTTCATCTCGTCCATCGGGGCGCAGATCATCGCCAACCCCATCCTGCACTCCTTCGGCCTGTTCCCGCACTGGATTCCCGGCTCGCCGACCATCCAGACCAAGGCGTCCATCGACTTCGACTTCTGGATGTCGTTCGGCATCGGGACGCAGCTTGCCATCGCCGTGTTGGGCATCGGCGCGGTGTTGATCACCGTCGTCAGATCGCGCGGGACCGAGCAGCGGGCGCAGCGCGGCAGCCTGGGCAAGCTGCCCGAGGGGCGCGGGGACTTCCCCTGGCAGGCGGCGGCGGGTGCCTGGTTCGCGGCCACGATAGGGTACGTCATCCTGAATCACTTGCTGGTGCCCGGCTTCCCCATTCTCATCGTCGTCTTCTACGGGCTGATCTGGACGCCGCTGAACTCTTACGTCTCGGCCCGTCTGATCGGGCTGACCGGGCAGGGCATCTCGTTCCCGTTCCTCAACCAGGCCGTCGTGCTGCGCTCGGGCTACACCAAGCCGGACATCTGGTTCGCCCCGCTGCCGCTCAACGACTACGGCGGGCAGGCACAGAAGTTCCGCGAGATCGAGCTGACCGGGACCAAGTTCACCAGCATTCTGTACCTAGAGATATTCATGCTGCCGCTGATCCTGATCACGAGCTTTCTCTATTGGGGCTTTTTGTGGCACACCAACGACATCCCCAGCTCTCAGTTTCCCTACGCGCAGAAGTTCTGGCCTCTGTCGGTTATCCAGCTCTCGATCTGGACGCAAATCAACTCCGGCAACGGCGCGTCTTGGGCCTTGCACGCCATCAAAGCTCCAGTCATCGGCATCGGCGCGGCGGCGGCCCTGGCGCTGTACGGCGCGACCATGCTCTTCAAGTGGCCCGTCATGTTCTTCTACGGCTTCATCGGCGGCATCGGCAACCTGCCGCATAACACGATCCCGACCATGATCGGGGCGCTCCTGGGCCGTTACTACTTCTCCAAGCGCTTTGGCTTGGAGCGGTGGCAGCTCTACACGCCCGTTCTGCTTGCGGGCTTCGCCTGCGGCACGGGCCTGATCGGCATGTCCGCCATCGCGCTGGCCCTGATCGGCAAGACCGTGAATTATTTGCCGTTCTAGGGGCGTATAGAGAAGAACCCACCCCTCTCGCTGAGGCTCGTTTCCCTCCCGTAACGGGAGGACCCCCAGCGCAGCGGGGAGGTGGGTTCTGGAAGCACTGTGAAAACACTCGTTCGAACAGAGATTCATAACGCGCGCGGGCGCACGGGCTGGAAGCCGCTGGGCTGGCAGGGCGTGACCATGCAGGTCCCGCCCGCCTGGAACCTGGTCGGCTACGGCGGCGACACGCGCGCGGGCAGCCTGCGGCTGGACAACGGCGAGTTCCAGACGCACGGCGTCCTGGGCGTGGACGTCCGCTGGTTCCCGGTCAAGGGCCGGATCACCGACGCCGAGCTGGAAAAGCGTCTGACGCAATATCTGGGCAGCATCGAAAAGGGCGCGCGGCGGCAGAACGTCGCGGCGCAGACGCGGGTGAAGGAAGCCGCCGATGCGCGCCGCCCGGAGCGGGCCGGGATGCGGTCGTTTAGCTGGAAGGCCGACCGCAAGGCCGTCGGACGAATCTGGCACTGCACCCAATGTGCGCGCGTGGTCATCGCCCAGGTCGTCGGCGGGGCGGGGGACGACTTCAGCGGCCTGGCTGCCGACGCCCTCGCGACGCTGGAATGTCACCCGGCTGACCCGGAGTGGCGCGTCTGGTCGCTCTATGACCTGCACACGCAGATGCCCGCCGACTACGCGCTGTCGGCCAAGCCGCAGCTGATGAACATCTACGTCCGCCTGCCGTTCGTGCGGGGCAACTCGCTGGACACGGTGACGGTGGAGCAGTGGAGCGTGGCGAGCGTCCAGCTCCGTGGTGCCTATTTAGACCAGTGGTTCCGGCAGAAGAACGGGGCGATGGAAAGCCAGTTGCGCTACGACGCGCGCGAACTAACCGCGCAGGGCCACGCGGCGCTGGCGCTCACGGGTCGGCGGGCCGGCGTGTCGTACTGGGCGGGCCAAGCCCTGCCGCAGATCACGCGGCTCCAGAAGCTGGCCACGTTTTTTGAGGCGCGCATCTGGGAGTGCCCCGAGGGCAACAAAATTTACCTGGTCCAGAGCCTGAGCCGCAGGCCCCAGCCGGACCTGGTGGACGAGATCGTCGAGCGCACCCTGTGTCACGCCTGAACTTACCGCTGGCCCTGCGCCAATGCCTGCCGTTCCTGTCGCGCCCCGACCGCGCCCTGCCGCGCGGGCGGATGCTGGCCCTGCGGCCCCGGCGCAGCGCCCAGATCGTCTGGGAGCCGCTGGCCGGGGACGAGGCGGGCGCGCGGCTGACGGTCCCGCGCCGCGACGATGGCGTCCGGCGGCTGCTGGCCCGCTGGCTTAACGTCCCGACCACGCGGATAATCGAGCTGGACGAGATCAACGCGCAGATCTGGGAGCGGTGCGACGGCCGGCACAGCGTCGAGCAGCTTGTCAGCTACACGTGCCAGACGTACAAGATGAACCGCCGCCAGGGCGAGGTCGGCGTGGTCACGGCCATGCGGATGCTGGCCCAGCGCGGCCTGATCGAATTGCCGCCGCCTACCAGTGGCGCGGCGGGGGAAGAAAGAGCGGCAGATGTCCATCCAAGAGACGGCGCGGGAAACAACCGACACGGGCCGTCGCCCAAGAGGCGACGGCGGCGGCATTAGGACCCAGATCAACCTGCCCTGGAGCAAGGCGGTCCAGATCGCCATGAACTCGCTCAAGATCCGGTTCTGGCGGTCCATGATCACCGGCGCGGGCATCTTCCTGGGCATCGCGTTTCTGTGCTTCTCAGGCGTGACCGCTTTGCTGTCCGCGCACGACGGCGCGAGCTTCTACCGCCAGGTGTGGCTGGTCATCATGGCACTGCTGGTCTGCGTGGTCGGCATCACGAACTCGATGCTGATGTCGGTCTCGGAGCGGTTCCGCGAGATCGGGACGATGAAGTGCCTGGGGGCGCTGAACTCTCTGATCGTGCGGCTGTTTTTGATCGAAGCCCTGTTCATGGGCTTCGTCGCCTCGTCCGGCGGCTGGCTGCTGGGCTTCTTCGGCATCTTCCTGATGCGCTGGGGTTCGATGGGCTGGGACCCCGGCGTGACACACTTGACGGCTGGCGTCATCTTCGGCTCCATGCTCGCCTGCATCCTCATCGGCGGTGCTCTCACCTTGATCGCCGCCCTGCTGCCCGCCCTGCGCGCCTCACAAATGCCCCCCGCCGCTGCCCTGCGGACCGACGTTTAGCAGAGCACCCGGTCAAAGCCGCCGTTGTGGCGTGTCGTGCCGCGAGCGCCCAGCATGGTAACAAGTTAGATTGCACAGCGGAAGCGGCTCTCTCGCACGGAGGCAAAGGAGAAACAATGGCAGAATTAGAAGAAGCCTCCGGCGAGTTTGAGATAGAAGATTTGCAACCATTTCTTGAGCGTGTCGTTGCACTTGTTCCTTCTGGTTTTGGGGATGCAGAAGTCGCCAGCATTGTTGCCCTCGCGCAGAGCATGGCGGTAGATGATGAGAAGGTTGTAGATTTTAGTATCCAGTATGGGGGAGAAAAGACAACCTTGCGCCTTGATGTGTTTATGGATGATTTGGATTTACCAACCGTGTATTTTTTCGCGCCGCCTAAACTTGCCGAACAGATCACGGCTGAGATGAGCAAGTATCAAGAAGAAATTGAAGTGTCGGAAGATGAGTAGGTGTGCAACCTAACATTACGCTGCACCCGACGCCACCCGCGCCGTGTCTTATGCATTATCGCTGGGTTGTGCGGGCGGGTGTCGCGGGTGAGCTAGGGCGTTAGACCGCACAACCTGAGCGTTACGGAGACGCGAGGCTTTAATGCGAAAAGAGAATCTTTGGATGGTGCTGTTACCCTGTTGTATATTTTTGACGCAAACAGCAGTAGATGATGTTAAAACGGGCGTCGTTGGCATTGCATCGTCGCACTTGCTCAACCGGCCCCTAACGCCTTTCTGGTTCGGGATGATCTTTTGTGTCAGCGTGATATTTGTTACGTATATCTTGTTCGCCATCTCCGTTCGCAGCGCCCTGCGCCTGCATCAAAGTTCAGGCGGAGGGCTGTAGCGTTTGCAGTCTAACAACGCGCTGCACCCGCCGCGAACCGCCGCTTTCAGATACGTCGTAAGCCCATTGGAGAACCATCCGTGTCCGCAACAGAATACATCGTCCGCACCAAGGACGTCGTCAAAGTCTTTACGCTTGGGGAAGAGAAGCTGCGCGCCCTCGACGGGGTCAACGTGGACATCAAGCGCGGGGAGTACGTCTCCATCATGGGGCCTTCGGGGTCCGGCAAGTCCACGCTCTTCAACGCCATCGGCGGGCTGGACAAGCCCGACAGCGGCAGCGTGTTCATCAACGACGTGGACATGGCCCAATTGGACGCCGGGGAGCTGGCGTACCTGCGCTGCCACACCATCGGCTACATCTTCCAGACGTTCAATCTCATCACGGTGATGACGGCCCTGGAGAACGTGACGCTTCCTACCATCTTTGCGGGGCAGCCGACCGACGACGGCATCGCGCGCGGGATGGATCTGCTGGAGATCGTCGGGCTGGGGCATCGCTACCACCACAAGCCCTCCCAGCTCTCGGGCGGCCAGCAGCAGCGCGTCGCCATCGCCCGCTCGCTCGCCAACAACCCCAGCATCGTGCTGGCCGACGAGCCGACGGGGAACCTGGACTCGAAGACGGGCGAGGAGATCATCGCCCTGCTCAGAAAGCTCAACAAGGAGCAGGGCGTGACCATCATCACGGCCACGCACGACTACAAGATGGTGGACGTCTCGGACCGAGTCATCTGGATTCGCGACGGGCGCGTGGAAAAGATCGAGAACCGCGCCGACATCAAGCTCAACATCGGCGGCATGGCGGGCGAGGAGAGCCACCTGGGCGGCGGGGCGGATGAAGTAAAGGTAGAGCACGCGGTCTGATCTGCGCCGGCTGAGCTTACCCCAGCCGGTACACGCCTAGGGTGCCGTCGCTGGTGTAGACGAGCAGGACGTGATCGTCGGCGGAGAGGGCCGTCTGGCGGATCAGGCCCGGCAGGGGGTAGGCGGCCAGGATGCGCCCGTCCCGGCTCAGGGCGAACAGCGTCCGCTGGCCGTCCGAGACCAGGATGCTGCTGCCGTCGGGGGCCAGGGCGACCAGGGTGGGGGAGAACAGCAGGCCGCCGCGCTCCCACAGCATGTTCCCGGCGTGGTCCAGGACGCGCAGACGGTGCTCGGACAGACTCTGCTCGCCGCGCACGATCTGACGCAGGTACGAGACGGCCACGTACTGGCCGCTGGCGGTGATGCGGGCGGTCGGGTAGAACGCGTCCTCCCCCAGGTCGGAGCGCCAGAGCGGGTTGCCGCCGCCGTCGCTGCGCCACAGGTACAGGCTGGGCGCGCTGTCGCGGACGTTGCCGTGGGACAGGCCCAGGACATAGCGGCCGTCGGCGCAGAACTGGGCGCTGAACAGGCGGTCCGCCTGGGCGTGCCGCTCGGCGGGGGCCTCGGGGTACTGCCACAGCTCGGCCCCGCGCGGCGTGTAACAGGCGACTCCGCTGTCGTCCCACACCCCGGTCACCAGGTACGAGCCGGCGGTCGTGAAGTCTATCGATCCCCCGACCCCCCCCAGCCCCCATTGCTGGATGCGCTTTTCCCGCTTCCCCGGCCGGTACGGCTGGTCGCTCAGGGTGTACAAATAGAGCGATTTGCCGCCGGTCACGACGCCCGCGTAGGCCCCGTCGGCGGAAAGCTGCGCGTCCCACACCGCCCCGTCCAGCGTCCGGTGCGAGAGCGTCGCGCCGTCCTCCCCGCGCAGGATGGTGAAGTCCGGCTGCGTCGGGTCCAGGGCGGCCCAGGCGACGACGAATGATCCGGCGGCACTGACCGCCACCTGCGAGGCGTTAGCGGCGGGGTGTACCCACAGCGGCTTGTCGGGCTGCGTCCGCCAGTGCCACAGCGAGACGGACCCCTTGGCCCCGCTCGCCAGGGCGACCAGTTCCCCCTGCGGCGACAGGGCCGCGTGGCGGAAGTCGGCGACGGGCCGCTGCCACAGCAGCGTCAGCGGCGTGGCGGGGGGCGGGGCGGGCGTCGGACCGCCCGTCGCGCCGGGTCGCAGCCAGGCGAAGGCCAGCATCAGGCCCAGCGCGGCGGGCAGCCCCCAGAGCCAGCGTCGGGGCGTCATAGCGTGTCCGGCGGCGCGTCGATCAGGGACAAGAAGAAGCGGTGCGCCCGGTCGTCGTCGGTCAGCTCGGGGTGAAACGCGCTGCCCAGGATGCGGCCCTGGCGGACGAACACGGCCTTGCCCGCGTGGGTCGCCAGCGTCTCGACGCCCGCACCTGTCTGCGTGACGTAGGGCGCGCGGATGAAGACGGCCCGCAGCGGGGCGGGGCCGAGCGCGGGGACGTCCAGGGCGGTCTCGAAAGAATCAAGCTGCCGCCCGAAGGCGTTGCGCGCCACAACGACATCCAGCAGCCCCAGCGTCGGCTGCCCGCCGCGCTCGCCCGTCCCCTCGGCAATTTCGCGCGCCAGCAGGATCAGCCCGGCGCAGGTGCCGTACACCGGCTTGCCACGAGCGGCGGCCTCACGGATGGCTGCGTCCACGCCGTAGCGGGCCAGCAGCTTGCCGATGGCCGTGCTTTCGCCGCCTGGCAGCACCACGGCGTCGGCCCGCGCGACATCGGCGGGTGTCCGTGCCGCGTAGGCGTCCGCGCCCAGTCCGGCCAGCATCGTGATGTGTTTCTCGAAGTCGCCCTGCATGGCGACCACGGCGACTTTGGGTTTCGTGCTCATACTCGCAGGATTATAGCACACGGGGTGGGTTCCCCCGTCAGAAGTGCTTGGTGTTGTGGTCCCAGGCGCTGGTCTGCCAGTTGTCTTTGGAATCGGCGGGGGGGAGCCAGGGGGGGATGTCGAACATCAGGAAGTGGCTCAGGGCGTGGACGAACGGCTCGTAGAGGGCGCGCAGGTCAGCCAGCTTCTTGTCGTCCTCCGGCCCGTCGCAGAGCGGCAGGCCGACCCCGGCCAGCATCCGGCGCGCGGTCGCAAGGTCGTGCGGGGGAAGACGGTCGTGCTCGGGCGGGGACGGCTGGAGGTCCAGGATGTACGTCAGGTCGATGACCGCGTGGCGGCACATGGCGAGCGTCATCCGCGCCTGCCACTGCAACTCCCGCTGCCACCCGGCGTCCCCTGCGAAGCCGGTCAGGATCAGCGCCGACGTGTCCATGATCGCCGTCAGCGCGCCGAGCCAGGATTGGTGGTCGTGCTGGGACCGGTAGAACATCAGGACCGGGTAAGACAGGTGCGACTCGAGCAGCTCTGACGCCCACCGCTCCCAGTCGGCCAGCAGGGCCGGCAGCGCGCCCATCTGGCCGCCCTCGGCGTGCCGCCGGAGCATCTCCACGGCCGCGGGCGGCGAGGACGCGCGGGCATCGAGCAGGGAGATGATGACCTCGCGCCGCGAGAAGGCCTGGTACAGCACGGGCAGGTAGCTCAGCACGACGGCCAGGAACCCGAAGCCGACGCCGGCCTCAGACACGGCGACGAAGCGGGCCGGGTTGGTGTGCGGGGTGACATCGCCGTAGCCCAGCGTCAGGAACGTCACGCCGCTCTGGTACAGGGCTGTTGATAGCCGGCTCATGCCCGGCATCTGGTTCAGCCCGTGGGGGATCGCCCACTGGAGCAGCCCGAAGCCCAGGACAAGCAGAACCCCCCAGAAGACCAGAAGCAGCGGCAGGGACAGCGGGCCGAAGTAGCTCAGTACGAGCTGCCGCCGGTCGTCGGGGACGCGCCGCGCGACGGCGGCGGACAGGGGCCACGTCGTGCGGTAGAACCCGCGCGTGATCCGCAGGCCGCGCGTGACGGAGCGGGGCAGGATGATGGTCTCGAACCCCTCCCAGATGATGAGAAGTATCAGGCCGAGTCCGAGAGCGCCGACAACAAAAGCCATACTGCTGTAACGCCTTGTGCCGCAGACGGTTCCCCTCCGGCATTTATGCCCTCGGCCTTTCGCGCGGCACAGCCCTTTCTTCCCGGCAGGCGGCAACGCCCAACCCCAGACAAAGCCAGAAAAGAACAGAGACGCCGGGGAAGTTATATGCGGGGGACGCCAGGGAGTCCACGCAGCCTCCCGCCACGGCGGCGAGGCAGGAGATCAGCAGGCCGCGCTGCCGGTCGGCGTGCAAGCGGGGCAGGCGGCGCAGCGCGCTTAGGAAGAACGCCGCTAAGGCCGCGACATAAAGACCCAGGCCGGGGAGACCCGTTTCGGCGGCCCACTGCGCGTAGAAGTCGTGCGCCAAGCTCTGCTGGTCCTCGCCGCGCGACCAAACATCCCGCCGCGCTAAGACCTGTGCGGGGGTATCCCCCTCGCCCGTCCAGCGCCTCTGCACGACGGGCCAAGCCCCCAGCCCCCACCCGGTCCAGGGCCGCGCCGCCGCCATCCGGCAAGCCGCCTCCGACTTGAGGACGCGGTCCGTAAACGAAAATAAACTTGTGCTGTGTGTGATGCTCAAGGCGCGGCCCGTAACCATGCCGCCCGCTCCGCCGATCCCCAGGGTGACGATGACTATTCCGGCTGCGAAAGACGCCACGAGCAGGCGTCGCCGCCCGCCCCCCTGATGGCTCGGCACGTACCGGATCGTGAGCAGCCCCATGACGGCGAACCCAACGAGGCCGCCGATCCAGGCGGCACGGGTACAGGTGATGGCGAGAGTGACCAGCATGATGAGGCCTGCTGCCTGCGCGCCTAGCCGCAGGGCTTGGTTGTTCTCGCGGTCCAGCGCCTGACCCGCTGTGAGCGGGAGCAAGAGCATTAGGAACGAGCCGAGGTTCTCGTTGTCACCGAACAGCCCGAGCATATGGTCGAACGCCCGCCCGCCGCCTTCCTCCCGCGCCGCGCCGAATTGCAGCAGGCCGCTTGCCGCCATGCCCGCGCCGAGGACGATCAGCCCGCCGATCACCCGACGCGGCTGGCCCGCCCGCAGGCCGTAGGCGGCGAGTGAGTAAACGCCGAGGCCGAGGATGACTCGCAGCCACTCGGCTAGGGCGAAGTCCGGGTAGGGGGACCGGAGGCCGCAGAAAACGCTCCAGAGCAGTAGGGCCAGCAGAAGCAGCCCGAGGCCGCCGGGCCACGTGCCCCGGCCTGCCGTCGGCCAGCCGCGGCCCAGGGTCAGGACGATGGCGACCACGACTATCCCGGCGGCGAGGACTTCCGGCAGGTGTGCGCGCTGTGTCACGGAAAGCAGCGATGGGGCGATGTTGTTGGCGATCTCGACGAGCGGGCAGAGGCCGATGACCAGCAGGAGGGCAGTGGGAAGCAATCCGTCTAGTTTTAACGTCCGCATGCGCGCTCCCCTCGTGTTGCCGATAGTACCACGGATTGCCGCGCCTTGACACCCTACCCCCCGCGCGGCTACAATAAGCGGCGTTTTTAGGCGCGGAACTAATTATGAGCATCTTAACGGTCACGAATTTAGAGAAGAGCTTCGGGACAGACCTGCTGTTCTCGGAGATCACGTTCAGCATCGCCGCCGGGCAGAAGATCGGCCTGGTCGGGCGCAACGGCTGCGGCAAGACGACTTTGCTCAAGATACTGCTGGGCCAGGAGCTGCCCGACGCGGGCAAGGTGTCGCTGGCGGCGGGATGCAGCTTGGGCTACCTGCGCCAGGAAGCGCCGGTCTTCCCTGAACACACCATTTTGGAGGAGGCGCAGACCGTGTTCGCGCCGGTCCGCGCCCTCGAACTGGAAGTGAACCGCTGGGAAGAGGCGATGGGCGCGGCGGACACGGACGACGCCTTGGATCTGGCGATGGACGAGTACGCCCGCGCCCGCGAGGCATTCGAGGCGGCGGGCGGCTATCGGCACGAGGCGGATATCCCGCAGGTGCTGGAAAAGCTGGGCTTCTCGACCGCCGACCACGCCAAGCGCGTCGGGTCGTGCTCGGGCGGCGAGCAGACGCGGCTCGCCTTGGCGAAGATCGTGCTGGCCCGGCCCGATTTGTTGATTCTCGACGAGCCGACGAACCACTTGGACATCGCCGCGACCGAGTGGCTGGAAGGGTTTTTGCGCGCCTACGAGGGGGCCGTGCTCTTGGTCAGCCACGACCGCTACTTCTTGGACGCCGTAGTGGACTCGGTGGCCGATGTCGAGAACCAGCGGCTAACGGTCTTCAAGGGCAACTACACCCACTTCCGGCAGCAGAAGAGCGAGCGGCAGGCGCGGCAGCAGGAGCTGTACGAGCAGCAGCAGGCCGAGATCGGGCGCTTGCAGGATATCATCAAGAAGAACATGGGCGGCGACGCCACCCAGAGCAAGATGCGGCACCGGATGCAGGGGCGCATCGAGCGCATGGACAAGGCCGAGCGCGTTATCACCGACACCCGCGCCGTCCGCGCCCTGTTCGACGCCGACGGTGCGGGCCGGATCGGGCGCGACGTGCTGCGCTCCGAGGGCCTGACCAAGTCTTACGGCGACCGGGCGCTGTTCGACAACCTCAGCTTCCTGCTGGAGCGGGGCGACCGGACCGGGCTTGTCGGTCCGAACGGCGCGGGCAAGACGACGCTGGTGAAAATCATCTTGGGCATGGAGCAGCCGACATTGGGAGCCGTGAGCTTGGGCCACAACGCCCGCGTCGCCTACTTCTCTCAGCACGCCGCGGACAGCCTGCGCCCGGACGTCTCCGTCCTGGACCTGGTGCTCGACACCGCCGACATGACCGAGACCGAGGCGCGCAACTACCTCGCCCGGTTCCTGTTCACCGGCGACGACGTGTACAAGAGCGTCGGTATGCTGTCAGGCGGCGAGAAGAACAAGCTGGCCCTGGCCCGCATGATTCTCGAACCCTGCAACCTGCTGATTCTGGACGAACCCACCAACCACCTGGACATTGCGAGCTGCGAAGCCCTGACCGAGATGCTGTCGTCATATGCGGGGACGCTGCTGCTGGTCTCGCACGACCGCTACCTGCTGAACGCAACGACGACCAAGACGCTGGCCCTGGATGGGGCGGGCGGCGGGACGCTGTTCGAGGGCAACTACAGCGCCTGGCGCGAGGCCCAGCGCACCCCCGCCATCAACCCCAAAGCGGCGGGTCTGGCCCGCCGCGCGGTCCCCATCCCGCCCCCCGCGCCGTCAAAGCTGAGTGGCGCTAACGGTGCGCCCAAGACGAACGGCAGATCAGACACTCATGACACGTCCAACGGCGCAGCCAAGTCGAACGGCGCGGCCAAACCCCCGCCGCCCGGCATGAACGCGCGCGACCTGAGCAAGGCCCGCGCCCGCGCCCGCGAGCGCGTCCTGACCACGGAAAGCGCCGTCAGTGCCACCGAGGCGCGCATCGGCGAGGTCGAAGCCCGCCTGGCCCGTCCCTCGGAGACCGTGGCCGACATGGTCGCCCTGGCCGCCGAACACACCCGCCTGCAAGACGACCTGCTGACGGCTCTGTCCACCTGGGAAGCCGCCGTCGCCGAGTCCGAGTCGCTGGGGGTGTAGATGAGCGAGCGCACCCTTACCAGATCCGTTCGATGGGGTAGGAGGCGATGCTGTGGTCGGCTGTGATTAGCGGGAGTCCTTCGGTCATGCTCTGGGCGATTAGCAGCCGGTCAAACGGGTCTCGGTGGTGGAGTGGCAACGTTTCCACGGTGGCAATGTGCGTGAGCGTGATCGGAAGGATCTCAAAGCGGTTGCGCCGTGCCTGGTCCCGAACGAATGGCTCAATCGGCTGCGTCAGGCTTAACTTGCCCAGCCCGGACTTGATGCTCATCTCCCACGCGCTGACAAGGCTGAGGTAGATGGTGCTTTCGGCGCTCTGGATCGCGGCCAGCGCCGCCGAACTGAGTTGTCCCGGCGAGAGGACAAACCAGATGAAAACGTGCGTGGCTAATAGCAGGTGCATTACTGGTACTCCGCAAAATCGTCCAGCGGTGCGTCGAAGTCCTCGGCCACGTAAGTGATCACCCCAACCGCACTCCCCGGCTGACGCGCGGGAACCACCGGAGACAGTCGGGCCAGAGGCGCATCCCCCCGGACGATGACAAATTCCTCCCCCCGCCCCACTTCTTCCAGCAGCCGCGCCAACTCTGAAACCGCCTTCTCGACCGTGACTTGTACCATGTACTCAGTATACCCCTGCAAGATGACCACCTGGCTTGCCAGCAAATCTGCCGCCGAGCAGGAAGCATTGGGGTGTGATGCCCCGAACTTCAGAAGCCGCCACGTCTGTAGGTGATCAGTATGGTCTGTGCGGTATTGGGACCGTCCATGCGAATACCCGGATTGTAACTCACTCCGGCGAAGCCCAGGCCAAAGCGTCTGCCTGAGTTCTGCACAGCCTGATCCCGCGCTCGCGTCCCCCCCGCCGCCCCGTCTGCCGGAGCCGGACCGCTGAACGAGGCTGGCTTCGCGTAATGCGGCACGTCTGCCCCCGCATAAGCCGGCAGGGCCAGCGTTCCTGCCTGGCGGAGCGAGAACATCCCCTTGTCGAATGATTTGATCTCGTCGGCGATCCCCCCCCTCATGGTCAGGGCCGATGCCAGCGTCTTCGAGTCGCCGATGGCCTGGATGGTGTAGGGCGGGGTCTGCGGCGTGTTGTTGATGAAGACGGTCGGCCCGGCGTCCCGGACGGCGCTGGTGGCGACCAGTCGCTGGCCGTTGACCGCGATGGCCTCGGCCCCCGCCGCCCGCAGCTCGTTGACGATCTGGTTGATGTCGGTATCGTGGATGATGTTTGGCGGCTGTATGCCGGGCCGCAGGGTTCGGGGGAACGGCGTCTTACTGTCGCTGAGAGTGACGACAACGCCCGGCCCCTGCACAGGTGTCAGGCCCGCCAGAAAGCGTACCGTGTTCTGTGAAGCCGCCTTGTTGTCCAAAGGCCGCGCGTAGCGCGGCCCGTTCGCCCCGGCATAAGCCGGCAGAGTCAGCAGCACGTCATATCGGATCGAGAACATGGCAGGGTCAAAGATCTTAAGCTGGCTCGCCATGCCGCCCCGTAGGTTCAGGGCCGCCTCCAAAACCTGCGGGTCTCCGATGGCCTGGACGGTGTAGGGTGGGGTCTGCGGCACGTTGTTGATGAAGACGGTCGGCCCGGCGTCCCGGACGGCGCTGGTGGCGACCAGTCGCTGGCCGTTGACCGCGATGGCCTCGGCCCCCGCCGCCCGCAGCTCGTTCACGACCTGATTGATGTCCGTGTCGTGGATGACGTTGGGCGGCGTCACGCCCGGCGGCAGACCGGCCGGATAAGGCTTCTTGCTGTCATCCAGCGTCACCACAACGCCCGGCCCTTGCACGGGCGTCAGACCGGCGAGGAAGCGGGCCTCGCCCAGTTGTTTGTCAGAAGCGGCAGGCATAGTATCAAGGGCCGTGTTCGGTTTGATCCCGAGCATATTTCTGGTGTAGGCCGGGATGCGGTGATACACATTCACCCATTTGTCTTTCAGTCGTAGCGTCAGGACGTCCCCGGCGAGATCGTAGTTCATGGTGTGTACATATGGGTCAGTCTTCCACGGCTTTTCCCCTTCAACCCAGACGCGCGTGTCGGTGTACTTTAGTTCCGGTCCGTCCGAAGTGTAAGGGCCGTAAGAGTGGCCGATTGCCTGGTTGCTGCCATAAGAGTGGCCCACTACTCGGCTCTCGCCCGGCCAGGGGCCGATCTCCTCGAAGTGGCCGTCTGTCTTGAAAATCAAGACGTGCCCCGTGCCGTCGTTATGTGTACACAGCCAGGTGCCGACGAGGGGCACCCTATTGGTCTGCGTTGGGGCGAGCACTGGACTGGCAGAAACTTGTGCCGGAGCGGACGAGACGAGAAATGCTCCGCCGATTACGGCGGCGAGGGTGAGGGCGGCGATGGTGAGCCGCAGGCGGACAGTGAGGGTGGTCATGGCATGGGTTCCTTGGCTGAGGATGCGCTGGACGCGGCGGCCCAGCGAGGAGCGGAAGGGGGCGACGCCCGCGCCGAGGGCGCGCTCGCGGTGCCCCAGGGCGTGATGCTCGGCCAGTGTCAGCAGACAGTCGGCGTAGGCGCGGGGCGGGCAGTCTTGGGCGAGCACGGCCTCGTCGCAGGCCTCCTCGCCGATCTGTTCCAGGCGGCGGCACAGGAGCCAGAGGAGCGGCTGGGGCCAGAGGACGGCGCAGAGGACGCGGCAGAAGAGCGTCCAGGCGCAGTCGCGGCGGGCGAGGTGAGCGAGTTCATGGGCCAGGATGGCGCGCAGGGCGTCCGGCGGGAAGTCGGCTTCGGCCGTGTCGGGCAGGAAGACAGTCGGGCGCAGGATGCCGGCCAGGAACGGGCTGCGGACGGCGGGGTGGACCAGCAGCCAGGGCGGATTGGCGGTGAGGGCGGCCAGGGCGTCGGCGGCGGGGCCGGTCGTCAGCGGGCGGGCCGCGCGGCGGAGCCGGGTCAGGTGCCACTGGCAGACGCCCAGCCACAGGAGCAGGAGCGCTGTCCCCGCCCCCCATGTGGCGGCCAGCGCGGGGGGCAGCAGGCGCAGCGGCGAGGGCCGGTGGATAGGGGGCCTCACGGCGGCGTGAGGAACCCACCCCGTCTCGCTCAGGCTCGCCACCCCTCCCGAAACGGGAAGGGAAAGAGGCTCAGACCCGCGCGCCGCTCGAAGATTTGTCCGAAACTCCTTCCCCTGCCGTTCCGGGAGAGGCGGCGAGCCTGAGCGAGACGGGGTGGGTTCTCCCGGCTTCTTCTCCGTCCCGATGGCCGCACCAGGAAGCATGACGCGCCACAGGGGGCGGACATGGCCCGACAGCGGCACAGCCAGCAGCAGGGATAGGCCGACGCCCGCCAGCGTCGCGCGCGCGACAAGCGATTGGACGGCCTGGCCGCGCTGCCGGGATAGGTAGAGGGCCGCAAGGCCCAGCCCGAGCAGGGCGGTGGATTCGAGCAGCAGACCGAGCGCGCGGGGAAGCAGCGACGTCATTGGGCTTCCTCCGATCCCACCTCGGCGTTAGCCATCTCGGCGTCGATCAGCGTCCGCAGGCGGCGCATTTCGTCGTCTGAAATGGCCTCGTGCTTCAGCAGGTGCGAGACCAGGCCATAGACCGAGCCGCCGAAGACACGGGTGAGCAGATCGCGGGCCGCCGTCTCGCTGACCTCGGACCGGCGGGACAGGGGGCGGAAGACGAACACGCGGTCGCGGACCTCGTGCGTGACCGTAGCCTTCGCCTCCATCTTGCGGAGGAGCGTCTGAGTCGTGCTGTGCGCGATAGGGGCGGCGGTGCTCAGGGCGTCAGTGATCTCGCGCGCCGTCGCCTCGCCGCGCTCCCACAAGACTTGCATGATCTGGAGCTGGACTTTGCCCAGCCGGGGCGGCGCTTTCGCCATGTTCGGCCTCCATTTACCTTGGTAGATGCTAAGGCGAGTTTACCACGGTAAATGGGCGCTGTCAAGGGCCGCAAAAAATATTTTTCGCTGCCTTTAGCAGAACCAGCACATTGGGCGATATAATAGCAACAACCCACTTCTGCCGAAAGGAGGCACGCCGGATATGTTTGTGACCCATCCGCCCTTAACCGCACACCGGCTGCCCCGCTTCGGCACGCTCCCTGCCTGATCCCGCAAATTGATCCGGCCTCTTCTCCGCGCGTCCGAGCCGCAGCCCTGTGCTGACGGCTTTTTTGTTTGCCCTGCGGCGAATGCGTGACGGAGAAAAAGGATCGGACATGAAGAGTGCGTTTGCACGGGCGCGGCGGGGCGAGCCGGCCGCCGTCGCCCACATCGTCGAGGCGCTGCGCCCGCGCCTGACACGGATGGCGGGCTACTACGCGCAGCGAGCGGCCCAGAACGCCGACGACTTGTTGCAGGAGGCGTGGGTGGGGCTGTTGAGCGCCCTGCCCGAGCTGGATTTAGGCATCGGCAGCCCGGAGCAGTATCTGATCCAGCGGGCGCGCTGGCGGCTGCTGGACGCGGTCAAGCGCGGCCGTGTCCGTCACGCGCTGCCCCTGGAGGAGGCGCTGCGGGAGGCACTGGCCGACCCCCACTCGGAAGAGGCGCAGGGCGGGGTGTTGGTGGCCGACTTCGTCCGGCACCTGAAGACGAGTCAGGCGGACGTGCTGGATTGCCTGCTCCAAGGCCTGACGTGGCGCGAGGCCGGGGTGCGGCTGGGCTGTTCGTCGGCCAACGTCGCCTACCACGTCCGGCAGATCCAGCGGCAGTACGAGCGATGGGACGGGGGGTAGATGTCCCCTAGGACACCGCGGTTTAGAGAGCAAGGGCGTCAAGAGCGAGAGGGATTTATTCCCTCGCGCCTCCTCTTTACCACCCGCGCCTTCTGAGGCGATAAGAGGCCTGAAGGCGCGCACAAAATCTTGCGCCTTCGTGAAAAGGAGGGCTTTCCGACATGAAGAGCCTGATCACTGCCCCCGGAGCCGCTTTGCGGTAAAACCGGGGCGGTAAGAGCTAGGCGAAGCCCCCACACCATCTTGACCCGGTCAAGGTGCTGTGGGGGCTTCTTTGTTGTTATCTGTTGCGCCGTGCTCGTCGGCCTTGCGGGCGGGCGGCAGGCAGATCGTCAGGGCGGCGAAGCGCTCGTGCAGGACGTGGGCGAAAGCCCGTAAGGCCCAATCCTCGCTGCGGCGGTGGCCGACGATGATCACGCCCAGCCCCGTGTCCAAGATCGCCTCGCGGGCGGGCTGGCGCATCTGGCCGGTGATATAAACCTCGGCCCCCTGCTCCGAGGCCGCGTGCATCAGGTCGACGGTCATCGACCCGACCACGGCGACTTTCGTCACCTCGTTGCGCTCGCACGTCCGGGCGTCCTCCCGCCCACCGAAGACGTCAAAGGCCGACTTGTAGAACGCCCCGACTGTCTGCGGCGGGACCGCGCCCAGCATGCCCAGCGGGCGGCCCTTGCGCCGGCCCAGGTGCTCCAGGTGGGACATACCCAGGGCGTCAGCCAGGCGCGGGTTGTAGCCCAGGGCCAGTTTCTCCTCGAACGCCAGGTGGGAGGCGAGGATGCCCAGGTCGGGGGGCAGCGCGCCGGGTTCGAGCTTGAACGGGCGGTGCAGGAACAGGGCGTCCAGGCGCTGCGCCTGCACCCACTCGCCCATGCCGGGCCACGGGTCGAGGGCGAGGCCCAGGCGATTGACCGAGCGGCTGAAGGGGTGAAAGACGGTCGGCGGCTCGTCGCTGAACCGGGCGGTTTCGAGGTACTGATCCAGGAAATTGGCGAGGTTGTTTGGAGAAGTCATGGGCTGTTATTCCCAGGAAATGCGTCTTTGCCTCTGCCCGCTGCGGTTGACTTCTCGGCCTGCGATATGCTATAATTTATGCAGAGTTTCAGTGATTAGTTACTCATTGTTGACAGAAGAACTAGAACAGACTTTGGCTCTGGGTGTGAGGAGAACCGAATTGGCGAAGGCAAAGAAAGACACGCTGCTGGACAAAGAGACCGAGCGCGCGGAGCCGGTCGCACTGGACGGCCTGGGAGTCCACGCCGATGGCGAACAGGCCGTCCTGGACACCACGGGCCGGCAGGTCATCACCGACATGCTCAGGGACGGCGAGCCGGACGCGGGCGCGATGGGCGTGGTCACCGACGACTACAACGCCGACACGATCCGCCTGCTCGAAGGCGTCGAGCACGTCCGCACCCGCCCTGCCATGTACATCGGCGATACGGGCCCGAACGGCCTGCACCACCTGCTGTTCGAGATCGTGGACAACTCCATCGACGAAGTGCTGGCCGGCCACGCGACCGAGATCTCGGTCACGCTGCACAAGGACAACACGATCACCGTCGGCGACAACGGGCGCGGAATCCCCGCCGACATCAACAAAGACACCGGCCTGTCGGGCGTCGAGCTTGCCATGACCAAGCTAAATGCCGGTGGCAAGTTCGGCGGCGGCGGCTACAAGGTCTCGGGCGGCCTGCACGGGGTGGGCCTGTCCTGCGTCAACTTCCTGTCCGAGTGGTGCGAGGCGGTCATCGAGCAGCGGGGCAAGAAGTTCAAGTTCCGGTGCGTCCGGGGCATTCCCAAGCCCAAGGGCGTCAAAGAGATCGGGCCGTCGGACGGCCACGGCACGACGATTACCTGGCTCGCCGACAAAGAGATCTTCGGCGACTACGCCTACAAGTCCGAGATCTTCGAGGCGCGCATCCGCAACACGTGTTATCTCAATCGCCAGGTGACGATCCACTTCCACGACGAGCTGAACGACCAGGAGCCGCAGACCTACCACTACAAGCGCGGCATCGCCGAGCTTGTCGAGCACCTGAACGAGAATAAAGATTCTATCGGCCCGTCCATCTACTTCTTCAAGTCCCGTGAGGACGTCGAAGTGGAGATCGCCCTCCAGTACAACCAAACCTACTCCGAAACCGTGCTGTCGTTCGCCAACAACGTCCACACCAAGGAGGGCGGGACGCACCTGTCGGGCTTCCGCACGGCTCTGACGCGCGTGATCAACCAGTACGCCCGCAAGAGCGGCGCGATCAAAGAGAAAGACAATAATCTGTCCGGCGACGACGTCCGCGAGGGCCTGACGGCAGTGATCTCGGTCCGCCTGTTCAAGCCGCAGTTCGAGGGCCAGACCAAGGCGAAACTGGGCAACTCCGAGGTCGAGGGCATCGTCAACTCGATCATGGGCGAGGGCCTGACGCAGTTTCTGGAAGAGAACCCCGCTGTTGGCAAGCGCATCATCGACAAAGCCCTGACCGCCCAGCGCGCCCGCGACGCCGCCCGCAAGGCCGCCGATTTGATTAAGCGGCAGTCGAGCCTGGAGAACTCTAACCTCCCCGGCAAGCTGGCCGACTGCACCGAGCGTGACCCCAAGAAGTGCGAGCTTTTCTTGGTCGAGGGGGACAGCGCCGGCGGGAGCGCCAAGCAGGGTCGGGACCGGCGCTACCAGGCGATCCTGCCCCTGCGCGGCAAGATCATCAACGTCGGCAAGGTGGCCCTGGACAAGACGCTGGAGAACAACGAGGTCCGCAGCCTGATCACGGCCCTGGGCGTCGGCATCAAAGTGGACAGCGACGATGGGGCGGACGAGGGCGAGGCGACCTCGAAGTTCGACATGTCCAAGCTGCGCTATGACCGCGTGGTGATCATGACCGACGCGGACGTGGACGGCGATCATATCCGAACGCTGCTGCTGACGTTCTTCTTTATCTACATGCGCCCGCTGATCGAGGGCGGCCATGTCTACATCGCCCAGCCGCCGCTGTACTCGATCAAGTCCGGCAAGGACACGCGGCTTTATGCCCGCTCCGAGGAAGAGCGCGACCGCATGATCAAAGAGCTGAAGCGCAAGGACGTCCAGGTGGGCCGCTTCAAGGGGCTGGGCGAGATGAACGCGCAGGAGCTGTTCGAGACGACGCTGGACATCGAGACGCGGACCATCGCGCGCGTGGCCCTGGACGACGCCGAGGCGGCGGCGGAGATGTTCTCGATCCTGATGAGCGAGAAGGTCGAGCCGCGCAAGCAGTTCATCATCAAGTACGCCCGCGAAGTTTCCAACGTGGACTGGCACTGCTGAGATGGGCGTCAAGATGACCCGCGCCCGACCCCCTCTCTTCTGGAGAGGGGGCTTACTTTTGGCCGCGATGCCGGCTGTGATGTGTCTGCTCGCGGGGTGCTCCGCGCGCCCTCGGCTAGCCGCCGTGCATGGCGTCCCGGCGTCGGATGCCTCCGCAACAAGCGACGACGTGCTCGCGCCCGGCGTCGTCCACCGCGCCATGCCCCTGGGCGACGGCGGCGTAGACCTCATCGACGTTGACCTGGTCCGGTCGCGGGCGCGTTTGACGCTCCAGACGTCGGGGATCAGGCTCTCCGGCGGGTCGGTCGTCGGGCGGGCGGATACGCCGCGCGCGTGGATGGAGAAGACCAGCGGACTGGCGGCGGTCAACGGCGGCTATTTCGGCGGAGAAGACGCCCAGGGGCGCAAGGAGTTCGTCGGCCTCTTGGTCCAGCGTGGTCGCGTCCGCCACACCGCCCCGCCCCTGGTGGGGCAGGGGAGTGCGACGATCCGGCGCGGGCGGTACGTCCGCAGCGCCTTCGGCCTGACCCGAAACGGGACGCCGCAGATCGTTTGGGCCGCCACCCGGCCCGGCCACTTCCAGAGCATCACCGCCTACGCCGCCCCGATGGGCCAGAGCGTCGGGGCCTGGGAAGTCCGCGACGCCGTCGGCTGCGGGCCGACGCTGATCTCCCAAGGCCGCGTCGCCGTCACCCAGTACGGCGAGCGGCTGGTCAGCCCCGGCCCCCGCGCGCGCACCTTTGTCGCCTACGACGCGCCCGGCGGCAGGCCCGCGCACCTGATCTTCGGCATCGCTTCGGGCACGGATTTTTATGCCCTGGCCGTCTTCCTGGCGGGTTACTTCCCCCGCTCTGACGGGTCGCGCGCCGAGGCCGCCATGTGCCTGGACGGCGGGGCCTCCACGCAGATGACCTACCGGCTCGGCGGGACGGTGCGGTCGCCGCGCGAGACGGGCGTGACCGTCCCTGATGCGCTGGTCCTGCTTCCGCGCTAGCTGTCCCAAAAGGAGAACGCCATGCTTTGCCGCCTGCTGCTGCTTGGTGCTGCTTTGCTCACGCTTGCGCGCACTTCGACCGCCGGAGTGCGCCATTATCTGTCTCCCGACCGTCGTTACACGGCGTCCGTGATCACTCCGGCGGCCGGCTCAGGCGAGGGGATCGTGGAGGTGCGCCGCCACGGGCGACGTGTGCGTCGTGGCTTCGTCTCGGGCGACGGCAGACACGGGCAGATCGTGGAGCAGGCTGCTTGGACGCCGGACGCGCGGTTCTTCGTCTTCACTACGACCAGCTCCGGCGGTCACTCCGCCTGGCACCACTGGACGTTCGTTTGGAGCCGCCGCGACGACCGGATACACAGCTTCGACGACGCCTATTCCTCGCCGACGGTGGCTGGGACGACGACGGCGAGTTTCCGGCTAACCAAGCCGGACCGCATTTCTACCTACTTATTGGGTGGCACGGATGCGTCGGAGATGCCGATCACGGTCTCGTTGAGCCGTGTGCGCTGGAAGTACGGGATCGGGTCCGAGCGGTAGCCTTGTCAGCCTCCGCCCGTCTGGGGTACACTCCTGGGGTTACACGGAACGCCTGGCAGGGAGGGCGCGGGTTTGAAGCGTTACAAAACGGCGGTCACGGATTACGAGGGGATGCAGGGCGTCCTGGACAGCCACGCCGAGCAGGGGTGGAACCTGTTCTCGGTTTCGCCCGATACCTGGCGGCGGACGGTTTCCGAGGACAGCGGCATGGAGTCGCCCTTCGAGGAGCTGGCCGACAGCAGCCGGGCGATGCGCGAGTACTCGGCGTCCTACTACCTGCTCGTGTTTCAGCGCAGCGAGCCGCCCCGTCGGCGCACGTCCTACGCCGAGGCCGAGGAGCCGATGGCGATGGGAGCGGTCCCGCTCGGCGCGATGCCGGAATTCGAGGAGTAGAGACTAAAGCCCGGAACCCCTCCCGGCGGCAAACCGCTCTCCCTCCCCTGTTAGGGAAGGGCTTTAGGTTGGGAAAGCCCCCTCATAACATCTCCAACCCCTTCCCTAACAGGGGAGGGGTTCCGAAATCTATCGCGGCAGGTCCGCGCCGCAGTTGGGGCAGAAGACGAAGGCGCGGTAGGGAATGGGCGACTTGCAGTTCGGACACGTCCGGGCGTCGTCCGGCGGCGTGTCCTGGAATGCCTCACTGCTCGGTGCGGGCGCGTCGGACGCCTTGACATAGTTGCCGCGCAGGATGTTCGCGTACTCGTCGCCCTTCGCCCAGGCATCGATCTCCAGCGCGCGGACGGCAGGGAACGGGTGCGTCGTTTGGAGCCTCTGGCCGAGCTTTAGGTAGGAGTTCAGCACGTCCCGCCCCATGTCCTCGTAGTCCCGGCCTTGCTGCAAGAACGCATCCTTGTTCATCTGCGCGTACAGCTTGCGGCTCCCGCCCGCCAGCTTCATCTCCACGTTCAAAACAGTCGTGATGTCCTGGCAGGCCAGCAACCCGGCCCGGTCCGCCGTCAGCTCGGATTGCCGGTACCAGTGGAAGAACGCATAGAACAGGCCCATCCCCAAGCCCTGGGCCAGCCCGAACGTCCGCCCGCCCAGGCGCATCAAGAGGTTCGCCAGGAAGGCGGCGATCTGCCGGTACAGCACGTGGCCGGCCTTGATGTGCCCCAGCTCGTGGCCGAGAACGACGCGCCACTCTTCCTCATCCAGCAACTCGATCATCCCCGAATAGACGACAATAATCGGCGACTCGACGCAGAACGTGAAGGCGTTCGCCAAGGGGCGTTGGTCGATGTAGAGCTGTGGCACCGGCATATCTAAAATCGCGCAGCACTCCACCAGCATCCGGTATAAGTCTGGGCACTGGCTCCGATCTACGCGGACCATGTCCGACAGGCAGTACATCCGCCCGGCCCGGTCGCCGCCGTACTCGTTGAACTTCCGAAACACCCAGTCGATCCCCGGCGCTTTCCGCAGGGCGGCCAGCGTGGAGCGGTCAGTCGGGTGCTCGAAGGCCGTGGACGACAGGCCAGGGAACCGCTTGCGCTCGGTCATGGGGGAACTCCTTCTCCTGGGGGCGGCAGCCAGAACGACTAGAGCGTGTTAGGCACTTTGCAGCAGTTTGGCGGCCTTGATGAGCATCAAAATAGCAAAAACAACGAAATGCAGTCCCGCCAGCGTTTCAGGAAGCCGCTCATAGTCTTTGGCAAGGCGGCGAAAGCGAGTCGCCCACGCGAAACTGCGCTCCACCACCCAGCGGTGCGGCAACAGTACGAACCCTTTCTTGGTTCCGGGCAGCTTGACGACCGAAAGCTTGATACCG